>Ga0111538_10013158_pt1 | contig 10914 bp, 10 predicted proteins | sample SoiMethybrSBSTD1_FD_79669 | JGI IMG/M metagenome (GOLD analysis project Ga0111538, IMG submission 79669) | Bulk soil microbial communities from a Populus tree surrounding site in Tennessee, USA - Soil MetaG P. TD hybrid SBSTD1 (version 2)... | ecosystem: Environmental > Terrestrial > Soil >... | reverse complement strand
TCGCTGTCTCTTTGCCGCGCTTCATCGAAGATGTCTACAATGCCAAGCGGCGCCACTCAGCGCTCGGATACAAAAGTCCTGCTAAGTTTGAAGAGGAACACGCCCGGCAGGTTGCCATTTGAATGGGCTCACGCCTGTCCATCCCAAAGGGTGCACTCCATTAGAGCGTACTTCATACTTTCGTCTTGGGACCTCGCGCCGATGCGACGACCTAGGCCAACCTCTTGCATCCTCGATAAATTCTTTCGAGGCCGCGGGCCGAAACCGGCGCTCTGCCCAGACGTCTCGGTGATTCACAACGAACCTCCTTGGGCGCAAAATTCCTTCCACATCGCCAACCAGTACCGAGCACCGTTCGATATCATCTGGGAGGGAAAACATGCTCAAAACCGTGTCGATCTGCGCCGCGCTCGCGAGCCTCACCATAGGGACGTTCGCCCAAGCACAACCGCTGCCCTCGGTTGCTCAGCAAACGCAAACGATCAAGCGCACCCCGTTGCAAAAGTTCGAGGTGCCTGGAACCAATTTCGACACGGTGATCGGTATCGCCGAAATCGCCCCGAACGTGTCGATCGGGCGCCATACTCACCCCGGACCGGAGTCGGGTTTCCTGCTCGATGGCGAATTCACGCTGCTCGTCGACGGCGAGCTGCCGCAACCCCTCAAAGCCGGTCAATCCTACAAGGTTCCCTCGGGTGCCACCCATGATGCGAAGACCGGCGCGCAGGGCGCTAAGGTCATCGCCACCTATGTGGTCGAGCGCGGCAAGCCGATCGCAAGCCCGGCTCAGTAGGCGCACGTGGACGGGATCAATCAAATGACCGGCGCGACGCGGACAACGGCTGGCCAGGCGCAAACGTTCACAGTCAGTCACAGTCGGGACGAGGAATTCAAGAGCGGGGACCTCGGCATGGACGCTGCAACCAACGGACTCGTCCAAGGTCACGTCATCCGTTTCGTGCCGCCCTGCCGGCCCGAGGAGGTATCGAAGCTGCACTTCCACGATGTCGACTTTCAGATGGTCTACGTCCTCAAAGGATGGATCAAGACCTCGTTCGAAGGTCAGGGGGCGATCACCATGAAGGCCGGGAGCTGCTGGCTGCAGCCGTCCAGGATCCCGCACGAGGTGCTGGACTATTCCGACGACTGCGAGGTGCTCGAGATCGCAATGCCGGCGGACTTTGACACAGTGACGCTTGAGTAAGCGTCGTTGTTAGGGAAACGGGGAGTGTCATGACATCATTCGGTAGACTTGGCGTTCTGGTGTTCGCCCTCTTGGCAGGTCCCGCCCACGCACAGAGCGGTGAAACGGTCAGGATCGGTGTCTTGGGCGACATGTCGAGTCTGTATGCCGATCTCGGCGGACGCGGATCGGTCGTGGCGGCGCGCCTGGCGGTAGAAGATTTCAATCCGAAGGCACACGGGCTCAAGGTCGAAATCCTCAGTGCCGATCATCACAACAAACCGGACATCGGAACCGGCATCGCACGCAGCTGGATCGAGGTAGACAACGTGGACGTCATCGTCGATGTGCCTAACTCCGCCATTGCGCTCGGTGTCAGCAGCTTGGTTCGCGATAAAAACAAGGTCCTGCTTGTCTCCAGCTCGGCAACCTCGGATCTGACTGGCAAGAGCTGTTCGCCAAACACGATCCATTGGACTTACGATACTTGGGCGGTGGCCAACGGCACGGCCAACGCCCTCGTGAAGACCGGAGGCGACTCCTGGTTTTTTCTCACTGCCGACTATGCATTCGGACATTCACTGGAGCGCGACACAGCGGCGGTGGTCGAGAAAAAAGGCGGCAAGGTGCTTGGCAAGGTGCGTCATCCGCTCAACACTAACGATTTCTCGTCGTTTCTTCTGCAGGCGCAATCATCGAAAGCCAAGATCGTCGGGCTCGCGAATGCCGGCGGAGACACGATCAACGCGATCAAACAGGCCGCTGAGTTCGGTATCGTCCAGGGCGGACAGAATCTCGCCGGTCTGCTTGTGTTCATGAGCGATGTTCACGCACTCGGATTGGAAAAGGCGCAAGGCCTGATCTTCACCGAGTCCTGGTACTGGGATATGAACGATGACAGCCGTGCATTCGCCAGGAAATTCCGCGACATGAACGGCGGCAAATTTCCCACCATGGTCCACGCCGGCATCTACTCGGCGCTGACGCACTACCTCAAAGCGGTCGCGGCGCTGAACAGTGGCGCCGACGGCGCGGCACTTGTCGCCAAGATGAAGGCCATGCCGACGCAAGACAAATTGTTCGGCAGCGGCACGATCCGCGCCGATGGCCGCAAGCTCCACGATATGTATTTGTTCGAGGTGAAGTCGCCAGCCGAGTCCAAATATGCGGGCGACTACTACAAGCTGCGCGCCACAATCCCGGCGGCCGAAGCGTTCCGGCCGCTGAATGAAGGAGGCTGCCCCCTGGTTAGCGGCTAGCGACCGGGGCGCGACTGCAAACCGAAGCAAATCGGAAGCTCTGCTTGCGATTGGGGCTTCGCTGCTCCAAGCTCAACGAGGGGAATCGGCGCGCACCGTCAGCGCTCTAAGAGGGGGATCATGAAAGCTAATACCCGACGCGAGGTGATCGCAGGCATCGGCGGTTCGTGTGTCGTAGCTCTGCTGCCCCGGACCGTTTGGTCCCAGGCGAAACCGCCCAAGCGCATCTTCATTGTCCAAAGCCAGGAACAGGGCCACCCCTGTGGTCAACCGCAGGCGGACGGCGTGCTGGAGGGACTGGCAGCGTATGGATGGAAGGTCGGAGAGAATCTCTCCGTCCGGCACCACTATATGGATCTGTACCGCACGAACACCACGGCCGACCTCCTGCGCGAAGACGGCGCCAAGGCCCTCAAGGAAATTGAGGCCTTCAGGCCGGACGTCTTGTTTGCGCTCGATGATGCCTCAATTCAGTTTGTGATGATGCCGCTGGTCGGTCGCACCGAGTTGCCAATTGTCTTCTCGGGGATGAACGCTCGACCCGAAGTCTACAACGCTCAAAAGAAGTATATGGACAGCTGGAAGCGCCCTGGTGGGCAAGTGACCGGCGTGTACGAGAGGCTGTACTCGGCTGAAGCGCTCAGGGTGATGACCCAGGCAATTCCGAGCCTGCGCGGGGCCAAGGCCGTGATGATCACCGACATGAGCGTGACCGGCGCTGCGATCACAAAACAGTTCGAGCTCGAGCTCAAGGACGTTACCGATGTCAGATGGGAAGTCCGGCGCGTGCGTGACTGGGCCGAGTACACGGCTCTGATCGAGTCCCTCAATGATGATCCGGCTGTGAAGGCGATCTACCCGATCGTGATGACAGCAAGCGGTCCAGACGGCAAAACCTACACGGTCGGCGACGTCTATGATTGGACCCTTGCGCACTCGCGCAAGCCGGAGATGGCGGCAAACTACTTCTTTGCGCGCATGGGTTTGTTCGGCGGCGCAGTCGTCAATTTCGGTGCGATGGGCAGACTCGCGGGACAAAAAGGCGCGCAAATCCTGGCGGGTGCAAAGCCCGGCGATCTGCCGATCGAGGACGCCGTCGACTACGCAATTGTTTTCAACATCAAGCGCGCCAGGGATCTCGGGATTGAGATCCCGGCACATGTGCTGGCCGCGGCTCATGCGGTCTACAAGGACGATCTCGTACCCCTCAAGGGCAAGGAACTGGTCTACGATCCCAGAACAAGAACCTTCTGAGCGATTTGGGTCTGCTGCTCGCAAGGAGAATGCCGTTGGAAGGTGACGGACCGCGCGGCCTCGGATGGCGTATCGGCATGCGATCGCTTCGATCGAAGCTCATGGCGCTCGTCGCGCTCGCGGTCTCTATCCCGGCGTTGCTGACCTGTCTCGCCCTCGGCATTCAACTCAATCGGCAGGCGCGCAGCTTGTTCACTCAGGAGCTGGCCGCCAGCCTCGAGACGTTTTCCCTAATCATACAGGATGCCGAAAGCAGCCTGCGTGATGGGCTCGTTCGTGCCGCCGCGGACAACACATTGCAAATCACGCTTGATCTTGGCATGCGCTCGCAACTTGCCGGCTATATCGATGCCCAGCGCGAAGTGTTGCAGATCGCCTTCCTTGCCGCCTTTGATACTAGGGAAGGCCTAATCGCCAACTCGCTTGCGCCGCGCTCGATCGCGGGCCCGTGGCGCTTGGGCGTGCGCTCCCAAGCCGACAGCATCGGCTGCGTCGCGGAGCGGACATCTCAGGTTCAGCTGGTCGATTGCGACGGCACCAACTATCTGGTGTCGGTTGTGCCCATCGTGCGGACGCCGCGGCCCAATCTCGGCGACGCTGCATCACGCCCTCCAGATGCCGGCGAACTCGGGTATCTGATGGGTGGCATCGCGCTTGCGGCACCGCGATTCATCGAGGCGCTACGAAATCGGAAGATCGAGCATCCTATCATCTGGGTGAACGGCCAGCTCGTCTACTCGGGTCTGTCGACTAACCCGATTGTTCTGCCGGACCGGCTCGACGGTTCCACGCTGGAATACTACGCCGGCGACACCGCATATCTCGGCACTGCCCGGGAGACGATCCTTGGCCCAAGTCGGCTGGCGTACGCGGTGGTCACGCCGCTTGCCCCGTTGCGGATTGCGCTCTTTACATCAGTTCTTGTCGTTGCTGCTATCGGCATGCTGAGCGTTGCGTTTGCACTCATTGCGGCCGGGCTGCTTGCTACCAGACTGCTGCGGCCGATCGGCCAATTGCGCGAGGGGGCAGCACGCATCGGCGGCGGTGATCTCAGCCAGCGCATATCGGTCTCGCCCGGCGATGAGCTCGCGGCGCTCGCCGATCAATTCAACAATATGGCCGAGCGACTGCAGGACTCTTATACGACGCTCGAGAGAAAGGTTGAGGAGCGAACCCATCAGCTCGCGCTCGCAAACCGGCACAAGTCCCGTTTCATTGCGGCAGCCAGCCATGACCTCCGGCAGCCTCTCCACGCGCTCAATCTGTTCGTGGCGCAGTTGCGGTCCGAAAAGAGTGCGGCTGAACGCAAGCGACTTGTCGGGCGGATCGACGCTGCTGTCAGTGCAATGAACGATCTCTTCAACGCGCTCCTCGACATGTCGAAGCTCGATGCCGAAATGCTGGAGCCCCGCCCCACGAAAGTTGCCGCGGGCCAGCTGCTCCGGCGGATGGAGACCACGTTCGCCGATGCCGCACGCGAGAAAGGGCTGCGGCTCAGAGTGGTGAGCAGCGGTGCATGGATCGAAAGCGATCCGATCCTGCTCGAGCGCATCATGCTCAATTTGGTCTCGAACGCGGTTCGCTACACCGACAAGGGAGGCGTCGTAGTCGGCTGCCGCCACCACGGTGCGCTGTTGCACATCGAAGTATGGGACAGCGGCATTGGAATTCCCGAGGATCAGCAGCGCAATGTCTTCGGCGAGTTCGTACAGTTGGCGCGGCCGGGCCATGAACGGGTGGGAGGACTGGGACTTGGTCTCTCGATTGTCGAGCGCCTGTGCCGGCTTCTTGGACATCGTCTTACGGTGGCTTCGCGGCCCGGGCGCGGCTCGTGTTTTGCAATCGAGGTGCCGCTTGCTTCGGCGCCGGCCATTTCAGACGTCGCTCGTACGCCCAAGGTCATTGATCCCATTCGTGGGAGGCTCATCGTCATCATCGATGACGATCAGCTGGTTCTCGACGGCATGCGCGGCATTCTCTCGAGCTGGAAGTGCGAAGTCATCACTGCAGCTTCGATCGCCGCCGCGCTCGCCGAAGTTTCGCGGCACCGCCGCCGGCCGGACGTCATTATCTCGGATTATCAGCTTGCGAGCGGGCAAACCGGAATCGAGGCGATCGAGGCGCTGTGCGACACAGCGGGTACACAAATTCCGGCGTTCCTTATCAGCGGCGACACCACACCCGAGCGGCTGCGCCAGGTGAGCGAGAGCGGCTACCACCTTCTCCACAAACCGGTACCGCCCACCATTCTGCGATCCATGCTCAGTCAGATGCTGCGCGGCACGCATGAAGGCCGCGCCGGCTCGATCGCGATGACGGTATCTAACGCGCAGGAACCTTTGGCAGCCTCCAGCCGAGTGCCGCAACCGCAATAACGGCCTCGGTACGGTTCTTCGCTCTCAATGCCTTCAAAATCGCGGTGATATGATTCTTGACGGTCGGCTCCGCCAGATTGAGCGCTCGGCAGATCGCCTTGTTGCTCTTGCCCTCCATCAGCAACGCAAGCACGTCGAGCTGTCGCTCGGTGAGCCCGGCGTCCGCCGGCGTCGGTTTGGCGCTCGATTGCGATGCTTCTGCGCCGCAGGTGCGCTCCAAGACCTCGGGCGGAATGTAGATGCCGCCCGAAACGACCAGCCGTAGGGCGCCGAGCATTACGTCTCGGCGGCCCGACTTGGGGATGAAGCCGAGCGCGCCTAGGTCAAGCGCTCTTAGCACCGTATCTCGATCCTGCAAGGCCGAAACGACGACGATCGGCGTGGCTGGGTGCTGCTCGCGCAATTGAGCGAGGGTGTCGAGGCCATCGCCGCCCGGCATGTTGAGATCGAGCAGCACCAGTTCGAAATCCGGGTCCTCCCCTATCAGCCGGACGGCTTCCGCGAAATGCGAAGCCTCGACTACGGTCGCATCGGGCTTGAGCTCACGCAGGATGCCACGAACGGCATCGCGGATCAGGAAGTGATCGTCGGCAACGAGGATCCTCATCTAAGAAGGCTGTCCTGCATCTGCGTAACAAAGCTGCCTCTTGCCACGGGCGTCGGTCAAGGGGGGGCGACCAGTCGAACTGTTGATAATGTCCAATGCGACAATGACCAAGCACGGTGGGCCAGTTAGGGAACGATCTACAACTGGAAGAAAAAGCTTAGGTAGCTGCAATTTCCGAAATGGCCCCGAAGGCGAAGCCAACGCATGTCCGCTTGATGAGCGGAACTGTTACAAGTGGGACCAATCTGTCGCTGTTGACCCAAACCGTTCATTGCCATTTTCAAATTGAGCAAAAACCCGGGAAATCATCGGGCAATCGTTGTATGCTCTCCTTGATGTGCGGAGAGACCCTCTCCCATGGGGAAAAACGGCAAGTCAAACAGGAACCAGCTGCGCGTGCGCCGCGTGGTCGACGTGCCGCTTCGCGAGGTCTCCGGCATTTGTTTGCGTCGCGGCCGAAACGGCCGGATGGTTCTGATCGCGGTCGGCGACCGGGTAGCAAAAATCGCCTGGTTTTCGGAGCCGCGGAGCGACGAGGGCCCAATCGACTGGCAGACGAAGAACATTGCGAAGCTCTCGGGTTCGATGCTACCCAGGCGTGATCCGCAGATCGAGGCTGTTTGCGCAGACGGCCTCGGGCGCGTTCTGCTGCTCCAGGAAACACCTCCGCGTGTCGAGCTCATCGACCACACGGCGTTGAAGGTGGTTGCGTCGATCGATCTTGCGGTGGAAGGGCGTAGCGAAATTGCACGGGCGTGGTCCGATCCTAAGGGGTCGCGGGGCGAAGGCGTGGTGCTGTTGTCCGGCGGGCATTTGCTCGTCGCCAAGGAGAAGAAGCCGGCGGCTTTCATTGAGTTTGGCCCGCCCGGTTCGCGGTCGCGGGGCTTGCCCCGCGGCGGCGCACTGGCGGACGGCGAGCGGTGGGCGATCAAGAAAGGGCACCACCGGTTCGTCGCTCTCGCAACCTGGTTTCCCGACAAGTCGCTGGCCACGACCTGCGCCGACTTCAGTGACCTCGAAATAGGTCCGGATGGTTGCCTCTATCTGCTCAGCGACCAGTCCTCCACGATTGCGCGCCTCGATGATCTCCCGGCGGGCGGCGGCACCGCCGCGCTTCTTGCTGCGTGGCGGCTTGGCGCTCTGGATGGCAAGCCGGAAGGTCTTTCATTCACCGCAGAAGGTCGAGTGATCGTCGGACTCGACACACGCAAGCCGCGCAAGAATCTCGTCCTCCTGGAGCCGGCGGTTGCGCCGGTACGCGGCCGCGGCAGCGCCTGAGCTTAGCGGATGCGACAACTGGCTTATGAGCCAACTTGGACATCAGCCAAGGAGTGGCCTCCGCCTCGGTGACCCAGGGAGGGGACGATGCGTTTCGTAACCGCTGTGTTTTCGATGGTGTTCGCATTCGCCGCCAGTGCCCAAACGTTGGACGCGACGCGATACCCCAACCGCCTTCCAGACTGGCTCTGGCAAGATGACTTCCGGGCACCTTTGCTCAAGGAGCCGGATCGCCGGGAAATTATGATCGAGATCATGGCGGCTGATATTCTCCAATTGCAAATGAAAACTGAGGAAGCCGATGCCAAGCGCGAGGCCGTGGCGCAGCGATTGAGCTCGGCATTTTCCGTCCGCGATCTGGTACGGGGCGCATGGATAGTTGAGGACGACGTCGGTCGGAGGCTCGCGGTTCATATCGACCCGACCTTTCCAAAGGAGATGGTAGATGTGATTCGGCGGGCTGCGGCGATTTTTTTGCATTTTGCGCTTGACGAGGAGGTAATCGAGAAGGCCTTGGATCATTCGATTATTGATCCGGCGCCGATGCCGGCGCAGTTCGAAATGAAAGACGGAGAGCCGGTAAAAGACGAGCTGGGAGTAAAAGTACTCACCGCTGAGTACAAATTATATGCCCGCAGCATTTCGAAACCGGCCGATCTCAAGACTTTCAAGGATCATCTTAGCTCAGCACTGACAACTATGGACGGAATCCCTCCGGTGCTGATCGTTTCTCGATACTCTGGCAACGAGTGGTGGGGCAGAGCATATTTTAGTTATTTTCACAGAGGGATTCAAAGACTGGCTGGGCTGATGCCGGCAAGAGGATACGCCTACATAGGCTTGAACACAGACCGCATGACCCCGCAGTCGGCTAACTACAACGACGCTAGATTCTGGGCCTCCAAAATCGCGCACGAGGTTCTGCACAACCTTGGCTATTGGCATCCCAACTATAAGGATCCGGCCGAGCGAGACCAGCACAATGTCGGCAAAACACGTTCCTTCATCGTGACATACGAGACTTTTTTGTTTGAAAAGGCCCTGAAAGTAATTCCGAATCCCTAACATAGCGTCTGGAGGAAACGGGTGAAGGCCGGCCATCTAGCCCGAAGCCAATCACGCGAAGGGCCGATTCTGTTGAAAAAGTTCCAAGTCGAGGCGCGGCGCAAATCAGCTCAAATCGTGCCGACATCTGAAATCGACGATTGATGGCCTCGCAATTCCATTTAGGACGATCCACGTCGCTTCGACACAGCCCAATGAGGTCCCTGCTTAGAAATCGCACCAGTGAGGATGAAAAAATTGGGCCGACGCCTTTGACGGGGACATTTGGACGAGGCGCTTCGCTTCGGGTCCATCCCCGGAATTCTTTCTTGACGACCCTTGTGCTCGTAAAGTTGTCGCCTTACCTGTTCTCTTGCTTGGATAATCGATAGTTCACGCGATACTTCACAATATTTGGAGGATTTCTGATGAACACCGCGACGAATAAGAACAAAAACTTGACAGTCCAGTTCAAGGTTCAGGACTACGGCACATGGCGTACCGGGTATGACGGTCGCGAGGAGGGCCGCGCTGCCGCCGGCATCACGAACGGGAAGGTGTACCGCCGCGCCGAGGACCCGAATGACGTGCTGATCCTCAGTGACGTCGCCGACGTGACGAAGGCGCGCTCCTTCCTCAGCTCCGATGACCTGAAGGCGGCGATGCAGAAGAGCGGCGTACAAGGCTCACCGACAATTCGCTTCGCGGCCTAGTGGCCGCATACGGACTGTAGAGCGCCCCGAGCGGCTTGGCCGCGCGGGGCGTTTCCCGCCCTTACGCCAAGCCTTCCAGATTGGGATCCATGATGAACAACCTTTGCACCACGTCACATTCAGAAAGACGAGTCCGATAGACTTGGAATCAAGCACGGGTGGTACGGTACAAAGGTGAATGGGACGCTTGTCACCGGTCCATGGGCGACCTCCGAGGAGTGTCTGAAGGAAATTAGCCAGCTACCTGAACCGGCCCTTCGGACCTAGGCGGCCCCGATCAGGAGATCGCAGCCGAACGCGCCCGCAGGCCTCGGCGAAAAAGACCGGGCGGCTTGCTGAACCGGCGGAAGGTGCATCGCGCATGGCGCGTGAACATTGGGATTCGCGCAGGGGCATACGACTTGCGCGTCCGAGCTGCACGCAATTCGCGACCGTCAAACCGGGCGAGTGCTTCGCGACAATCATATTGGGGTTTTCTAATCCGAAGCGGTCAATAGAACGCGCGCGGGGCGAGGCGAAGTACCACGGTCAGGATCTGGATCACAGTCTGGAAGTAATTGCTGCAGCAGCCCGCCCGGAGTACAAACGGCTACACGACTCGAAGAAAGCAAGGGGAAGTCATCGCACCGTGCCGCTTCAAGAGCTTTAGAACTGCTACGAAGGCCAGGCGATCAAGGGGTACCGCGCATCCCGAGCATTGACCAGTTAGGACACGGCCGAGGTCCTTACATGACCCCCGTCAAACGAAATATTGAAGACTGCACCAGAAACCCTGTGGCCGTCCAGCGACCCGATGGGCGCTGGTATCTGCTCACAAGCTTAGGATCCAAGCTCAGCGAATACGGATGCTCGTTCCCTTCCGTTGAAGCAGTAGAGGAGTGGCTCGCGTCCCCGGTGCCGTTCACGGGTGACGATCTCCGCGATCAAAGAAAACTTCAACGACGCTTTCAATCGCTCGGCGGAGAATGGTGCTGATGGCTCAGGTTAGAACTGACCCCCACTCATTGGCCGTGTGCACATCAGGGAGGGGGAGCGGGTTCAGTGGCGCCTGAGTTACGCTAGAATGGCGATGGGCACATGATCCTCCCCCGATGAAGTGGTCCGACTTGAGGTATGTCTTTGACATCAAGGAGGACTGCAATGGCCCGGAAGCGCTACAAGCCTGAAGAGATTGTTGCGAAGCTGCGGCAAGTCGATGTTT
>Ga0111538_10013157_pt1 | contig 10914 bp, 8 predicted proteins | sample SoiMethybrSBSTD1_FD_79669 | JGI IMG/M metagenome (GOLD analysis project Ga0111538, IMG submission 79669) | Bulk soil microbial communities from a Populus tree surrounding site in Tennessee, USA - Soil MetaG P. TD hybrid SBSTD1 (version 2)... | ecosystem: Environmental > Terrestrial > Soil > Tree... | reverse complement strand
GATCAACAGGGCAAGTTGCTCTGGCAGACGCGCGTGGGACAGGGCGGCACGATGGGCGGCGTTCAGTGGGGATCGGCAACAGACGGCACGAACGTCTATGTGGCCAACTCGGATATCGGCCGCATCATGCTCACCTACAGCACATCGACCGATGCAGACCCGAAGCGCGGCGGAGGCATGTTCGCCTTGCGCGCGGCGGATGGGAAGCAGGTTTGGTTTACTCCTCCTGCGTCCTGTGGTGAGCGGCCACGGTGCAGCCCCGCTCAATCCGCGGCCGTGACGGCAATCCGGGGAGTTGCGTTTTCGGGCGCCGTTGATGGCCATCTTCGCGCGTACGCTACAGCCGACGGAAAGATCATCTGGGATTTTGATACGGAACAAACCTACGCCACCGTCAACAGAGTCCCGGGCCGTGGCGGATCGCTCGATGGAGCGGGCCCCGTTATCGGTGGCGGGATGCTCTACGTCAACTCGGGCTATGTAGCCGCCGGCGGTGCGCCGGGAAATGTTCTGCTCGGATTCTCTGTCGACGGTAAATAAAGAACATCTACCTGCGCGCGAAGCGGTAATCGCCCGAGACATGCTTCACGAAGAGTCCTCCGGAGCCTCCCGTGACGAACTCCACTCCGAGTCCGTACAAACCGGAAAAGAGAGTTTCGGATAGCGCGATCAGAGACACCTTCCCTCGGCCATCCATATCGGCGAAAAGCTTGCCGTTCGAAACGGTGATCTGGACCACACGGGGAATATTTCTCCAGGACGGGGGCTGCTCTTCATAGGTACCGATGTACTTCTCGAGTACTTCGGAGGCAACCTGCACCTCGGTTTTCCTTTCATCAGACGCCTTGCCGACCCAGTGATCGGTCCCACGTCCGTTTTCATTACAGACCCATTCAAGTATCTCGGTATCGGCGGCCAACTGTGCGCGGACCGCGACAGTCCACGGCCTCGCATAGACCGCGGGATCCGAGAACGTCACTTCCAGTTCGAGATTGCCGAAGTCGCGACGCCGGTAACGTTCTGTCATCCGCAATGCTTCGCTGTGGGGATGGCCGTCATGATCGAGCCAGGTGCGGTCATTGAATCCAAAACTCTCGACAACCAGCGTGTCTGCCTCCCAATGGCCCACGGAATAACCCATCCAACTGGGATTGGGGTCAGATTCCAACTTGCGTCCGTCGAGGAAGATCTGACGATACGTGAGATCTGGGTTGAGAATGAGGATAAGCCCGGGAGTTTGCACGATCTTTATCATCTCGGCGCCGGTGCTGTCGGCGCCGGTAGCGTAGCCCGGCCCCAGGGGCACACACTTCACGTTCATATACTCCCTGCCAAGATCTTCCCGGCGTTGCTCGACCAGGTCCCGTGCCCACGGCTGGATCTCTTCGGGTTTGAGGTCTGCCGCGATGTTCCGGGAATACTTCGGGGAGATTTTGGTCCACAGACCTGAGAGGTCGGGCTTGCCTTCAGGAGTGCGCGGAGCAACAGCGGAGAGATTCGGTTTCCCGTCGGGAGTGCGCGGAACGCCCGCTGTCGGCTCCTTCAACCATTGAGCTGAGAGCGGCGCACACGACATGAGAATGACCACGGCGATCCGAATGGCACTCATAATCGCGACCTCCTTGCATTTCAGGATGCTGCAGTGGTTAATAACACGCCGAGAATCTCTTCGACAATTGGCGCGACCGGTTGGCAGTGTCCTGGAAAGAAGTTCTAGTCCTTGAGCCTGAACGCGAAGAGTGAGCTTCCGGCGGCTATGGCGACGTACTGCTTCCCGTCGACCATGTAGCTCATGGGGGCGCTATTCACTTGCCCGCCCAGCGCGGTGCGCCAAAGCAGCTCTCCTGTGCGAGCATTCAGCGCATAAAAATATCCCTCGCGCCCTCCGCTAAACACAAGGTCCGACGCCGTGCTCAGCACCCCGGCATAAGTGACGTCGTTCATCTTGAATTCCCACTTCTTGTCGCCGGTCTTCATGTCGAACGCACGGACAAACCCGTAGCCTTCCGCTTCGGGCCTGGTGTTCGGCCCCAGAAGATTCGGTGCGCCCGCCGGTATGTTGCCGACAGTTTGTGGCCGGCCACCCTCGATCGCAATGCTGCCCGTGTTCTCCCAGCCGGGAATGTAGAACAGCTGTGTATTGGGACTGTAAGAGGGCGGATACCAATTCGTCCCTCCGTTCACAGTCGGCATGATCAACGTCCCTTCCTTCGAAGGCACCATGCCCGGTACTCGCTTCGGCCGGCCCTTTTCGTCGAAACCGTCCATCCAGTTCACTTTGACGAACGGCTTTCCCATCAGGAACTGCCCGTTGGTTCGATCCAGCACATACATCAGCCCATTGCGGTTAGCCCAGAGCATCACCTTGCGAAGTTGGCTTTGTCCGGATGCGTCGCGCCAGGGCATGTCGGCGAGCACGGGCACTTGCGCTGCGTCGTAGTCCATCTCGTCGTGTGGAGTGAACTGGTAATGCCACTTGAGCTTTCCGGTGTCCGCGTCCAGCGCCACCACGGAATTGCTGTACAAGTTGTCGCCAAGCCTCTGCCGACCATCCCAATCCGGTGCGGGGTTCCCGGTGCCCCAAAACGTAAGGTTCGATTCGGGATCGTAAGCGCCGATTTGCCAAATGCCCGCGCCACCCCGCTTCCACGAATCGCCGCTCCAGGTCTCGTTCCCGGGCTCTCCCGGTTGTGGGATTGTGTTGAAGCGCCAGACTTCGGCGCCGGTCTTCGCGTGAAAGGCCGCAAGGATTCCCGGCGCGCCACTATCCCCGCCGGCGGTGCCGACGATCACCTTGTCCTTGACCACCAGGGGAGCGTGCGTGATCACATAGCGGTCCCTGGCTTCGGCCACCTTGGTTTTCCACAACAACGCGCCGTCCTTAGTGTTCAGCGCGATGATGTGCGCGTCCAACGTTCCCATGAACAGCGTCTCGCCCAGGATGGCCAGACCGCGGTTCACTTGTCCGCAACAGTTGCGCGCCTCAGGCAGGTTTCGATAGGCGTAAGTCCAAATCGGTCGGCCCGTCTTCGCGTCGAGCGCCACCACGTCGTTCGGAGCTTGAATGGTGTAAAGGATGCCGTCCACCACGATCGACGTCGCCTCGAACTTCTCGATCGAGCGGGCCTGCCACAGCCAGGCCATCTCCAGACCCTTGGCGTTCTGAGGCGTGATCTGCGTGAGCAGGCTGTACCGCTGCCCCATGTTGTTGCCCGAATAGGTGAGCCAGTTCTGCGGCTCGCGATTCGAGTTCTGAATCCGTTCGAACGTAATCGGTCCAGAGGGTGTCTGAGCAATCGCAAGGCCGGCTACCGCGGTCAACACCAAGACGCCAGGAAAGGAGTAACGCATGCTCGTCAGCATATAACGGTTTCGCGGCGGCAAAAACTTGCCAGCGAAACGGATGTCACTACTGGCAATTGGGAAACTGAAATAAGAAGTGAGAACGTGGACGGCCTCCCGAATTTGCAAAGTCCCGAGTTAATTCGGAGGCTGTCCCCGCATCTTCCCCACATCTCCCGTTCTCGTGCGACGCGCAAAACAACTCTTGCAGATTCTTTCTCGTGGCCCGTTATTTCCTCTATGCTGTTTCGTCGAAGGAGGTACGAAATGCTCAACAAATTGTTTGTTCCAGTAGTTCTTACCTGCGTGATGTTCGGCGCAGCCGTCAGTGCTCAAGCTCAAGCTAAGGTCCAACTCTCGCTCCCCGACGAGCCGTTCCAGGTCGCAGTGAACACGAGTGGCAATGCATGGACCTCGATTAGTGGTACTAATACTTCTGGTATTAGTCTTTCCGGCGCCCTTACGTGGAACATTCCCGCGGGCAAGATTCTCGTCGTTGAGCACGTGTCAGCGCGAGCTCTCGTAAATTCAGGAGAGAAGGTCACCGTCTCGATCACCTGTCAGGGCGCTGGTGTGGGCTTGAGCCAGCATCAGTTGGCTATGACGTCGCAAGGTGTCTTTGATTTGATCGACCGTTTGTCTGGCAGCAGCCCTCTGCATTGCTACACCGGAAGCAACCTCATCGTAACTTTCTTGAGAAACAGTACGGCTGGCCTGGGGAGTCTTCCAGTCAGTGCGGAGTTCTCGATAACCGGTTATCTTGTGGATCCGCCCAAATAGCTACAGCTCCGCAGACCGATCGGATCCAGAGCCGCGAACCAAGGGCCTGCCGATTCAAAGCCCCTTCGATTCGCGGCTCAAATTCGGTCGAGGAAGTCCAGCATGTAACGGTTTCGCGGCGATAAAAACTTGCCAGGCCCTCCGGTTCTGCTGGACGACGATCAGACTTCAACGGACTTTCAACGTCCAGGGAGTGTGGACAACCAAAGTTCGCTCGACGTGCTGCGGTGTCGAACCCACACGATCTGACCGGTGGGGGAGTAGTCGACAAATTCGGCGAAATCCACTAAGTCCGCCATTCTTCTTTCATCTCGGCCATCCCGAGAAATAGACCACACCTCCAGGAGCGTCCTCATCGTTCCTTCGCGATCGAAGTAGATCCGCGAGTCACCGAATAACCATCGTGGGGCCCATCCGTTCGTGGCTACAGTGCGACACGGACCTCCATCCGTGGGGCAGATCGTTATGTTGCCGAATGAATCCCTGCCTGCGACGAATCTGCCGTCTGACGACCAGCGCGGATGAAAAAGCGCGCGCGTGAACGGTACCTCGTTTCCGGTTTGTATATCCCGGATCGTGGTTTGAACCGCGGTATTTCGATCGAGCCTGGAGTAGATAATTCGTTTCTCCTCCGGATCAACCTGTGCCCCATGGTGACTACCCCATGTCCATCCCGCACCAATCTCGACGCTTTGGCCGCCTTCAGCCGGAATCTTTCTGAAGGAGGGCGTTGGCGATAGTTGGTAGTAGTAAAGAGTCGCACCGTCGCGAGACCATTGTGGAATACCGCTTCGAGTTTCCGCTCCTCGGGTAATCCGCGTCCGGTTTGTGCCATCGGTTCGCATCGTAAAAAGCTGTGGGCCGGTTTCTGTCACCTCGGTAAACGCAATCGTGTCTCCCAGCGGAGAAAAGAAAGCAGCAGTTTTCCGTGTGGGTGATGAATAGATGTCCTCTGATTTCCCGGTCGCGGGATCCGTGATGATGACACTGTGAGTGGTGCGGGTGTTTGTGTAGATCAGTTTTCGACCGTCGCGGGAAACTTCCGGATCCGTGTCTTCTCCCGGGCTGGAAAGTACGGGTTCAGGCTTTCCTGCCGCCACGGGAACTTTCCATAGCGTCAGACTGCCCCCGCGCTCGGAAGAGAACACGATGAAACGGCTATCTGGAGTCCAGGTCAGCCCGCCCCACCTCGACGAATCCCACGTCAGGCGGCGCGCCACGCCTCCCTTGGACGGAATGACCCAGATATCGCCCCAAGGGACCCCTGACTCATTTTGAAAGAACGCGATGAGAGTACCATCCGGTGACAGCGCGGGTCGGCGCTGCCCCAATACAAGATCGATCCGTGGAAGGTTCTCTATGCGCCGTTGTCCCGTGCCGTCCGCATTGGCCATCCAGACGTCTGCACCTCTCTCGAAAGCCAGGTGCGCGCCGTCCCAGGACCAGCTGGGATTGACGGCCTCTGTGATCAGCCTTTGAGGAACGCCGCCTTCAGAAGAAACCAGCCAGAGATCGCCGGATGGGTATCCCTGAGGTGTATTCGCGGCGGATAGAAGTGCGTAGAGAATCTGGTCTCCTTTCGGAGACCACCGCGGACGGCTTGCCGGTTGCAGGCTACGCGTGATCTGTACGGGGTCGCCTCCTGCCAGCGTCTTCGCCCACACCTGGGGCACACCATCCACGTCTCCCACGAAAACGATTTTTTTGCCATCCGGGGAAAAGCTCGCCTCCCGGTGTGTCCCAGGAAAAGTGGAGATCAGGCGTTGTTGCGGTTCGGCCGGCATGTCCCTCAAGGACAACCACCATAGCGCCAGCCCTCCGATAAGTGCGAAGCACAACAGCGCGAGGAAGCGCCTGGACCTCGTGTACGGACTCTCGCGCGGACCCACCGGAGTCCGTGAACCGATGTGAGCCTCGACGAGCTCCGAGACGGCGTGCAATGAGCGCCGCTGCAGATTTGTAAGGTCCGCGCGCAATTCTGCCGCCGACTGATAGCGCCGGTCCCTGTCTCTCTCGAGACATTTACGAATGATACGTTCCAACTCCGGTGGTGCCTTCGGGTTCCACTGAAGTATCCGTTCTGGGTCGATATGCAGGATTCGGCCCAGGCGCTCTCCGGTAGTGGAGCCCGGAAAGGGCAACCGGCCGGTTGTCATTTCGTAAAGGACGACGCCTAGACTGAAGATATCCGTGCGGTGATCCACTTCTTTTCCCAGCACCTGCTCGGGACTCATGTAATCGACGGTTCCCATAACGATGCCGGTTGCCGTTCCCGACGTGGAGACGACGGTCGCCGGTTCCTCGTTAAGCCGAGCGATTTTGGCAAGTCCGAAGTCCAGCACTTTGACCTGGCTGTTTGGTGTCACTATCAGATTGGCGGGTTTCACATCGCGATGAGTAATGCCTTTGAGATGGGCAGCATCCAAAGCATCGGCTACTTGCCTCCCGATCTCGATGACGAGTCCGGGTTCCAGAGGTCCACTCTCAATCTTCTCGGCTAGCGTCTGCCCATCGACATATTCCATCGCGATGAAGTGGAGGCCATCACTTTCTCCAACGTCATAAATTGTCGCGACATTCGGATGGTTCAGAGCGGAAGCAGCCTTGGCCTCACGCGTGAACCGCCGCATCCGTTCTTCATCCAGCGCGACTTCCGGAAGCAATATTTTGAGTGCCACTCGGCGGTCCAGTCGCACGTCATCGGCCAGATACACCTCGCCCATTCCGCCGGCGCCACAAAGAGAAAGAGCTTTGTAGTGACTGATTGTCGCTCCCAGGAGTGAGCCCTTTCTCGCGCTCGCGCTCCTCGCTGTCGCTCTGGCCGCAACTTCCAGGGCGTGTTTATCGAGAAAGCCGCGCCCCTCGTCGTGGGATTTCAATAAGGCTTCGACCCGTTTTCGCAACACTTCATCGCCGGCTGAAGCCCGGACAAGGAAATCCTTCCGCTCGCCGACAGGAAGATCGAGCGCCCCGTGGTATAGCTCTTCAATACGCTGCCACTGATCAGGTGTCATGCTCGCCGCCTCCCGTCAGTTCGCAGTGAAGCCATGCCTGGGCCAGGCTCCATTCACGTTTGACTGTTCGAGGCGAAATCTTTAGAAATTCGGCGGCTTCCTCAACACTCAAGCCACCGAAAAAACGCAGCTCTACCACCTGACTCTTGCGTAGGTCTAATTCGGCCAACCGGGTTAGTGCCTCGTCCAGTGCCACCAGATCCGGGTCGCGCTCCAATGAGCCGAGTTGTCCGGCTTCCAATGAGACTTTCACCGCATCGCCGCCGCGCTTCAGAAAACGATGACGCCGAGCGTGATCCACGAGTATGCGGCGCATCATCCTGGCCGCGATGCCGATGAAATGAGCACGATTTTGCCAGCTGAGTTTTCTCCAATCGAGCAACCGCAAGTACGCTTCATTCACGAGCGCTGTGGGCTGGAGAGTGTGTCCGGGCCGTTCCCCGCGTAAGTAGTGTCGCGCCAAACGCTGCAACTCGGCCTCGACCAACGGAGCCAGCTTACCGAGCGCATCGTCGTCGCCTTCACTCCACGCAAGAAGCAATCGCGTGATGTCGTGTCCTTCAGGCGCGGCCATCAATCGCGACACTAACACACTTTTTACGCGGACTCCTCCCTGAACGGGATCGAAAAAAGTTGCGGCATCCTGGCCCCGATTGCCCGGCATTCGCGCCTTACGAGGAAAAGTTTGAGAGCCATAACGATTTTAAGGAGACAAGTTATGAAGCGAAACATTGCTTGGACATGGTGCATTGTGATGATGCTCATTACCGTGGCGCCCGCAGTTCTCGGACAGCAGGCCGGGCACGTTCGATTTCACGTAAATTGCGATGGCGGTGGGCTGAAGTTGAGCCGGGCCATCGAACTCGCCCGACCGGGCGATACCATCGAAGTTCGGGGCACCTGCCAGGAGAGGATCAGGGTGACCCGAGGTCCCCTGGTCCTGGACGGCGGCGGCAACGCCATACTCGATGGTGCAGGCATAGGTCCAAACGAACAGGAATTCAACGGGCTTATCACCGTGGATGGCGCCCACGGCGTAACCATCCGAGGGTGGTCCATAAAAAACAGCACGGGCGAAGGCATTCTGGGTACCCACGGCGCCAGCATGTTCATCGAGGACACGGTAGTCGAACAGAATTTCACCGGAATCGGACTATCGAACTCGTCCGCGGAGGTGGTTGATATCGCGGCGCGTTACAACAGTATTGGCTTGGATGCGTATTCGGCTTCGACCGTAATCTTCCGGGGCGATATCGATATTTCGCACAATACGGCGGAATCACTGACGTTGAATGGAAACAGCCTTGGCGAAATCCGAGGGGCGCATCTGCAGGTCAGCAACAATCCAGCCGGAGGCATAGTCATCAGCGCTGAATCGAGCCTGGTCATCTTTGGATTCCCAACTTCGCAAACAAGCCGGCTCACAACGAACAACAACCAGGGCCCAGGAATCGTTATCGGCCAAAGTCAGCTTTTCGTCGCAGGAGCCGCGTTTACGCCCGGCGGAATTGTGATTACTTCCTCGGGTAATGCAGGCCCAGGCGTGCTGTTGGTGAATGGAAATATATCGAGCCCGTTTGGGGCGGCGAGTCTGGTCATCGAAAATAACCCCGTCGGGATGCAGTTTCTGCAGGGTTCGACAGCAACCATTACGGGTGGCCTGAATGTCAGAAACAATGTACTCGGAATCAATGGTGACAACGCTACAGGCCTGACGTTTGCATCGATACCGCCCAATCCATCGGCCATACAGTCCAATGGCACCGACGTTAGGTTGAGCTTCGGAACGAAGTCCACCATTAACAGTGTGGCGGTGGGCACGATCGTCTGCGACGCGACCGTGCTCAGCCGCGGCACGACGGTATGCCCGTAGTTCCCGTCAAATCGTAAGCGCGGTCTAAGGGATGAAGTTTTGAGTCGTGGGTTTTGAGTTACGAGTAAATCCGGCTCGTGCTGAAGACTGGCGACTCAAAACTACTACCGTTGGCGTTGCCGGGATCCGGATTGTCGGGAACGGTGCCGCTTTGCGTTTCGCATCAGGTGATAGGCCGAGTACACCGTACCTGCAACGGCAATGACGACGAAGACCACAACCACCGCCTGAAACATTCCAGATTTGATGACGCGCAGAATCCAGTTACCGTAGAACCACGCGAACATCGCGACGATGCGAAATAGACGAGCAACTCCAAACGCCAGCAGAAAGGAACGCCGTTTGACCTTCAGGGCACCACAGGCGAGTAAGAAGGATGCAAGAGGAAAAGGAGGGGGCAGGAGCGCTGTGGTCGCGAGCGGCACGGCGCCTTTGTCCTTAATCTTCTTCTGAATGTGCTCGAGCCCGTGTTCCGGTACCCAGTGCATAGGCCTTTTTCTCCGATTCTTTCACCAACCAGGAAGGTCGCAAAGGCTCCCATCGCCGAACCTGCTGCGGCCAGAAAGGGAAAGAACCAGACGAGTTCCCGATGGCGAGCTGTGAGAATAACCACAGCGGCTTCGACAGCCGCCGGCAAGTAGAAAACCATTGAAGAGTCCAACGCAGCGAGAACAACCAGACCCAACGGTGATAGGAACAATAAGAATAGAGAGGAGAAGAAGCGATGCATGTTATCTGCCGGCTAAGTTCGGTTAGGGTCTATAGCGCCGCAAGCCTGCCGGGTCGATAGTCTGTGAGCACGGGTTCGATAACGCTGACGTTACACCTCAACGGTTGACGGGGCGACCGTAGACTTCGAACTTGCCCACGTTGACGAATCCGCCCCAGCCATGTCCGCTTCCCGGTGTCAGATCAGCGAAGCCAATTTCATCGACCTTGCTCAAATCCGGTTTATTCACCCAGTTCCCTCGTGTTACGACCCTCGAGATATCGAGCACAAGCCAGCGCAGGGACGCAATTGAAAACTCGCTTTCAAGAAAGAGCGTGGAGTTCGAAGAAGGCGTTCCTTCCCCATAATCGCCAACCAGCCATGTTCCGTCCGCGAGCTTAACCACCGGCCGGACGACATGAAACCCTGAGACACGGGTTACCCAGCGAATCTTCGCCAGACCCGTGAGGTCCACGTATCGACCTTTGTCTCGTAGCGTGACGGCAACCGGCGTGGAACACACTCCGGTCCACAAATTCGGTGGATCTGTCGGTTCGCCGGCGACCACACGTTCGGGCGTCGGGTTTTGGCTATATCCCGACATCAACACACACGTCGGTCCGCTCCAGTCGATGGAACTCGAGTCGGGCGGAGGAGATTTGGCGAATTCCGCGATCCTGCCGGATGCCGGGTCGTATACCTTCATCTCCAGATTCGGATTCGTCACTGCTTCGGATGTGACCGGATGCTGTGGACGGAAATTGGTGCTGGCGTCGAAGCGACCCGTTTGCCGCCATACCTCACGGAAAAACAGTGGCACCGGCGGTGTCGGCGTTGCGAACTGCGGTTGTTGCGGCTGCAACTGAGCCCGAACTGACCCGGGTGCACAGGAAACGACAGCTATCAACAGGCACTGTCCCGACAACCTACGAAAATCAATTGATCGTGTCACGAATCGCCTCGACTGCGTGGTGTGGTATGCACGGATAATACCTCCCCGGAGTACGGGCTGGCACTTACAAATGATCGACCAAGCGTTGCCGAAAGATGGGTATTGCTTGCGTGCCACAAACCGAATACCATCGTTGGCAATGGAAACCGTAACCCTAAAGCTGGATCGCCGTCATATTCAAATATTGAAGGATCGGGCGAAGGCCACCGGGCGTTCTCAGGCTGCGGTGATCCGGGAACTCATT
>Ga0111538_10013153_pt1 | contig 10917 bp, 3 predicted proteins | sample SoiMethybrSBSTD1_FD_79669 | JGI IMG/M metagenome (GOLD analysis project Ga0111538, IMG submission 79669) | Bulk soil microbial communities from a Populus tree surrounding site in Tennessee, USA - Soil MetaG P. TD hybrid SBSTD1 (version 2)... | ecosystem: Environmental > Terrestrial > Soil > Tree... | reverse complement strand
CTGCCGGTCGTTCGCCACGTACACGTCGATCCAACCGTCGCCCGTGAGGTCCGCGCAGGCGACGGCGAGGCTCGGGCGCGGCGGCGTGAGCCCCGACCGACTGCTGACGTCGGTGAACTTGCCGCCGTCGTTCCGGTAGAGCGCATCGCTCTGGCTCTGGAAGCGGGCCGGCCCGCAGTAGTCGCGCGGCTCGCTCAGCGTTGGCCGGCACACGCGCGATGGGTCGTCGACGAGGTAGTGGGCGACGTAGAGGTCGAGGTCGCCGTCGCGGTCATGGTCGAGGAACGCTGCCCCGGTGCTCCATCCGTCCTCGACGATGCCGCTGTTGCCGGGTGCGGCTTCGAAAAAGCCGTCGCCGCGCCCGACGTAGAGGGCGTCACGCTCGAAGTTGCAGACGTAGACGTCGATGTCCCCATCGCTGTCCAGGTCGCCGACGGCGGCCCCGTTGCCGTGCCCTGGGTCCGCCAGCCCCCGCGCACCGGGAGCTTCGACGAAGCGGCCAGTTGCCTCCTGGACGAAAAGGCGATTCGGCGCAGGCGCCTGCGTGTTCCCCGGAGGCGGGTGGCAGACGAGGTAGATGTCGAGGTCTCCGTCGCCTTCGACGTCGAGGAGCGCGACGCCCGCACAGGTGATCTCCGGGATGCGATACGTGCCATCCGGCCAGGGCGCGGCATCGGCCGGCACGCCCCACGCCCTCGTGACTTCGGTCAGGAGTTGCCGCCCCGTGCCGGGCGAGCTCTCGGGCTTGGCTGACCGGCTGCATCCAAATTCCCCCGCCGCGGCCGCGGCGGCCATCGCAAGGCCCAGGCAGCCCGAGGCGAGCCGGCGCCGGCGAGACGCGCCTCGCGCGGTTGCGCGGCGCATTCGGCGCACGCCGGAAAAAGTGCGTACGTGGATTCGTCCCCCTTGGAGTGTCACGCGAGTTGGTACCTAACCCATCGCGCATTGTAGCCGCCTGCCGCGGGGGTGTTTCCAGAGGTCGGTCGCGGCAGCAGCCAGGCTCCTCGGACCGGTGGCGCCTGCTCGACGATCGCGTATCTTGGATCGAAGTGAAGCCACTGCGGTTCGAGGCCAGGTCGAGGGTCGAGCGGTCCCCAGGGAAGCAAGGGAGCAACCCTTGCTGCGGGCGGCCGCTGGGTCGCTGCGCCGCCGTCCTGTGCGTCCTGGGAGCTACATTTTCCTGCCATCGGGGCGATCCGCCCCCGGCGCAGTCGGGAGCGGGCCTGGACCCTGGCGGTGTGCCCCGGGTGGCTCCCACGGGAGCCGGATGGAGCCGCGTGGACGACCCGCGCGCCGATGGATGGGACACCGAGGTGCTCGCGTCGCAAGCCGGCGAAAGGATCCAGCTCCTCGCGAAAGCGTGCAGGGACCCGGAAAGCGTCTCCGCGGCGGACGTCGCGGACGTGCTCGCCCCCGAGTTCACGGCGCCCGCGCTCGTGCCTTCGCGGATGACCGTCGTTTTCGAGGATGCGAACCTGCGCGTCGAGCGCGGCGAGAAGGAGGCCGCGCCGCCGAGCCCCGATGCTCCTGGGCTTCGTGATCGCGTCGATGCGCTCCGGCAGTCGCTGGCCGCGCTGCGTTCGTCGGTCGTTCCGCAGGGCACCGTCCGCTTCGAGACGAAGACGTTCCAGGTCGAGCGGGCCGATAGCACGGCGACGACGCGGCACTACGTTTCGCTCTTCGCGACCGACGGGGCGGCCAACATCGAGGAGAACGCCGAATGGATGGCTCAGTGGAGCCTCGACGGCGCCAAAGCCCGACTCGCGCGGCTCGAGCTGCTCGACTTCGAGCGCGTGCGGCTCGCGAAGCCGCGCCCGCTCCTCGAAGACTGCGCCGAGTCCGCGCTGGGCGCGAACCCTTCCTACCGAGCCCAGCTCCTCGTGGGGTTTCAGAGCTGGGCCGAGCGCATCCAGGAAACGCGCTTTTTCGCCCTCCTCGGCACGCCCGGCGTCGCCGTGGGCGACGTCGACGGTGACGATCTGGACGATCTCTACCTCTGCCAGGAAGGGGGCCTGCCCAACCGGCTCTACATCCACCAGGCCGACGGCACGGCGCGCGACGCGTCGGCCGGCTCCGGAGTCGACTGGATCGACAGCACGCGCAGCGCGCTGATCATCGACCTCGACGGCGACGGCGCCGCGGACCTCGCTGCGGCGACGCTGGGGTGCCTCGCGCTCGCGCGGGGCGACGGCCGCGGGCGGTTCACGACCCAACTGACGCTGCCCACGAGCCTCGACACGATGTCCCTCAGCGCCGCCGACTATGACCTCGACGGCGATCTCGACCTCTACCTCTGCGCCTACAAGCAGGACGACCTCGCGCAGGACGCGGGGGTGCTCTCGCTGGGGGCCTCGGACGCTTTCGTCTACCACGACTCGAATGCCGGGGCTCGAAATTACCTCTTCCGCAACGACACACCGCGAGGAGCGAGTGAGAAAGGGTCGGTCTGGAGCTTCCACGACGCCACTGACGAAACCGGGCTCGACGCGAACAACCACCGCTTCAGCTTCGCGGCGGCCTGGGAGGACTTCGACAACGACGGGGACCAAGACCTCTACGTCGCCAATGATTTCGGCAGGAACAACCTCTACCGGAACGAGACGCTCGCGCCCGGGTCGAGCGTGCGCCGCCCCTCCCGGTTCACGGACGTGGCGGCGGAGATGGGAGCGGAGGACAGCGCGTCCGGCATGTCCGTGAGCTGGGGAGACTACGACCGGGACGGCTGGATGGACCTCTACGTCGGCAACATGTTTTCCGCAGCAGGAAACCGCATCACCCGGCAGATGCAATTCAAGGCCGACGCCTCGGGCGAGGTGCGGAGCCGGCTGCAGCGGTTCGCGCGCGGCAATACGCTGCTGCACAACGGCGGCGGCAAGGCTTTCGAGGACGTGAGCGAGGCCGCCGCGGTCACGATGGGGCGTTGGGCGTGGAGCTCGCTCTTCTTCGACGTGAACGGCGACGGCCTCGAGGACCTGCTCGTCGGGAACGGCTACGTCACAACGGACGACACGGGCGACCTCTGAAGCTTCTTCTGGCGGCAGGTCGTGTCGCGCACCAAGAACTCGACGCAGGATCCGAGGAACGACCCTGAGCCCGCTTACCTCGAGCTCTCCCGCATGCTGCGGGAAGGCAGGTCCTGGAGCGGCCGCGAGCGCAACTGCTTCTTCCTGAACACGGGCGGCGCGCGATTCGCCAACGTGTCCGCCGTCTCGGGGTTTGACTTCCCCGACGACGCCCGCGCCGCGGCGCTCTCCGACTGGGACGGCGACGGCGACCTCGACGTGTGGGTCTCCAACCGGAACGCTCCGAGGCTGCGGCTCCTCCGGAACGGCGCCACGGGGTCGCACTACCTCGCCTTACGGCTCGTAGGAGACGGAGTGACCACCCCCCGCGACGCCATCGGGGCGCGCGTGGAAATGCGCCGCGCGGGCAGCTCCGGCCGGCCCCTGCTCCGAACCATCCGGGCCGGTGACGGATTCCTTTCCCAATCGACGCGGTGGGCGGTCTTCGGGCTGGGGACTTCCGCGGACGATGCGGACGTCGTCGTGCGCTGGCCGGGCGGAGCGTCCGAGGAGTTCCGCGGCCTGCGCGCCGGCGGAAGATACCGCATCGTCCAGGGGTCGGGCCAGGCAGTCGCCTTGGACGCCCCCGCGCGGCCGTCGGTGCTCCAGCCGTCGCTGCCCGAGCTGCCGGCGCCCACGAGCCAGGCGCGCATCCCCCTCGTGAGCCTCCTTCGCATCCCGGAAGTGCACTGGGTGGGCTTCGACGGAACGGCGCAGAGAATCGACCCGCCGCCGGGCAAAGCCCTCCTCGTCGTCCTGTGGGCCACGTGGTGCGCGCCCTGCCTCGTCGAGCTCGACGAGCTCGCTGGCCGGAGCGCTGCCGACCTCGAGCGCGCGGGGGTCGGCGTCCTGGCGCTTTCCGTGGACGGTCTAGGGGACGCCCGATCGGACTCCGCGAAAGCAGCCTCCATCGCGAGGGACCGGAAATGGCCTTTCCCGGCCGGCCGCGCCGCTGCGGAGACGGTCCAGTCGCTCCAGCACCTGCGCAACCTGCACTTGCCGCTCCACCTCCCGCTGCCCGTGCCGACGAGCTTCCTGGTCGACGCCAGCCGCCGCCTCGTGGCGATCTACTCGGGTCCCGCGTCGGCTCGCGCGGTCGTCGAGGACCTCGCTGCGTCGCGCGGCTCGCGTCGAGAGCGTTGGCTTCACGCCGCGCCGCTCGGGGGCTCCGCGATCGAGAGCGACGCTGCCGAGCTGGCGGCGCGGCAGATCGAAGCTCAGACGCGCTTCCTCTTCGCGCTCGATCTCGCTCAGGCCGGGCGCGCGGACGATGCTCGCGGACAGTACGAGGACGTCATCGCCCTGATGCCCGATTTTGCGGAGGCTCACAGCAACCTCGGCCTGCTCGCGTTGCGGCGAGGCGACCTCGAAGTCGCGGAAGCGCAGTGCCGGAAGGCGCTCTCGGCGCGGGCGGACTTCCCCGAGGCAAACTACAACCTGGGCGCGGTGCTCGAGCGGCGCGGCGACCTGCAGCGTGCCGAGGCGGCGTATCGGGACGCGCTGCGCCAGAAGCCTTCCCTGCCGGAGGCGAACAATGCTCTCGGCGTGCTTCTAGCGAAGACGGCGCGGCTCGACGAGGCCCTCGCGAGCTTCGAGCGCGAGGTCGCCGTGAACCCGAGTTTCGTGGAGGCGCGCAACAATTTGGGGCTGGCTCTGCTCCAGCGCCAGCGAGAGCGCGAGGCCGAAACACAGCTTCGCGAAGCGTTGCGCCTCGACCCGGCGCACGCGGACGCTCACAACAATCTTGGAGTGGCGCTCCGCCGCCAGGGCAAGCTGGAAGATGCCCTCAAGGAATACGCGGAGGCCGTGCGTCTCCAGCCTCGCTTCCTCGAGGCGCGGAACAATCTCGGGCTCGCCTACCTTGCGCTCGGCAAGGCGGCAGAGGCCGCCGCCGAATTCACGCGGGCGCTCGAGATAGACGCCGGCTTCGCCCCCGCCCGAAAGAACCTCGAGCGCGCGCAGGCCGCAGTCCGAGACGCTCCGGCGCGCTGAAACAGCCAGCTCCCGGCGACACACTCCGCGCCAGGTCCTGGCCTGGCTGGGGCGTTCCGCCGGGAGCGGGTAACTGGCCTTACGCTCAGCAGTGTGTGTACGAGGCGCAGCCGAGGTCGCCGCCTCCGGCGTCGGGCGTTGGGTCTGGCCCGCACGTGCCCGTGAAAGGCGGCCCCGGATCGGGAACCTCACCCTGACCGAGGAACAGCACTCCGAGGACGCGGATCGCGTCCGTCAGCTGGAGCGAGCCGTTGTCGTCGGCATCGGCGGCGTCGTTGCAGGTGATCTCGCCCTGACCGAGGAATAGCACGCCCAGGATGCGAATGGCGTCCGTCAGCTGGAGCTGGCCGTTGTCGTCCGCGTCGCCGCGGTGGAACTGGCCTCCCGCCCGCGGCGGGAAGTATGTGGTGGCGTCCGACGCCGCATCGTCGCACTCTTCACGGTCGTCCACGGTCACCGAGAACTCGAAGGGCCCTGCGACGTTGCGCAAGTTGAATCGCGCGATGTTCCCGACCTGGGGGCCGACGACGCTCGTGTTCACGCCGTTCGACGCCGTGAACGTGTAGCTGATCGGATCGCCGGTGTCATCCACAGCAGTGGCCGTGGCCTGGTGCGTGAAGATGCCTTGCACCTCGGTGACCACGAGACTTTGCGCGTGGGTGTCCGCATAGTCCGGCTGCCCGGGCGTCGGGCACGGCGGCGGGAGGTAGCTGTTTTTCTCGGTCTCGTAGTTGTTGTTGATCTGGCAGTCCGACAACACCCCGTCGTGGATGCGCACTCGCCCGATCGCGAGCGTGCCTTGAAGGCCTGTCGTGAAGATTGCGCCGTCGGCCTCGTGCTGCTGCGCCAGCGAGATCCGCGGGTTGGGGTACGTGTTGATCACACCGGCTCCCAGAAACTCGGTGTTCATGAGCGCGCCGTCCGCGTACACGCGAGTCGTCTCCCCGTCGTAGGTGTACACGAGATGGTGCCAAGCACCGGCCGCCGGCGCCCCGCCAGCGTTGTTCCAGCCGATGTCGGGGCCGTCGCCGCCCCAGTGCCCCACGGCGCCGTAGAGCGGGTGGATTCCGTAGTTGAAGCTCATGTTGGTGCCGTTCGGGCCTCCGCGGTTCCCCCAGGACAGGATGGTTTCCTCGTCACCGAGCGGCTCCGGGTTCCACACCCACGCCTCGATGGTGCGCGTGGGGTCGACGCCGGTAACACCGAGCGGCGCGGCCTCCTCGGATTCGTAGGAGTCGCCCGAGCGGCCATCTTCGTTGAAGCTCACGGCGTTCACTCCGCCTCGTTTCGTGCGGAGCGGCGCCCCGACGCGCACAAAGTCGCCGCTGGAGCCCGCGTTACTCCAGGCATCATCTCCCGCCGAGGGGTCGTTGGCGTCGAGGTCGACGAGGAGCTCCTCTGCGACCTCGATGGTGCCCGAGGTGGTCTCCCTTGTGACCGTCCAGGTCGCATCCACACTGCCCTTGGTGTTCGAGGCCCGCACCGTGACCACGAAAGAAGCCGGGGAAGGGGATGGAATCGTGTAGCTGATGACTCCCGTCGGGCTGACGGTCGCGCCCGCGGGCGCAAGCATCGAGTACGTCGGAGGCGGCTGCCCGGCCGCTTGCACCTGAACGGTGTAAGTCGACTGGCCTTGGCAGAACGTGTCCTCCGTGGGGGCGTTCGTGAAGAACGGAGCCTGACCGTAGGTGTCCCGCTCGGCCAGGTAGTTGTTCAAAACCTGGCACGGCGTCAGGACACCGTCGTGGATGCGCACCTGCGCGATAGCCAGCGAGCCCTCGAGGCCGGTTGTGAACGTGAGGCCGTCCGCCTCGTGCTGCTGCGCCAGCGAGATCAGCGGCTCGGGGTAAGTGTTGAGGTCGACAGCGGGCTGCTCCGAGTTCGAAAGCTCGCCGTCCGCATAGACGCGCGTGATCGAGCCGTCGAACGTGTAGACGAGGTGATGCCACACGCCCGGCGCGGGCGCTCCTCCCTGATCGCTCCAGCCGATGTCCGGCCCGTTGCCACCCCAGTGCCCGAACGCTCCGTAGAGCGGATTCGTGCCGTAGTTGAAGCTCGCGTTCGAGCCGTCGGGCCCGCCGCGTTTGCCCCAGGAGAGGATCGTCTCCTCCACGGGGATCTGCTCGTTGAAGGCCCAGACCTCGATGGTCCGCGTCGGGTCCAAGCCGGTGAGCCCCTCGGGAGCGGCCTCCGGCGACTCGTAAGAGTCTCCCGACCGGCCTTCCTCGTTGAAACTGACCGCAAGCACCCCAGCCTTCTCCACAATGGTCGGAGCCCCCACCGCGTTGAAATCGCCGATGGATCCGTTATTGGTCCACGTGAGGTTGCCGGCGCTCGGATCCTGCGCGTTCAAATCAACGAAGAGCTCGCCCGCGGATTCGACGGCGCCGGACGGATTGATTTTCGTGACCGGCCAGGTCGCATCCGTCGATCCGATCGAGTTCGTCGCCCGAATCGTCACGTTGAAAGTGGCCGGCTGAGCCGCGGGAATCGTATAGGAGACGCGCCCGGCCTCATCGATCGTGGCCCCCGCGGGCGCGATGGCCGCGAGAGTTGCCGGCGGAACGGCAGTGACCTGCACGAAAGCCGTGTAGGTCGTGTCGCCGGGGCAGTAAAAGTCCTCCTCGGGAGCCGTGACGAACGTCGGCGCCTGGTTGGGAGGCGCCGCAACGCCGTAGACGTCGCGCTCGGCTTCAAAGTTCTCGAAGATTTCGGTCGGCGTGAGCACGCCGTCGTGGACGCGCACCTGCCCGAGTGCGAGCGTCCCCTGGAGCGGCCCGAATTCGAGCGTCCCCGCGGCGTCCGTGATCTGGACGCCCAGCGTGATCGGGAGCCCCGTATGCGTGTTGATCGTCCCGGGCGCCAGCGTCTCGGAGTTCGCCAGCAGGCCGTCCGCGTAGACGCGCGTCGTGTGCGTCTTGTCGCCGTCGAACGTGTAGACGAGATGGTGCCAGGCGCCCGCTTCAGGCGCCCCGCCGGCGTTGTTCCAGCCGAGGTCGGGTCCGTCGCCACCCCAGTGCCCCACGGCGCCGTAGAGCGGATGGATTCCGTAGTTGAAGCTCATGTTCGACCCGTTCGGGCCGCCGCGGTGGCCCCACGACAGGAGCGTTTCCTCGTCCACAATGTCGGGGTTGTAGGCCCAGACCTCGATCGTGCGCGTCGGATCCACCCCCACGATCCCGTCGGGTGCTGGCTCGAAGCATTGGTACGCGTCGGAGGTCGTCCCCAGGTTGAAGCCGACGCCGGGAGCGTTGTTGGGGCCGAGATCAGCCACTTCCGGGTCGCCAATCTCAAAGAAATCGGAGAGCGTCCCGGCGTTGAGCCAGGCGAACGAGCCGGCCGATGCGCTGTTGGCGTTCAAATCGACAAGCAGCGTCTCCGCCACGTGGATGCCAGGGTGCCCCGGCGGATCCACGAGCGTGACGGTCCAGGAGAACGTTGCCGTACCCTGGCTGTTGGTCGCTTTCACCTGCACGGGGAATGAGGCCGGCGCGGGGTTCGGCACGTTGTACGTCAGGTAGCCGTCGGGCGAGATTGCCGCCCCGGCGGGCTGGGTCACCGTCAGGCTCGACGGCGGCGGGAATCCCGAGATCACGAGCTTTCGCTGGTAGAGGGACTTGCCCTTGTAGTGCGTGTCCGAGCCCGGGCAGGTCGGGCACTCGACAAGGCCGGGCGGCGGGCAGAACTCCGTGCACTCGAGGTCGTAGTTGTTTTTCACCTGCGCCGCGGTCAGCACGCCGTCGTGAATGCGGACTCTGCCGATCGACAGGGTACCGCTCAAGGGCCCGTTGATGGTCACTCCATCCGCCTCGAGCTGTCCCGCGAGCGTGATCTTTGACGGGCTGAATGTGTTGAGCGTGCCCGCGGCCAGCGCTTCCGAGTTGCGCTCGCAGGCGGCCAGGTCGACCCTGCAGCCGTCGTAATAAACGCGCTGCGTGGTGCCGTCGAAAGTGTAGACGAGGTGGTGCCACTGAGCGGCCGGCGGAGCGCCGCCGGCGTCGTTCCAGCCGAGGTCGGCCGCGCCCCAGTGCCCCACCGCGCCGAATCCACCGCTCGAGCCATAGTTGAAGCTCATGTTCGAGCCGTCGGGGGTCCCGCCGCGGCGCCCCCACGCGAGGATGGTCTCCTCCACGGCGATCGCGGGGTTGTACACCCACGCTTCGATCGAGCAGGTCGGATCCACACCGGTGATCCCTGCCGGAGCGTCGGCTTCGCACTGGTAGAAGTCGGTCCCCGGACCGGCGGCGTTGAACGTGACGCCGGTGCCCTCCTCGATCACCTCGACGAACGGAGTGCCGATTTTGAGAAAGTCCCCGATGCTCGCGGATGCGGTGTTCACCCAGACGTCGCTGCCGGCCGATGCGTGCTTCGCATTCAGCTCGACAAGCAAGCTTCCGGCCGTCTGGATCTGCGCTCCGACCTGAGCCGTCAGCAGCGCAATCCAGCCCGCGGCGCATAGCACGCGGTACGACCTTGCTTCCATCCGCATGGCTAACCCTCCCTTGAATATTTCTCCGAATCCCGCGAGATCCCTACGATTCGCGGGCGCGGGAAAGCTCGAATAGGAAGATAGTCCGGCGTTCTGCCGGGGACCCTACTCGTGGAGCTTTCCACCCAATAGGCTCGACCCACCTTTCGGGGCTCGAGCCAAGCAATGGGGATAGGATACTGGACGCTGCTGCCGCCGAGCAACTACCAACATGGACAGGGAAGCTCACCCTGCCCAGACGCAGCGCAAACTCACGCGAACAGCTCCTTGAGGGTCCGGCGCGATTTCGGCGAGCAGCAAGTCGGACCGCAACCCCGCCTCGATCCGCCCCCGATCCGCGAGGCCAAGCAGCCGGGCCGGGGTGCTCGAGCACATCACTGCGGCGGCGCGCACGGCTTCCGGAAGCGTTCTTTCGGTGTGGAGGCGGTTGTGGACGCCGGGCATGGCACGGCGCAGGAGGTTGACGGCGTTCTCGAAAACTTCACACATCCCGACCGCCGAGCCGAAGAGCGGTGCGGCGCCGGCAGCGTGAGGGTTAGGGGCCGCCGCTCCCTGACGTGGGACAACGCGCAGGTATCGGCCGCCCTCGGCCACGGCCCCTCGAATCCCGAACACCTCGAACTCGCCTTGCGGAAGCGACAATGCGAAGCCCGCGTCGCTCACGAGCGCCACGCGGGACGGCTCCTTGCGCTCGATCCAGTCCCGCGCGAGTTGCGGATGGACGTGCCAGCCGTCGAGGATGATCGTCGCCACGATGGCGTCGTTTCGCAGCGCCTCCTCGAGGAAACCGCCGTCGTCGAAAGCTTTCCAGCTCGTGCCGGTCGGGCCGTTCCCCAAATGGATCGAATAGCGGAGGCCCGCCTCCGCCGCAGCTCGGAGCCGCACGGCGTGGGCGTTCGAGTGGCCCGCACCCACGACGACGCCTCGGGCCGTCGCGTGGCGCACGAGCTCGATGGCGTCTTCCGACATCTCCGGCGCGATGTTGATGCAGCGGACGGCGCCCGTGTCGAGCAGACGATCCAGCGTCGCGCGATCGGGGCGCAGGACGAAGGCCGGGTTCTGCGCGCCCGAATGCGCAGGGTTCATGAAAGTCCCCTCGACGAGCGCGCCGAAGAACGTTTTCGCGCCTGCCGGCTCCCCGCGGTCGAGCGCCAGCCGCATCCCCTGGAGGTAGGTGATCACCTCTTCGAGCGGCGCCGCGAGAGTCGCAAGGATGAGGCCCGTCACGCCCCGCTCCGCTTGTGCCTGCGCCACGGCCGCCACGCGGGCGGCGTGCGCTTCGAGCGATTTCGGCCCCGCGGAGAGCCACTCGGCGTCGTTCACCTGCAAGTCGATCCAGCCCGGGAGGAGCCAGGCCCCGCTGCCGTCGACGAT
>Ga0111538_10013150_pt1 | contig 10919 bp, 10 predicted proteins | sample SoiMethybrSBSTD1_FD_79669 | JGI IMG/M metagenome (GOLD analysis project Ga0111538, IMG submission 79669) | Bulk soil microbial communities from a Populus tree surrounding site in Tennessee, USA - Soil MetaG P. TD hybrid SBSTD1 (version 2)... | ecosystem: Environmental > Terrestrial > Soil >... | reverse complement strand
GCGAAGCGACTATCCGACGGACTATCCGTTGCGAGAAGTCGCCGTGATTGCGAAGCACTGTTCGGGCGGCGTCATCCTCGGGTTCGAGCAGATCTACGTCACCGCAGGAATCAGGAAGCGCGGCATCACGACTGAGTCCAGAATCACGAAGCCGATACTTTTCCCGAGCAGCTGGAACCACCTCGAAGCCGGGATCCTGTTTGGTCTGAAGCTTCCGCTGCTCGTCTTCAAGGAGAAGGGCATCGAGGGCGGCGTGTTTGACAACGGCGTCACCGACGCCTTCGTGCATTCGATGCCGCCAGCGAGAATGTCAGCCGCCGAAAGGGACGCGCTGACCGCGGTGTTTCTCAAATGGCAGGGGAAGGTCCGCGAGCACTACTACCGGGACGAGTGACGCGTCTGCTGGGCACCGATGGCAGTCAGGCTCGAATCCGCGCGGCTGATTTTTCGCGATCACGAACCAGGCGATCTCGAGCCGTACTGCGAGATGGAATCGGATCAGGTCTACCGAGCGCACCAGAAAGTGCGTCCGCGGGAGGAACTCGAGCGAAGTTTCACGAACTCAGCGCTGCCGCGAAAGGAACTGGGCCTGCTGGCGACCGTGTTCAAGGAGGACGGCCGCTACATCGGGCGCATGGGTTTGTATCCGCATCGCACTGAAGAGGGCGTCATCGTCCCGCACGAGGCCACGCTCGCGTTCTATATCGCGCGGCCTTATTGGGGGCGAGGCATCGCAACCGAAGCTGGACGGGCGTTCGTGGAGCATGGCTTTCGAGACCTCGGTCTTGTCAAGATCCACGCCGGCATGAACGCGGCCAATCTCGCATCAGTGCGAGTGATCGAGAAACTCGGCTTCAAATGGGTGCGTAGCGGCGGCGACGACAAAGTGCGCTGGCACGACTACGAGCTACTCGCTCCGTAGCGCCGTGACCGGATCGACGCGCAGCGCCGCCAGCGCCGGCACGATGTTGGCGATGCCGGCAATGGCCAGCAACACCGTCGCGGCCGCGCCGAAGGCCAGCGCATCGAAGGCGCTGACACCGTAGAGCATCGACGTCAGCAGGCGGCCGACCGCCGCGGCGCCGAGCGCGCCGATCACAAGGCCGATCACTGCCAGCCGCGCGCCTCTTGATGCCAGCAGTCGAAGCACCGACCCTCGCGGTGCGCCGAGCGCGACGCGGATGCCAATCTCGCGCGTCCGCTGGCTCACCGAGTACGCAACGACGCCGTACAGTCCGATCGCCGCAAGCCCAAGTGCCAGTGCGCCGAACGCGCCCAGCAGGATCGCGCCGATGCGCGTCGGCAGCATCGTCGTCTCGGCCACATCGGCTGCGGCGACGTCTTCGGTGAACACGATGCTCGGCTCGAGCGACCAGAGCGCATCGCGCAGCATGGGCAGCGCCGCGGAGGGCGGTGTTGCCGTGCGGACCGCGAATGACATCGACTCTTCATTCGGACCGTCAGGCACGTGCAGGTACGGCCGCGGGTCCTCGCCCACCGATCGCACCTTGTGATCGCGCGCAATGCCGACGACTTCCCATGCTGGCGTGTGATAGCCGCCCATGTAGAAACGCTGCCCAACGGCGCCGCTGGGCCAATACTGGCGCGCCAGCGTTTCGTTCACGACCGCGACCTTCCGTTGATTGGCGATGTCATCACGGGTCAACCCACGGCCCGCGAGGATCGGCACGCCGATGGTCGTGAAGTAGTCCTCGCCAATACGGACGGTGTCCACCGGCGATTCCAGCTCCTCAGGCGTGTGGTGACCCTGCACACGAATGCCGCCGATATTGATGTCCGGTGAGAGGGGCAGGCGGGACGTAGTCGTGACTGCGGCGACGCCGGGCAATCCCCGCAGGCGCTCGAGTGCGCGCTCGCGGAAGGCGGCGCGGCGAGGTTCGTCGTAGCCGTTCATGCCGAGGTTGAAAGTCAGCGACGATAGCGGCCGCGGATCGTAGCCGATATCGGTGCCGCGGGCTGCGCCAAGACCTCTGACCATCAGCGCCCCTGCCACGAGGAGGATCGCCGACAAGGCCAGTTGCCCGACGACCAGAACGTCACGCGCAGAGAATCGCGAGCGTGCATCACCTTCGATCGAAGCCTTCAGGGCCGGCACCAGCTCTGGACGCGACGCCGACCACGCCGGCGCCAATCCGAAGACCAGCGTGGTGACCACCGTCGCAGCCAGGGCGAAGAGCAGGACCGTGCGATCGATGGCGAAGTCAAAGCTGATTCGCATTGGAAACACGTTCGTCTCGGTCAAACCCTGCAGCGCGCCGCCGGCCCACCACGCGATGAGAATACCCAGCGCGCCGCCAGCCGCAGCCAGCACCAAGCCTTCGGCCAGCAGTTGCTGAACCAGTCGACGCCGGCTCGCGCCGATCGCGGCGCGAATCGCCAGCTCGCGCCGTCTCGCGCTGGCGCGCGCGAGCAGGAGGCCCGCGACGTTACCGCAAGCGACGAGCAGCACCAGCGCCACCGCGCCCGTTAATCCCATGCTGGCGGCCTCGAAGTAGCCGTCCAGCGCCGGATGGAATCGCACACCGGCCGATGGCACGAGATTGACCGTGACGTCTTTGTTGGTCAGGGGGAAGTCGCTGCGCAGGCGGGCGTACAGTGCTTCGAGTTGCGACCGTGCTTCCTCGATGGTCCGCCCGTCTTTCAAGCGTCCCTTCACGAAGAGCCAGCGGCTGCCACGGCGAGTGAGGCGCGTGCCGCCGCTGTCCTCGTCGGTATTCGACTGCATGCCTGAGAACGCAAACCGGTCCACCATCATCAACGGGACCCAGAAGTCCGCGGGAACTCCGGGAATGGTCCCCGTGAATTGGCGTGGCGCCACGCCAACAACGGTGTAGTCGATGCCTGAGATCTTGACCGTTGCGCCGACGGCATCGGGTGTCCCGCCGAGACTGCGTTGCCAGAGGCCATGGCTGACGATGATCACCGGCGCCGCATTCGGGGTCACGTTCTCGTCCTCGCGGAAGGCGCGGCCAAGCGGAATGGGGATGCCCAGGAGATCGAAGTAGTTCGGCGTGATTGTCTCGCCGGTAATCAGCGAGCCCCGGCCCGTCGTCGACAGGATCCCTCGCACGTAACTGCTGCCGGCGACGCCGGCGAGCGCATCCGAAGCGCGCGCGATGTCCTGGAAATCGGGATAGGACGTGGTGAGCTGTGGATAATCCTTGCTGATACCGCTGTAGATTTCGACGAGACGATCGGGACGCGCCAGCTGCTGGCCGCGCAGCAGGACCGCGTTGACCACCGAGAAGATCGTGACGTTGAGGCCGATGCCGAGCGCCAGCGAGCCGATCGCAACAGCCGCAAAGCCTGGGCGCTGCAGGAGCTGCCGGGCGCCAAACCGCAGGTCCGAGAAGAAGACACCCATCGTTCCTCCTTACGTCTCTGGCGCTCATCATGTTCTGACATAAACTAGTCATCTTGTGAAGATTCACGAATACCAAGCAAAAGCAGTGCTTTCCAAGTACGGCGTGCCGGTTCCCCGCGGGGAAGTGGCGTTCACACCCGAAGAAGTTCACGACATCGCCAAGCGGCTCGGCGGATCGATCACGGTCGTCAAGGCGTAGATTCATGCCGGCGGCCGCGGCAAGGCGGGCGGCGTCAAGATCGCCAAGTCCGGCAGCGAGGCTGAGACGGCCGCGCGCGAGCTGCTCGGCAAAACGCTGGTCACGTATCAGACCGGTCCTAACGGACAAAAGGTCTTTCGTCTTCTCGTCGAAGAAGGCCTCGCCATCGATCGCGAGCTGTATCTGGGGCTCGTCCTCGATCGCTCCTCCAAGCGCATCGTCCTGATGGTGAGCAAAGAGGGCGGCGTCGAGATCGAGAAGGTTGCCGAGGAGCATCCGGAAAAGATCCACAAGGTCTTCATCAACCCCGCTGTCGGGTTGCAAGTGTTCGAGGCGCAGAAGCTCGGTTTCGCGCTCGGCTTGAGCGGCGATTCGCTCAAGAAGGGCGTGAAGATGATGCTGGCGCTCTACAACGCCTTCATCGCGACCGACGCGTCGATCCTCGAGATCAATCCGCTGATCGTCACGAAGTCCGGCGACCTGCTGGCGCTCGACGCGAAGATGAACTTCGACGACAATGCGCTGTACCGGCACCACGACATCCGCGAGCTGCGCGACATCGCCGAAGAGGATCCGCTCGAAATCGAAGCATCGAAGTTCTCGCTGAACTACATCCGCCTCGACGGCACCATCGGCTGCATGGTCAACGGCGCGGGCCTGGCGATGGCGACGATGGACATCATCAAGCTGTCGGGTGGCGAGCCGGCCAACTTCCTGGACGTTGGCGGCGGCGCGAATGCGGATCAAATCAAGAACGCATTCCGCATCCTGATGATGGACAAGAACGTGAAGGCGGTGCTGATCAACATTTTCGGCGGCATCCTGCGCTGCGACGTGCTCGCGGCCGGCGTGATCGCCGCGGTCAAGGAGCTGGGCGTGCCGGTGCCGATCGTGATTCGCATGAAGGGCACCAACGTCGAAGAAGGCAAGAAGATGCTCGCCGACAGCGGGCTGAACTTTACGACCGCGGACACGATGGGCGAGGCCGCCGACAAAGTGGTCGCCCTGGCGGGAGGCCGTTAATGGCAATCCTGCTGGATAAGAACACGCGGCTGATCGTTCAAGGTCTCACCGGCCGTGAGGGCACGTTCCACGCCAAGGCCGCGGCGGAGTATCACACCAAGGTCGTCGGTGGCGTCACGCCCGGCAAGGGCGGGACCACGCATGAAGGCTGGCCGGTGTTCAACACGGTGTCGGACGCGGTGAAGGCGACCGGCGCCAACGCGTCGGTGATCTTCGTGCCGCCGCCGTTTGCCGCCGACGCGATCATGGAGGCGGCCGATGCGGGCATCGCCCTCGTCGTCTGCATCACCGAAGGCATTCCGGTCGTCGACATGCTGAAGGCGATGACCTTCCTCGAGGATCTGCCGAAGACGCGGCTGATCGGTCCGAACTGCCCTGGCATCATCTCGCCGGGCAAGGGCAAGGCCGGCATCATCCCCGCGAACATCTGCAAGGAAGGCCGCATCGGCATCGTGTCGAAGAGCGGCACGTTGACCTACGAAGCGATCGATCAGCTGACGCACGCGGGTCTCGGCCAGAGCACCTGCATCGGCATCGGCGGCGATCCGCTGATCGGCACCACGCACATCGACGCGCTCGAACTGTTCCAGAACGATCCGGAGACAGACGCGGTCATCATGATTGGCGAGATCGGCGGATCGGCGGAAGAGGAAGCCGCGGCGTGGATCAAGCAGCACTTCAAGAAGCCGATCGTCGCGTTCATCGCGGGGCAGACGGCGCCGCCGGGACGCCGCATGGGTCACGCGGGCGCGATCATCGCCGGAGGCAAAGGTACCGCGGCTGAAAAAATGGCCGCGTTGACCGCGGCCGGTGTCCGAGTGGTGAAGAGCCCGGCCGACATGGGCCAGGCGTTGATCGAGAGCTTGAAGTAGTTTCCAGTTGCCAATTTCCAGTTCCCAGTTCCCAAACTGGAAACCGGGAACTGGCAACTGGGAACTTCCTTTTTACTGGTTGCAGTTGGCGGCGATCATCTTGATGTCGTCAACTTTGACCTTGAGCAGCGTGATCGGGATGTCCTTGCCGGAGATCGCGCCGACCTGGGCGTTGGCCGCGGTCGTTTTCACGTCGGTGCCGGGACCCTCAATCTCGACCGTCATGCCGGTCGGATCCTCGCCGGTCTTGATGTCGATTTCCGATTTCTTCACTTCGTCGATCTTGCCGACGACCTGAATCGTGTGCCCGGCGTGGCCGCGCAGATCCTTGCCGAGCTTGTCGAGCCAGTAGTAGCGCTTGCCGAACTTGCCCATGTCGCTGTTGGCGATCGGCCATTCGCGCACGTTCGTCAGGACCCAGGTGTCCTTCTTCTCAGCGGCGACGACGCAACCCTGCAGGGTGACAGTGGCACCCTTGTCATACTTCTGGCCGTCGCTCTGCGCCTCAGTGGCAACCGTTGACAGGCCGGCACCGATGCCGAGCGCGAGAATCAGTGCAATTCCAGTTTTCATAGAAACCCCCAAGTACGGAATTGCACGATGCCTGCCAAGCGGGCGCCACCTCGGGTATACTCTGCCGCGTGAGCTTCGGCACCCGGTCCTTTAATTCGTTTACCAATAACGGCTTTAACGCCGTGGGTGGCGGGGTATAGGTCCGGCAAGAAGAACAAGCTCAACGGATCTCAAACCGCCGCCCAGGGAAACCTGAGGCGGCTTTTTACTTTTATGACGAACCAGGATCTTGCGGCACTTCGGAAGAGCCTCGACGACATCGATGCGGTGCTGGTGTCGGCACTCGGTGAGCGGGCGCGGCTGGCGCGGCAGATTGCGAAGGTGAAGGCGGACGGCGATGGTCCCGTGCGCGACGCCGATCGTGAAACCGCGTTGTTGCAGCATCGCTCTGCGTTTGGTGAACGCCTCGGCCTCGATCCGGCGTTCGTGCGACGCATCTTCCGCGAGATTCTCGATGACTCGGTCCGGCGTCAGCAGGATGCGCTGCAAACCCGCGACGCGGACGGATCGCAGGAAATCGTCGTGGCTTTCCAGGGCACAGAGGGCGCGTACGGGCATCAGGCCGCGCTTCAACATTTCGCCGTGGCGCAACGTCCGGTGGGATTCAAGGCCTACGGCACGTTCAAGGAGATGCTCGAGGCCGTGATCGAAGGGCACGCGGATCGCGCGATGCTGCCGATCGAAAACACCACGGCGGGATCGGTCTACGAATCGTACGACCTGCTGCTGCGATTCAATCTGGCGCTGGTCGGCGAGGAGATCGTCGACGTGCGGCATTGCCTGCTCGGCGTGGCCGATGTGCCGATCGAATCCCTGCGGCGCATCCACTCGCATCCGCAGGCGCTGTCGCAGTGCAGCGAGTTCCTGTCGACGCTGCGTGACTGCGAAGGCGTCAGCGCCGCGAACACCGCGCTGGCGGCGAAGCACGTGCGCGATCTCAACAACCCGGCCGAAGCGGCGATCGCCAGCGAGGAAGCGGGGGCGCACTTCGGCCTGCACGTGCTGAAGCGCGACATCGCCAATCAGGCGGTGAACTTCACGCGGTTCGTGGTCGTGTCCGCGACGCCGTCGGATTGCGATCCGCGCATCGCGGCCAAGGTATCGATGGTGCTGTCGACGCGGCACGAGCACGGGGCGCTGGTGCGGTGTCTCAACGTGATCGCCGACGAGGGGCTGAACGTGACGAAGCTCGAATCGCGGCCCAGGCCCGGGACACCGTGGGAGTACGTCTTCTACATCGACGTCGAGGGCCACATCGGCTCGCCCCGCATGCAGGCGGCGCTCGCCGGTCTGGCGGAGCGGACATTATTCGTGAAGGTGTTGGGCTGTTACCCGGCTCGCGAGCTACCACGGTAGCGAGCGAGTCGCCTCAGATATAATCGATCTCTTATGGAACGAACGTTTGCCATCATCAAACCAGATGCAGTCAAGAAGGGCGTCGCCGGGCAGATCCTGGCGCGCATCGAGAAGGCCGGCTTCACGGTCCGCGCCATGCGCATGATTCACATGAGCAAGGCCGAGGCCGAAGGCTTCTATGACGTCCACAAGGCGCGCCCGTTCTTCGGCGGCCTGACGGATTTCATGTCGTCGGGGCCGTGCGTGGTGCTGTGCCTCGAAGCGGACGGCGCGATCAAGAAGTGGCGCGACCTGATGGGTGCGACCGATCCCGCGAAGGCGGAGGCCGGCACGCTGCGCAAGGACTTCGGCGCGTCGATCGACAACAACGCGACGCACGGATCGGACGCGCCGGAAACCGCGGCATTCGAACTGGGGTACTTCTTCAGGGGAATGGAGCTGTAGCGCGATGGCCATCAAGTCCGATCGCTGGATTCGGAAGATGGCCCTCGAGCACGGCATGATCGAGCCGTTCGAGGATCGGCAGGTGCGGCAGGGCGTGGTGTCGTACGGCGTCTCGTCGTACGGCTACGACTGCCGCGTCGGCAACGAGTTCAAGGTGTTCACCAACGTCTACAACACGGTGGTGGATCCGAAGAATTTCGATCCGCAGTCGTTCGTCGACATCAAGGCCGACGTCTGCATCGTGCCGCCGAACTCGTTCGCGCTGGCCTCGACGGTGGAGTATTTCCGCATCCCGCGCGATGTGCTGACGGTGTGCCTCGGCAAGTCCACCTACGCGCGCTGCGGCATCATCGTCAACGTGACGCCGTTCGAGCCCGAGTGGGAAGGGCACGTCACGATCGAGATTTCGAACACGACGCCGCTGCCGGCGAAGATCTACGCCAACGAGGGCATCGCGCAGGTGTTGTTCTTCCAGAGCGACGAGCCGTGCGAGATCTCGTACAAGGACAAGAAGGGCAAGTATCAAGCCCAACGCGGCGTCACGCTCCCGAAGATATGATTCGCCCTTTCAAAGGCGTCACGCCGGCCGTCGATGCATCGGCGTACGTCGATGAAAGCGCGCAGGTGATTGGCGACGTCCACATCGGCCCCGAATCGTCGGTCTGGATGAACGTGGTCGTTCGCGGCGACGTGAATCGCATCCGGATCGGCAAGCGCACCAACATCCAGGATCTGACGATGGTGCACGTGATGCGGGAGACGCATGCGACCGTGATCGGTGACGAAGTCACCATCGGTCACTCGGCGGTGATTCACGGCTGCACCATCGAGGACCGCGTGTTGATCGGCATGCAGGCGATGCTGCTGAACGGCGTGCATGTCGAGCACGATTCGATCATCGCCGCCGGCACGCTGCTGACGGAGGGCACGCGGATTCCTGCCGGATCGCTCGTGATGGGCAGGCCCGGCAAAGTGAAGAGACCGCTGAACGAGGCGGAGCTCGCCGAGATTCGCCGGCTCTCGCAGGCCTACGTGAACTACCGACTGGATTACTCGAAGTGAATACTGGCCCAGCACGCGGAATGCGCGACTTCCTGCCGGAAGACGTGCGGCGCCGACAGTACGTCATCGGCGTGATTGCCGACGTGTATCAAAAATACGCGTTCGAGCCGCTCGAGACGCCGGCCGTTGAAAACCTTGAAACGCTGCAGGGCAAGTACGGCGAAGAAGGCGATCGGCTGATCTTCAAGATTCTCAAGCGCGGCGAAGGCGCGGAAACCGGCCAGGCGGACCTGGCGCTGCGCTACGACGTGACCGTGCCGCTGGCACGCGTGGTGGCGGAATACCGCGCCAAGCTGCCGAAGTTCTTCAAGCGTTACCAGATTCAGCCGGTGTGGCGCGCCGATCGTCCTCAGAAGGGCCGCTTCCGCGAGTTCTTCCAGTGCGACGTCGATGCGATCGGCTCCACGTCGATGACGGTGGAAGCGGAGATTCTGGCTGCGGCGGCGGATGTGCTCCAGAAGCTTGGCTTCAACGACTTCAAGATCGTCGTCAATCACCGGAAGCTCCTCAACGCCGTGCTCAATGCCGCCGGGATTCCTGCGGAGCTGCATGGCGCGGCCCTGGTCGCGATGGACAAGGTCGACAAGATCGGCGTCGACGGTGTGAAGAAGGAGTTCGCCGAGCGCGGCCTCGCGCCAGACGCGGCGGACAAACTGGCGAAGACGCTGGGCACGATACAAGGTGTGGCGGCGCTGGATGGCCTCTCGTTGAACGAGGAAGGCCAGCAGGCGATCCGTGAGCTCAAGGAGCTGTTTGCGCTGTCCGCGCACACCAGCGCGGGCCCGCACCTCGAGCTCGATGCGTATCTGGCGCGCGGGCTGTCGTACTACACCGGTCCGATCTTCGAGATTCGTGTCGCCGATCTGGCCGGAAGCCTCGGCGGCGGCGGGCGCTACGACGACCTGATCGGAATGTTCTCCGGAGAGAAGATTCCGGCAACCGGCATCTCGCTCGGCCTCGAGCGGATTCTCGTCGTGATGGCCGAGCGCAACATGTTTCCAGCGTCGCTGGTGTCGACGCCGGCCGACGTGATGGTCGTGCAATGGTTCGCGAATCGCGCCGACCTGTATCTCGCGTTCGCGACCGAGCTGCGCAACGCAGGCTTGCGAGTCGAGCTCTACCCGGAATCGCCGGCGGAAGACGGCAAGAAGGTCGGCGACAAGCAGTTCAAGTATGCGTCGGCGCGGGGTATCCCACTTGTCGCCGTCATCGGCGGCGATGAACTGGCAAACGGCACGGTCGCAATCAAGAATATGAAGACAGGCGAGCAGAAATCAGTTCCTCGCGCGGACGTTGTGAAATGGCTGAACAGTTAGGAAGTCTCGCTCGAACCCACACCTGCGGCGCCCTTCGTCCGAGCGACGTGGGGAAGAATGCCGTGCTGCTCGGCTGGGTACACCGCGTCCGCGATCTCGGCTCGCTGCTGTTCCTCGACGTCCGAGATCGCCATGGCCTGACGCAGGTCATCATCGAAGGTGACGAGGCGATGCTCGAGCGTGCCAAGCGCGTGCGCTCGGAGTTCGTCGTCGCCGTGATCGGCGAGGTCGAGCGGCGCTCGGCGGACACGATCAATAAAGACCTGCCGACGGGCGAAGTCGAGATCCGCGCGAAAGAGCTCCGCGTCCTCAACGAAGCCAAGACGCCGCCGTTTTCGATCGCTGAAGATCAAAACGTCTCGGAAGAGACGCGGCTGAGGTATCGCTACCTCGATCTGCGCCGCCCGCAGCTGCAGCACAACATCGGGCTGCGTCACCGCATCACGATGGCGCTGCGCAAGTATTTCGACGAGCAGGGCTTCTACGAGATCGAAACGCCGATCCTGACGAAGTCGACGCCGGAAGGCGCGCGGGACTTCCTGGTGCCGGCGCGCGTGCATCCGGGCGAGTTCTACGCGCTGCCGCAGTCGCCGCAGATCTTCAAGCAGATCCTGATGATCGCCGGCTTCGATCGCTACGTGCAGATCGCGCGCTGCTTCCGCGACGAGGCGCTGCGCGCCGATCGCCAG
>Ga0111538_10013149_pt1 | contig 10919 bp, 7 predicted proteins | sample SoiMethybrSBSTD1_FD_79669 | JGI IMG/M metagenome (GOLD analysis project Ga0111538, IMG submission 79669) | Bulk soil microbial communities from a Populus tree surrounding site in Tennessee, USA - Soil MetaG P. TD hybrid SBSTD1 (version 2)... | ecosystem: Environmental > Terrestrial > Soil > Tree... | reverse complement strand
GGCTCGCCCGCAGCGCCTGCTCGGCGTCGCCGGGACGGCCGGCCTCGAGGAAGATCTCGCCGAGGTCGCGCCAGGCCAAGGCGTTGCCTGGCCCGAGACGAATCGACTCGCGATACGCACGGATCGCGTCTTCCGTCTGACCTGTGCGAGCGTGGAGCGCGCCCAGGTTCTGCCAGCTCAAGGCAAAGCTGAGCGCGGCCTCCTGATGGACCGGGCGCCGAAACGACGACAGGGTCCCCCCGACCACGAGCATCGCCAGCAGGGCGGACCGACGGAACCGCGGCGCTCGCAGGCAGCCATCCACCCCGGCGACCGCGAAGATGGCCAGGAGGGGGACGATCGGCGCCCGGAAGCGTGACTGGACGAAGAACAGGATCACCGACAGTGCGAACCCGGCGCAAAGGAAAGCCAGGTGTCGCGCGTCGCGGCGGCGCCACGTGACCACCATGCCCGCGAGGGCGGGCCCGAGCAGCCAACCGAAGGTCGGCAGCGGCGCGCGCAGGACCCAGGAGTCGCGCGCGAGGAAGTACATATCCTGATTGTCGGGCAGCTCGTAATCGTTGAGCAGCAGGGACAGCTTCCGCGCCAGCATGCGTGCCGCCGGTCCGGGATGAGCGCGCACGTGGGCCAAGGCCTCGTCCGCCCAGAACCTCGAGACCGCCGCGGCGTCGAGAGGACGTCCGGCGCGTGTCTCGGCCTCCGCATGGAAGTCCTCTTCCTCGAACAACGCGTTGGCGCGAACGAACGGCAAATAGCAATAGCTGCCGCCCTCATTGAGCGGGTTATTACCAATGTAGAGGTTCTGTCCCGCGGAGGTGGTCACCGCCCACCCGCCGCCGGCGCGATGGTTGTGCGCCACCACCGGAGCCAGGACGGCCAGGAAGGCGACGGCGAAGCACGCCGGCATTCTCCACGCGGCGCGTCCCCAGCCGGGTTGTTCGAGGAGCAGCCAGCCGGTGATGAACGGCGCGAGCACCAGCAGATGGCCGCGCGCCAGCCCGGCCAGCGCCAGGAGGACGCCCGCGAGCAACCGTGAACGCGCCGTGGGGCGAAGCAGCGCCAGCACCGCGGCCGCGAAGAGGAACATCGACAGGGTCGTCTTCTCGAGCTCTCCGTCGTAGAAGACCGCCGGGCGGTAGAGCGCGAGCACGAGGGCGGCGGCATTTCCCAGCGCCGCCCCGAGGAGCCGGCGGCCGATGAGGGCGACGATGAGACACGTGCCCACGCCCAGCCCGGCCTGCAGCACGCGAACCAGGAGCAGGCTGCGTCCGAAGACGGAGTAGAGGCCGCCGAGGACGTAGGAATAGAGGGGATCGACGAAGAAGGGGCTATCCCCCGGCCATTCGCCGGCAGCGATGCGCTGCGCCCAGAGATCGAAGCTCTGGGGATCGAGATCGAGGTTCTCGAAGTAGACCGTGGAACGCAGGGCGTGAAGGTGCGCCAGGCGAAGCACGGCCGCGACGACGACGACGCCCACCAGGAACCAGTCATTGGCGAGCAGGCGCCGGACCATCAGGACCTGTTGAACAGGAGCGAGCGTGGGTCGCGGCGGGCGGCGTCCTCGGAGCACGCCGGTCCCAGGACCCGTTCGGGGCACTCGGCGGCGATGTCGTCGAGCCGCGCCACGTCGGGAACGCGCGGGCGAGCGACACACGTGGCGCCGTCCTTGCCCCAGCCGGCCTCGAACGTCATTCCCGGGCCGGGCTCGTCGAGCTGGATGCCCACGCGATCGAAGACGTCGATGAGCGTCCCGTCGCGCGTGTGCGAGCGACCGTCACCGCAATAGTCGGCGGTCACCATGCGGGTGCAGGCCTGGTGCAAGTCCCACATCGCCTCGCTCTGCCACGGTCGATATCCGAAGGAGACGCACTTCGCGACCGCGCCGGAGGTGCAGGCGATCTCGAACTGTCCGGGCGCACGCAGATGGTCCCCGGTCTCCGTGCGCGTGCCTTCCAGCGCAAGCGCTTGCTGCCCGCCGTGGATGTCGGGCTCGCAGACGTTCTCCCAGGCGCCCGTCTCGGCATTCAGCGCCGAGAACGTGTACAGCGTGAGCTCGCCGCTCCGCGTGACGGCGTCGATCCGGACCGGCGCCGCGAGGCCGCCTTGGTTGCGGGAGACGAGGATGGCGCCGATGAGCTCGTCGTCGCCGACCACGCGACCGTCCGGCCCGGTCACGCGGAGGCTCGTTCCCTCGACGGAGATAGGCAACACCCCGGACGGCGCCTCCCGGCGGACGGCGGGAGCATGGGTCGCGCAGCCGGTGGCCAGGAGCGCGAAGAGGAGAGGCCGCATGTTCCTACTTGGCGGGCAGGATGATGCCGTCGAACTCCGGCCTTCCTTCCGCGCCATCGACGCTCGTGCCGTTGACGCGCATGCCGTTGACGCGCATGCCGTTGACGCGCATGCCGTTGACGCGCATGCCATTGACCCGCATGCCGTTGACCCGCATGCCGTTGACCCGCATGCCGTTGAACCGCATGCCGTTCGGGTGCGTGCTCGCGCTGGCGATCGGGCTACCGCCACCGAGGCTCAGGAAGCCCGCCGTCAGCAAGCTGAGCAGCGCGCAGGAAACTTTGATCTTCGTGCTGGGATTCGTCATGGTCCGCGATGCTTGTGCAGCCGCTGTGCCACAAGTAACCCGCTGAAAGCACAGGGGTGCATGGAGATCCCGTGGCCAGTTGCGCGATCCGCCTGCTTACTGGATCTCCAGGGAGGCTGCGATCTCCCCGCGCAGGGCTTCCCCACCGTGCGGCAGGGAATCATCCCAGATGCGCACCGTGCCGTCTCGACTGGCGCTGACGAGAGAATTGCCGCCGGCGCCGAAGAGAAGCTTGACCACTTCGCCACGGTGACCGGCGAGGATCCGTGACTCCCCCGTAGGCACGTCCCAGAGCCGCACCTGGCCGGCGTAATCGCCGGAAGCCAGCGTCGCGCCGTCGGAAGACCAGGCCAAAGAGCGCACGTAGTCCGAATGCCCGGTCAGCACCCGCACGATCTCGCCGCTTCGACGATCCCAGATGCGGATGCGGTTGTCTCTGCCGCCCGTGGCCACCAGGCTGGCGTCCGGAGAGAGCGCGCCGTCGCCGCCCTGGGCCCTGGGGTGGACGACCTCCTGCATGGCGCCGTTCTCCAGGTCCCAGACCCTGAAAGCGCCGCCGCCTCGCGCGAAGAGGAGCCGGCCACCGTCGGCGAAGGTCAGCCGCCACGGCCAGTCGCCGCCCTTGCTGATGCCGGCGTTGCGGAGGACCTTCGGGGGCGCTTCCGGGTTGGCCAGGTCCCAGACACGGATGAAGGTGTCGCCGCCGCCCGTCGCGAGGCGGCGGCCCGCGGCGTCGAAGGCCAGCGAGCTCACCCAGCCGACGTGGGCGGCGATGACCCGGGTCGCGCCGCCTTCGAGGTCGACCAGGCGCACGAGCCCCTCCATGCTGCCCCACGCCAGGCTGCGTCCGTCGGGTGAGAAGGCCAGCGCGAGGACATGGCCCGGCGTGCCGCGCAGCACCTGCGCCTCGCCCCCTCGGGTGGACCACAGCCGCACCGTGCCGTCGTCGGCGCCGGCGGCGACCCAGCTTCCGTCGGGCGAGATCGCCACCGACAACCCGACGGCCGCGAGCGCGCCGAGGTCCGCGACCGTGCCGCCGTCCATCGCGCGCCGGTGGACCACGCGCCCACGCCCGATCCAGGCCAGCCACCGGCCGTCGGGCGTGAGCGCGATGGGCGTCGGCCGGTACTCATGACTCGTGTCGATGCGAGGGTCGTCGTCGATGCCGTCGAGGACGACGCGCTCCTCGGGCACGATGCGCGAGACGTGCATCGCGCCATCGACGCTGCCCGAGGCCAGAACCCGCCCGTCGGCGGAGAGCTTCACGTCGATGACGGCGTCGCCATGGCTCGTGATCCAGCGGCTGCTCCCGTCTCTCAGGTCCCACATCCGCACCGAGCCGTCGCCGGCGCCGGTGGCCGCGTGCTCGCCGCTCGCGTCCACGGCCAGCGCGATGATCAGGCTCTCGTGGCCGGCGTAGACGGCGACCTCTCCGCTTCGCCGGTCACGGACGCGCAGCTTGCCGTCCACGATGGGGTAAAGGAACGAGCGGCCATCGGGCGTGAACACGGGGTCGCTGGTGGCGAGCTCGTCGACGACGCTCATCGAGGGGGCTCCCGTCAGCGGGCTCCGCACGGTCAACGTCGAGCCGCTCGTCGTGACGAGCTCTCCCTCGGGCGTGAACACGTCGCGCAAGTAGGAGATGAATGCCTTCTCGGGGATGACCAGGCGCGGCGTGCTCGAGATCCGCGGAGCCGCGCTGTCGGGATCGATGGCGCCCACGTCCCAGAGCCGGGTCAAGCCGTCGAGGTAGGTGGTCGCCAGCATCGTGCCGTCCGGGGAGAAGCCGAGCGACAGCGTGCCCTCGTGCGGGTACCGGCCGCGCGGTGTCGGCTGCAAGTGGGCGATCAGCCGCTTGTCCGGGACGGAGATGAGCTGGGTGGACTCGCGCAGCACGCCCCAGGCGAGGAGGCGACTGTCGCGCGAGAACGCTGTCGGGTAGTGGGCGCCGACGTAGCCACCGGCATCATCGGTGAATCGGGTCAGGCACGAGCCGGTCGCTCGCGACCGCAGGCACGGAACGTCCCAGAGGAGCAACGTGCCGTCGATGACGGCCGCCGCCAGCGATCTCCCGTCGGGCGAGATGTGGACCTCGTAGATCCTCTTTGCGGCGCCCGGCAGGAGCTCGACGGCGCCGCTCTCGAGATCGAGCAGGCGCACGACCTTGTCGACGCCGGCGTACGCGAGCAGCTTGCCGTCGCGCGAGAGGTCCGCCGACATGTAGCCATAGCCCTCGGTGAAGGCGACGCCTTCGATCACCCGGGGCTGCCCACGCGCGAGCGCGTCGGCGGCGAGGATGCGCGCAGCTCCCCAGCGGTCAAACCCCGACGACAGGCCGGCCAGGACGGCGAGCGCCCGCCGGGGCTCGCGGCCGACCAGGGATCGCGCCGAGATGAGGGCCAGGTCGTCGGCGCGCGCGCTGGCGACGCGCTGCTCGGACACGATGCGGCGGAACGAGAGCGCCGTGCCCGCCACGATCACGGCCAACGCCGCCGCGGCGATGACGAGGGGGATGCGGTGGCGGCGCCAGAAGCGCCCCAGGCGTTCGAGCGCGGTGTACTCGTGCGCCCCGACGATCTGGCCGGTCTGGAACTTCTTGAGGTCGTCGCACAGCTCCTGCGCCGACCGGTAACGTGCCGCCGCCTCTCGCGCGCAGGCCTTGTCGACGATGGCGAGCAGGTCGCGGGGGACCCCGGGCTCGGCCTGATGCAGCGGTCGCGGCGGCCCCGAGGCGACCTTCTCGAGGATCTCTTGCGACGTGCCGCCCCGGTAGGGCGGCTGGCCGGAGAGCAGATGGTAGAGGATCGCGCCGAGCGCGTAGACGTCGGCGCGCTCGTCCACCCGCTTCCCCTCGGCCTGCTCGGGGGGCATGTAGGCCGGCGTCCCGAGCACGGCGCCGACGACGGTGAGGGCGCCGGTGCCGGCCGCGTCGCGGTAGGGCTCGATGGCGACCGGCTCGACGCCGTCGGGCTCGGCGAGGTCCTTGGCAAGCCCCCAGTCGATGACCACGGTCTCGCCGAACTCGCCGACGAGGATGTTCGCCGGCTTGAGGTCGCGGTGGATGACGCGCTGCGCGTGCGCATACGCGATGGCCTCGGCGGCGGCGATGAGCTGGGGCAAGAGCGAGAGCCGGTCGGCAAGAGTCCGGGTGGCGGCGAAGACGTCGGAGAGCGGCTTCCCCGAGACGAGCTTCATGGCATAGAACGGCTCGCCGTCGGGCCAGACGCCGGCCTCGTAGAGGGGCACGATCGAGGGATGCTGCAGCCGGGCCGTGAGCATGGCCTCGCGCACGAACCGGTCCCGGGCGCTGTTCTCCGGGTGGATGAGACTCTTCACCGCGACCGTACGCCCGAGGCGCGTGTCGCGCGCGCGCAGGATCCGGCCCAGGCCCCCCTGGGCGAGCTGCCCGCCGATCTCGTAGCAGCCGGGGTCGACGACCCGGAGGCCGGCGACCTGGGGAAGCGGTGTGCCGGGCGGCAGCGCTGACGAGGGCGCCTGGCTGCTCACGGCCAGGCTCACGGTCGCGAGAGAGAGCGATCGCGCGTCAAGGATCGCGCCCTCGACGAAGGGCTCGAGGGCGTCTCTGACCTCCCGCAGCGTGCCGGGGCGCAGGTCCTTCCGCTTTGCGAGGAGGGCCATGCAGAGATCGGAGAGGGCGGGCGGCGCGCCGAGGTCGGAGGGGGACGTCGGCTGACCCTCGAGGACGGCGAGGCGCACGTGCAGCGGCGTCGCGCCCGCGAAGGCCCGTCTGCCGGTCAGACACTCGTAGAGGATGGCGCCGACGGCGAAGAGGTCGGCTTCGGGGCCCGCCTGTGCGGCGTCGCGCGCCAGCTCGGGCGCGAGGTAACCGACGGCCTCGGGTGGGGCGCGCTCGCCGGCCTTCACCCAGCCGTCGATCGTGATCCCGTCGTCGCGGATGTGGATGTTGCCGGGCGTGAGCCCGTGGTGAGCCTCGCCGCGTTCGTGGGCTTCGGCCAGCCGGTCACAGACCGCCGCCACGATGCCCAGGAGCCGTGGGATCGGGAGTCCCACGTCGATGGCCTGGCGGAGATTGCGCTCCTGGGATGAAGGTTCGAGCACGAAGGTGCGATGGTAACGCACGAACCAGGCCAGCAGCCAACCCGTCGCAATCATTCGAGCCCCCGACGCGGAGGTGGTAGATGGATCTCCATGCCGCTAGACTCGAGCGGTCGTGCGCGCGCTCCTCGTCCTCGTCGCCTCCTTGCTCTCCAGCGGATGTTTCACCACGCGTTACGTCGCGCAGGCGGCTCACGGGGAGCTCGAGCTCATGGGACGGGCGCGGCCGACCTCCGAGGTCCTGGCCGACCCGGACACCTCCGAGCGCACCGCGTTTCTCCTCGAGGAGTCGCGGGTGATCCTGCGCTTCGCCAAGGCCGCCGGCCTCGACAGCCAGGGCAACTACGGGAAATACGTCGAGCTCGATCGCGCGCAGGTGGTCTGGTTCGTGACCGCGAGCCGGCCGCTCGCGTTCGAGCCCAAGATCTGGCGGTTCCCCATCGCCGGGAGCTTTCCGTACCTCGGCTGGTTCGAGGAGGACGAGGCGCGGCGGTTCGTCGCGAAGCTCGGGGCCGAGGGGTGGGACGTGAGGATGCGCCCCGTCCGCGCCTACTCGACGGGCGGCTGGTTCCCCGATCCGATCGTGTCGACGATGTTATCGACGAAGGACGACGCGATCGGCGAGCTCGCCGGCGTGCTGCTCCACGAGCTCGTCCACGCCAACATCCTCGTCAAGAACCAGGCGGTCTTCAACGAGAGCGTCGCGTCCTTCGTCGGTGATGCGCTCACCGCCGACTACCTCGTCGGGCGTTTCGGCGAGGGGGCGCGGGAGGTAATCCAGTACCACGCCGAGCAGGCCGTCGATCAGGAACGCGGCGCGCGCATGGCCCACGCCTACGCCGAGCTCGACGCTCTCTACCGCAGCAAGGCGAGCGACGCCGAGAAACGGGCGGGAAAGGAGCGGATCACCGCCGCGCTCCAGGGAGACCTCCGCCTCGCGCGCCGTCCGAACAACGCCGACCTGCAGGCGTTCCGGACCTACAACGCCGGTCAGGAGGCCTTCGCCGCGCTGCTCACCGCCTGTGGGCATAGCTGGCCGCGCTTCCTGTCCGCAGTGAAGAGCACCCCGCGCGGCCTGTTCCACGAGCCGCACGAGAAGGAGCTCGACGCGGTCATCAAGGCATTGACGCCCCGCTGCTTGCCCGCGCCGCCTCACGCCGGATAGCGGCGACCTCGACGACCCCGCCGACGAGCTCCGGGGCATCGGCGAGCTTGACCAGGGCGCGCGTCACCAGCCGGGCGGCCGGCGCGGGACGGCGGCGGGCGAGCTGGTGCAGGCCGGCCGCGACCTGGATCAGCCCCTGGAGCCAGCGGCGCTCCGGGCCTTCGGCCTCGCGCCAGACCTCTTCCCACAGCTCGTGCGCGGCGAAGTAGTCGCCGCGGTCGAAGGCGGCGCGCCCGTCCCCCAGGAGCCGCGCGCGCTGGTCGCCGGTCACGGATGCAGTATGCTCTCCGGCTCACGTGACCGCGATCCTCACCGTACAGAACCTCGAGAAGAGCTTCGGCCTGCGCCGCGTGCTCGCCGGGGTGTCGTTCGCGGTGCACGCCGACGACCGCGTCGGGCTGGTGGGGGTCAACGGCTCCGGCAAGTCGACCCTCCTGCGCATCCTCCTCGGCGAGGGCGAGGAGGCAGCGCCGGACGCCGGCCTGGTCACGCGGCGGCGCGGCCTCTCCGTCGAATACGTCGGCCAGGAGCCGGCGCTCGACCTCGAGCGCAGCGTCGACGACAGCCTGCGTGACGGGTTGCGCGCGCACGCCGCCGCCGTGGCCCGGCTCACCGAGATCGAACGAACCCTGGCCGACGCCCACACCGACGCGCTCCTCCACGAGCAGGCCGAGCTTCACGAGCGCATCGACGCCCTCGGTGGTTTCGACCTCTCGCACGAGATCCGCGGGCTGGCCGCCGCCCTCGATCTGCCGCCGGGCGGTTCGCTCGTCGGCCAGCTCTCGATCGGCGAGCGGCGGCGCGTCGCCATCGCCCGCGCCCTCCTCGCGCGGCCCGAGCTCCTGGCCCTCGACGAGCCGACCAACCACCTCGACGCCGCCACCACCGCCTGGCTCGAGGCGCGCCTGCTGGCTCACGCCGGCGCGCTCCTGCTGGTCACCCACGACCGCTACTTCCTCGACCGCGTGGCCACGCGCATCCTCGAGCTCGACCGCGGCCGCCTGCACGCCTACGAGGGCGGCTACCGGCGCTTCCTCGAGAAACAGGCCGAGCGTCTCGACACCGAGGCCGCCCGCGAGCGCGCCCGGGCGAGCTTCGTGCGCCGCGAGCTCGATTGGATCCGGCGCGGGCCGGCGGCGCGCACCACCAAGCAGCAGGCGCGCATCGACCGCTTCGACGCCGCGGTCGCCTCCCGCCCCGACGCCTCCGACAAGCGCACCGGCCCCGCCGTCCTCCGCCTCGCCCCGTCCCACCGCCTGGGCAAGACCATCCTCGAGCTGCGCCGGCTGGGCAAGACCATCGGCGGCAAGCCGCTCTTCCGCGATCTCGACCTCATCTGGAAGCCGGGCGATCGCATCGGCGTCGTCGGCCCCAACGGCGCGGGCAAATCGACCCTCGTCCGCACCATCCTCGGCCAGGCCGTCCCCGACACCGGCGAGGTCGTCGTCGGTCAGAACACCCGCTTCTCGTACCTCGACCAGGGGCGCGCCGAGCTGCGTGACGATCGCACCGTCCTCGAGGAGGTCGCCGGCGACAACGACACCGTCTTCCTCGAGGACGGCCCGGTGCACGCGCGCACCTTCCTGCGCATGTTGCTCTTCGACGACGGCTTCGCCGACACCCCCGTCGGCGTCCTCTCGGGCGGCGAGCGCAACCGCGTGCAGCTGGCGAAGATGCTGCGGACCGCGGGCAATTTCCTCATCCTCGACGAGCCGACCAACGATCTCGATCTCATGACGCTCGGCGTCCTCGAGGAGGCGCTCGCCGCCTTCCCCGGCTGCGCCCTGGTCGTCTCGCACGATCGCTGGTTCCTCGACCGCGTCGCCACGGGAATCCTTGCCTTCGAAGCCAACGGCCAGGTCTCCTTCTACGAAGGCAACTGCACCGACTATCTATCCCGTCGCCCCCCTCCGCCCGTACCCGTACCCGTGTCCGTGAACGTGCCCGTGCCCGTGCCCGTACCCGTGTCCGTGTCCGCAGCGCGCCCCCGCAAGCGCACCTTCAAAGAACAACGCGAGCTCGAGGCCATCGAAGCCGCCATCACCACGGCCGAGTCTCAGGTCACCACCCTGGAGGAAAACCTCCAGGATCCAACCCTCTACCAATCGCGCGGCGCCGAGGTCCCCGCCCTCGTCACCGCCCTCGAAGACGCCCGCCGCGAGGTCGAACGCCTCTACCACCGCTGGCAGGAGCTGGAAGCCCTCCCGACATGATCTCGTTCACCGCAGTCAGCAAGCAATACGGCGCGCAGGTCCTCTTTTTCGACGCGTCGTTCCAGATCAACCCCGGCGAGAAGGTCGGCCTCGTCGGCCCCAACGGGTCGGGCAAGACCACCATCTTCCGCCTCATCGCCGGCGAGGAGCAGCCCGACGACGGCGTCGTCGAGCGTCCGCGCCGCCTCACCGTCGGCTACTTCCGTCAGGACACCGGCGACCTGTCCGGCCGCTCGGTGCTGCACGAGACCGTGGCCGGCGCCGGCGAGGTGGCCGACCTCGGCATCGAGCTCGCCGAGCTCGAGCACCGCATGGCCGCTGGCGAGGACGATCTCGACGCCGTCGTCGAGCGCTACGGCGAGGCGCAGGCGCGTTACCAGGAGCTGGGCGGCTACGAGGTGGAGGCGCGCGCGCAGACCATCCTCGCCGGCCTCGGCTTCGCCGCCGATCAGGTCGCCGCCGACGTCGGCCGCCTCTCGGGCGGCTGGAAGATGCGCGTCGCCCTGGCGCGCATCCTGCTCATGCGCCCCGATCTCCTGCTCCTCGACGAGCCGACCAACTACCTCGACCTCGAGTCGATCCTCTGGCTCGAGGGCTTCCTGCGCGACTACTCGGGCACCGTCGTCATGACCTGCCACGACAAGGACGTCATGAACCGGGTCGTCCGCCGCATCGTCGAGATCGACGGCGGCCAGGTGCGCGCCTACGGCGGCGACTACGACTTCTACGAGGCGGCGCGCGCCGTCGAAGCGACCCGCCGCGAGGCCGAATAAGAGCGGCAGCAAGCGATGCTGGCCAAGGAGATGCGCTTCATCGAGCGCTTCCGCACCCACGCGGCGAAGGCGGCGCAGGTGCAGAGCCGGGT
>Ga0111538_10013147_pt1 | contig 10920 bp, 6 predicted proteins | sample SoiMethybrSBSTD1_FD_79669 | JGI IMG/M metagenome (GOLD analysis project Ga0111538, IMG submission 79669) | Bulk soil microbial communities from a Populus tree surrounding site in Tennessee, USA - Soil MetaG P. TD hybrid SBSTD1 (version 2)... | ecosystem: Environmental > Terrestrial > Soil > Tree... | reverse complement strand
GGTGATCGCGGGCCTGATCGCCGAAGGTGAGACGATCGTGCAGGATGTCGATTGCGTGAATACGTCCTATCCGGGCTTCCATGCGCAGCTCGAGCAAATCCTGCGCGATTCCGGCAGTCCCGGCACGCCGACAATCGGGAGCTTCCTCTGAGCGAACAGTGGCTGCCGACTCGCACATCGTCATCGCGATTGACGGCCCGGCGGCGAGCGGCAAGAGCAGTGTGGCCCGGACGCTGGCGAAGCGGCTTGGCTTTGTCTATGTAAACACTGGCGCGATGTATCGCGCGGTGACCTGGCACATCGTCACGAAAGGGGTGCCGGCGCTCGACACGGGCCGCGTGCAACAGCTCCTGCACTCCACGGAGATCGAGTGCGGGCTTGAGCACGATGAGTCGACGATCCGCATCGACGGCGCGGATCCCACGCCGTTCCTGCTTTCCGAACCGGTCAACGCGAATGTCTCCCCTGTTTCTTCGATCCCTGAGGTGCGCCGCATCCTTGTCGCCAAACAGCGTGTCTATGCGGCTAATAATGACCTGGTGATGGAGGGTCGCGACATTGGCTCCGTCGTTTTTCCGGAGACGGACTACAAGTTCTACATCGACGCCTCCGCGGAAGTTCGCGCACTCCGCCGCCAGCGCCAGGGCCTGCTCGACTCGATCACAGCGCGCGACAAGGTCGATTCGACTCGCCGGACATCGCCACTGATCATCGCCGAGGATGCCCACGTCATCGACAGCTCGAACCTGACCATCGATGGCGTCGTTGGTGAAATCATCGGCCGGCTAAAGATGAAAGGTTTGGAGGTCGATCACGTTTGGGCGAGGCGATGAGGGGCGGGGCGGTTCGCTTCTGGTAACCCATGGGCGCCTGGTATTCCTTCGGATACAACCTTTCGAAGCTCATCGCGAAGACCTGCTTCCGCTTCAAGGTCGTGCACCGCGAGCGGATCATTGAGGAGGGCGGCGCCATCCTCGCGATGAATCATCAAAGCTATCTCGACCCGCCGCTCGCGGGCATCGCCTGCCGGCGCGAAATCCATTACCTTGCGCGCAAGACATTGCTTCGCTGGCCGATCCTTGGGCCGATTCTTCCAAAGCTGAACGTCATCCCTGTCGATCAGGAGCGCGCCGACATGAGCGCGCTCAAGGCAGTTATCCGCCTCGTGAAAGCCGGGCACTGCACGGTCGTCTTTCCCGAAGGTTCGCGGACTCCCGACGGTCAGTTACTGCCCGCACTACCAGGCCTCGGCCTGATCATCGCGAAGACACTCTGTCCGGTCGTGCCAATGCGTATCTTCGGCGCGCACGAAGCCTTCCCGCGCGGCGGCCGGCCGCACATTTTTCGGCCCATCACGCTCGTCGTCGGTGAACCGATGCGCTTCACTGCAGCGGACCTCGCAGGCGATGGACGCGAGCTTTACCAACGGCTAAGCGAGCGCGTCATGGAGCGCATCGCAGCGATCGAATTCGAGCGGCCGTAGAATACATCGTGGATCATCTCGCCAGTTGCGATGTAAGGTTATAAACTTCCGTGCCCCTTGAATGAAGCGACCAGTTTCATTTCTCCTGATCGTTTGCGTCTCTTTCTGCGCTACGTTGTTCGCGGCAGCCGATGACGAGGAGGCGGCACTACGCAAAAAACTCCAGGAAGCAATTGAGGAATTTCGTGATCAGACGAAAGGCAAGAGTGAGATTTGCCCAGCCCACAAAATCAAAATGGCCGTAAGGGAGGTTCCAGTGCGGTTCGGCCTGCCCTTCACGTTTTTTCCCGAGTTTCGCTTACTCAAGAATGCCGAGTTTCCGTTCTCGGATGAGTTCATTTCCGACGGTTGCGTCGTCGACGATGACCCTCGGGTGCCGACGACCGGCAAGGTATTCGTATGCGCTCAATGCGTCATCGTGTGGAATCGCTGGTTGGAACTGCGAAGAAGAGGGCAGAAGCATCCAAATCCAAGTGAACGAAGCTCCGACGCTGCGCTGGAGCCAACCGGCGTCTCACGCACTCGTTCGCGCGTGATGGCTGCGGTTGCGGCTTGGTGATCGTCACGCGGCGTTGCAGTCTTGGCTCATGAAGACGCTTGCTGCAGTCCTGCGCGAACGCGCGCTGCCTCCGCCTTACGCGCAGAGCCGGCCGCTCGTTCTCGAGGAGCTCGAACTCGATCCACCGGGTCCGTCCGAAGTGCTGGTCGAGATGGGCGCGGCGGGACTTTGTCATTCGGATCTCTCGGTCATCAACGGCACACGGCTCTGGCCGCTGCCGCTCGTGCTCGGCCATGAGGCGTGCGGACGCGTGCGCGAAGTCGGCCCCGGTGTGAGCGGCCTACGCGTGGATGATCACGTGGTCTTTTCGTTCCTCCCGACCTGTGGCACTTGCCCGATGTGCGCTGCGGGCCGGGCGTCCTTGTGCGAACCCGGAGTCGCCGCCAATCGCGCGGGCACACTCTTGCGCGGCGCGGTGCGCTTTCATCGGCCGCACAATGGGCTCGTCCACCATCATTCGGGCATCGCGGGTTACTCGCAGTTCTCGGTCGTGGCGCGGGAGTCGATCGTGAAGATCGATCGCGATTTGCCGATGGAAACCGCCGTGCTCTTTGGTTGCGCGATCATGACGGGTGTGGGTGCCGTCGTGAATACCGCGCGGGTTGTTGCGGGAACATCGGTCGGGGTGTTTGGAGTTGGCGGTGTTGGACTAAGTACCGTCATGGGCGCCAAGGCCGTGGGCGCCTTCCCCATCATCGCCGTCGATTGCCTTGCATCGAAGCTCGATCTCGCGCGGCAATGCGGCGCAACTCACACCATCGCCAGCAATGAGACCGATCCCGTCGTCGCCATTCGCGATTTGACCCGCGGCGGCGTCGAAACGGCATTCGAGGCAGTTGGCAACGAAACGGTCATCGCGCAAGCCTTTGCCGCCACACGGCGCGGCGGGCGCACCGTGACCATCGGCCTGACGCATCCCGAGCGCTCGCTCACCATTCCCGCGCTCACGATCACCGCCGAGGAGCGAGTCCTCATGGGCAGCTACATGGGCTCGTGCGTTCCGTCTCGCGACATCCCGCGTTTCATCGCGATGTATCGCGCGGGCCTGCTGCCGGTCGATTTTTTGCGTTCCTCGATCATCGCGCTCGACCAAGTCAACTCTGCGTTCGATCTGCTCGACCGCGGTGAAGTGGCCCGGCAAGTCATTCGCTTTTGAAGGGGATCGTTCCAAAATGAAATGCTCGTTCCCACTTGCCCTTTTCGCGCTGCTCCCAGTCCAGATCACGATCGGGTTTGCCGGATCGGAGCGCGGCATGGTCTCCACGGTTCATCCGCTCGCCACGAAAGCAGGCGTGGAGGCGATGCGTCGCGGCGGGAACGCAGTGGATGCGATTGTTGCCGCGGGTCTCACGCTGAGCGTAGTGGATGGCCACAATTCCGGACTTGGTGGCGGTTGCTTCCTTGTCATCCGCCGGGCGAATGGCGAAGTGGTGACGATCGATGGACGCGAGACAGCACCCATTGCAGCGACACGCGATATGTTTGTCCGGGACGGTAAGGCCGTCGCCGAACTCAGTCAGACCGGTCCACTCGCGGCGGGCGTGCCAGGCGAGGTCGCGGCCTTCGAGCAAGCGGTAAGGAAATTCGGCAAGCGCCCATGGCGGGAACACTGTCTCGCGGCTGCAGAGTTGGCGAAGGAAGGTTTTCGCGTCACTCGCGACTACGCGAAACATATTGCCGGCGTCGCGAAGGACATTGAGCGCTTCCCGAGTTCCCGTGCCGTATTCCTGCGCGCGGATGGTTTGCCTTGGCAGGCGGACGAAACGTTGCGGCAACCAGATCTGGCGAACACGTTTCGTTCATTGGCGGAACACGGGAGCGACTGGTTCTATCGCGGGCCGTTTGCGCACGCGACTGCGGAGTGGATGCAAGATCACGATGGGCTGCTCACCGAGGCTGACTTCGCTGGTTACGTCGCCAGAACACGCGAGCCATTGCGCACCACGTATCGGGGATTCGAGATCGTAGGCTTCCCGCCGCCCAGTTCCGGTGGCGTGCATGTCGCGCAAATCCTGAACATTCTTGAGAAGTTCGATCTCAAGGCCCTTGGTGCGAACTCGCCCGACTTTATCCACGTCGTCGCCGAAGCGATGAAGCTGGCCTTCGCTGATCGCGCGTTCTGGCTCGGTGACCCCGATTTTGTGCCGGTGCCGCGCGGCTTGTTGGACAAAGGCTACGCGGCGCAACTCGCAAAGAAGATTCGTCTGGAGAAAGTTACGCCGGTCCCGCAGCACAGCATCCCGCCTCGCGCCACCGAGGATCTGTTCAAGAAGCACACCACGCATTTTTCCGCCGCCGACTCCGATGGCAATTGGGTGGCCTGCACCGCGACGATCAACACAAGCTTCGGCTCAAAGATCGTGGCGCCCGGAACCGGCGTTGTTTTGAACAATGAGATGGATGATTTTTCCGCGCAACCTGGCGTAGCGAACTTCTTTGGATTGGTAGGCGCCGAAGCCAATGCCGTCGCGCCTGGAAAGAGGCCGCTTTCGAGCATGTCGCCAACGATTGTGCTCAAAAATGGCGACCCGGTCCTGAGCCTCGGCGCGGCCGGTGGGCCGACCATCATTACGCAGACGCTGCTGGCGATCATTCACGTCGTGGACTTCAGGCGCGATCCGACCGAGGCCCTGGCGCAGCCGCGCTTCCACCAGCAGTGGAGCCCCGATGAGTTGCGCATCGAAAAGAAGTTCCCTGCGGAAGTGCGGCGCGAACTGGAACGCCGGGGCCATAAGTTGCGGGAAGTCGATTCGTTTGGGGCTTGCCAGATTGTTGGCCGGACCAGTGACGGCAAGTTCTTCGCCGGTGCTGCGGATCCTCGAGTCAGCGACGGCCGCGCCGACGGCTGGTAAAGGGCGGATTACAGGGCGTTGCGTCTCGCGAAACGGGTTCGGTAGGACGATTTCCGACAGGAATATCGGCGAACCGCCGCTGGTGAACTCCCGCAGATTGATATAAAAACCATAATTCACAAGAGGCTCGCCCCGCCTTGTTAACCAAACTGTTCCCTACCCTTGGCGACCACCGCGCCTTTAACAACCCCGGAACACACCTTGCCCTGGCAGAACGACGCTAACCGATTGATTGACGCCGGATGGAACGTCTCGGTGGTGACGTTTCCACGCGAGGACCTCGGCTTTCGCTACATCGTCGGCGCGCAAAAGGAGGGAGAGCGACTGGTCGCACATGCTGATTCGCTGGCCGCGGGGTTTTCCGAACTCGCGGCGCGGGTGCTCGGCAGAGCCGGGGCAGGTTAGCCGAGTTAGTTAGTCTAGCGGTCCAAAGCACCGATTTGCTTTCAACATTCGTGCGATCATTCGTATTAATCTTGAGCACTTTGAGCCAGATCGCGATCGATCTGCGCGCGGGCCAACGCTGTGCCGCAGAAACCTGCCGCGTCGATTTGTTTCCCACTGCGTGGGTTCGCGGTCCGAGAGCCGAAGCCGAAAACCTGGTTCCTTGACCACGCGTGGCACTGATGCGATCGGCAAACAGATACCGAAACGGCTGCCCCCAGCGCTGTATTTTGCTGAATACTCGGGGTTGAGACCCCGTTGCCAGCCAAACTCGCTTCCATTTCTCACAAGTGCAACTTCAACAATCTGCCCTGAGAGCCAATGATTCTCAGTTCTGAGGATTCCGATCGTGCGGTGAATCTTGACCGACTCGCAGAAGAGGATTTGACCCCAGTGCTCGGTCCTGCAAAGCGCCTTCAAAGACTGAGCACAGATTCTTTTGGTCGGAAATCCGAATCCCCAATTTTTTCATTGACGATTGGAAAGGGAAAAGGCAAAAACGTTTCCGCGATGTCACTCAGCCCCCCTGCCATTAATACTCAAGTTCTGAGCGCCCGCTGCCGTAGTCTCCCCGTAGGACAAAGCCTTACGTCGACCACATCGGTTTTCCGACTGAATAATCAGATTCTTGGGTCTTCACAGCCCTACCCTGCTCTGCCAATATTGGAGCGTCAAAAGACAATTTAATTGGCGAATCCATCTCTCCCCAAAAAACAACCTAGCAACTCTGCATAACAAAAACAAAGGACCAACGAGTATGATCAACACCAAACAAAGTAATGGGCTGCCGCAGGCAGCAGTTAAGACGAGAAGCCAAAAGTATCGCGCACTGGCCGCAGGATGTGTCGTGCTTCTTGGAATGATGGTCGAGGCGAAGGCTGTCCTTTTGACGACTCCGTTGCCCGTCGCGACTTCGCCGACGGTGACCGTTCAGCCGGGGACCGTCGTAGGTACGTTGTCTGCGAATTACGGTCCTAGCATGGGGGGGTCGGATAGTTTCTTCGGAACACTGGATAGCATTGTGGTGAAGCGTTCAGCCGCATCAGTGATTGATGGGCAAGCTTTTAATGCCGGTGGGCTCGACTTCTGGGTCCAACTCAGAATGGATTTCACTGCGCCCCCGCCCCAAAGTAATCCAGGTGCAGACAACTCCCGGCTCACCTATAGTCCGTTTATGCCGGTGAATCCTGGTTTCGTCTCCGCTGAGTTCCTTATTGGAGCATCAGTTCCTGCGGGGGTTCCCGGGTTCTCTGGTATGGCTAATGGCACTCAGGGTCCTCAGACTGTTCAGTCAGGAGGCGGTGTTATTCAGTGGGACTGGACGTCACCTCTCCTTGATAATTCAATGAATATTCTGAATCCGGATAGCCGTTGGTTGGTGCTTCACACCAACGATACGATCTTTGGGCAGGTCAATGCGGGAGTCATTGACGGCGGCATAGCGGTGACACAAACCTTTGCGCCGGTGCCGGAACCCGCTACCGCACTTTTCGGGATAGCGATCACCGGTATGCTTGGTTTGGCCCGTCGACGCACCCGGGCGATTGCCTCGTAGTCTTCGGAATCGGGTTCAATAGCAGCTTTGCGCAGTCCGCACCAGAAATGGTGCGGACTTGCTGCGTTTGGGCCAGACTTGCGTTTTTGTGGAGTCGTTGATTGCGCCGGGGGTGCTTTCAATTCGTTGCTGGGGGTTTCGCCGCCTCTACTTGTCGAAATGATGCGCACCGATGGAAATCCGTCCCTTAGGCGACAATCGGGGTTGCGAAAGCAGTTTGCTTGTGTTTTTTATCACCGCCTTGAAACCAACAAAACCCGCGAATTCGCTCTCATGATCGCCGTCCAGAACGAGAAACTGCTAGTTCTTGAGCCATCAGTTTTGTCTCGTCCGGGTTGATGCTATTAACGGCCTCCATTTGGTTTGTCCCCTTTGCTTGTTTGCCTCACAAGCAACTCCCGAACGCCGCTTTCGTCCAGTTGCGCCCCTGTTTTCCGGCTTCAGTACCGTGCGCAGCTGCTGCTTGATGGGGATGAATCTTTCTAATATCTGCCCTCGCTCCTTCGGATTCCCGCGATCCAGTTCTTGGCTTAACAATGTATCGTAAAGATCACACACGAAATCCTCGGGAGCGTTCCCCAGCCGCAAACCTTGACTTTGCTCGGAAACCGCGACCGCTGAGACTCGCGAACTGGCTCGAAGGCATATCCATTGCTAACGCAGCGGATATGGAAATTACGAACTTATCTCGCCCATCAAAGATTGCTCGCTCCGAGGGCCCTGATCGCCGGCGGTCTCAACCGACCTTTGCTTTGCTCTGTTGTCTGATCTTCAGCCTCAGTTCGAGTGCTGTGAAGGCGGATACGGTGTTTGAAGGAGGCGAGAATGGACTGAGTAATGTAACCGTCCAGACTGATGGCGTGAATGCGGGCGCAAATGTGCTCAGCACCCGGTTTGTGTCAGACACAACACCGCATTCGTTTCGTCTGATCCTGGATGGCTTTTCAATGCAGGACGAATCGGTGATGCTCAATACACGGGTGACCGTTGGCGTTACAAGCGAAGTGCGATTCAAAAGCATGCTTGGCCAGACGGGCGACGGAGAAATCGCCAACGTACAGGTCTCAACCTCCACTGCCGCGCTTCCTCCAGAAAGTTCTTGGGTTAATATCTATTCGCAGAGAGGGACTGGCCAGACCGTATATGAAACCGTCTTCTCGCAGAAAACGGTCTCTCTCGCAGCCTTTGCCGGTCAAGCCCTTCGCGTCCGCTTCCTTTACCACCTCGAGCCGGGGAAAAACTGGTTCTGGCAAGATTGGGAACATGCCGGCTGGTTTTTAGATCAGATTGAACTTCGGGGCACTTCGGCAACGGTGATCGAGGGGGGCGAGAACGGCCTCACGAATATCACCGTCCAGACCGATGGCGTGAATGTGGGCGTAAATGTGCTCAGCACCCGGTTTACGGCGGACACGATGCCGCATTCGTTTCGCCTGATCCTGGATGGTTTTTCAATGCAGGATGAATCGGTGATGCTCAATACACGCGTGACCGTTGGCGCTACAAGCGAAGTGCGATTCAAAAGCATGCTTGGCCAGACGGGCGACGGAGAAATCGCCAACGTCCAGGTCTCCACCTCCACCGTTGCGCTTCCCCCAGAAAGTTCCTGGGTTAATGTCTATTCACAGAGAGGTACTGGCCAAACCGTATATGAAACAGCTTTCTCGCAGAAAGCGGTCTCTCTCGCAGCCTTTGCCGGCCAAGCCCTTCGCGTCCGCTTCCTTTACCACCTCGAACCGGGCAAAAACTGGTTCTGGCAAGATTGGGAACACGCTGGCTGGTTCTTCGATCAAATCGAAGTCACAAACATCACGATCGGTGGCGGCGCTCCTACAGGCCACGCACCGGTCGCGCAGAATGGAACGCTTGCGGTAACGGAAGATGTCGTAAAGTCGAGTACACTTTCCGCGACCGACGTTGATGGCGATGCACTCAGCTACAGCATGGTGGCCCAAGGTAGCAAAGGGGCGGTGACCATTACAAATGCAGCCACGGGAGCGTTCACCTACATCCCCAACACCAATGCCAGTGGTAGCGATAGCTTCACCTTCAAGGCTACTGACACCGGAGGCCTCGCGTCAAACGTGGCAACGGTCGCCGTAGCGATCAGCGCGGTTAACGACGCACCAGTGACGCAGAATGGAACCTTGGCGGTAAACGAAGATGTCGCACAGGCCGGTGCGCTCGCTGGGGCCGACGTGGACGGAGACGCACTGAATTACAGCATCGTGGCGCAAGGCGCCAAAGGAACTGCTGTGATCAGTAACATAGTCAATGGCGCATTCACCTACACGCCGAATGCCAACGCTAATGGAGTCGATAGTTTCATGTTCAAGGTTACTGACACCGGAGGTCTCGCGTCAAACGTGTCTACTGTGATAGTGACGATTTCTGCAGTTAACGACGCGCCGGTAATCACAAGCAACGGCGGTGGCGCCAGCGCCTCAATAAGCGTGGCTGAAAACAGCACCGCAGTTACAACGATTATCGCCACCGATGCCGACGCCGGTAGCACACTAAGTTATACAATCGTCGGTGGAGCTGATGCCGGCAAGTTTGTGATCATCGGGGGCTTGCTCGCTTTCATTTCTCCTCCAAATTTTGAAAGTCCCACGGATGCTGGTGGCAACAACATCTATGATGTGACCGTGCAGGTATCCGACGGTTTATTGACCGACAATCAAGTAATTTCCGTTAGCGTCAATAATGTCAGCGAATCAACCCCCGGTGCACTCACGGTCGCTATCGAGCCAACAAACGGCGGCCGCGTTACCGACGAAGCAGGACGTGAGATTCTTGGACAGATTGAAAGGACAGTCGGTGCCGCATGCACGCTCACTGCGACGCCCGCACCGGGATTTGCTTTCGTGGGCTGGAGCGGTGGTATCGAAGTAACCCCGCCAAACACCAGAGTAATTTCCTTCTCAATGCCGCAAGCACTTAGCGTGACCGCTAAATTCGTCGCCGTGAAGGGTAACTATAATGGTTTGGTGCAAGCGAGCGTTCGAGCTAATCGGACTTATGAGAGCAGTGGCAAACTGCAAATCACGCTCGGCTCGCTTGGCAGCTTTACAGGAAATCTCAAGCTTGCCGCGGAAACCTATCTTCTTGTCGGCAGCATCAATAGCGATGGCGTGCTCGGCTTTGACGTTGAGCAGATGAAGTTACCATCAAATCTCGGGTTAAATCTCACAGTCGTTGTGGGCGCGGATGGTCTGCCGTCAATCGCAGGGACGGTTTCCAAATCAATCTTGTTCACTTCCCAAGTCGATGCACACCTGGCTCTGTTTACAAACGCGCTGAACCCTCCGGCGCCATATCGTAACGTTCCGACTGCGTTGCTCGCAGGATATAACTTTACAGTTGCCATGCCCGGTGATGCGGGCGTCGGTTCTGGGAGAATTGTGGTGAGGGATACTGGCAACGTTTCGGTGTTCGTAACCATGCCGGACGGCACCAAAAAACTGGACAGCTCCGTCCTCGAACAGGACGCGGAGGGATTCAAGGTTCCGATTTACGTGCCGTTCTTGCAGAATCAAGGTGCGGTTAGCGGCGTCGTTATCCTTCCTCAACAGAGTACTGACCCCGTCACTGGCGAAATCATCTGGTTCAAGCCAGCCGATCCGAATCGAGCGCAGAATCCGGAGGGTTGGCCCGGCGGAATGGATTTGGCGATCGTTGGATCGCGCTATGAAGCGCCATTAGCCAGATCTGCCGCTGCGGCTTTGCTGGCATCAAGCGCTGAGGCTGCACCGAAATCTCACCTAGCCACCGTAGTCCTTTCCGGTGGTGGCCTTCCGACACCACTGGAAATCCCGACTTTGATCGCCAATAATACGTTGGTGCCGCTGCCGGGTTCGCCGATCCGCAGGTTCTCGCTTTCCATTAATCCCAAAAACGGAAAATTCAGCGGTGAATTCAAGGATCCCGTCACACGCAAGTCCAACCCCATCAAAGGCGTTGTTCTGCAACTGCAGAAGGTTAGTGCCGGTTATTTTCTGGGCGCGCTCCAAAGCGGGGCAGTTGT
>Ga0111538_10013143_pt1 | contig 10922 bp, 9 predicted proteins | sample SoiMethybrSBSTD1_FD_79669 | JGI IMG/M metagenome (GOLD analysis project Ga0111538, IMG submission 79669) | Bulk soil microbial communities from a Populus tree surrounding site in Tennessee, USA - Soil MetaG P. TD hybrid SBSTD1 (version 2)... | ecosystem: Environmental > Terrestrial > Soil > Tree... | reverse complement strand
CTTCTTGCGCTTGATGAGCTCGTTGTAAACCGTGTGATCTTCGGTGACCTGCTCCAGTATCCCGTCCCGCAGCAGGTAAACGCGGCTGTCACCGACGTAGCAGATGAAGGCCTGGTTACCGATGATCAGCACGGCGACCAGGGTCGTGCCCATGCCGCGCTTGCTGGTGTCCTTGACCGCTTCCGCGTGGATCTTGCTGGACGCGCGGTTCACCGCGAATTCCAGCATGTTCAGGATGTCGCGCTTGCTGACCTTGGCCCCGCCACTCTTTTCGGCCAGGTAGTCCTGGACCATGTCCCACTCGCGCTTCACCTCGTCGTGCAGCGTGCGGACCGCGATCGCGCTCGCGACCTCACCCGCGGCGTGCCCTCCCATGCCGTCGCACACGACGAACATCGAGAGCTTCTTGTCCACCAGGTAGTTGTCTTCGTTGTGATCGCGCTGGCGGCCGATGTCCGTGCGCGCCGCGAACTGGAGGCCCTCGCTGCTCATTCGTCACGAGAATAGCGGACCCCGCTCGCGCGGGCTAGAGCGGCGGACTACCCCCGATTTGGCGTTTCGGCTCACGGTTCGGCTCACGGCGTCACAGGTAGCGCGCCCAGCTCGAGCAGCGAAGACGCCCCGCCCCTCGCGATTACGACGTGATCGAGCAGCGGCACCCCGACCACCTCGCAGGCCGCTGCGACCGCGCGCGTCATCTGCACGTCCTCGGGGCTCGGCCCCGCGTCGCCGCTCGGATGATTGTGCACGAGCACGATCGCGCTCGCACCCTCGCACAGCGCCGGCTGGAGCACGTCGCGCGGCGTGAGCGCGCACCCGTGCAAGCCGCCCTGCGCGATGCGCCGCGCCGCCTTGAGGCCGTTTCTGCCATCGAGCGCGAGCAGCCAAACCTCCTCGTGATCGAGCGCCGCCAGACGTGGCCGGGCCCAGTCCGCCACGCTAGCAAATGAGCTGAGCGTCGCGGGCGTTCGTTCGAGCCGCCGCAGCTCCGTGCGCTTTCCGAGCTCGAGGGCGGCCGCGATTCGCGCCGCCTTGGCCGGACCGACACCGTGGCGCGCCGACAGCGAATGCGCGCTCATGCGCGCCACGCCGACGAGCCCGCCCGCCGACGCGAGCAGCGACGCCGCGACCGCGAGCGCCGGTTGCCCCGCAGTGCCCGTGCCGAGCAAGAGCGCGAGCAGATCGGCGTCGCCGAGCGCCTGAACTCCCGACTGCAGGGCGCGTTCGCGCAGACCGATCGTTCCCGGCTTGGTGGTAGCTTTCTCCGGCACGCAGCCAGCCGAAGCAGATCGCATGCCAGCGCGAGTCACGCTGAAATGCCGCGCGGGCCGCCGGTGCGCGCCGCCGGCGGGTGGCGAAGTTCGCCAGTGCGCCGCCACCCGATCTGAACCCGGACTTGGCGATGTCTGGGGGAGCCACGCACTGTGCGGCGCTTCGCGTCTTGCCCGGACAACCGATGGGCGACGCGTGTCGAATCCAGAATCTCTGCTCTGGAAACGCGAAGGGACGCGCAGTTTCGGTCCGGGCAAAACGCAGCGCGCCGGGCAGCGTGTGGCTCCCCACAATCCAGACTATTCGACGCGCTGCGGCTCGCCCTGCGGTAGCTTGGCCAGAAAGCTCGAAACCGCGGCTTCGACGCGCTCGCCGCTCCGTGAATCGAAGGTGATCTTGGTTTTGTACGTCGGGTCGAACCACTTGGGGTACGAGCCCACGTCGACTTCCGGGTGGTCGCGCACCACGTCGTCGAGCAGCGGCTTCAGATCCGCTTCGTCCATCTTGGTGAAGACTGCCTTCGAGACGAAGCCCTCGGGGCCGCGGACCCAGGCGCGCACCACGGCGAGCTTCATTCGGAAAATTTCGGGCACGCCGGGCAGGATCCAGATGTTTCGATATACGGGGGTGGGCCAGAGAATTTCCGGCGTCGTCGCGAGCACCGCGCCCTCGGGCACCAGCGCCATTCGCAGGTGTCCGTCCGTCGTGCGTTCGCCGTACGCGTTGCGGAGCAGCGCTTCCATCGTGGGATCGATGTTGGCGGGCACGCCGAAAGCGCGCGCGATCGACTCGATCGTGACGTCGTCGTGAGTGGGACCGACGCCGCCGCTGGTGAACACCACGTCGAAGGTCTGGCTCTGATCGCGCACCTCGCGACCGATCAGCTCCGGCTCGTCCGGCACCATCACGACGCGCCGCAGGCTGACGCCGATCGCGCGCAGGGTGCGGGCGAGCTCGAGCAGATTGCTCTCGTGGACCTTGCCGCTCAAGAGCTCGTTGCCGATCAAGAGGGCACTCGCGGTGTGAGCGATCACGGCTCGCATCGACGCTCACTCCGGCTCGACGTCGCGAACCACCGGGTTTCCGTCCTCGTCGATCCCCAGCAGCTCCTCGACACGGCGCTCGGCTGCGTCGAGCCGCGCCTGGGAAGTCCGCGCCAGTCGGATGCCCTCCTCGAAAAGCTTCAGGCTGTCTTCGAGCGGCAGCTCGCCGCCCTCGAGGCGCTCGACGATCTCGCTGAGCCGGCGCACCGCGTCCTCGAACGAGGGGTCGGCGCCGCTGCTGTTGCCGGGCGACGGGCGTTCGGGAAGGGTCGAGGCCACTCGGATATTCCAGTTAGTACTACCGCTTCGAGCTCTGGTCGATCGACGGTCGGGAGACCATGAAAAATGCTCTCAAAGTCCGATCCCGGCGTCTTTTTGAGAAGCGCGGGCCGCCCGGGGCGGACTAACCTGCGTGCCGCTATGCAGGGTCGACGGCTCGCGGTTTGGGTGGCGCTCGGGCTCTCGATCGGCACTCGGGCCCACGCCGAGCCCGTGCCATCGCTCGACTTGAGGAACTTCGAGCCGCCGACCGACCCGAAGGGGGCGCTCTACCTCGAGCCCGCAGGGACGCCAGGGGGCGGCGAGTGGAACGTCGGCGCGATGTTTTCTTACGCTTACCGCTCGGTGGTGCTCGAGGACGCCGCGGGCAACACGCTGGCGGTACCGCTCAAGAATCAGCTCGCGCTCGACTACCTCGCGTCGCTCGGCATCGGTGAGCGGATTGCGATCGGGCTCTGGTTGCCGACGGTGCTCTATCAAAACGGCGACGACGCGCAGGCGCTGACCGGGGCCGGCGAGCTGCCGCACACGGCGCTCGGGGACGCCGCGTTCAACGCCAAGGCGACGCTCTTGCCGCCTGCCGAGCTCGGGGGCTTTGCGCTGGCTGCGCTCGCGCGCGTCACGGCTCCCACGGGCAACCGCGCTTCGTTTCTCGGCGACGGCGCCGTGACCGGCGAGCTGCGCCTGCTCGGCGAGCTGCAGTTGGTCGCGATCGCGCTCAGAGCCACCGCGGGGGCGCGCGTGCGCGGCGCGGAGCGCACCTACGTCGGGGAAGAGTTCGGTCACGATCTGCCCTGGGGTCTCGGTTTGGCGGTGCGGCCGCAAGCCTTCGGGCTCGATTCGGGCGGCCACTGGACGTGGAACGCCGAGCTCCGCGGCGCGTTCGCGCTCACGCCGAAGTTCGCTTCCGGCCCGCAGTCCCCGGTCATCTACGGCGCTTCGGCGCGTTACGCGCTCGACGACGTTTCGCTGATCGCCGGCTTCGAAGCGGCGGCGAATGCCGCGGTCGGCAGCCCGTTGATCCGCGGCGTAGTGGGTGTCGGCTGGGCGCCGCGCTTCTACGATCAGGACAAGGATCAGATTGCCGACGACGACGATCAGTGTCCCGAGCTCGAAGAAGATCGCGACGGCTTCGACGACCAGGACGGCTGTCCGGACTGGGACAACGACGACGACAGCGTCGGGGACGAGGATGACCGCTGTCCCAAGGAGAAGGAGGACGAGGACGAGTTCCAGGACGACGACGGTTGTCCGGATCCCGACAACGACGGCGACAAGATCCTGGACGCGGCCGACGCCTGTCCGGACAAGGCCGGGCCCGACTCGCCGAACCCGAAGCTGCGCGGCTGCCCCGCCGACGATCCCGATCAGGACGGCGTCACCAGCGCGGCGGATCGCTGTCCCAACGACGCCGAAGACAAAGACGGCTTCCAGGATGACGATGGCTGTCCCGATCCCGACAACGACGGCGACGGCGTGCCCGACGAAGACGACGCCTGCCCGAAGGATCGCGGGATCCACCGCGACGATCCCAAGCTCGACGGCTGTCCGAGCCCGGACAAGGACGGCGATACCTGGGACGATGCCGTGGATAAATGTCCGGACCAGGCCGAGGACTTCGACGGCGACAACGACCAGGACGGGTGCGTCGACGACGACAGCGTGAAACCGGCTTTTCAGCGTGCCAAGCCCCTGGTCACCGTCCAGGAGACGCCGGCAGGGATCGCTGTGTCCTGGCGCAAGCCGCCGGTCTTCGTCGAGCGCGAAGGCGCCGTCGAAATCGAGCCCGCGAGCTCGTTCAGCGTGCGTGCGCTCGCGCTCGAGCTCAATCGTCATCCGGCGTGGGTCGCGCTGATCGGCGTGCGGCCGCAAGGGAATGCGCCAGACGCCGAGCAGCGCGCGCTGACGCGGTCGTTCGCGCTGGTCCACGCGCTCAGGACCGCGGCGCACCGGGACGAAGCGGCGGAGAGCGTGGGCTGGGCGGCGGTGAAGAATCAGCCGGGGGCGGCGGCCACCGGGATCGGCGTGCGCGTGCTCGGTCCGCGCAGCGCGAAAGCATTACCCGCGGCAAAGGTTCCGGCGGCGCCCGCGGCGAAACCGCCGGCACCGGCACCAGCACCGGCTCCCGCGAAGCCCCCGGCCGCGCCGCCGCCCGTCAAGCCGCCGCCCCAGCCATGATCCGAAGCAGCTTCGTCATTGTGGCGCTGGCCGTGCTGTTCGGCGCAGCGCCCGCTCGGGCGCAGGGGCGGCGCCGCCCGCCGGTTCCGACCTTGCCGCCGCCGGCGCACGAGGCGCCGACTTTGCGCCCGCCGCGTGCGGAGGAAAGCGCGTCGCTCGCCAAACGCGTCGGAGTCGGCCGTGCCGAGGTGCTCTTGCGTTCGGACGCTGCGAGCGATCGCGAGCGCGGGCTCGAACGCCTCGGAGCAGAACCGACGACGCGCGCGCTCGAGGCGCTGGCGCGTGCGCTCGAACCGGGAGGCGCCGCGCAGACCGCGCGCGAGCGCTTGATCGCCGTGCGCGGGCTTGCCAAAAGCGCGGGCGAGGCCGAGGTGAGGCTCGCCTTGCTGCGGGTGATGAGCGGCGCGAGCGGGCAGGGCGCTGGCGAAAGCGCGGACCCGCTGGAAAAAGCCGTGCGCGACGCCGCGGCGCTCGCTCTTTCGCGCAGCGGAACACCGGAAGCCTTCGCCGCACTCGGCAAGGCCCTGCGCCAGGAGGGCGCGATGGGGGAGGCCGCCGCGCTGGCGGTGGAAGCGCATCCTCCGAGCGACGTCGCGCCGCTCCTTGCCGCCCGCGGAACGCCGACGCCGGCACTGGCTCGCGCGCTCGGGGCGATCGGCGACCAGCGCGCGTTCCACGCGCTCCGCGACTACGTGAAGCGCGGCGGTGTCGCTCTGCGCGCCGAGGCCGCGCTCGCGCTCACGCGTCTCGGGGCGCTCGAGACGGTTGCGCTTGGCCGCCACTGGTTTGCGCACGAGACCGATCCGGTACTGCGCCTCGCGGGCGCGAAAATTCTGGCCTCGACGCGCGACCCGGGCGCCGGCGCCGCGCTGCGCAAGCTGCTCGAAGATCCCGAGCTCTCGGGCGCCGCGCTCGACGTGGCCTTGTCGGCTCCGAATCCGGAGCTGGTTCCCGCGCTGCGCGCGCGGATCGCGGGCGCCGAGCCCGAGCAGCTTCCGCGTCTGCTCACCGCGATCTCCCGAGCCGGGGGCAGCGCGGCCGCAGCCGCGTTGAGCGCCGAGCTCGCGCGACCGGAACACGCGGCGTTCGCGGCGCACGCGCTCGCGGCCTGTCCCGGCGACGAGGCTCGCGAGGCGCTGGAGCGGGCACTCGGCGTCGCGGCCACGCGCCGGCTGGCGGCGCGCGCGGCGGTGCTGCGCGAAGTCATGCTGGACGATTCGGTGGGCGGGCTCACGTCCGTGCTGCAATCGCTCCTGGTCGCGCCGGAGCCGGCGGATCGCGCGGCCGGCGCGTGGGGGCTCGCAGTGCTCGAGCCGCGGCGCGGCGCCGAGCTGATCGGGTCCGCGGATCCGGTCGTGGTCCGAGCCGCTGCGCGGGCGGCGCTGCCCGGGACTGCGATCGCGCAAGCGGCGGCCGATCGGCTGCGCCGCGAGCGGGACGCAACCACGCGGGCGGCGCTTTCGATCGCGCTCGCCGACCCGGCGGCGCGAGCTCGGGTTCCGACCGCTATCCTGCTCGAATTGATCGAGCAGGGTGGCGTCGAGGCGCCGCTGGCCGCGCTGAGCCTGGCCAGCCGCGACGAGCCCGACTTGAGGTCGCAGCTGATCGCACTGCTCACGAGCAGCGACGCGGTGCTGCGAGCCCACGCCGCGCTCGGGCTGGGGGCGAGCCCCGAGCCCGACGCCGTCGGCCTGCTCGAAAACGCCTACCGCTTCGAGCCGGACGCGATGGTGCGCCATGCGGTGGTGACCGCGCTCAGCCAGCGCGCCGAGCGTGTCCGGCTCCGTACGCTCGGCCTCGCCGCCGCGCTCGACGGCGATCGGCGCGTGCGCGAAGCCGCGAAAATCGCCGTCCGCGGTGTTCGGCTCGGAGCATGGACCATGGCCGACGGCGCCTTGTGGGTGATCCTGGCGGCCACCGCTACGAACGGCGCCGGCGCGGGGGCCTGGTCGGCCCTGGCCAGCTTGCCGGGCGGAATCGCGCTGCCGCTGGTCGCCGATCCCGACGGCCTGGTGGCGGCGGCGCGCTTGCCGCGGGGCAGAGTCAACGTTCGGATCGGACGAGCCGGTCGCTGATCGGCTATCCTCTCGAACCCACCGATGGACGCCCTGCGCATTCGCGGCTCCCGGCCGCTCGCTGGACGAATTCGAGTCGGCGGCGCGAAGAACGCCGCGCTGCCGATCCTCTGTGCCACGCTGCTTTCCGACGGCGCGAGTCTCTTGCGCAACGTGCCGAAGTTACGCGACATCGACACCACCGCCGCGCTGCTCAGATTTCTCGGCCGCGACGTCACGGTCGACGCGCCGGAAGTGCGCGTCGGGGCGAGCGCCGGCGCGGTCCGCTCGGAAGCACCGTACGAGCTGGTACGCCAGATGCGTGCGAGCGTGCTGGTGCTGGGTCCGCTGGTAGCGCGTTACGGCCGTGCCAAGGTCTCGCTGCCCGGCGGCTGCGCGATCGGCGCGCGTCCGATCGACCAGCATCTGAAGGCGCTCGAGGCGCTGGGCGCCAAGATCCGCGTCGAGCATGGCTACGTGATCGCCGAAGCGCCCAGGCTGCGCGGCGCCGAAATCGTCTTCGATCTCTGCACGGTGACCGGCACGGAAAACATCATGATGGCGGCGGCCCTGGCGCGCGGCAGAACCACGCTCGTCAACTGCGCCCGCGAGCCCGAGGTCGAGGAGCTCGCGCGTGTCTTGAACAAGATGGGTGCGCACGTCGAGGGTGCGGGCACCGCGATCATCCACGTCACCGGCGCCGAAGCGCTCGAGCCCTTCGATCACGCCGTGATCGCCGATCGGATCGAGGCCGGGACGTTCCTGGCCGCGGTCGGCGCGACCGGTGGCGACGTGCTGCTCGAAAATGCCCCCTACGACGACCTCGAGCCGGTGATCGTCAGGATGCGCCAGGCCGGGCTCGAGATCGAACGCGAAGGCGAACACGTGCGCGTGAAGCGGGACAAGCCGCTGCTCTCGGTCGACGTCACGACCGCACCGCACCCGGGGTTTCCCACCGACATGCAAGCGCAGTTCATGGCGCTGATGTGCTGCGCCGGCGGCCGCAGCGTGCTCACCGAGACCATTTTCGAGAATCGCTTCATGCACGTTCCCGAGCTCAATCGCATGGGGGCCAAGATCGACACCCGCAACAACATCGCGATCGTCGAGGGCGTTCCGCGCTTGTCGGGCGCGTCGGTGATGGCCACCGATCTGCGCGCCAGCGCGTCGCTCGTGATCGCGGGCCTGGTCGCCGATGGCGAAACCACGGTGCGCCGCGTCTACCACCTCGATCGCGGCTACGAATCGATCGAGAAAAAGCTGTTTCCGCTGGGCGCGGACATCGAGCGCTTCCGGCTCGAATCGGCGTTGCCATGAGCGTGCTCACGATCGCGGTGCCCAAGGGCCGCGTGCTGCGCCCGCTTTCGGCGTTGCTCGAGCGCGCCGGCGTCGACGCGGCGTGTCTGCTCGCCGACGACCGGCGTCTGATCCGCACCACGGCGGACGGTGCGCTGCGCTTCTTGCTGCTGAAGCCGGACGACGTGCCGACCTACGTCGAGTACGGTGCCGCCGACCTGGGGGTCAGCGGGCGCGACATGCTGCTCGAGCGGCGCTACGAGCTCTACCAGCCACTGGACCTGGAGATCGGGCGTTGCCGGATGGTGGTGGCGGCCCGGCGCGGAACCACGCAGCCCGCCGTCCCGCGCGTGGCGACCAAGTACCCGCGCGTCACCGGAGATCACTTCGCCGCGCGTGGCATCCAGGCCGAGATCATCTACGTGCAGGGCTCGGTCGAGCTGGCGCCGTTGGTCGGCCTCGCCGACCTGATCGTCGACCTGGTCGAGACCGGCGCGACCCTGGTCGAGAACGATCTCGAGGAGCGCGAGCTGATCGCCCCGATCTCGAGCGTGCTCGTGGCCAACCGCGCCCAGTACAAGCTGCGGCACGACGCGATCCGGCCGCTGGTCGAGCGCCTGCGGAGTGCAGTTTGAAGCATAGACCGTTTTTCGGACGGCGCGAATTTCTGGAACGGAGCGCGCTCCTCGCCAGCGGCTTGGCCACGGCACGCGGGCTCTTCGGGTGCGCCGACGAGGCAGCCGAAGCGCCGTCCGCTCCCGCTTCCACCTTGCCGTTCGATGCGTCCCGGCCCTGGTGGCTCCAGAACGGCTTTGCGCCCGTGTTCGAGGAGCGCGACGCCTTCGATCTGCCGGTGCGGGGTGCAATCCCGCCCGAGCTCGTGGGCCTGTACGTGAGAAACGGCTCGAACCCGCCGAAGTCCGATTCGCCGCACTGGTTCTTCGGTGACGGCATGCTCCATGGCGTGCGCATCGAGCGCGGCAAGGCGCTCTGGTACCGAAACCGCTACGTCCGTACCGACCTGTACGTTCAAGGCAAGAGCTTCGCCGAGGGCGGGCCGCCGGGCGCCGGCAACAATCAGAGCAACGTCAGCGTCGTCCACCACGGCGGCCGGCTGCTGACGTCCGGTGAGATCGGTTTTCCGTTCCAGATCGACCCGACCGATCTGTCCACGATCGGAGTCGTCGACTTCGCCGGCAAATTGCAGACGTCGTTCACCGCGCACCCCAAGATCGACCCCGCGACCGGCCAGCTCCACTTCTTCGGCTACTGGTTTTTGCCGCCATTTCTCAGCTATCACGTGGCGGACGCGAACGGCGTCGTGATCACGAGCCAGGAGATCGCGGTCGAAAAGCCGACGATGATCCACTCGTTCGCGATCACCGACAGGGACGTGGTGTTCTGGGAGTGCCCGGTGCTGTTCGATCTCGAGGCCGCGATCGGCGGCGCCTCCAATCCTTTCAGCTGGCAGCCGGACTACGGGGCTCGGATCGGCATCATGCCCCTCGGCGGACCCGCCGAGCAGATTCGCTGGGTCGAAATCGATCCGTGCTACGTGTTCCACGAAGTGAACGCGCATCGCGACGGCGACGCGGTCGTGGTCGACGTATGCCGGCATCCCGACATGTTCGCGGGCAGCGACCTGGGCGAGAAACCGCACTCGATCCGGCGCTGGCGCATCGACACTGCCGGGGCGTCCCTGGCCTTCAGCGAGGAAGTCGTCTCCGACCTCCAGTACGAGCTGCCGACCCACGATCGCCGCTTCACCGGGCGCCGGCAGCGCCACGGATGGTTCGTTGCCAGCCGCGAGAACCCGCACACGGTCGATCTCGGCGGCACCGGCCACATCGATTTCGAGAGCGGCCAGGCGTCGCTCTGGGATCCCGGGACTTCACGCCACACCGACGAGGCGCTGTTCGTTCCGGCCGGTGCCGGGGAAGGCGAGGGGTATCTGCTCACCTTCGTCTACGATCACGTGACGGATCGGAGCACGCTCGCGATACTTTACGCCACGAACGTCGCGCGCGGCCCGCTCGCGGAGATCGAGCTGCCGCAGCGCGTTCCGCACGGCTTTCACGGCGTCTGGGTTCCGGGCTGAACGCTGTTCGCGGTCACAGTTCCGGAGCTGCCGTCGTCAAAGAATGGGACCCGCGGGGAACGGCCCCGCGGACGGACAGGAGCGACCCAATGGACCAGAACGCGCACGTACTCGCGACCATCCACGAGATGGTCGGCGCTTTTCACCGCGGCGACATACAAGGGATCCTGAGGACTTACGAACCGGAAGCGGTCGTCGTCGGGAAACCCGGAGAGTTCTCCTCCGGAGCCGCGCTGGAGCCGATGTTCGCCGGCTTCATCGCCGCTAAAGCGAGGTTCACGTTTCAAGGCCACGAGGTGATCCAGGCAGGCGACCTCGCCTTGCACCTCACGCCATGGCACATGACGGGCGTAGGCCCGGACGGAGGCCCCATTTCGGCGCAGGGGTTGTCTGTGGCGGTCTTGCGCCGGCAGCCGGATGGCCGCTGGTTGATGGTGATCGACGACCCCTACGGCGATGCCATCTTGAATCGGTGATGACTGAACCGACGCTCGAGCAGCTGGCTCGAAAAGCGCTGGACGGCGATCGCGATGCCGTCGCGGCCGTCGTGCGGGCGCTCGAGGGACCGGTGTACGCGATCGCGCTGCGCATGCTCTGGCATCGGGAGGACGCGGAGGATGCGACGCAGGAAATCCTGGTGCGCGTGGTCACGCGCCTCGGGCAGTTCGACTTCGAGAGCCGGCTCAAGACGTGGGTGTACCG
>Ga0111538_10013141_pt1 | contig 10922 bp, 11 predicted proteins | sample SoiMethybrSBSTD1_FD_79669 | JGI IMG/M metagenome (GOLD analysis project Ga0111538, IMG submission 79669) | Bulk soil microbial communities from a Populus tree surrounding site in Tennessee, USA - Soil MetaG P. TD hybrid SBSTD1 (version 2)... | ecosystem: Environmental > Terrestrial > Soil >... | reverse complement strand
CTCGGCGGGCTGCTCATCCACCGCGCCGGCAAGGTTCCGGAAATCGGTACCCAGATCGAGGCGTTCGACTTCTTTTTCATCGTCCGCGAAGCCGACGAAAAGCGCATCATCAAAGTCGAAATCGTGCGTCCCCGCGGCCTTTCCGAAGTTCCCCCACCCCTTCTCGGTGAGAGCGAGTCGCTCGCTCCGCTGCGCCGCTCTTCGAAGGCGCCTTCTCCGACCTCCGTTCCCCCGTCGGGTTCCGCACCGAGCGGTGCGTCTTCGCCCCCGGCTTCTTCCAGCGCGCCGGCCGCTTCGGGGGGTTCCCCCGCACGAGGGGGAACCGTCGAAGGGGGTGCCGCGTGACGTCGGCGCAGCCGCTCGGTGAGATTCCGGCCGAGAAACCCGACGTCGAGCTCTTTCCGATCCTCGACCGCGAGTGGCCTGCCGACGGCTTAGGTCCGGTCGCCGTGATCGTCGCGCAGCTGCCCGACCCCGCCGAGCTGCGGCGGGGAGCGCTCGTCGTGGTGCGCGAATCGGGGCCGCGCCCCAAGGGGTTCCGAGGCTTGCTCGCCTCCCTGAAAGGGCTTTTCACGAAGCCCCCCAAGGTCCACCCTGCGGTCCGCTGCACCGCGTTGCTCGCCCGCGGCTACCGCGATATCGGGTCCGCCGCGAACCGCCGCAACGGCGAGGACGTGGTGTGGGGGGTCGGCGCCGCGTAGGGCCGACGTGTGAGCCCGTGCGCCACGCGACGCACGGGCTCTGAGTTCGGGCGGGCTTACTTCGCGCCGATCTTCTTCAGCGCGATGAGCAGCTGCTCGCCCTTCTTGAGGATGCCCTGCTCGTCGTCCTCACCCGGCGTTCCGCTGCCGTTCATGATGCCTTCCGTCTTGGCGAGCTCGCTGGTGATGCGACCCAAGATGTCGGTCGGGAACGACGTGCTCACGGAGTCGGGGTCGAGCGGAATCGCGTAGACCTTCTTGTCCGTGGAGAAGGGGCTTTCTTTGGCGCCACCCGTGAAGCGCTCGGTCTGGACGAGCTCACGGCCGGTCGAGATCTTGAACGACTCGGGCCACTTGGCGTCCTTGTAAGCGAACGCCTCGGCGGGATTGATCGCTGCGATGACGCCGACGGGGCCGTGCTGGGGGCTCTTCTGGATGAAGACGGTCCACGCGACCTTGGGATTGGTCCCGGCGCCGAGGGCGTCTTCGATGGCCTTCTTCTGTGCGCTGAAGAGGTTCTTCATCGCGTCTTTGCGACTGTTGAGCGATTCGACGTCGCTCGCGTAGCTGAACAGCATCGAAAGGGTGCGCGGATCGAAGCGGCCGATGCTGCGGCCCGAGAGCTTGTCGGGGCCGAACGGGATCGAGATACCGCCGAGATCGTTGGCGAAGGAGGCGGGGAACTTCTTCTCCTTCATGCTCTTGACGGCGCCGCCGATCTTGTCCGCGAGCTCCTTGATCTTGCCTTGCGACTGGTCAATCTCGGTGATGAGCTCTTGTGCGCCTTGGAGGGCGGCATTGGCGCCCTTGTTGTTGGCGGAGCTGCCGCCCCAAGCGAAGCCCACGGCGAGACCAATGAGGAGCGTGATGCCACCCAAAATGGAGGCGCGCTTGCTGCCCTTTTGGGCGGCGGCGACGGTCTCCGCGTCGAGCTCGATCTTGAATGTCGTGGGCGCGGCGCGAACGGCGGGCGCCGCGCTCTCACCAAAGGCACCCGCGGGGGCGCCCCCCGGGTGGCCACCAAACGGCGGCGCGGGGACCCCTCCGCCTACGGGGGCAATGCCACGGGGAACGGCGCCCACTTGCGGCGGGGGAATCGAGCCGATGGCCGGAGGGGCAACGGAGCCGATCTGGGGCGGGGGCATCGAGCTGAGCGAGCTCGTCGCGGCCGGCACGGCAGCCGGCGTCCCCCCGCCCGCGGCAGCGCCTTTACCTAGGCGGGCTTTCAAATCGATCTTCGGCTTTTTCTCTTCGGCAGCCATGGGTTCCTCGTAGCACGACTCGGGTAATGCGGTAGAACGCGACTCTTTTTCGCTTCGGTTCCGGGGGAGCCCGCACGTTAGCGAGTGGGGCTCGTCGATGTCAACGTTTGACCCCAGCGCCGGCAACGGCCATTCTCACGGGCCCGATGGCACGGATCGTGGTTATCGACAATTATGACTCCTTTACATACAACCTCGTGCAGCATCTCGAGGTGCAAGGGGCCAGCTGTGACGTTATTTTGAACGACGCTTGTGACGTCGCGGCGATCGCTGCCCGCGCGCCACAGGGGATCGTCATCTCACCGGGACCGTGTACGCCCGACGAAGCGGGCATCAGTCTCGCCGCGGTGTCGCAGTTCGCCAGCAAGATACCCATCTTGGGGGTGTGCCTTGGACATCAATCGATTGGTCAGGCGTTTGGCGGTAAGGTCGTACGCGCCGATCGATTGATGCATGGAAAGACGTCTCCCATCGCACACGATGGCAAGAGCATCTTTCGAGGGCTATCGAATCCGTTCACCGCGACGCGCTACCACTCACTGCTCGTCGAGCGAGCGAGCCTTCCGGCCGAGCTCGAGGTCAGCGCTTGGACGAGCGAGGGGGAGATCATGGGGCTTCGTCATAAGACGCTCGCCGTCGAAGGCGTGCAGTTTCACCCGGAATCCATTTTGACCGAGGAGGGCATGGCGCTGCTCGGTAACTGGCTTTCAGCGGTCGCCGCGGGGCGCGCATGAGCGCCGAGCCTTTGAGCTTTGCGGCGGTATTCGCCGAAATCGCGGGGCCCGGCGCGGTGCGCCCTGCCACGGTGCGCGGCGCTTTCGAAGCGATCCTCGCCGGCGCATGGACGCCCGCGCAAATCGCGGGGCTCGTCATCGCGCTGCGACTGCGCGGAGAAACGGCCGAAGTCATCACCGCTGCCGTCGAGGCCTTGCGCTCGGCGATGATCGCCGTCGACCACGGCCTCGAAGCGACGCTGGATACATGTGGCACGGGAGGCGACGGTCTCGGCACGCTCAACGTGTCGACCGCGGCAGCCGTCGTCGTGGCCGCGCTCGGCGTCTCTGTGGCGAAACACGGCAACCGCGCTGTCTCGAGCCGATCGGGCAGCGCCGATGTGGTCGAGGCGCTCGGCGTGCCCATCGACATCCCGGCCGATCGCCAAGCCACGGTCTTGCGCGACGCGGGGATCGCGTTTCTCTTCGCCCCCACGCACCATCCGGCCATGAAGCACGCCGGCCCTGTGCGCCGCGAGCTCGGCGTTCGCACTATTTTCAATGTGCTCGGTCCGCTCGCCAATCCGGCCCGCGCGACGCACCAGCTCCTCGGGACTTACGACGACGGGCTTCGGCGGGTGATGGCGGAGACGCTGCGCGCCCTGGGGACACGGCGAGCTTGGATCGTGCGCGGCGAGGACGGCGCCGACGAAGTGAGCCCTTCGGGCCCGACGCGGGTGACCGAGCTCGACGGCGACCGCATTGGCGAACGCATCGTCACGCCCGAAGACTTCGGCCTCTCGCCCGTGGGGGCCCATACCGTCGCAGGCGCCGACTCGGGGGCCAACGCGAAGGCGATCGAAGCCATCTTGCGAGGGGAACCGCATCCCGCAAGAAACGCCGTCGTGCTCAATGCCGCAGCCGCTGCGGTCGTCGCGCGCGGGGGCGATCCCAGGGACGCGGCCGCCCAGGTCGCGGAGGTGCTCGCCTCGGGGCGCGCGTTCGCGACCCTCGAACGATGGCGCGCGGCAGCGGCGCGCGCGCGAGCGACGTAGATGGGGCTTCTCTCCGACATCCTGACCCGAAAGGCGGCGGAGGTAGCCGAGCTGTCCGCTTCGCCGCCCAAAGACCGCGCTGCGAGCGCGCCACGCGATGTGCTGGCGGCGCTCCGCAGAGGAGCGCGCGACCCGCTTCGCCTGATTGCGGAGATCAAGTTCCGATCGCCGTCCGCGGGGGAGCTCTCGCGGTCGCTCGGCGCGACCGAGCGGGCGCGCGCCTACGCGAGCGGGGGGGCGGCGATGATCAGCGTGCTGACCGATCGGACCTGGTTCGACGGCTCGTTCGACGACCTGTCCGCCGCGCGCGCCGCCGTCCCCGTCCCCATTCTTTGCAAAGACTTCGTCATCGATCTCGCTCAAATCGATTACGCCTGGTCGGCGGGGGCCGACGCGGTGCTGCTCATCGTCCGCTGCCTGCGGCAGGGGGGCCTTTTGCCTCGCCTCGTCGAGGGGGCGCGAACCCGAGGGATCGAACCGTTCGTCGAAGTGGTCGACGAGCACGAGCTCCAGGTCGCGCTCGCCGCGGGTGCCCGTGTCATTGGCGTCAATGCGCGCGATCTGGATACCTTGGTCGTCGATACCGAGCAGGCGAAACGCGTGCTCGCGAGCATCCCGGCCGACAGGGTCGCCGTCCACCTCTCGGGACTCCGCTCGGGGACCGATGCGGGCGCCATCGCGGCATCGCGCGCAGACGCGGCGCTCATCGGAGAAGCTTTGATGCGCTGCGACGATCCGGGGCCCCTGCTCGGTGAGCTCGTTCGGGGAGCAGGTAGCGCCGAGGCAAAGCCGTCCAAAAGTTAGTCCGCGCCGCCACGTCGCCGTATGTTCGCCCGAGCTTGGACCTCTGCTCCGCCGTGGACGCCTACCTCGACCACCTCCGCGTCGAGCGGGCGCTCGCCCCCAACAGCATCGCTGCCTACGCATCCGATCTGTCCAAGCTCGCGGCCTTCGCCGAGGAACGGGGCGTCACCACGACCGAAGGGGTGGACCCGGTCGTCGTTGCGCGGTTCTTGGTGTCGCTCGACAAGGGGGGGCTCGGCGCCCGGTCGGCCACGCGCCACTTGTCGGCGGTTCGCGGCTTTTGCCGGTTTCTCACACGGGAGCGCTTGATCGGCGCCGACCCGACGACCGAGATTGCGACGCCTAGGCTCGGGCGACGGCTGCCGGTCTTCCTCAGCTTCGAAGAGGTCGTGCGGCTGCTCGAGGCACCCGACCTGACGAAGCCGCGCGGCCGTCGCGATCGCGCGATGCTCTCGCTCATGTACGCCGCTGGCCTACGCGTGAGCGAGCTCTGCGCGCTCAAGGCGAGCGATCTGGACGGCCGCCGCGGGTTCGTGAGCGTGCTCGGCAAAGGGGGCAAACGCCGGCTCGTTCCGGTCGGCGAAGTCGCGCTCGCGGACATCGATGCCTATTTGAAAGGGCCGCGCCCCGTGCGCGCCGGCCGCAGTCATCCGGCCCTCTTTCTATCGAGCTGGGGGCGGCCGCTGACGCGACAAGCTTTTTGGAAACTCGTGCTTCGCTACGCCCGACAGGTGGGCATCACCAAACCCATCTCGCCGCATAAGCTTCGTCACTCGTTCGCCACGCATCTGCTCGAGCGCGGCGCCGATCTGCGCAGCGTCCAGGCTTTACTCGGTCACGCCAATATCGGAACGACCGAGATCTATACCCACCTCACCCCCGATCACGTCCGACGGGCCCACCGCAAGGCCCATCCCCGCGCGTGAAAGTCGTTCGTATGAAAGTGCAAGCAAAAATCGCGGCTTGCCTGTGTCGGTGCCTTGACATCTAGGCAGCCGCCCAAACTCGGAGCTACCCTTAACGGCGCGACCAACCATGCAGACGCAATCGCGCTCCGGCCGGGCGCACCCTCCAAGATCGTCGACCTCCGGAGTCCACACGGCTCCGATGAAGACGGCGAAGAAGAAAACGCCTCCGCCAGTTCTGGCGAGCGAAGTGCTGCGCGAAGATCTGGCCCCCATCGAACCCGGGCGCCGTGCGTCGCGCTGGTGGGACGGCGCGGTCGCGCTCCTCTTTCTCGCGGTGGGCGTATGTCTCCGGTTTGGACTCGGTGTCGCCGACACGTCGCCGCAAGCGGGGGCGATTTGTCTCGCTGCAGCCGCGGCCACCGGTGCGACTGGTCTCGTGCCCTTTCCGTATCTGTGGCGGGCGGTGGTGGGTGCCATCGCCGGTGCGGCGGTCGTGGTGCTCGGACTCTTCGGCGCCGGCCCCCTCGCGCTCCTCGCGCAGCCGATGTCGAATCCGCTGACCGAGATCTTCCGCGTCGTCACCTGCGTCGCGATTCCGGCGGCACTGCTCTTTCGCTCCCACTACCGGGCCTACGAGCGGGGTCGCATGTTGCTCGCCCTCGCTTTCATCCTCGCGCTCCCCTTCCTCGCCTCGTTGTCGATGGCGGCGATCGACGGGCCGGTCATGGAGAAGGTGGGGGCCGGGCTTGCCGTCGTGGGCGCTCTCTTGGGGCTCATTGCCTTCATGTCGGCACCGACGACCCAAGTGAGCGCTTGGTGCGCCGTGACGCTCACGGCGCTCATTGCGGCCGACGTTGGCCTTCGCCAGCTCTACGCTCCCCGAGCGTCAGGAAGCGGCGTTCTGACGTACGTCCTCACCGGGGTGGCCTTCTTCGCCTCGGTGGTCCCCATCGCGATGGGGCTGTTTCAGACCTGGGCCGCGGTTTACGCCCGGGAGGCGCGCCTCGTCGATGTTCACCGCCCCTCGGCGCCCGAGCCGGCCCCCCCCTCGGTCTCTGAATAAACAATCGCCCGGTCCTAGCCGGCCGGCCTTGACAAAACGTTCAGCGTCGTGCAGCTTGCGCCGTCCTTGCGGACGGGAGGCGTGGCCCCCGGGCAACCCGAGCGAGCGTGGATCATGGCCAAGAGCGACATCACCGGTAAGCGCAAGCTGCGAGCTCAGAACGTCTCGCACTCCAACATCAAGACGAAGCGCTGGCAGAATTTGAACATCCAGACGCGGCGCGTCTGGGTGCCCGAAGCTGGGCGATTCGTGACGCTGAATCTGACGACGCGGGATATCCGCACCATCGACAAGATAGGCGTGGTCGCGTACGCCAAGCGGCACGGCGTCTCGCTCGTCTGAGCAGGGGACGCGGACCGTGCGCTTCGTCACCTTCGAGAGCGGCGGGCGCGAAAGCTACGGCGCGCTGGTCGACGACGACAACCTCGTCGATCTGCCGGCGGGTTTTGCCTGGCACGCGGCGGACCAAGGGCGCACGTCGAGCGCCGACGCGATCGCCGCGGCCTACGGGACGACCCTGGTCGATCTGATTCGGCGCGAAACGATGGCTATGCCGGTCGCGCGGGACCTCGAGCGCCGCGCGAAGGCCGGGGAGCTCCCCGAGTCGTTCAACGGCCGTGCACTCCGGCTCCGAGTGAAAGACGTCGTGCTCAAGGCGCCCATCCCGCGCCCGCCGTCGATGCGCGACGGGTATGCATTCCGGCAGCACGTCGCGACCGCACGCAAGAACCGCGGGCTCGAGATGATTCCCGAGTTCGACGAGTTTCCGGTCTTTTACTTCACGAACCACCAAGCGGTGACCGGACCGGGGGACGTCCTCGTCGAGCGCCTGCACACCGAGCAACTCGACTTCGAGCTCGAAGCGGCCATCGTCGTCGGCAAGGGGGGCAAGAACCTGCGCGCCTCGGAAGCCGACCGCAGCATCTTCGGCCTGACCATCATGAACGATTGGTCGGCGCGCCGCCTGCAGATGCAGGAAATGAAGCTCAGCCTCGGGCCGGCCAAAGGGAAAGACTTCGCCACGAGCATCGGCCCTTGGCTCGTCACGACCGACGAGCTCGCCGATCGCACGACCACCGGGCCGCACGGCTCCTCGTTCGACCTCGTGATGACCGCCGAGGTGAACGGCAAGAAAGTCTCGCACGGCAACCTCAAAGACATGACCTTCACGTTCGCGCAGATCCTCGAGCGCGCGAGCTACGGCGTGATGCTGCACCCCGGCGAGGTCATCGGCTCCGGCACGGTCGGGACGGGGTGTTTCCTCGAGCTCAATGGCTCGGGGATCACGAACCAGTGGCTCGCGCCCGGTGACGAAGTCGTGCTGGCCATCGACCGCCTGGGGCGGCTCGCCAATCGCATCGTGCTCGCGCCCCAGGGGGCGTAAGTCACGGCGCTTTCGACGCCTTGAACGTGTCTTTCGCGCGGCGCAGGGCGGCGAGCACCTCGACCTCCGGCGTGTCGGCGCCGAGCTTCATGTTGCGCCGAATCTCGGCGCTCTGACAACGCATGAAGGGATTGGTGGCGAGCTCCTCGGACATGAGCGACCCGACCGTCGGCTCGCCGCGACCGCGCTGCGCGCGGGCGTGCGCAAGGCGCTGCTCGACGCGCGCGTTGCCCGGTTCGACGGACGAGGCGAACGCGAGGTTGCTGAGTGTGTACTCGTGTCCGCAATACACGCGCATGCCGTCGCCGAGAGGACCCAGCACTTCGCAAAGCGAGTGGAACATCATGGCCGGCGTTCCCTCGAACAGCCGACCGCAGCCGGCGAGAAACAGCGTGTCGCCCGTGAACACGGCGTCGCCGATCACGTACGCGACGGCGCCGAGCGTGTGACCCGGGATGTGAAATGCTCGGACCTCGGACTTGCCCCAGGTGAAGGTTTGGCCATCGCGCAAGAATTCCGTTTGGCAGGGGATGCGCCCGCGATCCGTCTCGTAGCCATAGACGCGAATCCCGGAGTGACGCGCTGCGATCGCTTCGTTGCCGCCAACGTGGTCGTGGTGATGGTGGGTGGCGAAGATCGCCGTGAGCTTGCCATCGGCGCGGGCCAGGGCGGCTTCGACGGGTCCTTCTTCCGAAGGATCGACGATGGCAAGGTCGCCGCTGCCGTCGTCGAGTAGGTAGGCGTAATTGTCTTCGAGACAGGCGATCGGCGTGACTTTGAGCATGGGGAGAGCCTTTACCACCGTCGCGTGCGCCGCGGATGGCTCCGCGGTCACCTGCTCATTTGTTTAGGTATGGACGTCGTCGCATTCGCCGTGGCTCCGTGCCGGGCGCAGAATCTGCGGCGGCACGTTCATCAAAATGCCGTCACCGCGCTGCAATTCTTGACGACGAAGCCGTGCCAGGTTCTCTTGCGGAAGTCCCCTGGATCGAATGTCCCTGGGGGGCTAACGACGGATGCAAACACTGATCAACGCGCTGCGAAAGAACGCAGAGCACACCGATAAGGGGATTACCTTCGTTCGTTCGGATGGCCAGGAGCAGCCGTTTTCGTATCGGCAGGTCTGGCAACGCGCCCAAGAACGAGCGTGCTTTTTACGCGAGCGAGGAATCGGTAAAGGGGATCGTGTCGTTCTCGCGTTACCCGAGCCTGACGACTTCGTCCTCACGTTCTTCGGGGCGCTCGTGGCGGGGGGCGTGCCCGTGCCGGTCTATCCGCCGCAAACGCTGGCGCGCCTCGACGCGTATCTTGCGAACCTGTCGCGCATCGTCGAGGTATCGGAAGCCAAGATGATCGTGACGGCCATGCGCCCGCCCGTGAACGAGGAAGACGTGCCCGAAAGTTGGCGCGCGCTCTTCGCTTTGCCGTGCGTGCGAGCCGACGAGATCGCGCAGGCACCGACGGTGACGTCGGAGCTCGACGTGCCCCTCGGCGCGGATGATCTCGCGTTCTTGCAATTCACGTCGGGCAGCACCTCGAGCCCGAGGGGCGTGATGGTGACGCACGGCAACCTCGCGGCCAACGCGCGCGCCATCATGTTCGACGGCCTTCGCGCCGACAAAGATCGCGACAAGGGCGTGAGCTGGCTGCCGCTTTATCACGACATGGGGCTCATCGGATTCGTGATTGCGCCGCTCTTTGCGGAAGTGCCGGTGGTGCTCTTGCCCCCCATGACGTTCGTGCGCCGCCCGTCTTCGTGGCTCGAAGCGATTCACCGTCACCGCGGGACGATCACCTTTGCTCCCAACTTCGCCTATCGGCTGGCGGCGCAGAGCATCTCGTCGAAACAGCTCGAAGAGTGGGACCTCTCGTGTCTGCGCGCCCTCGGTTGCGGCGCGGAGCCCATCGACGCGCCGACGGTGCGCGCCTTCATGGACAAGTTCGAGCCCGCGGGGCTCAAGCGTACGGCGATCCTCCCCTCGTATGGGCTCGCCGAGGCGACGCTGGCCGTGACGTTCGCCGATCTCGACGAGCCGCTCGTGACCGATGCGGCCGATCCGGAAGCCATCTTGCGCGGTCGCGCGACGAAGGCGAGCAACGGCAACGCCATGGAGATCGTTTCGTGCGGCCGGCCATTCCCCGGGCACCGGGTGGAGGTGGTCGACGAATCGGGGCGCGCGCTCGCCGAGCGCATCATCGGCGAGGTCGTAGTCGAAGGTCCCAGCGTGACCAGCGGCTACTTCGGCGACGCGGCGGCGACGAAGGCGAGCTTCCGCAACGGGCGCCTCTACACCGGGGACCTCGGCTACTTCGCCGACGGTCGTCTTTACGTGTGCGGGCGGAGCAAAGACCTCATCATCCTGCGCGGCCGCAACTACTTCCCGCAGGACATCGAGAAGATTATCTCGGAGGTGGAAGGAGTGCGCGCGGCGCAGGTGGCGGTGTTCACTCGCCCCCCCGCGCAGAAGAACGGCGACGTCGATCACCTCGTGGCGGTGGCCGAGATCGACAACGCCATCGAAAACGCCGAGCACGCCGTCGTACGCCGCGCCATCGTCACCGCCGTGCACCAGCAAATGGGCCTGCGCGTGGACGAGGTCCACTTTCTGCGGCGCGGCGGGCTGCCCAAGACCTCGAGCGGCAAAGTGCGCCGCCGAGAAACGCGCGCACGGCTCGAAGCCGGCACGCTTCAACTTGCCACACAGGGCGAGGAGTAAAACGTGGGATCGACCAAGGATCAGGTTCAAGTTTCGTACGACGTCTCCAACGAGTTCTTCCGCCTCTGGCTCGACGAGCGGATGAACTACACGTGCGCCGTCTTCGAGAACGACGAGCAATCGCTGGAGGCCGCGCAGCTCAACAAGCTCCGCATCCTGGCCGAGTTTGCCCACGTCACCCCCGACACCAAGGTGCTCGACATCGGCTGCGGCTGGGGCGCCAATCTCGAGTATCTCGCGACGACCAAGAAGGTGAAGAACGCGTACGGTGTCACCCTCTCCAGCGCGCAGATGGAAGAGATCAACCGCCGCGGG
>Ga0111538_10013138_pt1 | contig 10923 bp, 10 predicted proteins | sample SoiMethybrSBSTD1_FD_79669 | JGI IMG/M metagenome (GOLD analysis project Ga0111538, IMG submission 79669) | Bulk soil microbial communities from a Populus tree surrounding site in Tennessee, USA - Soil MetaG P. TD hybrid SBSTD1 (version 2)... | ecosystem: Environmental > Terrestrial > Soil >... | reverse complement strand
CGCTCTTGGTGCTGGGGCGTCGCGACTGGTTCGCCAGTTCGTCGCGGAAGGGCTGATGCTGTCGCTCGCGGGAGGTGTCGGCGGCGCGCTGCTAGCAATGTGGGGCACGAACCTGCTGGTCACGCTGGGCGCCGCCAAGATTCCACGCGCTCACGAGGTCACGCTGGACTGGCGGGTATTCACGCTGCTGTTCGTTGCGTGTGTGGCCATGGCAGCAATTTTTGGCGTGGTCGGCGCCTATGCGGCGTCGAGAGCCGCCGGCCAGTTGGCGAAGGAGTCCGGCTACGCGACGATGGGGCGCACGTACGGCCGCATCCGAGACGGGCTCGTCGTCGCCGAAGTGTCGCTCGCGTTCATTCTGGCGGTCGGCGCCGCGCTCGTCGCGCGCGAGGCTGCCCGTCTGCAATCCGAGCCGTCAGGAATCCTCACCGAGAACGTGCTGACGCTTCATCTCACTCCTCGCGCAGCGGCAGGGGACTACTACGCGATCGAGCAGCGCGTGGCCGCGCTGACCGGCGTACGCGGCGCAGGCCTGACGCAGCTCGTCCCGCTGCAGAACTGGGGCTGGAACGCCGACTTTCGCATCCGCGGGCGCGCGATGGCGAGTCGTGCGCTCGCCGGACTGCGTTATGTCACGCCCGGATACTTCCAGGCGATGGGTATCCGCGTGGTTCGGGGGCGGGAGTTCACCGAGTACGACGACGAGGCCGCGCCGAGGGTGATCGTAGTCAACGAGACGCTGGTGCGGCGCTATCTTCCTGACGAGGATCCCATCGGCGTTGATCTCGATCGCGGCACGATCGTCGGCGTCATTCGCGACGTGCGTCAGGCTGGCCTCGACCGTCCGGCGGAGCCGGAAATCTTTTACCCGCAGGCGCAGAACGTGACGATGTCCCCTGACATCGGCATGTCGCTCGCTGTCCGCACCGAGGGTCCGCCCGAAGCCTTGATCGGCCAGATTCGCCGCGCCGTGCGGGAGGTCAATCCTCGTCTTGCCATCTTCAACGTGAAGACGATGAACGACGTGATCGCGGATTCGATGTGGGAGCTGAACCTCTATCGATGGCTGATCACCATGTTTGCGACGCTGGCGCTCGTGCTCGCCGCCATCGGTTTGTTCGGCGTGATGTCGTACACCGTCACCGCCCGGATCCGTGAGTTCGCGGTGCGCCTGGCGCTGGGCTCGAATCCGGCAGGGCTCGGACGTCTGGTGCTGCGCCGGGGCGCGTGGCTCACGGCACTCGGTCTGATTCTTGGTGCGTTCGTCACCGAACAATTGCTGATGGCCTTTGGCTCGCTGCCAATCGGCGGCCGCCCAGACCTGCCGATCTACCTCTCAGTGGCAGCGCTGCTGCTGATGCTGGCGCTTGCCGCGTGCCTGGTACCGGCATTCCGTGTCACGTCGGTCAATCCGGTGACCGCGCTGCGTCAGGAATGAACCTCAGCCAAACACGAGGGCTGTCTTGGTCGTGCGATTCGGATCGAGCCATTCCGGAAGGCTGTGCTGAAGGGTCTCGAAGATGTTGTAGGCGCGCCGGGCGGCCTTTCCGGTATACCGCCCATTGGTATTGCCATATCGAAAACTGAACTCGACCGCGACCGGAGCATTGGTCGTCTCCTGATGCTTGTACCAGACGATGAGCGCGCACTCGATTTCGATTCTCGGCTTGGTGCCGATCGTCAGAATGGGACCAGTCACGACGAGTTCACGAGCCGTGAATCTGTTGACGACGCGCAGCTTGAGGCTGCCGTCGATCTTGCCGAGTCGTTTCGGGAGATCGGGGAAGAGCGCGGAAACCGCGGCGAGTGTGCCCGGCACGTTCTTTCTGCCGACGCGTCCCCGTGTCGAGAAACCGTACAACGAGTTGAATGGCGGTTTGATGTCCTCTTCGAACTTGACCGTCGCGCGAATGCGGCTCTTCATCTGACGGGCCTCAGCCACGTAGCGATCGGGATGTCGAAACTTGAGCGTGACCTCCGGCCGTGAGCCCTCGAGCGTGCGGCGGACGCGAAAATGGTAGCCGCCGACGCACAGGTGCCGGGCCCGGCTGTCGAGGAAGGCGACCAGCCGGTGCTTGCTGATCGTATCGAGTGCACCGTCAATGCGGACGACGAACGGAGTGATCGCCTCGACAAGCTCCTCCCAGAGCTGGTCGGCGACGGCCAGCAGGTGCTTCTCCGAACCGGCGAATTTCGCCGCCTGCAGCATCAGTTTGTATTCTCGCGAGACCACCTTCTGGGTCTTCATCCGTCCGCCTCCGTCCGGTGCGAATCATATAATCCCGAGTTGTGCCGATCGGGACGCCCTTCCACGAACGCACCTTCGCCTTGTGTGAGTCGCTCAGCTACCGCGACTGGTCGGGGTACTACACCGTCAGTACCTATGAAACGCATCACGAGCACGAGTACAACGCGATCCGCAACGCTGCAGCGTTGATCGATATCTCTCCGCTGTTCAAATACCTGGTGACCGGCCCGGATGCCTCGCGCCTGGTCGATCGCGTGATGACCCGCGACGTGAGCGCCATGGACGTCGGCCAGGTCTTCTACACGCCGTGGTGCGACGAGCAAGGCAAGGTGATCGACGATGGCACGGTGTCGAGGCTCGATGAACAGCGGTTTCGCTGGACATCGGCCGACCCGACGCTGCGATGGATTACCCAAAACGCCACCGGCCTTCGCGTAAACATCGAGGACGTGTCCGAGACGACCGCGGCGCTGGCCCTGCAGGGGCCGATGGCCGCGCGCGTGCTGCGTGCGGCGGCCGACGCCAACATCGAGACGTTGCGGTACTTCCGCGTCAGGCACGGCCGCATCGCCGGCGTGCCCGTGGACATTTCCCGGACTGGCTACACCGGCGATCTCGGTTACGAGATCTGGATGCCGAGCGAACGGGCTCTGGACGTGTGGGATGCGTTGATGACGGCCGGACAGCCGTTCGAGCTGAAGCCGGCAGGCATGCTCGCACTCGACGTGGCACGTACCGAAGCCGGCTTGCTCCTGCTCGACGTGGATTATGTGGGCAGTCGCAAAGCCCTCATTCCGTCGCAGCGCTATTCGCCATACGAGATGGGGTTGTCGCGTCTCGTGTCGCTCGACAAGGGGCCGTTCGTCGGCCGCACGGCGCTTGCTGAGGAACGCCGCCGCGGTCCGGGTCGCCAGATCGTCGGTCTGGAGATCGACTGGTCCGATGTCGAAGCGCGGTACGAGAAAAAGGGTTTGGCACCGGTGGCTCCGGCCGCCACCTCGCGCGTGGCGGTCCCAATCGTCCGAGGCAGCAAGCAGATCGGACGCGCGACGACGACTGCGTGGTCGCCGACCTTGAAGCGACTGATCGCGCTCGCAACGATCGACGGGCCGTACTACGAAGTAGGTGCGCGCGTCGATTTCGAAATTACGGTCGAAGGTGTACGTCACTTCGTCGGCGCGAAAGTCGTCCCCACGCCGTTCTTCAATCCACCGCGAAAAACAGCCACCCCTCCGCTTGCGTGATCGTCTCTATGCCGTCGCCTGCGCATCGATGCTGGTGTACGGCATTGTGCTCAGCCTGCCAGGCACCGTGCTCGGTCTGCCCCAGACCGCCGCGGAGCTCGGCCTCACGCTGACCAGCCGTGGGTCGCTGATCTCGGCGCTGTTCGTGGGTCTTCTCCTCGGCAGTCTGCTGTCCGGCCCGATCGTGGACGCGCTGGGGTATCGGGCGTCGCTCGCGCTGTCGTCTGGACTTGTCGCGCTCGCGATGCCGCTGATCGCGGTGATGCGAACGCCGCTGCTCGCGGGCGTGACCATCGTTGCGCTGGGAGTCGCGGCTGCCGGCATGAATACCGCGTCGAATGCGCTGTCGTCCGATCTCTTTCCTGGCGAGCGCGCCATACGCATGAACCGCCTGGCGATTCTGGTGGGGATTGGTGGCGTGATGATGCCAGTCACCACCGTCGTGGCATCGGTCGCCGTCTCGTGGCGAACCGTCGTTGTCGCGGGCGGTGTCCTCGCGGCGGTGGTCGCGTTGGCGTGCGCGTCGGTTCCTTCGGCAACGGCGATCGCGTCGCCGCCGCATTCGCTCGGACAATCCCTTCGCTGGTTTGCGCGCCGGCCGGGCTTCGTCTGGCTCGCGGCTGCGTTGCTTCTTGGTGGAGGAAACGAGGCGGCGCTGGCCGGATGGATCTCGACGTATCTGCAGGCAGAGGGATTCAGCGCCTCGGTCTCGACGTGGATACTGGCCTCGCACTGGGTCGGTCTGATCGTCGCGCGTGTGACGCTGTCGCCGCGTGTCGAGCGAACGAAAGCTGTCGCGGTTGTCCGCTCGGCGGTCACTGCCGCCGTGTGTGTCGCCGTGTTCGTCCTCGTCGGCGCACACGTATGGCTCGCCGTCATGCCGTTCCTCATCGGCTGTGCGGTCGCGCTCGTGGTGCCGACGATGCTCGCGCTCGCGGGCGACCGGTATCCCGGAAACATGAGTGCCTTGTTCGGGCTGCTGCTGACGCTCCTTCAAGTCGGGGGCATCGCGCTTCCCGCCGCAATCGGTGTCATCTCTGATCGCGCCGGCTTGCGTCCGGGTGTGTCTCTCATCGCCTTCAGTTGCTTGTGCGTGGCGCTGCTCGTATGGCTGGCACGGCACGCGGATCGGGTAGAATCCTCGTCCACTTCCGAGGAGACGGCATGATTCCAGAACGCTACGCGCCGATTACCTACGCGTTGTTTCGTATCGTGTTTGGCTTTCTGTTCCTGTGTTACGGACTGCAGAAGATGTTTGGCTGGTTCGGCGGCCAGGTGCCGCCGCTGGCCAGCATGCAGGGTGCCGCCGGTGTCATCGAGACCGTCTGTGGTCTGTTGATCATGGTCGGCTTGTTCACTCGCCTGACGGCGTTCCTCGCCAGCGGTGAGATGGCCGTCGCTTTCTGGTATATCCACGTTGCGACGATCGCCGCGGGAAAGGGACTCGGCGTTCCCCACAACCTGGTGCCGATCAACAACGGCGGAATCGATGCGGCGGCGTTTTGTTTCGCGTTTCTCTACATCGCCTCGCGAGGCCCCGGGATCTGGAGTCTCGACGGCCTGATGAAGCGTCCCAGGTAACCTCCACTGGCCTCTATCCTCTCCGCTGACGCACGCGCGGGACTCATTGCTGATCTCCGCGCGTGTGTCGGCGACCGCTGCACCACCGCGCCCGCGCAAATCGAGCAGCACAGTCACAGTGAGTCGTGGCACGAGCCCGGCGAACCGGACGTCGTTGTCTTCCCGCTAACGACGGAGGAGGTGAGCGCGGTGATGACCGCCGCCGCCCGTCACGGCGCGCCTGTGGTGCCGTTCGGCGCCGGATCGTCGCTCGAGGGGCATGTGAACGCACTGCAGGGCGGCGTGTCCATCGATCTGTCCCGCATGAACCGCGTGCTGCGCGTCAGCGTGGACGATCTCGATGTCGTCGTCGAAGCCGGCATCACCCATCGTCAGTTGAACAAGGCGCTGGCAAATACCGGCGTCTATTTCTGGATCGATCCCGGCGCCGACGCCACGATCGGCGGCATGGTGGCGACCGGTGCCTCAGGCACGACCACCGTCCGCTACGGAACGATGCGCGAGACAGTCCGCGGTTTGACCGTGGTGCTCGCCGATGGGCGTGTCATCCGCACCGGCGGCCGCGCGAGAAAGTCGTCTGCCGGTTATGACTTGACGCGTCTCTTCGTCGGTTCCGAGGGAACGCTGGGCGTGATTACCGAGATCACGCTGCGCGTGCACGGCCTGCCCGAGGCGATTTCCGCGGCGGTGTGTCCGTTCGATTCGATGGAAGGCGCAGTGCGGACTGTGATCACCACGATTCAGCTCGGGATTCCGGTGGCGAGAATCGAGCTCCTGGACGAGGTGATGATCGATGCGGTCAATCGCTACTCGCATCTCGCGAATCCCGTGAAGCCGACCTTGTTCTTCGAGTTCCATGGCACCAGCGAGGCCGGCCTACGCGAGCACGCGGCCTCGGTCCAGGAGATTGCCGCCGAGCATGGCGCCGGCGAGTTCCAGTGGGCGACGACGACCGAGGCGCGCGCGAAGCTGTGGCAGGCGCGGCACAACACCCTCTATGCGGCACGCGCAATGCGCCCTGGCGGCAAGTCGTTTGTGACCGATGTGTGCGTGCCGATCTCAGCGCTTGCCGAATGCATTCTCGACACCAAGCAGGACCTGGCCGCGTCGCAGGCGTTCGCGCCGCTCGTCGGTCACGTCGGCGATGGCAACTTCCATCTGAACTTCGTCTTTGATCCGGACGACCCGCATCAGCTCGCGGAAGTGAAAGCGCTGAACAGCCGGCTGGTGCACCGTGCGCTCGCCATGGGGGGCACCAGCACAGGTGAGCACGGCGTCGGCATGGGCAAGATCGATTACCTGGTCGAGGAGCACGGCGACGCGCTCGAGGTCATGAAGGCGATCAAGCGCGCGCTCGATCCCGACAACCGGATGAACCCTGGCAAGCTCTTTCGCTGGTAGAGACGGGTCTTCAGACCCGCCTTATGATCAGACTCAGAACTGAACATGGGACGGTACTCCTATCCGCACGTCATCGAGAACGGCGCCGGCGAGCGCATCACTTTCGTCCGCGTGGTGCCGGGACCTGCCGGCGACCGCCTGGAGGTGGAGAACACCGTCACGCCTGGTTCCGGTCCTCCGATGCATGTGCACTACTTCCAGGATGAGGCCGTGACGGTGCGGCGAGGACGGATCGGCTACAAGCGTCCCGACGGGCCCGAGCAGTTCGGCGGGCCGGGTGACACGGTCGCCTTCAAGGCTGGCGAGCCGCACAAGTTCTGGAACGCGGGTCAGGACGATCTCCAGGGCACCGGGTACATCGAGCCGGCCGATAACGTGGAGTACTTCCTCACCGAGCTCTACGCATCGACGAAACGGAATGGAGGCCGGCCGAGTCTTTTCGACGCGGCTTTTCTCATGGGGCGGTACCGAAGCGAGTTCGGCATGTTGGAGATCCCCATGGCCGTGCAACGGTTCGTCTTCCCCGTGCTTGTGGCCATCGGGAGACTGCTCGGCAAGTACCGGCGATATGCCGACGCGCCAGAGCCCGTGCGCCGGCCGGCGTAGAACGCACGCTTTCGCGTGCGCGGGAGGCTTATGAGCCGCCTCCGCGAATCACCTCGCCCAGCGCCGCGACCGCGTCTGTCAACTGATCATCGCGCAGATACGGCGCCGGTCCCATCCGCAGGACGTCGCCGCGTGCATCGACGAACACACCGCGCTCACGCAGACGCCGGGCCAACTCGCGCGCCTGCGCCGCGCGGATCGCGACGAACCCGCCGCGCCGGTCCAATGCCATCGGCTCGACGCGCGCGATGGACGCGGGGACATCGAGTTGCTCGAACGCCGAGATCAGCAGCCCGATCTGGCGCTGGCTGATCCGTCGCAGTTCGTCAGGTGCGAGTCCCTGCTGCTGATGAAACGCAAAGACGGCGGCCGCGCGATAGTGCGACGTCGGATCGTAGGTGGCGCCGGCGAACGCCGCAGCGCCTTCTCCGAACGTGACTCGTTCGCGGCCGGTGGACTCGATCGATTCGAATTCCGCGAACCACCCGGTGAGGATGGGACGCAGACTGCACCCATCTGGCACGCGAAGGAAACAGTTGCCCTCGCCGAGCTGACAGTACTTGTAGCCGCCGCCCGTGACGAATGCGCCTTGCATTCCGATCGATGAGACATCGAATGGCACGACGTTGAGATGGTGATAGGCGTCCACGAGCAGTTCGGCGCCATGCGTCGCACAAGCCGCCGCCACTCGATCGAGTCCTGGCACGATCGCCGACGTCTCGAAGAGCACCGATGACACCAGCACGGCAAGCGTGTGACCGTTTACGTCGCTCGCCAGGCGTTCGGCCAGCGTGTCCACCGGATGCGCGGCGACTTTCTTCACCTCGATCCCTTCGTCGGCGAATCGATCCATCTGACGCCGAATTGTGTGGAACTCGCCGTCGGTGGTCACAAGGCGCTGCCGCTGGCGGAACGGCAGGGCCGACAGCCAGCGCGTCACGAGCTCGTGCGTGTTCTGCCCGAGCGCGATGTTGGCGGGAGTGTCGCCAAGCAATCGCGCGAATCCGGCTCGCACACGATTGGCCTGTTCCGCGGCGCGCTCCCACTTGTCATCGACATACTCCGCCGCGTCGAGCCACGCTCGCTGTTGCGCCTCGAATCCCACATCGGGCCATGCCTGATGTGAATGTCCGGTCAGCAGCAGGCGTTCGCCAACGCGGAATCTCGTGTAGTGACGTGCCAGAGTCGTTGGCGAGTGCATGGCTGCTTGTTGGCTTTGGGCTTTGGGCGCTAGGCTTTGGGCTTTAGGCGCTGGGCTTTGGGCTCTAGGCTCTAGGCTCTAGACTCCGGGCTTTCCGCTGCGCTTCATCTTTGCTCGCTTTGCCTTTCGCTCCTCGACCCAGAGTTTCTCAATGCTATCGACCAGCGCCTCGAGTTGTGGCACGAGCTGCTGGCATAGTTCGTCGAGAATCGCGAAGCTGCTGTTGGACAATATTTCGAGCGCGCATGTCAGTTGAACAAGGTACGCGACTTCCGCCCCCGACGCGCGGGCGATGTTGAGGAAATTCAAATACTCGCGAGTCGAGCGTCGCGCACTTCCTTCAACGATGTTCGTTGGAATCGAGACCGATGCCTTACGGATCTGTGCTCGAAGCCCGTACCACTCGTCCTTGGGAAAGTTCTTCGTGTGCTTGTAGATAGCAAGCGTAAGACGATGAGCATTCTGAAAGACGCGAAGCTTGCGGTGATCTCTGGCCAAAGCCGAAAGCCGAGAGCCCAAAGCCTGGCGCGCGTCCGTGTGCTACGCTGCTGCCGCCTGAGGAGGCCTCATGATCGCTCGTTTTCATAAACTGCTCCTGGTCGCGCCGGTCCTCGCGATGTCGACCGCTGCTGCCGCGCAGGTTCGCATCGTTCAGACGAACTCGGCCGGCGACAACATCCATTTGATCGACCCTTCATCGAACACGATCGTCGGTGAGATCAAGGGCGTTCCGATCAACCACGGTGCGGCCGCGGATCCCGATGGTCGCCGCATCTATATCAGCAGCGAAGCCGAACAGACGCTGCACGTCGTTGACGGCAAGACGCTGCAGACGACGAAGAAGATTCCGCTGACCGGGCGTCCGAACAACATCTCGATCGCGAAGGACGGCAGCCGTGTCTACGTCGGCATCGTCTCCGCGCCGGGTGCGGTTGATGTGATCGACACGAAGACGCTCGAGCGCGTGAAGAGTATTCCCACCAAGGGCGGGATTCACAATGTCTACGTCACACCCGACGGGAAGCACGTGATCGCCGGATCGATTGCCGGCCGTCTGATGACGGTCATCGATCAGAAGACCGACGAACCGTTGTGGACGCTGTTCGAGCAAGGTGTGCGCCCGATGGCGTTCGAGGTCAATCCAGACGGATCGACCAAGCGTGTCTTCGTACAGCTGTCAGAGTTCCATGGCTTCGCGATCGTCGACTTTGTCCAGCGGAAGGAAGTTGGTCGTATCACGCTGCCCGATGACATTCCGGCGGAGAAGGTCGACAAGGGTCCGTTCAACGGCTCGCCGTCGCACGGCCTCGGCGTCGCGCCCGATGGCAAAAGCTTGTGGGTGACGAGCCGCCCGAACGCGCGCGTCTACACCTATTCACTACCGGACGTGAAGCTGCTGCCGAATCCCGTCGATCTGGGTGGGCGTCCCGACTGGGTCACGTTCACGCCCGATAGCAAGTTGATCTACATCACCACAGAGAACACCGACATCGTCCATGCGATTGATGTCGCGTCGCGCAAGGAAGTGGCGCAGATCAAAGTGGGGAAGTCGCCGAAGCGCAACATCACCGTCGTGATGCGCTGACTGGCTTCACTGGCCGGGACGCCCCCACATCGAGAGCCCTCCATCGCTCGCTCTTGATGAAGGCTCCGACTCCGATGCCGACGCCGGTAAAGAGGACGGTGCTGCCGGCCAGGGCTTCGCCACGCGAGCAGAAGTTTGTCGTTTCAGGGCCGCAGTTTGCGCCGTCAACGACGAACGCGAAACCCAGGGCGACGCCAACCACGAGACCGACAACTCCCCCTCGCCGCCAATTGCGCTTACGGCCCTGACTGGCCTCGACCGACGTAATCGAACGCGCCGGGATCGTGAGCGGAGACAGGCCGTCGGGGACCAGCGTGAGGACGTCGACGTCTACCAACGACACGCCACCAACTACTGGGCGCGGCTCCGTGGTCGATCGTACGCGGACGCGTTGACCCGTCGTCAATGCGGATGCCAAGGAGGCGGTCAGTTCTTGCGCATTCGCCAGCGCTTCGACGGACAACAAAAGCGCCGCCGTCGAGACAGCGACCCGGAGGCTGTTCATGCGAGATTCCTTTGTCTGAGACGGCGGAATCCTAGCACGTACCTCGCGAAGGCGATCTACGGTTTGCCGAGGTGCTGGGCGAGGTAGTCGGCTAACGTCTCGATTTCGGGTTTCTTCAGGTCCGCGCCGTACTCGACCATCGTGACGACGATGTCGCGCCACTGCGCGCGGTTGTAGTAGCCGCGAAACTTGGTTACTTCGGTGAGCTCGTGGCACGAGGTGCAGCGGGACTCCAGGAGCTTCTTGCCCTCGCCGTCCGGCAGGTCTTCGCCGGAACTTGGAGATTGGGTCGATGCGCGGGCCGTGACAAGACCCGCAATGAAGAAGACCGCCGCCGCGCGCAAAAGGAATTTCACGCCCTCTATTTTACAAACGCGATCGGATCTCCCAGAGATCCGGAAACAGGTTCTGCCCGAGCGTGGTGCGGAGATACGCCGCGCCGGATGACCCGCCCGTTCCAGGCTTGACGCCAATCGTTCGCTCGACCATCCGGACATGGCGATAGCGCCATTCCGCAAAGCCTTCGTCGAGATCCACGAAGCGCTCGCAGAT
>Ga0111538_10013137_pt1 | contig 10923 bp, 10 predicted proteins | sample SoiMethybrSBSTD1_FD_79669 | JGI IMG/M metagenome (GOLD analysis project Ga0111538, IMG submission 79669) | Bulk soil microbial communities from a Populus tree surrounding site in Tennessee, USA - Soil MetaG P. TD hybrid SBSTD1 (version 2)... | ecosystem: Environmental > Terrestrial > Soil >... | reverse complement strand
TCGAGCACTTCGTTGCGCATCGTACCCACGGCCATCATCACCTCGGCGACGAGCTCGCCAGAGACGCCCAGCTCGCGCAGCGTGGATTCGAGGTGCACGGCCACGGCTTCGAAATGCCGATCACCGAGCCCCTTGTCCCGGACGAGATTGGCGTGCGCGTTTCGCAAGTCGCGCCCCGCATATTCGGCAGGTCCTCCGAACGCCCGGGTCATGAAGGCGATTTGCTTCTTCGTCTGCGCCTCCATGTCGAGCCCTTGGAAGAACGGTCGGGTGACCTCGTCGGCAAGCACTTTCTCGTAAAAGAGATCCACGGCGGCCATCACCGCCGACTGCCCGCCCAATCGATCGTACAGTGATTTCCCGTCGCCGCTCGTTGCGCTCATGCTCGAAGGCCCCCGTCGCCTTGCCCGACAGCATAGGATCGTTTCGAGGGGGCATTCAATTGCGTGCGTTGTAGATGCATTGACAACATCGACCGATTCCACCGACGTGCCCGCCCTCGAGGCGACGTTGGCGGATGCATGTGGCTAGGAATTCGATCGGGCCACGGTCGGTTTTGAGAAGCCCGGACGTTCCGCGCTATTCTCGATGAAGGGGTACATCCATGCCGTCCGAAGGACAGGCCATTCGAAAACGCAGACCGCGCGGATACGTTGGTAAGGGACACGAGACGATTGGTTCGGACATCTTGTCCGTTTTCCAGATTCTCAAGATGCCCGAGCAGGTGTTGGGAGCCGCCGAGGTTCAGAAGCTCGCGCAAGTCCAGATGGACAGGTGGTACCCCGTCGAATGGCTGCTCGACCTCATGGAGAAGGTCGACAAGGAGCTCGGCCATCACGCGCTCTTGCAAATGGGGCGCAAGCTCTTCGCGATGTCGCACGAAGAGCGTCTCGTGCAAATCGCGAAGTCTGCAGCCGACGTCATCTATGGAATCGACGGGATGTACCATCACGCCAACCGCGGCACCGGGATCGGCGGATGGAAGGTGGTCCGCTTCGACCCTGGCTACGCCGAACTCGACAAGACGACGCCGCACCACTGCGTCATGGAACAAGGGATCCTCTCGGGCGCTCTCGCGGCAGTGAAATGCCCCGGCATCGTCTCGCAGAAGCAGTGCTTCCGGCAGGGCGCCGAATCGTGCGTCTACGTCATCAGCTCGTCGTTCACCGACGAGCGATGGTTCGGTCGTTCCGCCACGGCCACCGTCGAGGCGCCGCCGTCCGCCCGCTCGTCGCATGCCATGAAGGCGGCGCCGCGATTTTCTTCGAGCTCGCTCAAAGCCGTCGACCCGGCACGCGACACGCTCAGCGGAAGCGACTCCGCCGACCGCCTGCGCACTCCGGGAAAAGAGCCGAAACGCTGAGGCCAGGGTAGGGCATGCCACGCCCGAGGCGCGCGGTCTCAAACTGTCTTCTGCCGTCCGATGCCGGGCCGTGAGCTAGGATGCCCCGGTGAAGACGCTCCGACTGTCTGTGATGATTTTGCTAGGTGCCCTCGCTACGGCGGCTCTCGAATGCAAGCGCGAGTCGACGCCGGGCCATTCGGAGCAGGCAGCGCCCTCTGCCGCGCCGAGCACGTCGGCGGCGCCGAGCGCATCCTTCGCGCTGAACGGCTCCTCGGCGCCGGGCGCTTCGGCTGCGCCAAGTGGGTCCGCGGAGCCGGGTGCCGGACGCAAAAGGGTGAGCGCCGAGTCGAGCGCCATGGGAACGCGGCTCAACTTCATCGCCCTCACTTCAGACAAGGTCGACGAAAACCAGGTCCATGCAGCGATCGACAAGGCGATCGAAGAGATCCGCCGGCTCGAGTCGCTCATGACGACATGGACAGACGACAGCGAGGTGTCGCGCATCAACCAAGCCGCCGGCAAGGCGCCGGTCCGCGTCGGCCCCGAAACCATCGACGTCATCGCCAAGAGCCTCTGGATCAGCGAGCGCTCGGAGGGCGTGTTCGATATTACGTTCGAGGTCATGCACGGGCTCTGGCGATTCGACCAAGATTTGGAGAAGAGGCTGCCCGATAGCGCCGCCATTGCCGAGCGCCGCAAGCTCATCGACTACCGTCAAATCGTTCTCGACCGCGATAAATCCACGGTGTTTTTGAAGCGCCCCACGAGCAAGATCAGCTTGGGCGGCATTGCCAAGGGCTACGCCATCGACAAAGCCGCAGAGATTCTGCTAGCCGCGGGAGTCGAGGATTTTCTGGCACAGGCAGGAGGCGACCTGTACGTGCACGGCAACCGAGGCGACGGCTCGCCGTGGATGGCCGGAGTGCGCGATCCTCGCGGACCGGATGGGTCGCACTTTGCACGCATGCCGGTCGTCGATCACGCTTTCTCGACGGCTGGCGACTACGAGCGTTCTTACATCTTGAATGGCAAACGCTATCACCACATCATCGACCCACGAACCGGCTATCCGGCAACCGCCTCGCGCAGCGTCACGGTTTGGGCGAAGGACGCGCTCACGGCCGACGCGCTCGACGACGCGGTCTTCATTCTGGGCGTCGAGAAGGGGCTCGCGCTCGTGGAGTCCATCGATGACGCGGGGGCGATCATCGTCGATCCCGAAAATCGCGTCCACGTTTCGAAGCGGATCAAGGACAAGGTCATCTTCGAAAGACCGCCGACCGGCGGAACCTGAGCGGTACGTCGCATGAGCACGCTTCTCGTCGTCATCTTCGTTGCCGCGGGCGAAGCGAGTCACCCCGCAACGCAGGTTGCGGCCAGCGCCGCGCGCGAGCTTCTCGGCCCAGCGCACGAAGTGCAAGTGCGCGAGATGGACGCGGTGCCGGACGACGACCGCGCGAGCTCCATCGCCTCGACGCTCCATGCGGGCGCGGTCGTGGAGCTGTCCTGGGACGAACCCGAGCATCGCCAGGTGCACATCAGAGTTCATGTCGAGCCACGCCCTGGATATCGGGATCGGTTTCTCAGGTTCTCGGAAACCGATGAGCTTTCCGAGCGTGGGCGCACGGTGGGCTACGCCATCGCGTCGAACATCACGGCGCCGCAGGAATCGCCAATGCCGCCAATCGAAGCCGCGATCCAGCCCGAAATGCCCCCGGTCTTGATCCCGGTGGCTCCCCCGACGCCTCGCCACCGCGCTACGACGCACGGCACGCTCGACGTCACGGCAACCGGCGCGATGGGCGTCAGCGGACCTGCCGGGGGGTGGGGCGGCTCGCTCAGCGGACGCTGGTACTTCGCCCCGCCTTGGGCCGTTCGCGCCGGCGCATCGGCGCGCTTCGGGCAGGTCACTGCTGCACAAGCGACGTCGCTGCTCATTCATGCGGCGGCCGGAATCGCATGGCTCCCCCTAGCCTCGACCGTCAATCGGCCGTTCGAGCTTGGCGCTCGCGTCGACGGACTCTTGCTGCGCGAACAGCTCAACCACTTCGACAATGACGACGACCAACCGGCGACCGCGATGAGGTGGCTGCCGGGCTTGGACACCGCACTGGAAGGCACCTGGCTCTTCGGTGCGAACGCCGGTTTGCTCGCGAGTTTAGGTGCAGAATTCGCGTTCGGGCGCACGGACGTCACGATCGAACGCAGAATCGTCGCCACAATTCCACCGGTACGGCTCGTCTTGCAGGCAGGCGTACGAGCAGCTTTTTGACCTCGTCGGTGCCTGCTTTCGCCTACCTGGCGGTACTGCTTGCTTAGGTGAATGAGCCCTGCTCGGAAGAACGACCCCCCGCGCCTCCGGCTCGTCTCGTCACGAGCGGCAAAAGACAAGTCGCGCGCGCCCTCGGGGCAGCTCGACGACAGCCAGTTGCTCGCTGCCATGCGCGCGGGCGACAAGAGCGTCGCCGCCGAATTCCACGATCGGATAAGGCCGCAGATCGATCGCACGCTCCTGCGTCTCTTTCGCCGCTACGACGTTGATCACGAAGACCTGCGCCAGCACGCCCTCATCGAGCTCGTGGTCACGATCGACACCTTCCGAGGCGAGTGCTCGCTCGATTCGTGGGTAGGCGCGGTGACGGCGCGCATCGTCTTCAAACACCTGCGCCGCCGTCAAGCAGAACGCCGCTTGTTCGGCGAGCTGGAAAACGAAGAGGTGGCGCCGCAATCGGACACCGGCTCCCCCAACGAGGCCCTGATGCGAAATCTGATGCGGCATGCTTCGCAGCACCTGGCGGCCATGGATCCCAACCGAGCGTGGGCGTTCTTTCTCCACGACGTGCTCGGCTACGAGCTCCGCGAGCTCGCCCAGATCATGGGGGTGACGGTGTCGGCGGCGCAAAGTCGCCTCGTCCGCGGCCGCCGCGAGCTGCACAGCCGTTTTGCTGCCGATCCCGAGCTGGCTGACCTGCTGGAGACTATCGGACGATGAAGTCGTACCGTTATGCGCGTCTCGTTGCCGAGATCCTTCGGCGCTACGAGCCAAACGCTGGCGACGTCTTTCTCCCGGATGGCAACCGCAAAGAAGCGATCGCGTTCGTCGAACGGACCATGGCTCGCCGCGCACGTCAGCCCCGCCTCCGATCTGGCCGAAAAGGCAACGGCCGAGCGCATGCGAGTGCTGCGAATCGTCGACCTGGCGCCGGGCTCTCTCGTCGTCGCGCCAATACTTGAGCCCTTACCGCAGAGGGTTCGCTTGCCGCGATTCGATTCTCGGGGTCCGCTATTGTCAATGGGCTCAGCACCGATCGCCCGTGCGCAAATAATCCACTGACAGCAGTCAGAACGACAATCTTTTCCTGGGTCTGCCTGATTGGACTTCGCTGACGGTACTTACTTTTGGCTGCTGCTCTCTTTCGGACGCCATCAAAAAAAGCCAGCATCATGAACATTTATCGCGTACCGCCCCATCCCGGAAAGTCCGCATCGGCGCGTCGTATCGCTGCGCCTATGCTCGGTTTATTGGCCTGTAGCTCTTCGGGCGGTCCCAGCGACGTTGGCATGAACTCGGTCGCGGGTGCTAAGAGGTGAACTACCAGGCCGCAGCACGGGTTCGTCGAATGGCTGTACACGAACAAAGGTACCGGCTCTCTCTCGGCGGCGCACTCGGCCTGACGATTGGCCTTTTGTCCGCGGGCTCGTCATGCGGCGACCCCGTCCGCGACGAGCTCGTCAAGAGCCTGGGCCCCGAGAAGGCAGGCGTTCCTCCGGGCCCAATGCATCGCCCCAACCAGCCTTGCCTCGCCTGCCACGACGAGGAAGGGGGTGAAGAGCCCCTGCTCTCGGTAGGGGGCACCATTTATCAAGATCCGATCTCGACGATACCGGTCGGCGATGTCGCGGTGAGCATCTTCGATTCGATGGGCAGGAGCTTCGTCGCGACCACCAACTGCGCCGGCAATTTCATGGTCCGCTCGAGCGAGTTTGCCCCCGCGTACCCGATCTGGCTCGAGCTCGATGCGGGCAAGATCCACCGCTCGATGGACACGGCTTCGTTTCGCGAGGGGTCGTGCGCGGGGTGCCATGCCGATCCCGCAGGGGGCACCTCGGCGGGACACGTCTACATCATCGACGACCCCATGGACCCGCCACCCCCGAACCCCTGTCAATGAGCCCGATGCGCAACGCCAAGATCACCCAGCTCTTGCAGGCACAAGCGCTGCTCGTGTCGTTCGCGCTCGGTGGTTGCCAACCGGATACCCGCTCGCCGAACTCTGGGTTGGCGCTCGAATTTCCTTCCCGCGAAGACTTCACCGGGCCCGCCGACGCCATGCAGGTCAAGTGCGGAACGCTCGATTGTCACGGCCAGATCGGGAGAAATCTGCGCCTCTACGGCACCTACGGCATGCGGCTCGACAATGCGAACAATCCCATCGATCCGTTCGTGACGAGCGATGACGAATACGACGCTTCGTATTGGTCCGTCACCGCACTCGAGCCGGAAGACATGACGCGCGTGCTCAAAGGAGAGGCGTCGGTCATCGATCTCGCCTTCATTCGCAAGCCGCGCGGCCTCGAAAAGCACAAGGGGCATCAGCTCATGACCAAAGGCGATCCTCTCGATCGCTGTCTCGTTGGTTGGGTGACCGGTACACCCGACCCCGACTCCTGCATGATCGCCAAGATGACTGGCCGGCCCCAACCGGACGGAGGCACGTAAGGATGAACGTCGTAAGGATTGGCGATAGTAGTAGCCATCGTCGCGGGCTCGCCGGAATGGTCGCCGCCGGAATGCTCGCGGCCTTCGCGGCGTTGACCATTCCTTCCCACGCGTACGCCGGAACGGAGCCCGATCTCTTCACCCGCACCCTCGCGAAGGGCCCCGCTTACGCCATCTTCGCGGCCTTTGTCGGCGGACTGCTGGTCTGTCTGACCCCCTGCGTCTACCCGATGATCGCCATCACGGTCAGCGTCTTCGGGGCGCGGGAAAGCAAATCGCGCGCGGAGGCGATGGGATTGTCGACTTCGTTCGTATTGGGCATCGCCGCCATGTTCACGCCGCTCGGGCTCGTGGCGGGGCTCACCGGTAGCCTTTTCGGCTCGGCGCTATCGAATCCGATCGTGGTGTGGACCATTTCGGCCATCTTCTTGGCGCTTGCCGCGTCGATGTTCGGCGCTTTCGAATTCGTCCTTCCCTCGGGCCTCACCAATCGCCTGGCGCAAGTGGGCGGCATCGGCTTCGGCGGCGCGTTCTTGCTCGGTCTCGTGAGCGGCGTGATCGCCGCTCCGTGCACGGGGCCCGTTTTGACGGGGATCCTGCTGTGGATTGGCAAGTCGAGAAGCGCTGGGCTCGGAGCGGCCGTCTTGTTTGCGTTCTCGATCGGGCTCGGAATTCCGTTTTGGCTCGTGGGCACGTTCGCCGTTCATCTTCCGAAGGCCGGCCGCTGGATGGTGGGCGTCAAGTCGTTCTTCGGCATCGTGCTGGCCACGGCGGCGCTCTATTTCTTGAAGAACGCGGTCAAGCCTCTCGGACAGCTCGTCAGCCCCGCTACCTCGTTCGCCATGGTGTGCGGAGGGCTCATCGTCGCCGGCGTCGCGCTCGGCGCCATCCACCGTTCCTTCGACGAAGGAAGCAAGTGGGTGTCGCTCCGCAAGGGCCTCGGCGTTGCGTGCAGCGTGGCCGGGCTCTTCCTGCTGATCGGCTGGATCGAGATGCCCCGCGGTCATCTCGAATGGGAGGCATCCGAGCAGGGCGCGCGCTCGCGGGCCACTACCGAGGCACGTCCCGTCCTCATCGACTTCACGGCCGAATGGTGCGGCGCCTGCAAAGAGCTCGCGCGCGACACGTTCGCCGATCCCACCGTCATGGCAGAAGCGTCGCGTTTCGTCGCGGTCAAGGTCGACGCGACCGAGGAAGACGACCCGAAAGTCGATCAAATCAAAAATAAATACAATGTCGTCGGTCTGCCGACCGTCATACTCATTGGCAAGAACGGAGACGAGCGGCAGCGTTTCACAGAGTTCGTCCCCCCGGCTCAGTTTCTCGAGGCCCTTCGGGCGGTCGATTAGAGCCTTCTGCCAGATAAAGGAGAAAGCGCCATGTATCGCAGGATTGAACGTTCGCATCGCTTCGTCGCCTTGGGGGTCGCCGTCACCGCCGTCGCGATTTCGGGTATCTCGATCGCGGGTATCGGCGCAGCGCCGGACGCTGAACATGCTCACCGTGGTCCGACCGGCTCCAAAGCGGATGCCGCCAACTACACCGTAGAGATGGTGGCTACCGGCGCGTACAAGGCAGGTACGGAAGGCACCGTTCAAATCACCATCGTCCCCAAGGGCGAGTACCACATGAACGCGCAGTATCCCTATAAGTTCAAGGCCAATGCGGCCGGCGACGGCCTCAGCTATCCGAAACCCACGCTCCAGCGGGCCGATGGGAAATTCGAAGAAAAGCGCGGCACATTTTCGGTGCCTTTCGTCGCCGCCAAAGCGGGCAAGGCCACGGTGGGAGGTCTTCTGAACATGAGCGTTTGCTCGGCGGCCAACTGCATTGTCGAGAAGGTGCCGCTCGAGCTGGCGGTGGACGTCAAGTAGCGCCGGGCGGTTGGGCCGGGATGTGCGTTTCGAATGGCAGTAAGGGAGAATGAATTGATGATGATGTGTAGCGGCGAAAATCGAGTCGAGGTTCGATCTCGAAAGTGGTCGGTCTGGTTTCAAGGGGTTCTCGTCGCCGCGGGCGTCGCCTCTTCGCTAGGTTGTGCCGAAACGACATCCAGAGGCCATTCGGACGAGCCGGTCGTCGACAACTCGGACGACGAGCCGCGGGAGTCCCGCAGCTCGCGCAGCTCACGCAGTTCACGCAGCAGTTCTCGCTCACGCAGCTCGCGTGCGATGCGCGAGCCGGTCGACTCGAGCGAGTCCCCTTCGCGAGACTCGGGCGAGTCGGGCGGAGGCGGCGGCAAAGGCGGCTCAGTGGTCGGCCGACCGTTGCCCGACATGCGACTGGCCGCGCTGAACGGCGGCAGAGGCGTCCGCCTCAGCGATTTTCGAGGCAAGGTCGTCCTTCTCGATGTGTGGGCGTCGTGGTGCGCGCCCTGCAAACAAGAGCTGCCGATGCTCGACGAGATGGCCAGCCGATTGAAACGCCGAGGTATCGAGATTGTCGCGGTCTCGATCGACGACAGCAAAGAGGACGCCGAAGAATTCTTGAAATCGCGACAGCGCTGGTCGATCAGGTTGGCGCACGATCCGGATGGAAAGCTGCCGGGCAAGCTTCAGCCCCCCAAAATGCCGTCGTCGTACTTCGTCGACCGCAACGGCGTGATCCGCCAGGTCAACGCCGGATTCGAGCATGGGGATGCTCGAAAGATCGAGTCACGGCTGATGGCGCTCGCGGACGAAGGCTAGAACTCAGCCTCGATCCCGAGGGTGCTGAAGATAGCGCGGCGGTCGCTGATGTAGAGCGCGTCGAAATATCGCGTGTAGCCGACGTCCGTTTCGAACAAGAGCGCCCAGTCGTCGGCGAATTTGAATCGCGTGCCGAATCCGACCGTCAGCGTGTAGAGCGAGCTGAGCTCCCGATCGCCCGTACGCAGCTCGGGGACGCCGAGCGTCCCGCCGATATCGACGAGCTCGTAGGCGCGCTTCCAGAACGTCACCGAGTTTTGCACATGCAGGCGAACGTGCGGCCAAAGCATCCAGCGTTGGCCGATGTCCATCGTGTAGCGAACATCGGTGGTGGACGCCCGCTGCCCCCAGCTGTCGTTATAGAGGCGCTCGTCGGCGCGGATGGTCGAGCCCCCGAAACGGTGCGCAATCCTGCCGGTAGCGGCAAAGCGGTTGCGCAACTGGGGGAGCTGTTCGATTGGTCGCTGATTTACGCGTTGGGCATTGACGACATCGATCGGCGCGCCTGCGATGATCGACCCGCCTTCACCCGGGGCGAACAGCGGAACGAAACGGTACGGTTTGGCGAGGTAACCCGACTCTCGGATGCCGTCGACCTGAAGGCTGGCGATCGTCGAGCTGTCGACCACGAACGTGAAGCCCAGTCTGCCGCTGGTCGTCGTCTTGTCTTTCCACAATTCGTGCGGAAGCCCCGTCCGGCCCACGTCGTCCGAGGTCACGGAAACGCCGATGAACGGCGTGAGGTTCTTCTCGAGCAGGTCGAAGGTGACATTGCCCCCGAAGGTGACGGACGTGTAGTCGGGCTCTTTTGAAATCGAGCCCGACCCGGAAACATCGACGTCGCCGAATTTGTAGCCTCCGTCGAAGGATCCCACATGGCGGACCTCGACCCAATGGCTCGACGCGGTCGACACGATGTCGACCGACGCGGCGGAAACCACGTCCACGAGGTAATGTCCGCCGAGCGACCACCCCGCGACTTCATCGGAGAAATTGGCGCCAATCGATGGGCTGGCGACATAGACGGCATCGGAATCCGAGTACCCCGACGTTTCGAGGGACGCCTTGGTCGTCACCCCTTCGCGTTGGCCCTCGGGCGAGCGCCGAGAATCGGGTGGCGTAGCAGTGACTTCTTCGTCGTCGTCGGCCGACGCGGAAGTCCGATGCGGATTGCGCGTCTTCTTTTTTGAAAGGCGCTCTGCGCCGAAGACCGATCCTGCGAGCGCGAAGATCAGCAGCGTTGGGACGAGGCGGCTCGCGAACGAATGAACGGGCATCTTTCAGGAGGGGATGGCCAGGCCAAGTCTATATCGATCTCACGCGCGGAGATCAGTTGCAGCCGCATCCACCCTCGGCGCCAGATCCGCCACCCACGGCACCTTCCTGAATCGCATAAACGTGCGCTGCTCCTGCACGCGCCGTGTCCGTCAGAAGCATCGTGGAATGTGCCAATCGTCCCCGCTCGTACGGTTTTAGCCGCGCGCAGCCCAGGCCGCCGCTGACCACAACCAAGAGAACGAGTGCTGCGAGTTTCGATTTCATGGCGTGAACTTCAGGGCGTGAATACCAACTTCATGCTCTTGAAATTGGTGGCGTCGGCAGGCGTGACCGTAGCCGCTGTCGGCCCTTTCGTAAAGGACACGCTGGTGTTCGGCCCGGCGGCATCGTTCTCGGTCATCTCGAAGTAGACCTTGTACATCCCATCGGCGACTTGCGCCTTGCTGACGTCCGTACAGTTCCACGTTGCCGTGTGCGTCGTATGCGACTTCGCCGTGGCGGTCGACACGACGTCGACGATGTTGCCTTTGGAGGCAGCATTCCACACCGTCAGGTATTGTTGGCGTTGCGCGGCCCACTTCGCGAGGGTTTTCACGAAGGTGCCGGAGCTGTTGGCGATCCAGATCGCGCCGATGTTGCGAGGGCTGTAGGTTCCGTTGGCGGTGACCGTCATCACGCTGACCGCGAGCGAGCAGGTGCCGCTGGATCCGCCACCGGCTCCGCCGCCCTGTGTACCCCCGGATCCTCCCGCTCCGCCTCGTCCCCCGGTCCCCGAGCCGCCGCCTCCCGAATCGCGGCCGGCATCCACCGTTCCCCCGGAACCGACGGTTCCTGCGCTGCCGCCGCCCGCTCCGCTCGTACCGGCGCCGCCGCTCCCGCCTGTTCCCGCGCCG
>Ga0111538_10013136_pt1 | contig 10923 bp, 7 predicted proteins | sample SoiMethybrSBSTD1_FD_79669 | JGI IMG/M metagenome (GOLD analysis project Ga0111538, IMG submission 79669) | Bulk soil microbial communities from a Populus tree surrounding site in Tennessee, USA - Soil MetaG P. TD hybrid SBSTD1 (version 2)... | ecosystem: Environmental > Terrestrial > Soil > Tree... | reverse complement strand
TGAACTGTCACGCGGATCATCGGTTCCGCGAGGGTGTCACGTCGGGCATGCGTGTCGGCTTGGTCGAGCCGATCGATCGCATCGGCACGGATCGCCATCGCCTCGATTCGTACACCGCGGTTTTCGCCAGTAACCAGTACTCGCTCTTCCCGGATTCTGAGTATCGGTTCACACACTTCAGGAAGACGGACGGCTACGCGAATCAACCGCTCGACGGCATCTGGGCGCGTGCGCCGTACCTGCACAACGGCTCCGTACCGACGTTGCGCGATCTGCTGGAGCCGGTTGAACGCCGGCCGGCCACGTTCTTCCGCGGCTATGACGTGTTCGATCAGGTCAAGGTCGGGTTCGTGTCGGATGTCGCGACTGCGGACGGTCGCACGTACTTTCGCTACGACACGTCGATACCGGGCAACAGCAACAGCGGTCATCTCTATGGACTCTCGCTGCCGGACGAGGACAAACGTGCGGTGGTCGAGTATCTGAAGACCTTTTGAGGACGTGCCCTCGACTTGAGGCTTTGGCCTTTGGGCTTTGGGACCTGCGCAAGGCCAAGCGCCGAACGCCAACAGCCGAGAGCCCGTCGTGAATCGAGCGGAGTCAGTCATGCCGAATATTCGCGCCACATCTCCGGGCCGGTGGTTCCGACGGGTAATGTGGATCGGAATCATCGCCAACCTGGCGCTGGCGATTCCGACATTGCTCTATCCGGCGATGATGCTGGCGCGGAACTCGCTGCCACCAGCGGAGCCGCTGATGTGGCCGCGGTTCTCCGCGCTCCTGCTGATCCTGCTCAGCGTGTTCTACATGCCGGCGGGCATCGACCCCGATCGGTATCGCGCGAACGCCTGGTTTGCGGTCGCGTCGCGTCTGGTCGGTGTGGTGTTCTTCTTCGTCTTCCAGTCGCCTGAATATCGACTGCTCGGTACGGTCGATCTCGTCTTCTTCGTTCCCGAAGTCATCCTTCTCGCCGTGGCCCTGCGTCAGGCATCGAGCGCGCAGCTGGGATCAGGAGCGCACGTATGACGCGGTGGCTGGCGCCGCGCACGTGGCTCGTGCTCGGCATCATGGCGCTGCTGCTCGTCGTGGGCGGCATCTTCACCTACATCCAGTTGTTCCGCGAGGAACCGGCCCCGTACTTCGCATCCGACGAAGAGCATTTCCTGTACGGCTCGATCGGCACCGAAGGACAGGACGGGGTGCCCTATTGGATCTGGCTCGTGCTGCCGCGGATCTTTCCCGAGTATCTGCCCGGGACAGGCGGCTGGGGGTCCATTGGCGTGCTGGCCGTGGACGGTCACGAGATGCCGATCGGTCTCTCGAAGGTCACCGTGGGTTTCCCGCGCGTCGGCATCAACTGCGCGATCTGCCACACGGCAAGCGTGAGGACGAAGCCGGACGACGTGCCGCGCATCTACCCGGCAGCGCCGGCGCAGCAGATGGCGCCGCAGATGTATCTGCGATTCCTGATGAAGTGCGCCGCCGATCCGCGGTTCAGCGCCGACACGATCCTCGCCGAGATCGACAAGAACGTCACGCTGTCGCCGACCCAACGCATGCTCTATCGCTTTGCGATCATCCCGCAGACGCGACGCGCGCTGCTCCAGCGTCGCGAACAGGAATCGTGGATGGATCGCAACCCGGACTGGGGCAAGGGGCGCATCGATCCGTTCAATCCCGTGAAGTTCCGGTATCTGAGGCAGCCGATCGATCAGACGATCGGGAACTCCGACATGGTGCCGCTCTGGAACCTCGCGGCGCACCAGGGATACGCGCTGCACTGGGATGGGCTGACGACGTCCCTGCAGGAATCGGTGCTGTCGTCGGCGATTGGCGACGGCACGCCGGTGAAGTGGGTCGATCGTGATTTCGCGAAGTGGAACAACACGACCCCGGGCGAGATGTCCAGCCTCCGTCGCGTGCAGAACTACATCAGCAACCTGCAGGCGCCGAAGTATCCATACCCGATCGATGCGGCGCTTGCCGCGACTGGACGGCCGATCTACCAGGACAAGTGCGCCTCGTGCCACGAGATTGGTGCGCAGCGGACCGGGTCGGTCGTGTCGGTCGCCGAAGTCGGTACCGACCGTCATCGTCTCGATATGTGGACGAAGAACGCGGCCGCGACCTACAACGCATACGGTGAGGGTCACCCGTGGAAGTTCTCGAAGTTCCGCACGACCGATGGCTATGTTTCGGTGCCGCTCGAGGGACTGTGGCTGCGCGCGCCGTACCTGCACAACGGGTCCGTGCCATCGCTCGTCGATCTCTTCGAACCGGTCGATCGACGCCCAACGCGATTCTGGCGCGGCTACGACCTCTACGATCCGGTGAAGGTCGGGTTCGTCAGCGACGGTCCCGAGGCGCAGCGCGTGGGAACCTTGTATGAGATTCAGCGCTCGGGGAACAGCAACACGGGCCACACCTATGGCGTCGATCTGCCGGCGGAGAGCAAGCGCGCCCTGATCGAGTATCTGAAAACGCTATAGTCCGGCGGAAGCCGGACACGACGGACCTTACTGGGTCGGACAGAGCGTGTGGTGGAGGTCAGCGAGCAGCGTCAGCCACTGCGGTCCGGCTTCAATCCGACGACAGGCGGCAATCGCAGGCGCATTGCGCGACGGCGCCAGCAGCAGTCGTGCGATGACGGCCGCTCGCGATCCGATCAACGTGGTGACCAGCCGCCGTTCGGTCGGGTTGCGGGCGTTCGCGAGCGAGACGGCTCCCTCCCACGCGCTTTCACGCGCAATCTGCAGCGAGAACGCGCTGAGGATTTCATCGAGCTGACCGGCGCACTCATCGAGACTGGTGAAGCCGGGTGCGTACAGCGCCGCCAATCGTTGCGTCGCACGTTCGACCACGGACCCGAGCACCGCATTGACGGCGGCATGATCGCGATAACGCTGCTCCCGGTCCGGGCCAATCGAGATGGCATCGAGCGCGAACGGCAGATCGTTGTTCACGTGGGCGTTGATCCCGAGCAGCATGTCCTGCAGCACGAGCGTCGTGCCCGCGCGCCCGGCGTCGAAGCCAAGTCGCCACGCCTTGGGAACGTCCGTTGAAGGCCCGTCGTCGTAGGCGGTGATCGCTTTGCGATAGAGACCCGCGAAGGTGACCGCGTAGCGGCCGACCCATTCCGGGTCGGTGAACGCGCCGGCGGCAATCTGTGCCTTCATCTCCAGCGAGACGATGCGGTAGAGGGTGGCGAAGATGGCCCGCCGATCGCCCTCGGCTCGATAGCGCTGCTCGAGGGAGCTCAGGCTTTCAGCGACGTCGTCCAGCGTTCGGAATGCCGTTGCACCGCCCGCACCCGTTGGCCAGTCAGCTTCTGGCGACATGACCAGTAATCCTTCCACGGATCCGCCGCCTGCCGCGAGAGCCGCCGCGGCACGGTGGCCATGGTGAACGATTCAGGATTCAACGAGCCCCTCAGCTCCGCCCACGTGAGCGGCATGCTGACCGGCGCGTGCTGGCGCGCGCGCGTCGAGTACGCGGCGATGGACGTGTTCGTGCGATTGTTCCGCAGGTAGTCGATCAGGATCTTGCGCTCGCGTCCGGCTTTTGCGAACTGCGTGGTGTACGTGTCCGGATCCATGCGCTCGATCGCTTCGCTGAGCGCGCGCGAGAACTCGAGGCACTCGGACCAGTCGGCGTGCGGGACGAGGGGCACGACGACGTGCAGACCGCGGCCGCCAGTGGTCTTGGGGAATGATTCGAGGTCGAGAGCGTCGAGTGCCTTTCTCACTGTTCGTCCCGCCGCGACGACTTGCGTCCACGTGACGTGCTTACCCGGGTCGAGGTCGATCACGATGCGGTTTGGTTGTTCGACGGTGTCGATCAGCGAATTCCAGGTGTGGATCTCCAGCACCCCCATCTGCACGAGGCCGACGACGGCCGCGATCGTGTCGGCGATCAGATACTCGCCGAGCTTGGTCTTCTCCTGGATCCGCACGCGTCTCAGCGGCCCCGGCGCCCACACCTTCGAATGCTTCATGAAGAAGCACTCGCTCGAGATCCCTTCCGGGCAGCGAACCAGTGTGAGCGGCCGGCCCTTCACGTGCGGGACGATCCAGTCGGCGATGCTCTCGTAGTAGCGCGCCACATCGAGCTTCGTGGTCGGCGGGTCGGGATAGACCACGCGATCGGGATGCGAGATGCGGACGCCGGCGACGCCGTCCTTTTCGCGGACCACGACGCTCCGCGCCGCAGCCGATTTCTCGGGCGGCGCGACCGGCTGCTCGCGGCGCACCTCCTGCGGCTTCTTGTCCGCGCGGAGTCCCTGGAACGACGGATGACGGATCTTGCCGTCCCCGGTCCATTCGGTGAAGACGACTTCCCCGACCAGTCGCGGCTTCACCCAGTGCGCGTGCCGACCGAGCCGGCCTGGCGGCGGCGGGTGGAAGGGACAGGTGTCGTCTTCGATCTGCTCCAGCTTCCGTCGCAGGTCGCGCGCGAGCGTGTGCGTGAACCCGGTCCCGACCTTTCCCGAGAAGATCAGACGCGAGCCGTCGTAGTAGCCGACGAGGAGGGCACCGATCCCGATGCGGCTGCCTTCGGGATCGGTGAATCCGCCGATGACGAATTCCTGTCGCTGGACGCATTTCGTCTTGACCCAATCACCGTGGCGTCCGGCGCGATAGGGCTGGTCGCGTCGCTTCGAGATGATCCCTTCGAGACCCGTCTTGCAGGCGTGCGCGAAGAACGAGTCGCCGTTGCCGTCGACGTGCGCCGAGTAGCGGATACGTTCCTTGCGCCCCTCGCCTGACGCTCGGGGCGCCCTGAGCGACGTCGAAGGGCGTCGTCCGAGCAGCTTGTGCAGGCGTCTCTTGCGATCCTCGAGCGACAGTCGTTCGAGACGTTCGCCGTTCAGGCGCAGCAGGTCGAACACGAAGTAGACGAGCGACGACCGCGAGCCCTCGCCCGAGGCCGCGTTCTGGAGCGCCTGAAAACTGGTGCGGCCGTCCGGCAGCACCATTGCGACCTCGCCGTCGAGCAGCGTGTCGTCGACGTCGAGTGCGGCAGCCGCGTCCGCGATTTCCGGGAACGCGGCGGTCCAGTCCTTTCCGTTGCGACTGAGGAGGGTGATGCGCCCGCGACGGATCCGGCAGCCGATGCGGTAACCGTCGTACTTAATTTCGTGCAGCCACTCGTCGCCGGAGGGCGGGGCCTTGACGAGCGTGGCGAGCTGCGGCACGTAGTCGGAGTGTGGCATCGACGCCCTGGCCGCCGGTCAGCGCGCCGGCGATGCGCGCCGCAAGACGCATCGCGGCCTGCACGTCGCGAGCGCTGTACGAGCGTTCCGACTGAGAGTAACAGAGAGTCAGCGCGCCGAGCACCGCGCGGTCACCGAGGACAGGAACCACGAGCGCCGAGCGCGCCGCCAGTCGACGATGCAGGGTCGCGACGGTGTCGCGCGCGGTTGGCGACGAAGGACTGGCCCGGAGCTCGATCGGGATCTCCTTGCGCACGATCGGCCGCGCCGTACGGATCACTTCCGCCACGGTGCTGTGGCGGTCGCCGCGCCGCACGTGATACTCGCGCCCGAGCGCACGCAGCAGTCGTGCGCCGGACGCGGTCGCATGTGCGCAGGCGGCACAACGGATGATCGATGCCTGTGCGACGTAGAAGAGTGAGAAGTCCGCGAGCGCCGGAACCGCATCGCGGACGAGTCGTCGAATCGCGGTCAGTCTCGCCGCGCGACGGTCATCTGTGAAGAGGCTCGCCGGCGATCGAAGTGGCAGTACCATGCGGGTGCCCATCGCCAAGGTCCTCGAAACGCGAATTACTCAAAATGTAGGCATATCGCGCCGATACCGCAAGCTCATCGCGGCATCGGATGCGCGAGCGCGAAAGTAGCGGAGAGTTCATCCATGACAGAAGAATTGCCTGAGGTCTGGCTGCGTGGCCGCGTCGACGGCTACGCGCCGCTGCTCATGCCCATCGTCCACGCCCTGCTGCAGGTTCGCGAGGACATCGACCGACTCGTGCAGCGCGTGCCTGCCGAGCACGTATGGCTGCGTCCCGGTGGCGCCGCGTCTCTTGGTTTTCACATTCGACACACGGGCGGCGCGCTCGATCGGCTCTTCACGTACGCACGTGGAGACATGTTGAGCGCCGCGCAAAAGGCTGCGCTCCGCGTCGAGGAAGAGCCCGGCGATCCGCCGGCGTCGTTGCAGGATCTTGCTGACGAGGCGAACGCCGCGATCGATCGTGCGTTGGAGCAGCTGCGAATGACGCAACCCGAGCGTCTGCTCGACGAGCGTCGTGTCGGGCGAGCCGGTCTGCCCTCGAACATGTTGGGTCTGCTGTTTCACGCAGCAGAGCACTCGACCCGACATCTCGGCCAAGCGATCACCACAGCGCGCATGCTCGCGGTGCGTTGAGGCTGTGCAACGCGTGAGTTCTGACGCCCTTCCCTTATCGTGGCGTTTGCATTGCACTGCGACTCACGGCTTCCACACAAACCGGAGGAGCAGATGAAAAGAATCCTACTCGGGAGTTCGTGCGCGGCGGCTGTGCTGTCGCTGACGGTGGTCGTCGGCGCGAATCAGGCGACGACGCAGACGCCGACGCAATCGCCGGTACAGAGTGGTTCACAAGGTGTTGGCGCGCCCGGAGCGCGGACGCAGGAGCCCGCATCGACATCGACCCGCGCTGCCGCGGCTCCGCTCACGCTGACGGGCTGCATCGAGCGCGGCGCCAACGGCGAGTTCATGCTGTCGACCGCATCGGCCGGGTCGACCGGCGCAACAGGAACGTCGGGAAATTCTTCCCCGAGTGTCGGCGGATCAATCTCGGCGGGCGGAGCGGCGAGCACACCCGGAGCGCGAGCGAGCGCGACCGCGGCGATGTATCGGCTCAGCGGCCAGGACTTCGCCAAGTACGTCGGACAGCGTGTCGAGATCGTCGGAACGGTGCAGCCTGGTGGGGCGAGCAGCACGGCCAGTGCGACGAGCGGCAGCAGCAACGCGACCGCATCCGCTGATCGTCCAGCGGGCGGTGTGAGTGCGGGCGCAGCAGCTGGCGCCACGACCGAGTCGCCGCGAGCCGGCGACCGCGTGTCGACGAGCGAGACGAGCCGTCCGCCGGCTGATCCCGCTGCGGGCTCAACGCGTTCGCAGAGCTCGTCGGCGGTCGGCACCAGCGGCTCTGCGTCGGCGACGATGCAGAACCTGACGGTGACGTCTGTGAAGGAGGCAGCGGGGAACTGCCGGTAGATCGGTTGACTCGCGTATGTGGGGGCCGCCTACAGGCGGCCCTTTTCTTATGCCGGACGGCGCGTGATTAGTGCGGCCGCTTCCCGCTGCTTGACCGCACGCAGCTTCTGCAGCGCGCGGCTCTCGATCTGACGGACGCGTTCGCGTGTCACCGACAGACGCTTGCCAATCTCCTCGAGCGTGTACTCGCGGTCGGTGCCGAGCCCGTACCGCAGGCGCAGCACCTCCTTCTCGCGATCCGACAGCGGCGCCAGTGCGCGCTCGACCTCGTTCGACAGGTCACTCTCCAGCGCCGTGTCCTCGGGCGATTGGATGCTGCGGTCGTGCAACAGATCGCCGAGCTCGGTGCCTTCCTCTTCGCCGATCTTCATCTCGAGGGAGTATGGCGTTTTCTGCGCATCGAGCAGGAGGCGCACCTTGTTCGCCGGCATCTTCATCTTGTCGGCGATCTCGTCCGGCGTCGGTTCGCGGCGCAGCTCGGTACGCAGCCCTTTGCGTTCCTTCTCCAGGCGGTTCAGCGACTCGATCACGTGCACGGGCAGACGAATCGTCCGGCCGTGATCGGCGATCGCGCGCGTGATCGCCTGGCGGATCCACCAGGTCGCGTAGGTCGAGAACTTGAAACCGCGGCGGAACTGGAATCGATCGACCGCCTTCATCAGGCCGATATTGCCTTCCTGGATCAAGTCGAGGAACGACAACCCGCGATTCAGGTACCGCTTCGCGATCGACACGACGAGGCGAAGGTTCGCCTCCATCAGCTCGCGCTTCGTTTCGCGAACGATGTCCTCGGCCGCTTCGGCCCGCGTATAGCGCTTCTTGAACTCCGCGCGTGGTACACCGACGCGTGCTTCGAGCTCCTTGCAGCGTTCCGCGCGATCGTGCCGCGAGACGTGTTCGAGGCTGCGGAATTCCTGATCGACGTGCCGCAGTTCGGCGACGACGTCGTCGATGAGCGAGGGACGGATCGGCTGCGTCGCGAGGTCCTTCGCGATTGCCGCACGCGCCTTCTTGATCTGATCTTCGATGTCCGCACGCGTCTTGACGCCGACGCGCGGGTTCTCGAGCTTCGCGCGCAGCGAATCGATCACGCAGCGGCGCTTCTTGATCCGATTGAACGCGCGCAGCACCGGTGTGACGTGCTCGGGCGCGAGCTCGCCGCCTTCGGGCAGCAGGATCAGCTCCGCCGCCGGATCGCCCTTCGTGCGGACGCGCTCTGAGAGGGCAATCAGCGTCTGCACGGCGCACGGAATGTCACCGAGCGCGGCGACGAGATCGCGCTGCGCCTTTTCGATGCGCTCGCCGATCGCGACTTCTTCATGCGCCTTGAGCAGCTTGCGCCGGCCGATGTGCTGCAGGTAGACGCGAACCAGATCGACGTCCTCGCGTCCGATTCCCGGCGCGAGCGGACGTTCGTCCGCCTCGACGTCGCTCTCGAACTCGGCATCCTCGTCGACGTGCTGCGTCGTGAAGGCTTCGGGTTCCTCGTCCTCCAGCAGTCGTTTCGGGTCGAGATCGAACGACGGTGCGCCGTCGGCATCCTCGTGTTCCTGGACGTCCAGGCCAAACTCGTGCGCTCGATGATGCCAGTCGAGCACATGAGCCTGACGGCTCGCGTCGTTCCATTCGATGAGCGACGCACGGCGTTTTCCGGGCTTGAACGTCAAGGTTTTGGGTGCGGAAGCTGTTTTCGCCACGTTAGATGGAAGCTGCAAGGGTGTTGCCTGTCAAGTTCAGCAGATGCTGAGATTGCGCCGCCTGATCGGTTGGACGCGTACACTGGGGCGTTTGGTTTCTTCCACCCGAATCCTCAATTCTGGACCAAGTCGAACCGCGTTGGAACAGCGCTGACGCACGGACAGACGCCGCGCGGAAGGCCGTGTTATCCTCCAAGGTTTACAGCTTTTCACGCGTGTTTTTCGCGTGATTCCCGACATTCAGCGGCCTTCGTTCGACAGGCTGCACGTATACCACCGTAGAGGTCACATCAAGATGGACACCGAACAGAAATGCCCGTTCTCGGCCGCAGCGCTCAGCGGCAGAGCCAACCGCGACTGGTGGCCGAATCAGTTGAATCTGAACGCCCTGCACACGAATCATCCGGCAGGCGATCCGATGGGCGAAGAGTTCAATTACGCCGACGAGTTCAAGTCGCTCGATCTCGCTGCAGTAAAAAAGGACATCGAGGCAGTGATGACGAACTCGCAGGACTGGTGGCCGGCGGACTTCGGCCACTACGGGCCGCTCTTCATTCGCATGGCGTGGCACAGTGCAGGCACATACCGCATCCACGACGGTCGCGGCGGTGCGGGCTCGGGACAGTTGCGCTTCGCCCCCCTTGGCAGCTGGCCGGACAATGCGAACCTCGATAAGGCGCGTCGGCTGCTCTGGCCGGTCAAGCAGAAGTACGGCCGGAAGATCTCGTGGGCCGACCTGATGGTCCTCACTGGCAACGTCGCGCTGGAGTCGATGGGGTTCAAGACATTCGGTTTTGCCGGTGGGCGCGCAGATAAATGGGAGCCGGAGCAGGTCAACTGGGGCTCCGAGAGTACGTGGCTGGGTGACGAGCGCTACAGCGGCGAACGGCAGCTGGCCAATCCGTTCGGCGCCGTGCAGATGGGCCTCATCTACGTGAACCCGGAAGGGCCGAACGGCACTCCGGATCCCGTCGCCTCCGCACGGGACATCCGCGAGACGTTCCGCCGCATGGCGATGAACGACGAGGAGACGGTGGCGCTCATTGCCGGCGGGCACACGTTCGGCAAAACGCACGGTGCGGCGGATGCCAGCAAGTTTTGCGGGAAGGAACCGGAAGGCGGCAACCTCGAGGAGCAGGGGTTCGGCTGGAAGAGCAGCTACGAAACCGGCACAGGAGCCCACGCCACGACGAGCGGTCTCGAGGTCACCTGGACGACGACGCCGACCAGATGGGGCCACGACTATTTCAAGCACCTGTTCGAGTATGAGTGGGAGCAGACCACGAGTCCGGCTGGTGCGAAGCAGTGGAAGCCGAAGGACAGCGCCGGTGAAGGAACCGTTCCGCACGCGCACGACAAGTCAAAGAAGATCGCGCCGGGAATGCTGACCACAGACCTCGCGCTGCGGTTCGATCCGGCGTACGAGAAGATCGCGCGGCGCTTCTCTGAGCATCCGCAGGAGTTCGCCGACGCGTTTGCGAAAGCGTGGTTCAAGCTGACGCACCGCGACATGGGGCCAATCTCGCGCTACCTCGGGCCGGAGGTTCCGAAGGAACCGCAGTTGTGGCAGGACCCGGTCCCCGCGGTCGATCACGAACTGATCGACGCGACGGACGTGGCCGCACTGAAGAAGAAGATCCTCGCATCGGGATTGTCCATCTCGCAGCTGGTCACGACCGCGTGGGCGTCCGCTTCGTCATTCCGCGGCACCGACAAACGCGGCGGCGCCAACGGCGCACGCATCCGCCTGGCACCGCAGAAGGATTGGGCGGTGAACAATCCGCCCGAACTCGCGAAGGTGTTGAAGACGCTGGAGGGGATTCAGAAGGAGTTCAACGACGCACAGGCGGGCGGCAGGAAGAAGGTCTCGCTCGCGGACGTGATCGTCTTGGGCGGATCTGCGGCCGTCGAGAAGGCGGCGAAGGATGCCGGACACAACGTGCAGGTGCCCTTCACGCCGGGACGCACAGACGCGTCGCAGGAACAGACTGACGTCGAGTCGTTCGCCG
>Ga0111538_10013135_pt1 | contig 10923 bp, 13 predicted proteins | sample SoiMethybrSBSTD1_FD_79669 | JGI IMG/M metagenome (GOLD analysis project Ga0111538, IMG submission 79669) | Bulk soil microbial communities from a Populus tree surrounding site in Tennessee, USA - Soil MetaG P. TD hybrid SBSTD1 (version 2)... | ecosystem: Environmental > Terrestrial > Soil >... | reverse complement strand
GGCGAGATCGACCCGCGCGTCTTCGTCGACACCGCATCGTCCCAGCGGCTGGCGCTCGACCACATGATGGCCACCTACGGCATCGAGCAGGTGGTGTTCGGCACCGACATCCCGGTGATCGACCCAGGCCCGGTCACGCGCGCGCTGGAGGAGCTTGGCGATCCCGTCGTCCGCGCCGTCACCGAGACCAATCCGACCCGGCTCCTCGACCTGAAGGAGGTCGCTGCATGAACGAATCGTTCGACGGTATCCGCGGGTATCTGGCCGGCCTGCTGGAAGACCGCGACCTTGACACCGAGGAGATGGAGCGGCTGTGCGCCGATCTCGCCGGCCGCCGCGAGCTGTGGCAGCCGTTCGTGCGCCACAGCGAGGATGAGCGGATCTACACCCGCATCTACCGCGACCACCATCTGGAGGTGTGGCTGATCTGCTGGTGCGGCGATCAGGAGACCGGGCTTCACGATCACGATGTGTCGTCGGGGGCGGTGAGGGTGATCGAGGGCGAGCTGGCGGAGGACCGGCTGGTGCTGGGCGGCGAGGGCATCGCCACCACCCGCTATGACCCCGGCCAGTCCTTCCGCTTCGACGCCACCCGGATCCACGATGTCCGCCACGTCGGGGACGAGCCGAGCATCTCCATCCACCTCTACTCGCCGCCGCTGTGGCGGATGGGCTATTACGACGTCGGTGAGGATGGCCGGATCTCCCGACGTTCGGCGAGCTACGCCGAGGAGCTGACGGCGGGCTGAGCCGCTCGCTAGGCTCGGCCGATGAGCGACGTGTCAGACCTGCTCGCCGACCTGGTCGCGATCGACTCGGTCAACCCCGACCTGGTGCCCGGGGGCGCCGGCGAGGCCGAGCTGGCGCGGTTCGCCGGCGGCTGGCTGGAGCGGGCCGGGCTCGACGTGACGTTGGCCGAGGTCGCCCCCGGCCGGCTGAACGTGGTCGGCGTGGCCCGCGGGTCGGGCGGCGGGCGCTCGCTGCTCCTGAACGCCCACCTCGACACCGTCGGCCACGAGGGGATGCAGGACGGGCTGCGGGCGCGGATCGAGGATGGCCGCATGTACGGGCGCGGCGCGTACGACATGAAGGCGGGGCTGGCCTCGATCATGCTGGCCGGCGCGGAGGCCGCCCGGGCCGGGTTGCGCGGCGACGTGATCGTGACCGGCGTCTGCGACGAGGAGTTCGCCAGCCTGGGAGCGCACCGGCTGGCCGAGGAGTGGGGCGCCGACGCGGCGATCGTGACGGAGCCGACAGGCGAGCGGCTGCGGATCGCCCTCGCGCACAAGGGATTCACCTGGCACGAGGTCGAGGTGCACGGCCGCGCGGCGCACGGCTCCCGGCCCGACGAGGGGGTCGACGCGATCGTCCGCATGGGCCGCGTGCTGGCCGGCATCGAGCGCCTGTCGGCGGCGCTGGCCGAGCGCGAGCCGCACCCGCTGCTGGGGCCGGGCTCGATCCACGCCTCGCTGATCGAGGGCGGCCGCGAGCTCTCCACCTACCCCGACCGTTGCCTGTTGCAGCTCGAGCGGCGGACGCTCCCCGGCGAGTCGGTCGAGGACGTCGAGGCGGAGCTGCGGGAGATTCTCGACACGGCCGGCCGCGACGACCCCGACTTCTCCGCCCAGCTGAGGACGACGCTCGTCCGCCCACCGATGGAGACCCCGCCCGGCGAGCCGATCGTCGAGACCATCCGCGACGTCGTCGGCCGCGATGTCGAGCTGATCGGCGTCCCCTTCTGGGCCGACTCCGCCGTGCTCTCCGCCGCCGGCATCCCCACCGTCATCTTCGGCCCCGGCGGCGCGGGCGCCCACGCCGCCGTCGAGTGGGTCGACCTCGCCCAGGCCGAGCGCTGCGCCGCCGCCCTGGCCGAGGTCTGCCGCCGCTGGGCCGGCTAGGCCGCGACTGGCACCGATGCCAGCCCGGTCACCGCCGATCCCGAGCCGGCGGCTCGCATCTCGTATGATCGCGTCATGTCACGGGACGCGGTCGACCTGCTGAGGGCAATCCCCATCTTCTCGCAGTTGGATGAGCAGGCACTCGGGCAGGTCGCCTCGATCGCCAGTCGCCTGGACGTTGCAAAGGGGGCCGTGCTGATCGAGCGCGGCCAGCCCGGTTCGGGGATGTTCGTGATATTGCAGGGCACGGTGGGCGTGGAGCTGCGCGAGCGCACCGTGGAGCTGGGGCCCGGTGAGTTCATCGGCGAGTTGAGCCTGCTCACCGATCACGCCCAGCGCAGCGCCCGCGTCCGGGCGACGACGGACGTCAGCTGCCTGGCCATCGGTCGCGCCGACTTCGCCGGGCTGATCGAGCAGCACCCGCAAATCGCGGTCCCGATGCTTTCCGGGCTCGCCCGCCGTCTGCTGGGGACGATCGAGCAGAGCGCGTGATCTCGGGGTGCCCGGGGCCGCCCGCCCGCCTCTAGGCCTCCGTGGCGTCCTCCGAGATCCACTCGCCATAGGGGTGCGGCTCGCCGGGGGCGGCGCCCACGCAGACGATGCGGGTGGAGGGCTCGAGGGCGGAGTAGCTGCGCACGTCGGCCGGGTTGGGCGCCGATACGACGGAGCCGGGGCCGGCCTCGAACCGCTGATCTCCGATCACGAAGGCGGCGCGGCCGCTGACGACGATGTATGCCTCCTGATGGCCCGACTCGGTCTCGTCGTGGGCGATGTCGAACTCCTCGCCGGGGTCGCAGACGATCGAGTTGACGCCGAACGCCTTCAGCTCGAGCGGCTCGTTCAGCGGCGACCAGCGGCCGAACGGGGTCTCCACGACGGGCTGTGCTTCGAGGTTGATCAGGGGCATCGCGTCTCCTCGCTCTCGGTGGTCACGACTTGATCCCGCGGATGATGACACTTCCCCCCTTCGAGAGCCGCTGCCACCGCAGATCGCCGATGCCGGCCGCGGCCCACGCCGCGAGCAGCTCGTCGATCGGATGCCGGCGCCAGAAGGCCTCGATGTTGGGGCCCAGGAACCGGCCGGTCGCGAACCAGCCGTCCCCGGCGATCAGGCCGCCAGCGGGCAGGCCGATCCGCGTCCACAGCCACCACGGCGGATACCACCCGCCGGCGGGCACGGCAAAGTCGAGCGAGGCGATCACGCCGCCCGGCTTCACCGGCCGCGCCAGCTCGCGCAGCGTGGCCTCGACGTCGTCCACGTAGCGCAGCAGGTAGGTGTGCACCAGGGCGTCGACCGACGCGTCGGCGAGGGGCAGCGCCTCGGCCTCGCCGGCCCGCAGCTCGATCTGGCCGGCCAGGCCAGCGTCGTCCACGCGCCGGCGGCCGCGGGCGAGCATCTGCTCGCTCTGGTCGATGCCGACCACCCGGCAGCCCCGGCGGCGGGCGAGGTCGATGGCGACGGCGGCCGTCCCGGTCGCGACATCGGCTACCAGCGCGTCGGGGCCGACGTCCAGCCGGTCGTTCAAGAGCTCGTGCCAGCGGCGATCCTGGCCGAACGAGAGCAGCTGCGCCCAGCGGTCGTAGTCACCGGCGATGCCGGCGAACAGCTCGCGCGCATGCTCCTTGCGGGGAGAGCTCACCGGACCGCCTGGCGGTCGCGCTCCTCGACCGCGAGCCGGTCGACGCGGTCGTTGAGCTCGATTCCTGAGTGGCCCTTGACGCGCCGGAAGTCGACCTGGTGCTTGTCGGCCAGCTCGGCCAGCCGCTCCCACAGGTCGCGGTTCTTGACCGGCTGCTTGGCCGCCGTGCGCCAGCCGTTGCGCTGCCAGCTCTTCAGCCAGCCCTGGGTGAAGGCCTGCTCGATGTAGGCGCTGTCGGTGTGCACGATCACGTGCATCGGCCGGGTGATGGCGCCCAGACCCTCGATCACGGACTGCAGCTCCATCCGATTGTTGGTCGTCTCCGGCTCGCCGCCGACCAGCTCGCGCTCGTGCCCGTTCCAGCGCAGCACGGCCGCCCAGCCGCCCGGCCCGGGGTTGCCCGAGCAGGCACCGTCCGTCCACAGCTCGACCGTATCCGCCACAGCGGGCAGTCTACGATTCTCGCCGCCATGCACTCGCAGCCGCCGCTCGCACTGGCCGTCCTCGGGCGCGGGATCGTCGATCCCGCCCAGCCCTCGTTGCACGCGGACGACGAGGCCGTGCTTCGCGGGCGGGCCGCCTTCGAGACGATGCGGGTGTACGACGGCGTCCCCTTCCGGCTGGACGCTCACCTGGCCCGGCTGGCGGCTTCCGCCGAGGTGCTGGCGCTGCCCGCGCCCGACGCGGCGGCGCTGGCCGACCTGGCCCGAGCCGCGATCGGGGAGGCTGGGGCACCCGGCGCCACGCTGCGGGTGGTGTGGACAGCGGGCCGCGAGGGTTCCGGCCAGGGCTTTGGCTTCGCGCTGGTCACGGCGCTTCCCGCAGGCCTCGAGGAGCTGCGGCGGCGCGGCCTGCGGCTGGCCTCGCTGCAGCTCGCGATCGGCGCCCGGGCGCGTCAGGCGTCGCCCTGGTTGCTGCCTGGCGTGAAATCGACCAGCTACGCGGTCAACATGGCCGCCCAACGCGAAGCGCGCAGCCGCGGCGCCGACGACGCCCTGTTCCTGACCCTCGACGGCGTCATCCTCGAGGGGCCGACATCCAACATCTGGTTCCGCGACGGAGACACCCTGTACACACCGTCGCTGGAGCTGGGCATCCTGGCCGGCGTCACCCGCGACACGCTGATCGGCGGCGCGGCCTCAGCCGGCTACCGGGTGGAGGAGGGCGCCTTCCCGCTGACCCGCCTGGCCGCGGCGACGGAGGCGTTCACGTCCAGCAGCATCCGCGAGGTGATGGCCGTGGTCGAGCTCGATGGCAGGCGGGTGGGCGACGGTTCCCCGGGCCCCGCGGCGGCGCGCATGCAGGATGTGCTGCGGGCTGCCGCGATCGTATGAACCAGCGGGCGGTGGGCGGCAATCCGCCTAGCATGCGGGGATGAGCACGAAGGACAGGGACAGCTCGCTGGAGCGGGGCGGCGGCGGGATCAAGGTACCGCGCGGATATCCGAAGGAGCTCCAGCGCGACCGGCAGAAGGGGCTGAAGGCGCTGCTGCCACCGTCGGTGAAGACCACGATCAGGCGGGCCGTGATCGGCTACGGGCACGCCACCGGCGCAGTCCGGGTGCTGCCCGACTTCGCCGTCATCGGTGGCCAGCGCTGCGGCACCTCCTCCCTGCACGCCTGCCTGGCGGGGCATCCAGCCGTGGCGATGACACGGATCAAGGAGGTGCGCTACTTCGACATCCACCACGGCTTCGGCCCGCGCTGGTACCGCGGCCACTTCCCGCCCGTTCCCCAGATGGCGCTGATGAGCCTGCGGGCGGGCACGCGCGCGCAGGCCGGTGAGGCCAGCCCCGACTACATCTTCTACCCCCACGTCCCCTCGCGGATGGCGGAGCTGGTGCCCGACGTGCGGCTGATCGCGATGCTGCGCGACCCGGTCGCGCGGGCCTACTCCCACTTTCAGCACGAGTCCGCCCTGGGCTGGGAGACCCGGCCGGTGGAGGAGGCCTTCGATCCAGTGCGGCTGGCCGAGGTCGACGCGTCGGTGCGCCGGATGGAGGCCGACCGCGACCTGCTCGACCACGACTTCCAACACGGCTCCTACGTCGCCCGCGGCCGGTACGCCGAGCAGCTCGAGCGGTGGTATGCGGCGTTCCCGCGCGACCAGGTGCTGGTGATCGCCAGCGAGGAGTTCTACGCCGACCCGCCCGCGGTGGTGCGCCGGGTCACCGACTTCCTCGGCCTGCCGCATCGCAAGCTCGACTCCTACCCGCGGCGGATGAGCCTGCGCTACCCGGCGATGCCGGACGACCTGCGAGAACGCCTGGTGGAGACCTTCCGCGAGCCGAACCGGCGGTTGTACGAGCTGCTCGGCCGCGACCTCGGCTGGCCGGCGTAGGCCCCGCCTACAGCGCGCCCTCGGGCACCTTGTGCCAGGCGGCCACGTACTCGCGCTGCAGCGGGTGGGTGAGCCGGCCCGCCCACGCCACCTGCACCATGGTCGGCTCCTTGGGCGTGTTCCGCGGGTACATGCCGGCCTCCCAGGGCAGCCGGTCGCCCTTGCGATGGTTGCATCGCCGGCAGGCGGCCACCACGTTGTCCCAGGAGTGCAGACCGCCGCGGGAGAGCGGCTTCACGTGGTCGACCGTGAGGTCGCCGGGCCCGGCGTCGCGGCCGCAGTAGGAACACCGCCAGTTGTCACGGCAGAAGAGCACCCGCCGCACCACGTTGCGCCTGACGATCGGCCGCAGCTCGACGTATGCGGGCACCTGCACGATCACCGGCAGCGCCACCCGCAGCCGCTCGGAGCGGTAGACGACCGACGGCTCCTCGGCGATCACCTGCGCCGTGCCGCAGACCACCAGCGTCACGGCTCGCTCGCGCGAGACGAGGCTGGTGGGCCGCATGGTGGCATCGAGCAACAGGCAGCGGATGCTGCACCTCCGATGGTCGTTGCTTGAAAGTGTAGAGCCTCCGGTGGCGATCAGGGTGGTGGAGATCCGGTGCCGAAGCGGTAGAGGCGGCCCCTGTCCGACAGGGCATAGAGCTCCCCCGAAGCATCCTCCGCGAACGACGTCAGGCCGGGCACGCGAAGGCTCATCAGCTGCGGCCCGCCGCCGTCCCGGAGCGTCCACAGCAGGCCGCTGCAGTAGTCGCCGAAGACGTAGGCGCCGGCCAGGGCGGGAACGTCACGGCCCCGGTAGACGTAGCCGCCGGTGATGCTGCATCCCTGCTGGTGGCTGTAGGTGGCGACCGGGCGCACCAGCCGGGGCGGCGCCGCCGGCTGATCGTCGTTGTAGCGCTCGTTCCCTTCGTAGGCGCTCCAGCCGAAGTTGGCGCCCGGCCCGGTTCCCGCGGGCAGCCTGTCGACCTCCTCCCAGGCCCCCTGGCCGACGTCGCCGATCCACAGGTCGCCGGTGCGCCTGTCGAAGCTGAACCGCCAGGGGTTGCGCAGCCCCAGGGCGAACACCTCTGGCTGAGCGCCCGCCGCGCGGACGTCGAGCCGGAGCAGCTTGCCCAGCGGGTTCGCGGGATCCTGGGCGACGCGATCCGGGTCGCCGCCCGAGCCGCCGTCGCCGAGGCCGATGTAGAGCAGGCCGTCGGGGCCGAACACCAGGTCGCCGCCGTTGTGGTTGCTGAACGGCTGATCGACCGCGAGCAGCTGGCGGGCTGTCGAGGGGGCGGCGCGGCCGTCCGCCACCCGGTAGGAGACCACCCGGGTGTCGCCGGCCAGGTCCGTGTAGTCCGCGTAGAGCAGGCCGTTGGTCGCGAACCCCGGGTCGAACGCGATCGACAGCAGGCCCTGCTCGGTGCTCGTGGACACCTGGCCGCTGAGATCGAGCAGCGGCGTGGCTGCGATCTGCCCGTCCCGGACCGCGAGCACCCGCCCGCCCTTCTCCGTGACATACAAGGTGGACGGATCTCCCGGGGCGACGTCCATGTCGAGCGGCCGCTCCAGGCCGGAGGCGACGGGCACCAGTCTCACCGGGCCGGTCTCGGCCCGCCCGCGGGAGGTCGCGGAACCCACGGTCTCGCCGGCGTCGGAGCCGCCGCACCCGCATGCCGAGGCGAGCAGCGCTGCGAACAGGAGCAGGTGCCGGGGGGACATCGATCCGCACACTAGATCCATGGGCTGCCCATCCGGCAGCGGGTTTCTCACATCACGCCGAGAGGCGATACTGGCGCTTGCCGGCCCGCTTGGCCTGCAGCAGCGACGCGTCGGCACGGCCCATCAGGGCCAGCGGATCGGTCTCGCCGGGCGCGGACACGGCGACGCCGATCGATGCCGCCAGCCCGGCCCGTGCGGCGACTCCGTCCAGCACCCGGCGGGCGACCAGCTCCACCTCCATGCCGATGTCCGGCAGCACCACGCCGAACTCGTCGCCGCCCAGCCGGCCCGCCACGTCGCACAACCGGCAGGCCGCGATCACGGCGCTCGCGGTGTCGCGCAGGGCACGGTCGCCGGCCAGGTGGCCGCGGCGGTCGTTGATCGACTTGAAATCGTCGAGATCGAGCACGAGCACGCCGACCGATGCGCCGGTGCGGTGGGCCCGTGCCAGCTCCTGGGCCAGGCGCTCGTAGTAGGCCCGGTGGTTCAGCACCTCGGTCAGCGGATCGCGGTCGGCCTGTCGCCTGAGGTCTTCGTAGAGCTGGGCGTTCCTGACCGCCAGCGCCGCCTGGCTGGCGACCGTCTGGCAGAAGGTCACGTCGCGCCCCGACCAGGCTCGCGACGAGCGGTAGTCGGCGACCTCGATCAGGCCCACGGAGCGTCCCTCCACCGTCAGCGGCAGCTCGATCGACGAGCGCCATCCCCAGTGCACGAGCACCTCGCGGTCGGCCGGGCGGACCGTGGGATCGGTGATCCGAAACTCGCGGTAGCCGCCTCCCGCGATCAGCAGGTCGCGGGTCTCCGGATAATCGGCCAGCGCGTTGATCTCCTGGCCGCGCGGCCAGGCCGGCGGGCCCAGCATCGTCCAGGCGGCGGCGTCGACCAGCGTGTCGTCGCCCTCGTCCCACAGCGAGATCGCGCACTCGTCCGCCCGGCCGACGGCGAACACCAGCTCACGGGTCAGCGACGTCAGCACGTCGCTCAGGGACAGCGACTGCGACAGCGTCACCGCGACGCGATGGAGGACCTCGAGCTCCCTCCGGTCTCGATCGTGGATGCGACCGCGTATGTTGGCCATATCAGACGTATCGGCACCCCAGACCCTCGCTTGAGGTACGGATGCCCCCCAAACCCTCCTCGGATTGCGGTACCAGCACGTCCCCCGACCGGTTCGCCGGGCCCCCGCACCCCTGTTTCGGTACAGTCCTGCGCCGTGGAGCAGCCGCTGGTCACCGTCGAGCAGCCGGCCGAGGGGGTCTGCCTGATCAGGCTCCAGCGCCCGGCGAAGCTGAACGCCCTGTCCGAGCAGCTGATCGCGCAGTTCATGGCGGTGCTGGAGACGGATGCCGTCGGCAGGTCGCGGGTGATCGTGCTGGCGGGCGCCGGGCGGGCGTTCTGCGCCGGCGCCGACCTGACCGAGTTCCGCGACCCCAGCCCGGAGGGTACATACGACTACTACCGCGGCCCCGGCCAGATCTGGGAGGTGCTGCCGCGGCTGCCGCAGCCGTCGATCGCCGCCATCCACGGCTTCGCCATCGGCGGCGGCGCCGAGCTGGCGCTGTCCGCTGACCTGCGCGTCGCCGACGAGACGGCGGTGTTCGGCTTTCCGGAGGTGTCGCTGGGCATCCTGCCCAGCGCCGGCGGCATGACCAGGCTGGTGCGGATGGTGGGGGTGGCACGGGCGAAGCAGCTGATCCTGCTGGGCGAGCGGTTCGACGCCGCCCGAGCGCTCGAGCTGGGCCTGGTGGCGCAGGTCGTGGCGGCCGGCGAGGCCGAGGCCGCCGCACTGGGATTGGCCGGCACCCTGGCCGCCCAGCCGCAGCTGGCGCTGCAGGTGACGAGGACGCTGATCGACCGCTCCGACGACATGCCGCTGGCCGCCTCGATCGAGCTCGAGAAGCTGGCCCAGGGCATGCTCTCGATGTCGTCCGACGCCTACCGGGCCGAATGAGCCCGGCTGCGATCGTCACCGGCGGCGGCACCGGGATCGGCCGGGCGACCGCGCTTGCGCTGCACCGCAACGGCTTCTCGGTCGTGATCGCCGGCCGCCGGCCCGAGCCGCTGGAGGAGACCCGGGCGCTGATCGGGGAGGACTGCGCGACCCTGGCCGGCGACATCCGCGAGGCCGAGGTGGCCGACGCCCTGATCGGGCTCTGCCTGGAGCGCCACGGCCGGGTGGACGTGCTGGTCAACAACGCCGGCGGCCAGTTCGTCGCCCCGGCCGAGGACATCAGCCCCAACGGCTGGGCGGCCGTCAGGCGGCTCAACCTCGACGCGCCCTGGTATCTGATGCAGCAGGTCGCCAAGCGCTCGATGATCCCGGCGGGCGGCGGCCGGATCGTGTCGGTGGTGCTCTGTCCCACCCGTGGCATTCCCGGAATGGCCCACTCCTCAGCCGCCCGCGCCGGGGTGCAGGCGCTGACCAACGTGCTGTCGGTCGAGTGGGGGCGGCACGGGATCGGCGTCGTCGCCGTCGCGCCCGGATGGATCGACACCGAGGGCACCCGCCAGTACGGCGACGACCTGGCCCGGATGGCCGAGCTGGTGCCGATGAAGCGGCTGGGCTCCGCCGAGGAGGTGGCCGACCTGATCGCGTTCCTGGTGTCGCCCAGCGCTTCGTACATCACCGGCCAGACGATCGTCATCGACGGCGGCATCGAGAACACCGTCGCCGCCACTCCCGGCCGGTACTAGCGCGCGAGTCGCTGCTATCGTCAAGCCGATGGCACAGCCCCCGGTACCGCAGAGCGTCGACGAGCTGGCCGGGGCGCTGCGGGAGCACGCCTACCTGGCCGACCGTGGGCTGGCCACCGTGCTTCACCTGTCGATGCGCCTGGAGAAGCCGCTGCTGCTCGAGGGCGAGGCCGGCGTCGGCAAGACCGAGCTCGCCAAGGTGCTGGCCGAGGTCACCGGCGGCCGGCTGATCCGGCTGCAGTGCTACGAGGGCATCGACGTCGCCCACGCTCTCTACGACTGGAGCTACGCCCGCCAGCTGCTGTACATCCGCACCCTCGAGGCAGGGGCCGCGCGCGACGCCCGCGAGACGTTGCACGAGCTGTTCTCACGGGAGTTCCTGGAGCGCCGGCCGCTGCTGGATGCGGTGGAGAACACCGACCCCGTGGCGCCGGTGCTGCTGATCGACGAGATCGACCGGGCCGACGACGAGTTCGAGGCCTTCCTGCTCGAGCTGCTGAGCGACTTCCAGGTCACCATCCCCGAGATCGGCACCATCTCCGCCGAGCGGCGGCCGCGGGTGATCCTGACCTCGAACCGCACCCGCGAGCTGCACGACGCACTCAAGCGGCGCTGCCTGTACCACTGGATCGGGCACCCCT
>Ga0111538_10013134_pt1 | contig 10925 bp, 6 predicted proteins | sample SoiMethybrSBSTD1_FD_79669 | JGI IMG/M metagenome (GOLD analysis project Ga0111538, IMG submission 79669) | Bulk soil microbial communities from a Populus tree surrounding site in Tennessee, USA - Soil MetaG P. TD hybrid SBSTD1 (version 2)... | ecosystem: Environmental > Terrestrial > Soil > Tree... | reverse complement strand
TGCGACTACTATTGAGCGTGAAGTTGTAGCTGGCCGAGGTACTGACTACGCTTCCGTTCTCGGTCCAGTTCGTAAACGTGTAATTCGTGTTGGCCGTCGCGGTCACCGCGCGTGAACTGCCCGCCGCGAACGTTCCCCCACCGCCCACCGTCCCACCTGCGCTCGGAGATGCGGTCACGGCAATCGTGTAGTTAACAGTGGTGAAGTTCGCGACCAGGGTGCGATTGCCATTAAGCGTGAAGGTGTAGCTGGCCGAAGTACTAACCACGCTTCCGTTCTCGGTCCAGTTCGCGAATGTGTAATTCGTGTTGGCCGTCGCGGTCACCGTGCGTGAACTGCCCGCCGCGAACGTTCCCCCGCCGCTGACTGTACCGCCAGCACTCGGCGATGCGCTCACGGCAATCGTGTAGTTAACAGGGGTGAAGTTCGCGACTAGATTGCGATTGCCATTAAGCGTGAAGTTGTAGCTGGCTGAAGTACTGACTACGCTTCCGTTCTCGGTCCAGTTCGTAAACGTATAATTCGTGTTGGCCGTCGCGGTCACCGCGCGTGAACTGCCCGCCGCGAACGTTCCCCCGCCGCTGACCGTGCCGCCCGCGCTCGGCGATGCGCTCACGTTAATCGTGTAAGTCTGGGCCGCAGGTGTTACCGTCAGCTGCCGTGTCGCGAAATTATTGCCGTCAGTGATCTCGTTTACGACCTGCTCTCCGTCAGCCCAAAAGAAAAAGTAATAGGTTCCCGGCGCAGTTCCGCTTGGAATTTGAATACTTTTAGAATTAACGGAACTATTACTATTAGCGGCTACTGAAGAAAACTGAATAAAACCAAGGTAAGTGTCACCGTTGCTCCCCGGAGTCAAAACTGCGTCTGTCGAAAGATAGAGAGAGACGACATTTACTCCAGCAGTTGCATTTCCGGAGTTGTCCTCTGAACAACTTGCGGTAACATTTGAGCCGGCTACCACAGTTGTGGGCGTAATATTTTGTGTGCCCGCCGTTATCGTTAGATCAGGTAACCCTGAACTTGGAGTCCCCGTAACGCAAATTTGAAAATTTGCATCTGAACCGGTTGGTTCAACACTTCCAAAATCATAGATTCTTACATAATAAGTATTGCCGACAGTTAATCCGGATAGTGGTAGATTCTCGGTAACACCTTGTCCCCCATCACTACATCCAATCGGAGAACCACCACAAGAACTATAAACAGATACTACAGGGTCACCTGTCGATGTAGATGGATCTACCGTTACCGTTTGTGAGGAACTGGTCGCAATAAACTTATACCAGACATCATACATGTTAGGGCTTGAAGAACCGTCGCAAGACGGTTTAGAAAGACCGGACGCGGTGGCGTTGAGAACGGTTCCTGATGTGTAACTACAGGAAGTATTTGAGATCAGAACAACTGCATTAGAACAGTTATCATTCGCGGGCGGAGTTCCAGTTCCACCACCATTAAAATATGACATCCAAGTGGACCAAGGCAGCGGGCCGGGACACGTGGTGTCAGTACCAGGCATATCATTATGTCCACAAATTCCGGGACTGGAATTTAGAGTGGTTGGAAAACCGTATAGGTTCTTAAAGAATCGTGCCATTGTCGCTGATGCATTGAGCATTGCGGCACTGTTCCACATGCCTGGATTTGCTGCGGTAGCCTCATGTTCGACCCCAATAGACCTTGGATTATTTAAAGGAAAACCAGAAGCTCCGCTATGGAATGCAGTATTTGCTACCGCGACCATTTGAGTAATTTCACCATTAGAATTCTTAATTACAAAATGGGCACTTGAAGCACCTCTCGCGGTACTTCCTTCGCAACCTCTATACGTACCTGGGCAGCTGCTTGGACAAGTACCTGCGGGACACGGACAAGTTTGGAACCAACTGACTGTACCGAGGTAGGTTCCTGTGCCAATCCAATGATTTACCCAAGTATCAATTGAATGGGTCCTGCCGGCGGCGTAGTTGCAAGAAGCAGCTGAATTGGTTAACGCTGGACCATAATCTGCTGATTGAGGAGTCAATGTTGAATCATAATTCGAGGATCGCGGAATAAGCTCGGGATTCTTTTTTAGATAGTTACCATTTACTTGATTCTTCTTTGATTCAATATTAATTTCTTCTCCCCAAACGGTTTGGGCTCTGACTCCGTCATTTAGGGTTTCAAAATAATTTACTGCTTGCTTCGCTCTTAATTCAGGGCTAATCAAACCGCTAAATTTTGCTATTGCGGCAAACCAGTCTTCTATATCATTAAAGTTCTCTTTTTCGTTACCTGCGTATTTGGCAATTAATGCGGCAGCACCGCGAATATTCTGCCTGGCATCATCCTTTAATACCTGTTCGGAGACCCCTATTAGTTGGGCAGCTTCTCCCAGAGTATTACAGTAACTATTTTGCACTAGATGCATAACACCCCAACCTTGGTCAATTGTGGGGCCAGTTTGTGTCCAGTTATTTTCGATCTGACCTATCACCATTAATAATGAAACCGGCACGCCGAATTCTTCCGATGCCTGATCAAAATATTCTCGAGTTGTAGAGACGTTTGGGTGCGGACGCATGAAGTAATCTCTTAGAACGGAGACATTGGTAAGCGTATCCGACTCCATATTTTGTGAGGGGTTATCATTCATTCCCAGTGTGAGGTTCAAATAATCTGTTAAATCACGCTGTACGAATGTATCTCCGTTAATTACTGTCACCGTAACTGGTCTATCAAGCGATCGGTCGATGATTGACTTATCTTTTGGAGTTGATTGCGGTACCGCTTTGTTTCTGAGGTCAACACCTCCGTTAAATTGAGCGTATCTATCGCCGGCCGATGAATTGAGATTGACGGATTCTTGAGCCGTCCTGGCCGATGTCGGCCATTCGAAAAGGATAGCGAGTAACAACAGGCCCCCGCACAACAACGTGATGAGCCTTTGATTCATGTTCATACCATTCTCCGCGAATCTGGCATTCGCCACCTGACGCCTGACAATTGTTAACCTGTTCTGTTTCCCACCGCGCTAGCTTGGTCCGAAAATCGAATACCTCGCGCTGCCCTCGAATCGGGACGGCGGCGTAACAGGAACGATGGTCCCGTCTGCAAGCTTGATTTGCCCATCTCGAGTAAGTGGGTGTTCACAGCTCGGTCAATATTGTGGGGAGGCTTGTGACATTGAGACTGCCGTGAAGCGAAAATCTGCTGGGACTCTGCCACCAAAAACTCGCATAGCGCAAAAACTAAATCTTCCTCCTGGTTGGACCAAGGCTTACGAACGGTTTCCTCTAAAGTCAAAGCACACGATCAGATGCATTCCGGAACTATTGGTGCCGATCCCATGGCAACGTGCTTTCGAGTTCAGGGTCTTCAGTACAATAGTGATCGCCAGGTGAAAATCCTCGCACTTGTAAGGAAACATTAGTTATGACCGCCAAGATCTCAGGTCGACCAACCCAGTGCATGCCTAACGCTGGGAGACACGGCCCTCTCCACTAAGAGAGAGGGCCGGTGGGGGTGAGGAGTGACGCATGACCTTCACTACCTTTATTGTGCCCGTCCTGCGAAGCACGTGACGGTGAGAGTCGCTACTAACCGTTGCGCAGGCTGGATAGTTACGTCGTGCGGGTTAGTCCATCGCGTTTACCTGGAATTCTTTAGTTCATCCTTAATTTCCTCCACCAGCAAGGCCCCATTCATCATTAGAAGGAGCAGTTTGGAGGTACATGCATTCCTCTACATTAGTGGCGGCAAACTGGGAATCCTCTCACTCGACAAAATATTCTTCGGCATCACGTCGCCAACAGGTTCGTATGGTCACTCCTCGTTGTGTTCCTTGAGCCCCTTCTCGGGGTGGTAGAGAGGCTAATCGTAGTCATTTGTGTCAAATTGTTTTGGACAAACTCCAGGTGTTCTGGTGATCGATCAGGCCATGCTCACGCTTTATGAGATCCAACTCCGCTACGCGTTCTATTACCAACAGATCCTTCAGCGCGTTGCCGAGTCTTACCTTGAGTCTGGCGCCGTGGCCAAACACGCTCTGGAGAAGCTGGAGTTGGAAAGGGCCAACATTGAATCCGGTCACCGCTGGGCCTCGGAGAAGAGTATCGGAGAAACCGGCGCAGCATTGCGTGCGGCGTACGCAGCCTCAGCTGTTACAGTTCGAGAATGGGCCACTCCTCCAAGAGAATTAGCCCGCTGGGCCAAAGAAGGACTCTTCGCCGCACGACAGCTTGACGATTGCGAAGCAGTAGGACGTCACCTCAGCAACCTGGGCCATGCCTGCGACCAGATGGGACAGTTTCGTCGAGCCTGACGTGTCACAAACTTGCCCTGTCGATTTCTCGCGAGTTCAACAATCGCCACACCGAAGCTGAAGACTTGTTTGGAATGGGTATGGCGCTGCTCAATCTCGGCTGCGCCCGCGAGGCAGTTAGTTTGTCCAAGCAATCGCTGAGAATTCTTCGTGAGCTCGGCGATCGCTTCATTGAGGCTTCGGCATTGTCGAACCTCGGCTTGGCCTATGAATCGTTGGGTCAGACCCGTCGGGCTATTGGATATCACGAACAATGTCTGACGCTCACGCGGGAATTCGGAGACCGACGCGGCGAGGCCCAAGCGCTCAACCAGATCGGTTCTTGTTACGAAACGCTCGGCGACGCGAAGCGCGCCATCCAAATGCATGAGGATGCCTTGGAGCTCTTCCGTTCGTGTGGGGACCGGCGCGGCGTGGGTCAGGCGCTCAACGGGTTAGGCAACGCTTTTTACGATGTCGGTGACCCGCAAAGGGCAATTGAGTGTTTTGAGCAGTGTCTGACATTGGCCCGCGAATCCGGCGATGCGAGAGCCGAGAGTGATTCTCTGGGAAATCTTGGCATCAGCTGTCAGGCACTCGGCGACGTACGCCGCGCCATTGAATATCACGAGCAGGCCCTAACTATCGATCGCGTCTCAGGCGACCTGGAAAGCGAGGGACGCAGTTTGGGAAATCTCGGGAGAGCTTTGGAGGCTGAGGGTGATTGGCAACGTGCGGTAAGTCTGCACGAGCAAGCCCTCGCAATTTCAAGGCAAATTGGTGATCGAGTCGCAGAGGCTCATGATCTCTGCAACCTTGCCAGTGCTTATGCAGTTGCCAGTCAACCACACCGAGTGATCGAGAATAGTGAGCAGTCCCTGGCGCTGGCAACGAAGATCGGGCTTCGAGAGGTTGAAGCTGAAGATTTGCGTCTCTTAGGAGTAGCGCGCAGGGTTCTTGGAGACGACGTCCTGGCGGACGATTATTTCCGCCAATCGCTGGAGCTTGCTCGGGAGTTGGATTATCCGACTGCACAGCATGCGGCGCTAGACGCTTTGGCCGGCACCCGGAAATAGGAGAGCAGGTAATCCGCAAGCCATCGTGTCGAATTCCAGTGCGGAAGGAGATCCAAACCACGAGAGTCGAGAGCGTGATTAATCAGTTCGCTTCTTAGGCGCGACAGTTCGCGCTCGAGAATATGACGTACAAGGCACGGCAAATCATTGGTTGCTTAGAGTAAGTCCCTTGCCCTCCCTTTGGGCGAATTGCTCGTCCCCCCAAGCCGCAATCTTAGTGAACGCCTACTCGAAAAGCGTGGTTCTAAACTGCACGTAACAGCGACTCTGATCAGGGATCTCTGACCGTTCGTACTTCTTAGCGTCGCCTCGCGATACGGAACGGATAGCTGCCGACAGTACTCCACTGGTTCGGCGGCGTTAGTCCCTTCACTCTCAGATCGTATGTTCCGGGGATCAGAAATTTCGAGTTCAAACTAAGTGACAGAGCGTGGTAGGCGTCCGGTTTGAAGCCGCCTTGATTAAAAACTGTAACTCCTCGATGGTCCAGGATTGCCACTCGATAGGCGCTAAAACCCCTTGTGTCCTCCACCGGTATGGAAAGCGCGTATCTCGAACTTGATGAGGGCGGATTAATCTCCACCGGGGCCGGGACCTGTCCCCTCGCCACGGAGACTAAGGCAAAAATCGGAAAGTTAGCTTCCGGAGCTTCCGATCCGCGAACTAAATCTTGCTCTCGCTTATTGGCAGCGGCTTCGGCTTGGAGTTTCTTCTCGAGATCGTCAAGCCGCCGAACCAGTTCCTGGTTGGTTTCATTGTGTCGTTTTTCCGATGCGGCCGCAGTTTGTGACTCCTGCTGATATTTTTGGCTACTGGCAGCAGCATCTGCTTTGGCTTGACGTAGCTCGGCTTCCAATCTGCCCTGCCGGCGAACAGCAAAAAAGCCGAGCCCTACCGCCACAATCACGCAGGCGCAAGCAATCGCCGGCCAAAAGCGAAGAGGCACTAATCGTTGAAGCCGCCATCGCTGAGTACGGGATACCTGCCTATCCGAAAATAATGTCTCCTGTACGGCCAGGCCTTTCAGATCGTGGATAAAACTTCTCGATATCTTTAACTGCTCGACACACTCCGGACAGTCCACGAAATGCGCTTCGAATTCTTCGACCTGGTCCGCGGCCAGTGTCCCCAACACGTATTGGTCGATCAAATGGGACTCAATAATGTAGTCGTGGTTCATCAGAGGCACTGCCCTTACTGATAGAGTGGCAACAGAGCGTAAAACATCGCAATGAAATGCAACGGCTCATCCGCGTCCACTCTTGTCCTCCAGCTTCTTACGTTTGAGGTAGAGTTTCTTATAGCGTTTTCTAGCTCGATGCAAAACCCTGTCGAACTGCATACTGGTCAAACCAAGATCAGCACAGATCACGTCCTTTGGTTCTTCGTTTATATAAAAGCGCAAAAGCATTTTCCGGTCCCGAGGGATGAGTTCTTCAATCACCTCGCGAATCTCGGCGAACTGCTCAGACGTCTCTAGTTTTTCCAACAGGTTTGGCGATGGGTCTGGCAACTGTTCAGCATGTTCCAGATACTCGTTACATTCCCTTCTCCTGATTCTCCTAATCTGGCCAATCGCATGATACTTAGCCACACTTGAGACAAAGGATTTCAGGCTTTCGGGTTGCTGGACATCGCCGTTCCGGATTTTTTTTATTATTGTGATCAAGGCGTCTTGCGAAAGATCCTCAGCCAAAGGAGGGTTTCTCACAATATTAAGGATGATTTGGAAGACCCCTGCTCCAAAGCGGGCTACCAATTCCGCTTCGGCGTCTGTGTCGCCGGCAATGATTCGGCTCACCAGGCCGCCGTAGTCAAGGCTCACGTTCACCTCCCCGAGGTCCGGGGAAACACTCGCTTAGGTAAAGACATCGATTATGGCGCCCCGATGATAACAAAAGGCGCCCAGTAGTAAGGATGACGTGTTTCGGAACCGCCGTTGAGCATGCGCAGTTTGGCTTCCCGGAGCGCGGCTGGCCTTGCGGCATTTTTCACCATTTGCTGGTAAAAGTCCTTCATCAACTGCGCAGTTGAGATGTCGCTCACCGCCCACTGGCTGACTACCACTGAGCGGGCGCCGGCAATGAAGAAAGACCTACTAAGTCCGATGACGCCTTCACCCGAAGACAACTGACCCCATCCTGTTTCGCAGGCACTCAAGACCACCAGATCGCAGTTCAAATCCAGATCCGCAATTTCGGTTGCTCGCAAAAGTCCGTCTTCATCATTATCAACGTCACGCGCCAACACCACCGCAGAACGACCTGGATTTCGCTCGTCAATCAGACTGTGTGTGGCAAGGTGTATCCATCTGTAGTTTTTTAGAGGCTCCTGCTTAAACGCTTTTTCCGTACTGTCTTTCCCCAAATACAGACGCTCTCGTTCTTTGGGAATCAGACTCGCGATGTATTCGACTTCGTCTCGGGTCCTCGGTAAACGTGGAAGATTAGATGTTTTCCCGTCCCAGGCTTGCCTTTCGATGTTCGCAGAGCTTGCCGGAAGATTCCGGCGGAGAGAGGTCTTCGAGCTCTGCTGAAATACGGGGTCACCAAAGGCGAGCAAGTCCAGTTGGCCGTCGGTCTCCGACGCGGAGCCGAGCGGCTGGCGCAGCAGTTCGATCAGACTTGCGGATGGCAGATAGGTGATCTCGTGGTCTTCAATCAAGTACCGGCCATTATGGAACAGTGATTCATATGGCACATGGTTCAGCAGCCCGTCCGGGATTACAATCAGTTTGTAACTGGCGAGTTGAGTCGACAGTTTGCCAAAAAGCATTGTAAAGAGTTCCTGTGCCATCGCCCGCTGTTTCGCTACGCTCGACTGCAGATGGAGATTGGCCGGGGCGGTTGACAGGCCATTCAGATACGGTCGGACTCTTCCCTCAATCTGCCCGCGGCCAGGGAGTATCTCGAAGCCGACGGTCTCGCGCGAGATCAGCCAGACGAAGGATCGTTCTTCTCCCAGGTTGAACTCGATCACCGACTCGCGATCTCCGAGTTGATTTTGCAGTTGCTTTAGTTTGGCAGGACTGGAAAAAACCGACCGGAGTTTGGGGTGATTCAAGTCGGCCCGAAATCGCCTTTCTGCCAAATCATCTTCAACTTTAATCAACTCTCGCTGGAGATCTTCGCGCTGATGTCTATTCAGAGTTGGCGACAACAGTCTTGTGCGCAGTGCAATTGTCGATGCCGACAACGCGCTGATTTTGTTGTCCGTATCGCCGTTACTGTGGGAACCAACAAGGTGCCGAGCGCGGATGAACGCGGACAAGGTCCTTACCCGGGCGTACTGATATGCGTCGTAAGCCTCATCTGTTCGTCCCAACTCAACCAGCAGATCTACCAACTCGCGGTATGCCGCCTGACGTTCTTCGGCGAACCCGATCGCACTTCTTTCCGTCCAGGCATAAACCATCCACCAATCAGCCACCGTCCCGCTAACCGCGCGGAGATACGAGATCAGCGCGTCCTCACGCTGTTGCGAGGCGCGCTGGGCGCGCGCCAAAGCAAGCCAGCAGGGCCACCGCAATGCGTTAACCCGCAACCTCTGAGAGTCCGTGGTGGCGCGGCGCGACAGGTCTTGCGCTATCCTGAGTGCCGACTGCGCCTCTTCCCTTGCGAGTGAGACTTGTTTTGCTGACAAGTTCAGGCCGGACGAAAAACAGAGCGTCTTGATTTGCGCGGGTAGATTGTTGTTTTGCCGATAAAGGGAAAGCGCCCGATCTAGATCTGTCCGACCCTTCTCCACCAGGCCATTTTTTAGCTCCATCTGCGCCAGGAGACCTAAAGACAACGCCACCAATTTCTCGTCATTCCCCTTACTACTCGAGATGACAGCGCTCTGCGCTTGGGCCATCGCCTGTTTGAAATCACCGATCTTGTTGCTCAAAGCCGCAAGGTTCAGTTGCACCTGCGCTTCAACTGCGTAGTCCTTATTCAGATGAGCGAGACTTAGCGCCCTGGAGTAGTTGCGGAGCGACAATTCCGTCTGGTAAAGCTCAGCGTAGATTTGGCCTGTCGAGTCGTAGCTTACGGCTTTCAACGAAGGTGAAAGCCCTTGAATCAGCAGTGTCTGACGATATTGGTTTAAGGACTCGTCATAGCGCTTGTCGTCTCGGTATAAATCACCGACCTGCAATCTGGCCCGCGCCGCGCGCTCAGGTTCGCCGCGTTTGGTCCACAGAAGACAAGCTTCATCGAGGCGCTTGTCAACATCTGCTCGACCGCCTGTTTCGGCCAGTTTCATTGCCTCAACAAACAACTGTTCGGGATCATCCCAAACCACCGGGGCCGGGCTCGGGTTGGCATGAGGAGTTGCATGAAGGTTCTGATTGATGAATAGCGGCAGCCAAAGGCCGAGCAGGACGAGCAATCCTATGCGAGCAGGGTAGCGCATTCTGCTTGTGAGAATGGCTGAAGAATTCGGCCGGAAACCTAAAGTGATTGGTGGCTGGCAGCCACCTGTGGCCCTCGGGCATTCCTTCGGGTTAGAGAGCGTATCGACCATGAGGTGTTGATCGCCTTTTCAACTACAGCTGACTGTTGACGCCCATAGTATGCACATTTTTTGGTTTGTTTCGATCTATTTTCGCATCGTACGAATAAGGCTCCCGGTTGTTATTCAGATCGGAAGCCTTATCGAAACCGCGCACCTTACAAGAGATCGCTCTTGAAAAAACCAACGGTAAATACAGGATTGAGGTCGAACGTTTCGAGCTTGATGTCATACATTAGCTTATCGCCTTTCCTCACCTGCTGATAGAACGGCAACGTCAGTCCCTGAACCGTGCGATAATCCCCGTAAGTGATGCTGATGTCGTTGTCTTCCAAGCGATCGATCAGATTGTTTGAGTTAGCGTAGAAATACCAGGAGCCGCCGACGGTCTTTACCTGGAATCGGTTTCCCTTCGAGGTGGCGCCGACGTAGACCGCTTGCGTGTTCGGGTCTGAAAGGCGTCTTAGAATTGGCAGCAGACCGAACGTTGCTATTTGACGCCTGATGCTGGTGGCCTCGAGGCCATCGATCACTCTCCCTTCCACCCGGGTTTCTGTGTCGAAGGTTGTCCGAACCACAGTATGCCCATCAAATAAGTAACTCTGAGTTCTGTCGAGCGTGGTCCTATCGTACCTGGCACACGAGCCGTCCACGAACAGCCTCAGTTTCCTTTCAAACATGCGCTGCGAACCAGCTGGAACATCCCGGTAGTACATCAATGTGCCCTGCTGGGTAAACCTCGGCCACTGTTTGTTGTTGTGGCCGACATGGGCTTGCAGTACGGTCAAGACTGAGACGCTGACAGGCCCGGGTGCTGCCCGCCGATAAACAAGCCTCACGGTTAGAGTCATACCGACCCCCACTAGCAGCACGCTCCAAATAACATGACGTAAGAAGGTCTTTCTCATCTTAATTCTCCTATTCCCTTTAAAGGCCGGGGCGAACAGCTTTTGCTCGTGCAGCCATTCGCCCCAGCGGTGTTAGACTATGTCCGTTTGGCCGGCTACTCACTTGCTAGACCATTAATCTCCGGAAGAGGTGTGTGGCCTGGCAGTGGGTTGCTGGTC
>Ga0111538_10013131_pt1 | contig 10926 bp, 9 predicted proteins | sample SoiMethybrSBSTD1_FD_79669 | JGI IMG/M metagenome (GOLD analysis project Ga0111538, IMG submission 79669) | Bulk soil microbial communities from a Populus tree surrounding site in Tennessee, USA - Soil MetaG P. TD hybrid SBSTD1 (version 2)... | ecosystem: Environmental > Terrestrial > Soil > Tree... | reverse complement strand
GGATACGCCTCGACCATGTTCACGGCGGCGGTCGCGAGGTTCTTGCGATCCCACACGGTGCGGTCGTCGTCGCGGCGCTCGTTGATCGCCCCGGCCAGCCCCGGGATGAGGGCGATGCAGACCGCGATCACCCCCACGCCACCTGCGATCGCCGGCACGCTGTACCGGCGCAACGGACGGGTCAGCAGCACCGCGACGATCGTCGCGATCGCGCCGGCCAGCCAGACCGACCGCGTCTCCGTGAACAGGAGCCCGGCGAAGCACAGGGTCAGGACTCCGGAGGCCACCATCCGCCATCGCTCGTGCCGCCAGAGCACGAGCGCGATCCCAGAGCCGACCACTCCGAGGAAGAGCCCCGACCCGTTGGTCACCGCCTCCAGGAACGGGCCACGGGCGCGGTCCGCATGCGTTCCGATGCTGGCGTCGTTGATGAACGACGGAAACACGAGCTCGTTGATGTTCAGGGTCTCCATCAGCGCGGTGAAGCCGAGGTAGCCGCCCAGGGCGACGAGCGTTCCGATCAGGATCCGCCGGTGCTCCTCGGTCGCGTAGACGACGGGAGCGACGAGGAACACGAGGAACGGGACCAGGCCAACCCGCTCGGCGAGCTCGAACGACGCGCCCTCGTCCCCGAGCGTGCCCGCGGCCCACGCCGAGCCGACGAACCACAGGAGCGTGACGACCATCGCCCAGTGCACGGGCCGGAAGGTGAGCGGCGGGCGGTCGCGCACGGGCGGCGCCTTCACGATCACCGATGCGACCCCCGCGATCAAGAGCACCCGATCGACCGACACGGTGCCCGGAAGCCCCAGATGGCCCCAGTTGCCGGCGCACACCGAGGTGACGAGCGCACCGCTCAGGGTCCACGCCGGGTGCACGAACCAGAGCAAGTACACGCCTGCGACCACGAGGGCGACGCCGAACGCGAAGAACGCCGTCGAGTACGGCGCGACGACCAGGCCGAGCACAACCAGCCCGGCGATGCCCGCTAGGACTACGGCGCGAGGAGAGGGCGCGGCCCAGCGCAGCGCCATCTCAGCTCACCGAGAGGACCCGCCGGATGTCGCGGTTGGCGCGATACGTGGCAAGCGCGAGCCCGAGCAGGATTCCGGCCGCAACCGCGATGAACAGCGCGAGCTGGAGCCGCTCGAGGCGGTCGCTGTCCGCGGTGTCGGGCAGTGCGAGCGTCTGCACGACGTTGATCGCGCTCTGGCTCGCCTGGCTGTCCTCGTAGTTGTCCTGAGCGACCTGGCGCTCGAGCTGCGCCGCGCCGATACGCGACTCGAGCCGGCTCAGCTGGCCGCGCTCGGCGGCGCTCTTGTCCGCGCCGTACTGGCGCGAGAGCTGGATGTACTGCTCACGCATGTCGGCGATCCTGGCCGTCTGGTGCCGGAACTCGCGGAACAGCCTGACGCTGTTCGGGTTCTCGGCGTTGAGCGTGCGGATGTAGCGCTGGAGGGCGTCCGAGCCCTGAATGCTCAGCTTGATCGCGTCGTTCTCAGACGAGCCCTCGGCGGCCACGACGAACACCGCGCTCTCGGGCACGGTGTAGGCGGTCATCCGGGACCGGACCTCGTCGGGCGTCAGCCCGCTCTTCTTCGACACGTCGGCGATGACGCTGGGCGCGTAGATGCCGCGGGCGTAGGTGACCGCGAGCGTCTCGGTGGCCTCCTGGAAGCCCGACAGGGTGCCCGGCTCGTTCACGTCGAGCCGCCCGATCGACTGGAAGGACTCGGCCGTGTAGTTGGGCGTCCTCGCGAACGAGTAGACGAGCGCGGCGGCCACGAGGACGAGCAGCGGCAGGGCGGCGAGGAACTTGTGGCGCCTGACGGATTCGAGGACGCCGATCCGCGGCAGGATGCGCGGAGCAGCCGTCAACGTCGGCTGACCGGCTGGCTGAGTGTGCTCGTCGCTGCTCACCGTTGACGTGGTGGGGCCAGGCATGCACGACAACAACGCTGCATACCCCCAAGAACTGGCGTCGCTGATGCTAGAAGAGGAGGCGCATGGCCGGTCGCACCGGGTTCATAACGAGGATCGGCCGCGCTGCGGGCGGCCGCGTCGTCCAGCGGGTCGGCACCCCGTCCCCCCGGCGAGCGTTCTACAACAGCTTCAACGGCCAGTTCTCGGACAGCCCGCGCGCGATCTACGAAGAGCTCGTGCGGCGCCGTCCCGACATGGAGCACACCTGGATCGCGGACCGCGACGGTTTCCCCGCCGGCGCGACAAAGGTGGCGCCGTACAGCCTCGGCTACCTGCGCGAGGCGGGCCGGGCGGGCTACGTCATCGCGAACCGCCAGATGCCGGACAACTTCCGCAGCCGCGAGGGAGCCGTCTACGTCCAGACCTGGCACGGGACCCCGCTGAAGCGGATCGGCTTCGACAACGACCGCTGGAAGGAGAACCCGCGCGGCCTGGATGCGATGGCGCGCGACTTCGCGAAGTGGGACTACCTCGTGTCGCAGAACCAGTTCAGCACCGAGATCTTCCGCCGTGCGTTTCGCTTCGACGGCGAGGTCCTCGAGACCGGCTATCCCCGCAACGACGTCCTGAGCTCGCCCGAGGCGCCGGCGACGCGGGCGCGGGTTCGTGCCGAACTGGGCATCGAGGACGGCGTGCGCGCGATCCTCTACGCGCCGACCTGGCGCGACAACCTGATCGACGAGGGCGGCGCGCTCAAGTTCTCGCTCGCGCTCGACCTCGATCGACTCGAAGCCGAGCTGGGCGCGGGCAACCGCCTGCTGCTGCGCCTCCACCACCTGGTCAGGCCGTCCGCGAACGCGGAGTTCGGCGCCCTTGCACTCGACGTCTCGGACCACCCCGACATTCGCGACCTCTATCTCGCGGCCGACGTGCTGATCACCGACTACTCGTCCGCGATGTTCGACTTCGCCGTCAGCGGCAAGCCGATCGTGTTCTTCTGCTACGACCTCGACGAGTACCGCGACAGCGTGCGCGGCTTCTACTTCGACCTCGAGGCCGAGGCCCCGGGCGCTGTGTGCCGGACGACCGACGCCGTGATCGACGCGCTTCGAGACCTCGACTCGGTGCACGCGGCTAACGCGGCCAGCTACGCGCGGTTCCGCGAGCGCTTCTGCCCGTTCGACGACGGCGGTTCCGCCGCGCGCGTCGTGCAGCGTGTCATGGGAGACTCGTGACGTGCTTCCGACGTTCTTCGTAATCGGTGCGGCGAAGTGCGGGACGACGAGCCTCGACCACTACCTGGCTCAGCACCCTGAGATCCACATGTCGCCGATCAAGGAGCCGCGCTTCTTCATCGAGCTGCGGCCGGACCGGCAATACCGCGGCGACAACTACATCGGGGACCGGGAGGAGTACGAACGCCTCTTCGACTCGGGCGCAGAGGTACGCGGGGACAACACCCCGAGCTACTCGATGTACCCGTTCCACGAGGGCGTGCCTGCGCGTATCCACGCGCTGGTGCCAGACGCAAAGATCGTCTACCTGGTGGGCGATCCGGTGAAGCGCGTGGTCGCCCAGTGGATGCAGGGCGTCGCCTTCGGGAGCCAGCAGCGCACGCTCACGGATGCTCTCGAAGGGCTCGACCGGCCGGAGCACCCGCTCGTCTGCCCGGGCCGCTACGCCACGCAGGTGGAGCAATACCTCCAGTTCTTTCCCGCCGAGCGGATCAGAGTCGTCGACCAGGACGTCCTCCGGGCCGATCGGCGGACGGCACTGCGGGACGTCTTTACTTTCCTCGAAGTCGATCGCGACTACTGGAGCCCTGAGTTCGAGGTCGCGCGCAACGTCGCGAAGGACCACCGCCAGGTGCGGACGGGGTTCGCCGGACGTGTGCGCTCGAGCCGGCTCAGGCGCGTGACGGAGCCACTGCCCCCACGCGCGAAGACCGCGCTGAAAGAAGCCACCCGGCGAGTCGTCGCGCGCAAGGTCGAGCGGCCCACCCTCGAGCCGCACCTTCAGGCGCGCCTCGAGGAGATCTACCGGCCCGAGACGGAGCGCCTCAGGACCTTGACGGGTCAGACGTTCTCGGGTTGGTCCGTCTAGGCAGTGCGACGCCTCGCGAAGGCCGTCCACCGGGTTCGCTTCGCCCTCTGGGCCCTCCGGCTGCGAGCGGTCGTGCGACGCAAGGGCGGGCGGCTCGCACTCGACGCCCCGTGGGGCGCGTACTTGAAGGGCGCACCGCGGCTCGAGATCAGCGCCGACGGCGAGGGTGACGCGACCTTCCGGCTGCGGATCGGCCGCGGTGTGACCATCGGCCGAGGCGTATCGCTGCGGCTACACGCGCACGCGACGAACACCCTCGAGATCGACGACGGGACGGTCCTCCAGGACGGCGTCCGCCTGTGGCTCTTCGGAGGCCGGATCGCGATCGGCAAGAGCGTGATCCTCAGGGACCAGGCCGTGCTCAAGACGAGCGGCGAGCTGAGCCTGGGCGACCTGGTGCGAATCGGCTACAGCACGGTGCTGCATTGCCACGAGCGCGTCGACCTCGCGGACCGCGTCGTGCTGGCCGACCAGATCACGCTCGTCGACTCGGACCACGTCCACGACGGCAGCGACACCTGGTTCATGAAGCAGCCGGTGCGCGCCGCGCCGATTTCCATCGCGCGCAACACGCTGGTCGGAGCGAACTGCGTGGTCACACGCGGAGCGCGCCTCGGCAAGAACGCGATGGTCGCGGCCGGCGCGGTCGTGCGCGAGGGTGAGTATCCGGACGGATGGCTCGTGGGCGGCGTGCCCGCCAAGCCGATCCGAGAGCTGGAGCCGGGCGAACAGCCTTAGGGAAGCCCGAGCCGCTCGAGCACTCCCTCGAGCCGCGCGCGGGCGACCGCGGGTGAGTGTCTCGTCGCGAGCTCGGCGGAGCCGCGGTGCGCGAGCTCGCGGCTCGGTCCCGGATCGGCGGCGATCTCGCCCAGCGTGCGCACCCACTGGTCCGGCGTGGACATCTCGAAGCATCCGTCGAGCGGCATCAGCCCCTGGAGCCCGACCGGCGTCCCGACACACGGGATGCCGCGCGCGATCAGCTCCAGCACCTTGACGCGCACCCCGCTCCCGATGAAGAGGGGGATCACGCAGGCGGTGACCTCCGGGAGGATCGCGTCGAGGTTCTCGACGAAGCCATGGACGCGCACGCCGTCCTTCCCGTCGAGCCCGAGGATGTCCTTGGGCGGACGTGCGCCCACGACCTCGAGTCGAGCGTCGGGCGCGCGTTCGCGGAGCCCGGGCCAGACCTCCGACATGAACCACCGCAGCCCGTTGACCCGGCCGACCGACGAGAGCGCGCCGAGGACCAGGAACCGCGCCGGAGCCGGAGGGGCGGGCAGCGGCGCGGAATGCACCGCGATCGGCCACACCGAGATGCGCTCGGCGAGATCGGCGCGTTCCGACAACAGCCGTTCGCGATCACCGTCGCTGAGGACGAAGACGTGCTCGAACTCGCCCAGCGCGTCGGCCTCCCACGTCCGCGTCCGGCGACTGTCCGCCCGCATCGCGATCCGGACAAGGGGATTGCGGTGCTGCGACGAGAGCTGCGCGAACTGCTGCCACTCGACGTTGTGCGCGGTGAGGATCGCCGGCGCCTCGGGGACCAACGCCCGATAGGGCGTCGTGGCCAGGTGATCGCAGTGCACGAGGTCGTATCCCGGGTCCGCGGACCACTCGCGAACTCGCGCCACGGCCTCCTTCGTCGTCGACTTGGCGATCCTGAACGGCTCGCGCCGAAGCGCGGCGCCGGCGAAGATCAGCGCCGTGCGCGCCCGCGCCTTGGCGTAGTGGAAGTGCGGCAGCCCCACGAGCTCGACGCGCTCCGCCAACTCGAGGAGCTCCCGCGGGGGCTCCTGTCCTACGGGCGCCAGGGCGAGCACGTCGAGCGTCCCGAACTCGGCGAACGCCTCGAGCAGCCGCCAGGTTGCGATCTGGCCGCCGCTGCCGCCGTTCCGGGGAACGTCGGTCGTCAGGAAGAGGATCCGGGGGCGCGCCTGCGCGGGCGTCACGCGCCCGCCTCGAACAGCTCCTGCAGCCGGGCCGCCGAGTCGCGGATGTCGAACTCGGCCGCGACCTTCTCGCGCCCGGCGGCACCCAGGCGTTGCCGCAGTTCGGCGTCGCCGGCCAGCCGCCCGACGGCTTCGCTCAGCTCGTCGGCGCGCCCCGGCCGAAACAGCAGGCCGGTGCGATCCGGCTCGACGAGCTCGGGGACCCCCATGGTCGCCGGGGCCACGACCGGCAGCTCGTACGCCATCGCCTCCATCAGCACCACCGGTATGCCCTCGGCGAAGCTCGCCATCGCGAAGAGGTCGGCGGCCTCGTAGAACTCGCCGATCCGGTCCTGGCCGACGGCGCCCGCGAAGCTGACCCGGTCGCCGATGCCCAGCTCGTCACAGAGCTGCTCGAGCTCCTGCCTGTGCGGCCCGTCACCCACAACCGTGAATTCGACGTCGGCGAGCTCGCGCGTCGCCTGAAGAAGCATCTCGACACCCTTGCGCGGCGAGAGCTTGCAGACCGTCAGCATCCGGACCGACCGCCCCTCGGCAGGCGGGGGAGCCGTGGTGCGCCGCGTCCGCTCGAGGTCGATGCCGCAGTGGACCACGTGGACCTTGGGCCAGTGGCGCCGCTCTGCGAAGGCCATCACCTGGCTGCGCCCGAAGTCGCTGATGCAGACGGCGAACTCGGCGGCGGCAACCTTTTCGGCGAGCGCGTCGTTGTGCGCGTCGTAGAACTCGTCCGGCCCGTGGATCGTGAGGCTCCAGGTGTGTCGCGGGTCGCCGTCGATCCGGTTCGCGAGATCCGTCGCGAGCAGCGCCACGGCGGGCGCCGTTCCCATGAGGTGCACGTGGACGTGGCAGATGCCGCGCCGGCGCAGCTCCCCCCACAGGAGCAACGCCTCCAACACCCACGACAGCGCCAGGAGCTTTCCGCGGGCACCGGGCCGCGCGAGCCGGAACGCGCCGGCCACGAGCGCGCTCACCCCGGCGGGGCTGCGCACGAGCGCGGCGAACATGCTCCGCGCCGCGGCGACCGGTGACGGCGGCAGCAGGCTGGTGGTGCGGTCGGCCTCGGCGCGGTCTTCGGGCGCGAGCAGGTCGGTCTCCGGGGTGCGCCAGATCGAGAACGTCTCGACCTCGACCCCGCGGGCCCGCAGCTCCGCGACCTCCCGCAGGACGAAGGTCGGCGTCATGGCGGGATAGCGCCCGGTCAGATAGGCGATCCGCATCACGCGCGGCATAAGGTAGCCGCCCGGTGAACGTCCTGTTCCTCCATCAGGGACGCCCCCGGCCTCACGAGACGATGGGGCTGGTGCGCGCGCGGCACGCGATCGACGTCGGCTTGCCCTACGCGCAGGGCGACGTGACCCCCACGTTCGTCGACATGCCGCCGTTCACGCGCTGGCAGCGCCGCTGGATGCGCCCGGTCCAGCGATGGGACAAGCTGAACCTCCAGTCCGTGCGGTGGCACCTCGTCCGCGGATGGGTGGCCCGGGACCTGATCAAGCAGCAGGACCAGATCTCGCATCCCGACGTGGTGCACGTCACCACCGTCCACGTTTCGTTCCTGCTCGCGGACGTCCAGCGCCGGCTGCCGTGCGTACTGTCCGTCGACACGCTCGTGGGCGACTGGGCGCGCGCGAAGCGGTTCGTTCCCGCCGACGCGAGGACGCCGTCGTACCTGAAGCCGCTCGAGCCGCTCGAGCACCTCGCGCTGCGCGCAGCGCCGCTGAACATCGCGTGGACGGACACGGTCGCCGCCCGGATACGCGAGTTCGAGCCGCGCGCCAAGGTGACCACCCTCCACCCCGGGCTCGATCTCGAGGACTTCCGCCCGACACCGAAGACCGGCGATAGGCCCGTGCGCGTGCTGTTCGTCGGCGGCCGGTGGGAGGAGAAGGGCGGCCCGGACCTGCTCGCCGCGCTCGGCCCCCGGCTCGGCCGCGACGTCGAGCTCGACATCATCACCGAGCCGTCGCTACCTCCTCGCGAGGGCGTGAACCTGCACCGAGCACAGCCCGGCAGCTCGCTGATTCAGGATCTCTTCGCGCGAGCGGATCTGTTGTGTCTGCCGACGCTCATCGACGCCGTCCCGTTCGTCGTGCTGGAGGCGATGGCGTCGGGCGTCCCGGTCATCTCGACGCGGGTCGGCTCGATCCCGGAACTGCTCGGCGACGGCGGGCTGACCTGCGAGGCCGGCGACACAGCCGGCCTCGCCGAAGCGCTCGGGACTCTGATCGAGGACGCCGCCCGGCGGCGTGCCGCCGGCGAGGCGGGCCGTGCGCGCGCCGAGGAGCACTACGACGCGCGCAAGACGACGCCGGAGCTCGTCGAGCTGCTCAGGGGCGTCGCCGCGGACGCGCGCTAGCCGGCCCGCAGGAGCGCGTCCACCACGCGCTCGGACGCGTGGCCGTCGTCCAAATGGCAGAAGCGGTCGACGAAGCGCGCGTACGCGTCGGCGTGGCGCCCGCACACGGCGTCGAGATCCTCGACCGCCGCCTGCAGCTCCTCCACCGTGTCGAAGAGCGGCCCGGGCCCCTCCGCCTCGAGGTCGAAGTAGAAGCCGCGTAGCTCGTCGCGGTAGCGGGCGAGATCGGGCGTGAACAGCAGGATCGGCTTGCCCGTGACCGCGAAGTCGAACATGAGCGACGAGTAGTCGGTGACGAGCACGTCCGCCGCCAGGTACAGCTCGCGGTTGTCGGGGTGGCGCGAGACGTCCTCGAACGGGGCGTCGCCGCCGAGCGACAGGCCTTCTGCGTCGAGCGTGTGGGTCCGCAGCAGGACGACGTAATCGTCGGCGAGGCCGCGCGCGAGCTCTCGCACGTCGGGCTCACGCGCGAACGGCGCGTCGTCGCGGAAGGTCGGCGCGTACAGGACGGCGCGCTTGCCGTCCGGGATCCCGAGTTCGGCGCGCACCCGGTCCCTGACCTCGCCCGCCCCGGACGAGACCAGCAGGTCGTTGCGCGGATATCCGGTCTCGAGGATCTCGCCCGAGAAGCGGAAGGCCTCGCGCATGATCGGGGTGCTGAAGCTGTTCGGCGACAGGAGCAGGTCCCAGTTCGGAACGTTGCGCTCCAGGGTCCGCTCCGCCTGGCGCCCCCCGCGCGAGTCGCGCCACCTGGTCTCGAACCCGATCCGCTTGAGCGGCGTGCCGTGCCACGTCTGGAGGAACGTCGTCCCGCGCCGCTTGCGGTGATAGCCGGGCACCGTGCGGTTGGCGACCAGGTAGCGGGCGCGGCCGAGCATGCTCAGGTGGCTGAGGCTGCCCGGCGCCACCGGCTCGACCCACGCCGGCACCTCGCCGGCCCGCTCGGGGTCCAGCACCCAGACGTGCCTCAAGTCCGCGCCGCGGCGGTGCAGCTCCTCCGAGATCGCACGCGGGTTGTCCGAGAACTCGCCGCGCCAGCTGTCGAACAGCACGGTGTCCTCGAGAATCGGGCCGGCCGCCTGGGGCAGCTGCCGCAGGCCCGGCAGGCGGGAGATCACCGCCGCTCCAGCAGGACCTCGACGATACGGCCCGCGGCCGCGCCGTCCCACAGCGGCGGCACCTTCGCCTCGCGGCCGCGGATCTCCTCGACGAGCGCCGGGAGCTCGGCCACGCGCTCGGGCCGCAGCCCGAGCAGCATGTTCGTGCCCATCTCGACAGTGACCGGGCGTTCGGTGTTGTCGCGCAGGGTCAGGCACGGGATGCCGAGGAAGGTGGCCTCCTCCTGGATCCCGCCCGAGTCGGTCAGCACGGCAGCCGCGCCCGAGAGCAGGCTGAGGAACTCGAGGTACCCGATCGGATCGACGATCTCGAGCCCGGGCTCGCCACCCGCGCCCAGGCGCTCCATGCCCTTCTGCGTGCGCGGGTGCGCCGGGAAGAAGACGGGGATCTTCTGCGCGAGCGCACCCAGCTGCGCGACCACCTCCTCGAGCAGCGGGCCGTCGACGAGCGCGGGACGGTGAAGCGTGACCAGCACGAAGCCGCCCTCCTCGAGCCCGTGCTTCGCGACCGCCCCCTCCGCCTCGATTCGCGCGCGCAGCGCCACGAGCGTGTCGATCATCGTGTTGCCGACGTAGTGGATCGTCGCCGGATCCGACCCCTCGGCCTCGAGGTGCCGCGCGGCCTCGGGCGAGTGCGTGAACAGGAGCTCGGCGATCTGGTCGGTGAGAACCCGGTTGATCTCCTCGGGCATCGTCCTGTCGAAGCTCCGCAGGCCGGCCTCGATGTGCCCGACCGGGATGTCGAGCTTGACCGCGACGAGCGCGGCGGCGAGCGTCGAGTTGACGTCGCCCGGCACGAGCACCAGGTCCGGCCGCTCCGCCTCGAGCACGGGCTCGAGCCGCTCCATCACGCGCGCGGTCTGCTGCGGGTGCGTGCCCGAGCCCACGTCGAGCATGTGGTCAGGCGGGCCGATCCCCAGCTCCTCGAAGAAGATGTCCGACATGGCGGCGTCGTAGTGCTGCCCGGTATGGACGAGCACGGTCTCGAAGTCGTCGGGACGCGCCGCCAGTGCGGCCTGCACGGGCGCCGTCTTCATGAAGTTGGGCCGCGTCCCCACCACGCTCACGATCTTCATGCGAGCCACGGGCGCGCAGGGTATGGCAGATTGCGCGTCGGGTGGAGGACTCGTGAAGCAGATAACGCAGCGCCTCCGGGACGGGAAGATCTCCGTGATCGACGTTCCCGCGCCGGTCGTGACACCGGATGGCGTCCTGGTCGACGTGCGGGCGAGCCTCCTGAGCGCGGGCACTGAACGCGCCAAGGTCGAGACGGGCAAGCAGAGCCTCCTGGGCAAGGCTCGCTCGCGTCCGGACCAGGTCAAGCAGGTGATCGAGAAGGCACAGCGCGACGGGCTGCGCGACACCGTCCGGGCGGTTCGCTCGCGGCTCGACCAGCCGAGCGCGCTGGGCTACTCCTGCGCGGGCGTCGTGCTCGCAGTCGGCGAGCGGGTCTCCGTCCTCGTCCCCGGCGACCGCG
>Ga0111538_10013130_pt1 | contig 10926 bp, 13 predicted proteins | sample SoiMethybrSBSTD1_FD_79669 | JGI IMG/M metagenome (GOLD analysis project Ga0111538, IMG submission 79669) | Bulk soil microbial communities from a Populus tree surrounding site in Tennessee, USA - Soil MetaG P. TD hybrid SBSTD1 (version 2)... | ecosystem: Environmental > Terrestrial > Soil >... | reverse complement strand
GATGAAAACCTTCTGCCTGCCTTCAAGGGGGCGAAGGCCGAGCGTTTGCAGAAGGCTTCGGACCTGGGCGATCTTGATATCCGAAGCTTCTTCCTCCACTCCAACGGTGAGGACATCGGGATGCACTCCAGCATCAATCTTCCGGCACTGGCTGCATTGCTCACAAAAATCAACGGGGCCTTTCTCAGGGCAGTTGAGCGCCTTTGCGAACATGAGAGCGCAGCTGCGCTTGCCAATTCCTTCAGGACCCGCAAAGATCAAGGCATGGGGGAAGCGGCCTTCTCGGAGTTTCTGCCGCAATCGATCGACGATCCTGGTGTTTCCGATAAATTCGTCGAAGCGCATCTCAGAATCCGAGTATCTCGAGTATTTCTTTGTGAATGGCGTCGATGGGACGGTTTGCGGCGACTATTTGAATTCGGTTCGATTCGCGCGCTGCGAGCTCAAGATAGCCATTCCGAATCCGCGTATAGAAAGGGATCTCTTCCATCTCGAATCTTCCCTCGTCTTCGCTCCGCTTGCTGTTGCGCGACCGTGCTCGTGCCAGGCCAATTTCAGGTTCGATGTCGAGGAGGATTGTGATTTCGGGACGGCGCTCTCCGCAGACCAGCTCCGTCAGCTTCTCGATAAACTCAATGGGAATGCCGCGTCCGTAGCCCTGATAGGCCATGGACGCATGATAGAAACGATCGCAGATCACGACCTCGCCCCTTGCGAGCGAGGGTTCTATCTTTTCCAGAATGTTCTGGCTTCGCGACGCATAGAACAGCAGCAGCTCAGCAGCAGCGGTCAGATGGATGGTCTCCGAATGAAGAAGGATCCTGCGAATGCCTTCTCCAACGGCTGTTCCGCCGGGCTCGCGTGTGACGCTGTGGGAAATGGCGCGCCTGGTGAGTGCTTCGGAAAGCAGGGCGATCTGGGTGGTCTTACCGCAGCCCTCGATCCCCTCAAAACTAACAAACCGTCCGTGCTTCATTGGCGTGCCAGGCGGGGTATTGTAGCAGAACCTCCGCAGACTTCAGGGTCTGCTTCAACAAGTCCTCCACCTGCAGGCGAGACTCGACCTCCTCAACCTGTTCGATCCGTGCGCGAGTTTCAGGGTGCCTGGGAACAAACAGAGAGCAGCAGTCCTGATCGGGCTGGATGGAGATTTCATAAGTACCGATTCGACGCGCAATATCGACGATCTCGTTCTTGTCATCGCCGACAAGAGGCCGCAGAATGGGCATCGTAACGGCTCGCGAGATAACGTCGATATTCTCAATTGTCTGAGACGCCACCTGACCAACGCTGTCTCCCGTCACAAGGACCCGGGCCTTTTCGCGCCACGCGATCTTCTCCGCAATTCGCATCATGTATCGCCGGTAGAGGATCACTCTTGTTTCCGCGGGTGTCTCCACCATGATTTGCCGCTGAATCTCTGCGAAAGGCACCAGGTAAAGGCGAGCCCGTAATTGGTACTGTGACAGGAGCAGAGCGAGTTGCTTCGCCTTCTCCTGAGATTCCTTCGTCGTATAGGGGAAACTATGAAAGTGCACGAAGATTGCCGTGCAACCTCGCTTCATCATTTTCCAGGCTGCAACCGGAGAATCGAGCCCTCCTGACAACAGGACGACGACTTTTCCGCTCGTGGAGGCCGGCAATCCGCCGAGGCCGGGAAAGCGATCGAGGTAAATGTACGCTGCTTTGTCGACGACCTCGATGGAGCAGGTGAGCTCTGCATTGCTGAGATCGACACGCTTCCCGCAGCGTTCTTTCAAATAGGCGCCGACGCGCTGATTGATCTGTACGGAAGTGTAGGCAAAACTCTTGTCCCCACGCCGTGTATCGACACGAAAGGACTGAAACTCGCGCTTCTGTGCCAGGGACCATGCGTTCTGCTCCATTGCTTCGAGCGTTAGAGCAGACTTCCAGGCTTCGGAGAAATGCGAGACGCCAGGAACATTCGCCATTCGCCGGACGACTTCCGAAACGTTTGAATCCACCTTCAGGGTCACGAGTAACCGCCCCGAAATACGTCGAACTTCACCGCAGCCGCAGTCGGAAAGTGTTGCGCGCAGGTTCTGGCACAGCCGCTTTTCAAAGAAGTCACGGTTGCCCTTCTTAAGGCCAAGTTCGTGATAGTGAACAACGAGGAATCGCTCCATTCCGAACATTATACGGACGCACGCGCCCGAAGCCTCTTTCGGACTGGCGAACGGCGGGAGAACCTGCCGAAACGGGAGCCTGTTCGGGCGTTTGCGTGCTTTGGGAGCGGTGGTTCCTCGGTTATGCTATGGACGGCCATGTCGGATACATACTTCCAGAAGGGTTTTGGCTTAAAGGCAACCGTAGGACCTGCCCTGGCCCGGAGTTACCGCAGCAGCATCGTCGAGCATCTCAAGGATCTGGGATACGACGCGGCCGCGGGTGACCTTCGGGTAAAACTGGCGCGGGAGTTTGGGTTTTGCTATGGAGTCGACCGCGCAGTGGAATATGCGTACGAAACCCGCGCCCAGTTTCCAGACAGTCGGATCTTTCTCTGTGGTGAAATTATCCACAATCCCGACGTCAACAGCCGCTTGCGCGCCAAGGGAATCATTATTCTGGCGGATGCCAAGGATCCTGTGTCGCGCTTTGCTGAAGTGCAGGCAGATGACGTGGTCATTCTGCCCGCTTTCGGGTTGACGGTTGGCGAGATGGAGCACCTGCGGTCAAAGCACTGTGTGTTGGTCGATACCACGTGCGGCAGTGTCCTCAATGTCTGGAAAAAGGTACAACGCTGCGCTCGCGACGGATTCACTGTGGTCATTCACGGAAAGCACTACCACGAAGAAACCCGTGCGACAGCGTCACAGGCGCTGATGTATAACGGGAAATATCTCTGCCTTCGTGACGTTGCAGAAGCAGAGGTCGTATGCCGCTTTCTGCGGGGGGAGGCGAGTGCGACAACGTTGCTCGAGAAATTTCGCGATGCGGCGAGCCCCGACTTTGATCCCGCCCGCGATCTCCAGCGTATCGGTCTGGCGAATCAAACGACAATGCTGATGACGGAGAGTCTGGCGATTCAGGAACTGCTGCGGTCTGCCGTGCTGGACCGCTACGGTAACGAAGCTTTGGAATACCGTTTCAGCGCGTTTGATACGATCTGTTCGGCAACGCAGGACCGGCAGGACGCCGTGATGGCGATGCTCGGAACCGGGGATTTGGACATAATGGTTGTAATCGGGGGCTATAACAGCAGCAACACACAGGCGCTGGCGCAAATGTGCGCTTCGCGGCTTCCGACCTATCATATTGACGCGCCGGGTTGCATTGATGGAACGGAAATACGCCACCGCCCGGTTCGGCAGTACAGCGAGGTTGTAACGGGCAACTGGCTTCCTTCCGGACCCGTAACATTGGGATTGACTGCCGGAGCGTCCACGCCCGACAGCGTTGTCGGCGATGTCCTGGATCGAATTCTGGCTTTACGGGGGAAGAGAGCAGTGGACCTGACCCGTCACGGTAGCTACATACTGTAATGCGGTTGTCGACGATGACTCGTCCATCAAAACTGAAGCTAACGATGGCGCCCCAACGGCGATTCGAAGCATTTGATGTAACCGCTCGAATTGCCGAAGCGGGCGATCTGCTGCGCCGCTACCAGCGCGTCTTGTTCTGCTCTCCACACACCACTGCCGGATACCTGGACCGAAGTCTGGCCCTGCGAATGCATAATCGCTACGACCTGCTTTCGCAATTCTTCCGTGCATTTCGCGCTCTGTTTCCCCAGGGAGCCGAATACAGCCACGACCAGATGGATCTTCGAACCGAGCTCAGTGATGCTCAGAAGATCATCGAACCCCGGAACGGAGACTCGCATCTAACGTTCATCGGTGCCCGCATGCGGAACTGCGTGACGCTTCGCACGAACCCATCCGCTCCGGTCTACTTCATCGACCTCGATGGGGCAACGGAGGCGTTTCGCCGCGAGAGAAAGACGACGATCCTGGGTTTCGACCGCGAGCGTACGGTAGCGCAGATGTCGATCGCCGTACCCGTATCCAAACATCCTGTCGACTCCATCAACCTGGCCGATCCGAAGTTGGGAATGCTCGAATCCGTGGACGACCTCCTTCGCCGGCTGGGAGTGGAACATGCGAGGGTGGATCTGATTGTCGATTCTGCGGAGCGCAACGTTGGGCTCACCGTCAATGAATATGAAACACTGCTGATCCAGAACGACCTCGTCGATGTTCTCCGGGATCCCCTGCGTTTTGCGCGGATCAAAACCCGGAACATGATCGACGACCCATTGTCGATTCCCGCCAAGACCCTGAGTTATGCGCAATACGACGCCGTGAGAATTCTGAATTCCATGATGGAAGCCCTGGGTATTGACCAGTCTTCCTTTGAGCGTCTGATCGCCAAGATGCTGTCGTTGCCGGCGCGGTGCTTCTTCCGCTCGCGGCGCGTCAGTTTCCTTGCTACCTGTGACGAGGACCAGGAGGCGTCGCAGCTTGTTCGCGGCCCATACCAAAGCCCGATCCTGGTGCAGTGGCAATCTGCGGAAAAGCAGGCCCGCAACGTTGATGTGACGATCAACGAGCTCATCTAAACCGTAAACCCGCGGGGTACCAATCCCGCCCCGCCGATAACCCCTCGACCGCCATCGAACCTGAAAATCAAGCCCAGACAGGGTTTGGGATGACAACTCTGGTACAATGCCCCCCATGAGAGCTATCTGGAAAGGTCATATCAGCTTTGCACTGGTCACCATCCCGGTATCGCTGTTCAGTGCGACGAAGAGAAACGAGATCTCTCTTCACTACCTCCATAAGGGCGACCTCAGTCCGGTTTCCTACAAGCGGTTCTGCGACTCTGAGGACAAGGAAGTGCCGTGGGAAGAGATCACCCGAGGCTACGAGTACGAAAAAGACCGGTACATCGAGATTACCGATGAAGACCTCGACGGCGCCGACGTTCAACTGACCAGGACCATCCAGGTCCTTGAGTTCGTCGGCGAGTCAGAGATCGATCCCGTCTATTTCGACAAGCCCTACTACCTCGAGCCGCAGAAGGGCGGGGAGCGTGCCTACGCGCTCATGCGGGAAGCCCTCGCTCATTCGGGCAAGGTGGGAATTGCGAAGGTCGTTCTAAAGTCTCGCGAGCACCTCGCCGCGGTAAAGCCGGTTGGAAAGATGTTGATGCTCGGAATGATGCGGTTCGCCCACGAGATTGTGGATCCGAAGGGTCTCGACCTCCCTGACGCAATCGTACCTCAGGGCAAAGAGATGGATTTGGCTCGGACGCTCATCGACTCCATGACAGATACGTTCGATCCCGCAAAGTACAAGGACGACTATCACGATAAGGTTTTGGCCGTAATTCAGGCGAAGGTTGAGGGCGTTGCTCCTCAGGTGGGCGCCGTCGCTGCCAAGACCCCGGGCAAGGTCGTCGATCTCATGGAAGTTCTCAAGCAGAGTTTGGCCGAGACTCAGAAAAAGGAACCCGTAGGGCCCCGAACCCGCAAAGCTCGATGACCGGCATCGCCGGAAACTACCAGCAGATCCTGCAACGCATCCGGAACGCAGCCCAGCGTGTGGGCCGTTCGCCGGATTCCATTCAGCTTATCGCGGTGACGAAGACAGTCGCTCCTGAGCGGATACTCCAGGCCGTCGAGTGCGGGGTAAAGAATATCGGAGAGAATCGTGTGCAGGAGGGTCTTTCCAAGCGCGAGGCCCTGGCAGGCGCAGGTCTTAAATGGCATTTTATTGGGCACTTTCAGACGAACAAGGCAAAGAAAGTTGTCGAGAATTTTGACTGGGTTCATTCCGTGGACCGCCTTGATGCGGCCGAAGCGTTGGCCCGTCATATCGTCAACCGGCCGCCACTTCCCATTCTGGTCGAAGTTAAACTTCAGAACGAACTCAACAAGGCCGGGTTAGCCGAGTCTGAGCTGACGAATCTCGTGCCTGCGCTTCGCCGGTTCGAGAGCCTTGATCTCCGCGGCCTCATGGCTGTGCCGCCGCCTGTAGAAGACCCCGAACAGGCGCGACCCTTCTTTCAACGCCTTCGAAACCTGGCAGAGGACTTTGGCTTGACCGAACTCTCCATGGGTATGACGCATGATTTCGAGGTCGCCGTCGAGGAAGGCGCCACAATGGTTCGCATCGGCACCGGGCTCTTCGGAGCCCGAGGATGAGGCTCTCCGTTCGCGTGATCCCTAACGCTCGCCACACGGAATTTTCCGGACGACGCGAAGGCGAGGTTGTTCTTCGTTTGAATGCTCCGGCGGTTGAAGGAAAAGCGAACAAGGCCGCCATTGAGTTTATCGCGCAGTACTTCGGCATTGCCCGCTCGCGGGTGACGATTGTTTCGGGTGAGCAAAGACGACACAAGGTTTTTGAGATTGCGGGCCTGGAATCGCACGAAGTTGAGCGAAGGCTCCCAGATGGGATTAAGTCAAATCTGAAGTCGGACAAACTTTGTTCTTAACGCAGGTTCTGCTAGCTTTGATGTCCTGCCCGCAAGGAATCAAATGAAGTGACAAAGGGGATGCCTGTGTCTACCAACGAATCTGATGATCTGAGAAATGAACTGGAACGACTCCGCGCCGAAAATGAGCGGCTTAAAAAGGGGTCTTCAAAAGGAACAAGTTTGAAAGTCAGCGAAAAGGGAGGCGTTTCTGTCTATGGACTCGGCCGCTTTCCAGTCACTCTCTATAAGGAGCAATGGAAGAAGTTGCTCGATATGAGTGAGGATATCCGGAACTTTATGGAGGCCCATGATAGCGAGTTGAAAACCAGGGATTGATTTTTATTCGTATAGCAGGCGTGCACTCCGGGATGTACGGCAGCGTACCGACAGATCGGGTACGTGCGTGTAGAATCCGCGCCAAGAAGCTTGAGAACCCGGGGGGGGGCGCTCTTGGCGTATTTGGAACCGCAGTTTGATCACATACCGGTAATGCGTTTGTGGGCGTTCGTCAGCCGCAGCCAGACATTGCAAATGTCAGAGCACAGCCATATTTTGGATTGCGAACAGTGTCGTGCCGCATTGCGCGCCTGCATTCGATCTGAAACCCTTGAAGCGGCGTTGCGCGAATTGAAGCCCAGCCTTCTGTCCGTCCAGGAAAACTGGCGAGACAACGCCCACGAAACCTAAAACGAGTTCTGTGTTTTGCGACGCCCTCTGATTTGGGGACGACTCCGAACAAAGAAGATCCGTCGGATTGACGGCACAGCACTCCCGCCTTCCTCTCGTTATCGTTGGTCGAGGTTGAGGCATCGTCTAAGATTCTTCATACCAACCGATCAGGGGTCGCAGCCTATCGCTGCTGCAGCCGGCGGCTGAGCGGCACACCGTTAGGCGCCTGGACAAGCAATGAGTGAGCTCTGGACAAAACGATACTTTGACACGGTTTATCACCGCAGGTGGACGTTGGGTCCTCCGGATGAAACTGTCTTTCGGCACGTCGACTTTGTTATGCACGAACTCGGCGCTTCCGAAGGGAGCTCCCTCGTCGATGTCGGCTGCGGCCAGGGACGCTACAGTCTTGCGTTCGCCGCACGCGGGCTTCAGGTGACAGGTTTCGACGCATCCGAGGTTCTCCTGAATCAAGCACGGCAACTCGACGGTGGAACTTCGCCCCGTGTGCGATGGGTCCTTGGCGATATGCGAAGGCTTTCCGGAACTGATAAATATCAGTACGGGATACTATTTGACGCGTTTGGTTTTTTCGAGTCCGACGATGAGAACGAAGATGTCCTTCGGCAGCTCGGGCAAGCGGTTTCGCCAGGAGGCGGTGTTGTCATCGCCGTGGTCAATGGCGAGAGGATACTGAACAGCCTGGAACCGGTCAGCCGTCAGGAGAAGAATGGGCGCATTGTGGAAGTGCGTCGGCAACTTGAGGGGCGAATTCTCAAGGAGGACGTCATTATCACAGAGGGGCCGCGCGAATACTCGGCTGAAAGACGCCAACGTCTTTATTCGGTCGCCGAAATTGAAAAGATCGCCGCCGGAAGTTGCCTTCGCCCAAGGTGTCTGTATGGGGATTTGCTGGGTGAGGTCTTTTCTGAAGAGAACTCGTCGAAGATCGTCGTGGTCTGCGAGCGTGTTGGGAACGCCTGACACAACGCTCCAACCGACGCGGCGCGTCATGCCTCTGGCAATCACTTTTGATTGGTTTGGAACGCTCGCGGAGCATCGGAACGGCCTCGGGCGGGGGCGGCAGTTTCATGCCTATCTGACATCCAAGGGCTTGACGCCTGCTCCCTGGGACAGGCGGATTCTGTACGACCTGTTCGAATACTACGCCGATGCCTATCAGCCGGGCGCGTCGCCTATCGAGAAGCATTCCTTCTGGGTTGAGTTCACGCGGCGTCTCTTTAAAAAGGCTCACGTGGGCTGCCCGCCTGCTGAAATTCACGTTCATGGAAACGCTATCGGAAGCATTTTCGGATCCAGTTGTTTCCAGCTCTTCGCGGACGTGACCCCGACGCTGGGTCTTCTCAAGCAACAGGGCATTCGCCTTGGGCTGATTTCTAATTGGCAGCGCGGTCTCCAACAGTTCTGCGAGGAATTGGGTGTGGCCAGCTACTTTGACGTGATCATCTCCTCGGCGGAGGTCAAGAGTGAAAAGCCAGACCCTCGAATTTTCCAGGAAGCGCTGGCTCGGCTCGATGTATCCGCTGAATGCGCACTACATGTTGGCGACTCCGTCGATGAGGATGTGCTCGGGGCGAGCTCGGTTGGCATGAGGGCGACTCTTCTGGACAGGGGCCGTATGCATTCCAGCTTCGACGTGATCAAGATTCATGACCTGCACGAACTGGAACGCGTGCTGACTTCCGGGAGAAAACAGTAGACACAGTATTTTCGAGATTGTAGGCTTCAAGCCCAGTGATGTTGAAGGGAGACTCGCCTAATGCGCCCGCGGATTCGGCGCAGAATTTCACCGTTGGTGTAGGGAAATCCGTCGTTCTCAAACCTCAGAGCCCCGCCATGACCGCTGCTGCGTGCGTCGGCGGACTCCTTGTCCCCGGTCTCGGTCATCTGCTTCTCGGACGCTGGATACGCGGTGTCCTGCTGCTGGCATCCGTACTCCTGATGTTTGTCCTGGGCCTGGCAATGCACGGCGCTTTGTCCTCACCGCCGGCATCGGGCGAACTGGTGTCATTCAAGACACTGAATACATTTGCGAACGTCGGGGTCGGTTTGGCCTACGTCATCACAATCGGTTTGGGGAAGGGAGCCGGAATCCCCGACTCGCAAACCGCAGATTACGGCTGGCTCTTTCTCGTGGTTGCCGGACTGCTGAACTACCTGATCGTCTTTGATGCCTTCGACATCGCGCGAGGGCGGAAGCAATGACATCACACTTTGGCGCCCTGACGGCATTCGCTCTACTCGTCTCTGTCGTCTTCGGAATCATTACCAAGAACGAGCCCTACGAACAATTCAAGTATGGCGCATTTGTCTTTGTTTCTTTTCTTCTCGCCGCGGTCCTCGTGGGATGGATAATGTACCCATTACCTTTGTAAGGGGTTGCCATGAACGTAAGACGAGTTACTGTTCTCGTAATCGTGGCTGTACTCTCAGCTGCCGCCCTTCTTACGGCGCAATCGCGCACTCGCGGAACTACGACTTCCCGGCGTTCTCCACCCCCGCAACCTCAACCATCGCCTGCCGAACCCGGCAGACCTGGCGCAGGAGCAGTCACTCCTCCCGATCAAGGTTACGTCGTCATGCCGGATCCGGCACCGGCGGGTACTGCAACGGTCTCGCCAATTCCTTCGGATCCTCTCGATCGCGCCTACTGGGAACTCTACGATCGGCAACGATCCATCACACTTACCGGGAAGGTCACGAGAGTCGATTGGAGCAATCCCAACTCCTACATCTACCTTGCCGCTGCAAGTGGACTGTGGGCTGTGGAGTCGGGCTTTATCCAGTTCCGTCAGGCGAGCGTCATGCCCGCCGTTCGCGTGGATGAAACCATTACTGTGCTGGGATACCTTCCGAAAGAAGAGCCATTTGGCCTGCTTCCGGCGACGAGATTTGCCTCCTTTACAGCCTTTCTGAGGAGCAATCACCTGATTCGGGCCGGAGAAATAACAACGGCTTTTGGTCAGAAGCTGGCGATGGGACGCCCCCCCAGCGACGCGGAGATCGCCGAACGTCTTAAGTGTTCCCCATTCGGCTGCTGAAGTAAGAGCGAATCGACTGGATCAAATCCTGGATGGTGGCGCGTTCGGGTTCGAGGAAGGTTTCCAATCCGGCCGCCCTGACAGCCTCTCCCGTCACAGGTCCGATCACCGCAATCGGGATATTCCTCAGATTCGAAACCAGGTCGCCTCCAAGTTCTTCTCCGAAATACCGAACAGCCGAGGGACTCGTGAATACGACGACATCGATTTGCTCGTCGCGCAGGCTGGTGCGAAGGTCGGTCAATCCGGATGCTTTTACGGTTCGATAAACTGTCAATACGTCGACCGCAGCACCTCGCCTGCGCAACTCCTCCGGCAGAAGCTCCCTGCCGATCTCAGCGCGCGGGATCAGAATGCGCACGCCAGGCAGATCTGCAGGAAAGGCCTCGAGCAGACCTTCAGCACGAAAGTTATGGGGAACACAGGCAGGGGTGAGGTTCCACGTGCCCAACGTGCCCGCAGTTCCCGCGCCCACCACTGCAATGGGAGTGCTGCACGTCAGACCGCGAACCTGCAAGCGTCGCATGAATAACTCCACCGCATTGGAGCTTGTAAAGATCAACCAATCATAGTTGGGGAGATTCGACGCGGCCCGGTCAACCTCCGTCCAATCCTCGACAGGAACGATTTCGATAGCAGGACGTTCGATCACACGGGCGCCGGCAGCTTCGAGGCCCGCACGCAACTCTTCGGATTGGGAAGCGGCTCGTGTGATCAGGATCGTTCTACCGCGAAGTTCCATGTTGGCTGATTT
>Ga0111538_10013129_pt1 | contig 10927 bp, 9 predicted proteins | sample SoiMethybrSBSTD1_FD_79669 | JGI IMG/M metagenome (GOLD analysis project Ga0111538, IMG submission 79669) | Bulk soil microbial communities from a Populus tree surrounding site in Tennessee, USA - Soil MetaG P. TD hybrid SBSTD1 (version 2)... | ecosystem: Environmental > Terrestrial > Soil > Tree... | reverse complement strand
GCTCGAGGCGTGCGCCGCCTATCCCGGCGCCAACAATGCGCGGCGGATCACGTTCGAATATGTGATGCTCAAGGGCAAGAACGACAGCGACGCCGACGCGCGCGAGCTGGTGCGGTTGATCCGCCACTACCGGCTGCCGGCGAAGGTCAACCTGATCCCCTTCAACCCATGGCCGGGCGCGGGCTACGAATGTTCGGACGAGGCCCGGATCAGGGCGTTCAGCGCCATCGTGTTCGAGGCCGGGATCTCGGCCCCGGTGCGCACTCCGCGCGGGCGCGACATTGACGCCGCCTGCGGGCAGTTGAAGACTGCGGCGGAACGCAAGCGAAAGACCCGCGCCGCGGCGTAACGAAAGGTGAGTGGATGGCCCTGATCGGCAGGCTGGTCGACAAGTTGCTCAAGCAGGGCAGCATCACGCTGAAATTGCCGGGCAAGCCGCCGCAGACCTTCGGGCCCGGCGGCGGCAAGTCGCTCACCGTCCGTTTCACCGACAACAAGGTCGCATTCGACATCCTCAAGAACCCGCGGCTCGGAGTCGGCGAGGCCTATATGGACGGCCGGCTGGTGGTCGAGGATGGGACGATCCTCGACCTGCTCGAGCTGGTCACCGGATCGAACCGGTGGGAGGATGCCGGCCAGAAACGCAAGCTGTTCGCGAAGAAGCGTTTTGGCGCGGTGAAGGCCTTTTTCCGGCGCAACGATCCGCGGCGCGCGAGGCGCAATGTCGCCCATCACTACGACCTCAGCGACGAGCTCTACGAGGCGTTCCTCGACCCCGACCGGCAATATAGCTGCGCTTATTACACCGATCCGCGCAACAGCCTCGAGCAGGCGCAGGCCGACAAGAAGGCGCACATTGCGGCCAAGCTCCATCTGCAACCGGGCCAGCGGGTGCTCGACATCGGCAGCGGCTGGGGTGGCATGGCGCTCTATTTGCACCAGGTCGCGGACGTCGACGTGCTCGGCGTTACCCTATCGCAAGAGCAATTGAAGGTCGCGCGCCGCCGCGCCGAGGAGGCGGGGGTCGCCGACCGCGTCAAGTTCGAGCTGATCGATTATCGGCACGTCGACGAGCAGTTCGACCGCATTGTCTCGGTCGGCATGTTCGAGCATGTCGGCGCAGCGCACTACGACGAATTCTTCGCCAAATGCCGCGACTTGCTGAAGCCCGATGGGGTGATGCTGCTGCACACGATCGGAAAGTTCGGCGCGTCCAACAAGGCGCCCGACCCGTTCACCGATAAATATATTTTCCCCGGCTATTATTTGCCGTCGCTGAGTGAAATGGTCGCGGCCAGCCAGCGCGTCCGGCTGATCGCCAGCGACGTCGAGATCCTTCGGCTCCATTATGCCTACACGCTGCGCGAATGGCTGCGGCGCTTCACCGCTGACCGCCAGCGAATGGTGAAGCTGTACGACGAGCGCTTCTTCCGCATGTGGGAATTCTACCTCGCCGGCGGCATCGTGCTGTTCGAAACCGGGAGCGGCTGCAACTTCCAGGTGCAATATATCCGCGACCGCAAAGCCTTGCCGATCACGCGCGACTATATGCTCGAAACCGAGCGGCGTTACCGCGCGCGGGCGGCCGAGCCGGTGGTTCCGAAGAAACCGCGCCGCTCAGCGCCGCGAAGACCCGCGCTCGATCCCATTTCCGCCTGAATTAGCGCCCGAATTGCCACGCCTGAGCTCGGCAAGCAGTGCCGGCGCTGGATAGATATGCTCCAGTGCCTCCTCGATCGCGGCGGATGACACGACGATCGTGCGGTTGAGCGCCGGGTCGAAACCGTAGTTCCCGCCGAGTGAGTGGATATTGCCGTCGAACGCCGCGCCGATCACCGTCCCGGCGCGGTCAAGCACCGGTGAACCCGAGTTGCCGCCGATGATGTCGTTGTTGGTGATGAAGTCGTAGACGGCGGACCTGTCGATTCGAGACGCGTTGGCGACGAAGCCGTTGGCGAGCTTGAACGGCTGGGCGCCGGTCGCGCGCTCGAACGCTCCCGCGAAGGTTGTACGCGTCGGCACCTGCTGGCCACGCTCGGTCCAGCCGACCACCTTGCCGTAGCTGATCCTCAAGGTGAAAGTCGCGTCGGGATAGATGGAGTTCCCGTAGGCGGCGAAGCGCGCCTGGCTGAGTTTGGCCTGCGCGGCGGTCACCGGCGCGTCATAGCGCTCGTCGAACATCTGCTGCAGCTCGCGCTGCCGGGCATCGATCCGGCGCGCGTAGACGATCATCGGGTCCTTCGAGGCTGCGATCGCCGCCCTGCCGCCGGTCCACAGCGCCTTGCGATAGGCCGGATCGCCGAGCCGCGTGCCCTTGACCAGCCTTGCGGCCAGGCCCTCCGGCGATTCCCGGCCGAGCAGCAGCTTGGTATCGGGATCGTCGGCGCCGAGATATTCGCGTCCCTTCGACAGTGCCCATTCGAGGCGCAGCGTCTCCAGCCAGGGATAGATGGGATGCGCGTCGAGCATCTCCTTCTCGAGCAACGGCAGGCGGCTGTCGGTATAGTCCGGCAGGCGCTGATTGTTGGGCTTGGCGCGCTCGTCGGCCGCCTGGACGAGCTTGATGGCGTAGCCGAACAGGTCGCCGCGCGGCGCGGTGATCAGGAAGCGATAGGGGACGTATATATCGCGATAGGCTGCCGTCGCCTTGGTGATATCGCTCCACGGATCGCCGATCGCCGCATTGCCCGCCGCCTTTGCTCGCAGCGCGGTCTCGGCATCGGCCAGGGTGCGCATGAACGCCGGGTCGCTGAGTGCCCGGACCCGGCCGATGTAGACCTTGAGCGAATTCTCGAGGCCGAACAGAGCGTCGGCGCCCTCGCGCGCCTTGACCGGGCTTGCCTCCATCGCGGCCAGCATCCGGCCGCGCAATTCGGAGTAAGTGGTGACCGTGATCGGCAGCACGAGATCGCGCTGCATCGCCAGCTGGTCCATCGTGAACAGCCGTTGGGTTGAGCCCGGATTGCCGACCACGAACGTCACCTCGCCGTCGACCGGCGCGCGCGGGTTGAACTGCACAAAGCTGGGTGTCGAGACCGGCTTGCCGTTCTCATAGGCGCGCAGGAAGCTTGCATCGAGCGCGTAGCGCGGGAAGTTGAAATTGTCCGGATCGCCGCCGAAGAAGGCGGCCTGGAACTCGGGCGCCCAGACCAGCCGTACGTCGCTGTACTTGTGATAAGTGTAGAGCTTGTACTCGCCGCCGCCGTAAAGCTTCACGACCTGGCAGCGCATTGTCCTGGTGTCGGGGCAGCCGGCATCCTCGATCTCGGCGATCTTGGCGTCCTGCGCCTTGATCGCGGCCTGGCCCGTCGCCGTGCCGATCGCCGCCTTCACCTGCGGAGTCACGTCGGCAATTGCGGTCACCACCTCGGCCTGCTGGCCGGGGCACAGCCGCTCGCGCTCGCGCGTGGCAGCGGTGAAGCCGTTGGCGACGAGGTCGTTCTTGGCGGTCGACAGGTCCTGCAGGCATTCGATCGCGCAGTGATGGTTGGTGAGGATCAGCCCTTCCGACGAGACGAAACTCGCCGAGCAGCCGCCGGTTAGCCGCACCGCTGCCGCACGGGCTTTATCGAGCCACGCCTGGTCCGGCGTCCAGCCATAATCCGCGCGCATTTTCGCTGCCGGGAAACCGTCGAAGGTCCACATACCCTCGTCGGCCCGGGCCGCGGTGAACGGCAGCGCTACAAGCGCGGCGAACGCAACGGATTTGGAACGGCGCATTTGACTCTCTCCCCAACGATCGTCGGGCAACGAGCATGAAAAAGGGGCCGGTGCAAGTGAAGCGCGCAGTCATGCCGGGGGCATGGCGAGCACTTCGCTCACCGGCCCCCTTTCCAATTTGCGCGCTCGCCTAGGACGGCTGGCCGCGCTCTGTCCGGGCGCGCTGATGGCGCTGCATCCGCTCTTCCGGACTAATCTGTCCGTCTCGGTTGACGTCGGCCTTGTCGAAGCGTTGCAGCGCCGCGTTGGTCATCTCCTGGAGCGACACGCGGCCGTCGCGGTTGGCGTCGGCGGTCTCGAACGTCTTCCCGCGCATGCCCATGCCATGCATGCGCATGACCTTGACGCGCGGCCGGCCGGGCGCGCCGCCGACCTCTACCGGACCATCGCCGTTGCGCATCGTGAAGACGCGAGTCCTGACTTCGGGCTTGGCGGTGAGGAATTCCTGGCGCGTGATCATGCCGTCCCTGTTGGCATCGATGCGATCGAACGCCGCGCCACGATCAGGCTCCCCGCGCTCGGCGAGCTGCTCGGCGAAGCGGGCGCGGCGGTCGCCGGCCCTGCCCTGCTTGGCAGCATCGGCTTCCTGGCGCGTGACAAAGCCGTCCCGATTGGTGTCGAGCCGCGCGAACATCTCGCGGACGTGCCGAACGACCTCGTCGCGGGTGTGCGCGCGCATCGGCATGCGCACGGTCTGGACCTGGACCTGCGGCGCGGCCGGCGGTGGCAATGGCGGCGCGGGCTGCGCGGTGGCCGGAGCGATCGCGACAATGGCGGCCGCTGCTGCGCCGCCGAGTAGAAGCTTGGTCATGTCAACCCTCCCTGAAAGCGGCACAAGAGTTACGAAGCGAAAGCTGTATGCCGCTTGAATGCCGGTTGTCCCGCTGGCAAGTCACGGAACGCGAAGCGTAAGTGGGGGACCATGGCCGACCGGAAGCGCGCACAGGGCAGGGCGGCCGACCCGCGCGCTCCGTTCGCGCTCGACGAGCCGCGCGCCTGGTGGGAAAGCCCGGCGGTCGTGGCCGCGTTGATCATCGCCGCGATGGTCCCGCTGCTCTATCCGAAGATCCCTCCGTTAGTGGACCTGTTCGGCCACATGGGCCGCTACCGCGTCGCAATCGATCTTGCGCACTCGGAATGGCTTCCGCGTTATTACGACTATCACTGGGCGGCGATCGGCAATCTCGGCGTCGACTTGCTGGTCGTTCCACTGAGCAAGCTCATCGGCCTCGAGCCGGCGGTGAAGCTGGTTGTCCTGACGATCCCGCCGCTGACGGTCGCGGGCTTCCTGTGGGTCGCGGACGAGGTCCATGGCCGCATTCCACCGACCGCCTTCTTTGCTTTGCCCTTCGTCTACGGCCATCCGTTCCTGTTCGGCTTCGTCAATTTCGCCTTGTCGATGGCGCTGGCGTTCCTGGCGTTCGGGCTGTGGCTGCACCTCGGACGGATCGGGCGAACGAAACTTCGGGCAATCCTGTTCGTGCCGATCTCACTGATCGTTTTCTTCTGCCACACGTTCGGCTGGGGCGCGCTGGGACTGTTGTGCTTCTCGGCCGAGGCCGTCCGGCAGCACGACCGCGGCATCGGCTGGTTCCAGGCCGGCTGCCGTGCCGCGCTTCACGCCTCGGTGATGGCGCTGCCGATCGTCATCATGCTCGCCTGGCGCAGCGAGGCCCATGGCGGCTCGACCGCCGACTGGTTCAACTGGAAGACCAAGGGCACCTGGCTGCAAACGGCACTTCGTGACCGATGGAAATGGTACGACCTGGCTTCGGTCGGGGTGGCGTTCGTGGTCCTGATCGAAACGTTGCGAAACCCGCGGCTGACCTTTTCGCGCAACCTCGCTTTCTCCGGCGCCGTGCTGGTCGCGGGATTCATTCTGCTGCCACGAATCATCTTCGGTTCGGCCTACGCCGACATGCGCCTCGTTCCCTACATGATCGCCGTGCTGCTGCTGGCGATCCGGTTCCGCGGCCGGACCAGCCGCAAGCTCGGCAGCGCGCTCGCCGTCCTCGGCCTGCTGTTCTGCGTGATCCGGTTCGGCGGAACCACCTGGACGCTCGCGAAGGCAGCCGACGATCAGGAGGCCAAGCTCGTCGCGCTCGATCATATCCCGACAGGGGCGCGCGTCGTCACGCTGGTCGGCTTCTACTGCCGGTCGTCGTGGGTGCTGCCGCGCAACAGTCACCTGGGGGCGATGGTGATGGTCCGGCGCGAGGGCTTCTCCAACGACCAGTGGGTGTTGGAAGGCCTCAACCTGCTCGAGCTCAAATACAGCAAGCCGGGCTATTTCGCGTCCGACCCATCCGAGCTGGTGCGCGAGAATTATTGCAACGACCGCGGTCACCTCAGGATCGACCAGGCGCTGGCGCGGCTGCCCCGCGAGGACTTCGACTATGTGTGGCTGGTCGACCCGCCGGAGTTCGATCACCGGCTGGTCGCCGGCCTGCATGAGGTCTGGCGCGGAGGGGGCTCGATCCTCTATCGGACCCAGCCATGATGCTGTCGATCGTTGTCCCCTGCTTCAACGAGGAAGCCTGCCTCACAATGCTTCACGAGCGGCTGACCGCCACCGCCCGTGGTGCTGCCGGAGCGGACTATGAGCTGGTGCTGATCAACGATGGCTCGCGCGACAGGAGCTGGGAGATCATGCGGCGCCTGGCGGCGACCGATCCCCACCTTGTCGCGGTGAACCTGTCGCGCAACCACGGCCACCAGCTCGCGCTGACCGCGGGCCTCGACCTGTGCCAGGGCGACAGGATCCTGATCATCGATGCCGACCTCCAGGATCCGCCCGAACTGTTGCCCGCGATGCTCAAGATCATGGGTGAGAGCGAGGCCGACGTGGTTTACGGCGTCCGCAAGAGCCGCCGTGGCGAGACTGCCTTCAAGCGTGCAACGGCGCACGGCTTCTATCGCCTGCTGTCGCGCGCGACCGAGGTCGATATTCCGCTCGACGCCGGCGACTTTCGGCTGGTCAGCCGCCGCGCGCTCGATGCGCTGCTGGCGATGCCCGAGCAGGCGCGGTTCATCCGCGGCATGGTCGCCTGGATCGGATTCAAGCAGGTTGCCTTTCCGTACGATCGCGAGGAGCGCTACGCCGGTGAGACCAAATATCCGCTGCGCAAGATGGTCCGCTTCGCGCTCGATGCGCTGACCGGCTTCTCCTCGGCGCCGCTGAAGCTCGCCAGCCATGCCGGGCTGATCCTGTCACTCGGCTCGCTGCTGCTGATCCTTTACATCGCCTACGCGTGGCTCGCCGGGGAGAGCATCCAGGGCTGGACTTCGCTGATGCTCGTCGTGGTCGTGCTCGGCGCGATGCAGATGTTCGTCCTTGCGCTGATGGGCGAGTATATCGGCCGGCTCTACAACGAGGCGAAGCGGCGGCCGCTGTACATCGTGCAAGAGATCGCCGGCGGCGAAGCCCGCGACGGGCGGCTCGGTCATATCGCTGAGGCTACAGCGAAGAGCGACAAGCCCGGCGGCAAGGGCAAGCGCGCGACCAGGTGACGTTCGAGGGCGAACACGCGCTCCAGCGCGGCGTTCAGGAGCCTGGGTGGCAGCGACAGGTCGGCATCGTCCTTGCCTCGCAGCTTCGATGACAGGCGCTCGGCGACGGCGAGCGGGAATAGAAGGCTGTTGAAATAACCGCTCCGCTCCAGCTTGAGCGACGAGCCTTGCACGAGCGCGCGCAACGCCCGCTTCGAGTAACGCCGCTTGTGATGATTGACGACGTCGTGGGCGGACCACATCCATTGATGCGCCGGCACCGTGACGACCAGCTTGCCGCCAGGTTTCAGCCGCCCCGCGATCGAAGCCAGCGCCGCCTGGTCGTCGTCGATATGCTCGATCACGTCGAACGCGCCGATGAGGTCGTAGTGGCGTTCCGGAACACCCGCGAGCTCGGGCAGCGGCGCGCGCATCACGCTTTTGCCGAGCCGCTGCTCGGCGACCGCCCGGGCCTCGTCATCGAGTTCGAGCGCGTCGACACTGCCAAACTCGCCCAGCATCGTGAGGTTATGCCCGGTGCCGCAGCCGATCTCGAGGACACGGGCATTCGCGGGCGGCTGGACCTCGCGCCGGATCAGCGCCGCCAGCACCTCGCGCCGCGCCCGGTACCACCAGTGGCGCTGGTCGAGCTCGGCCATCTGCTCATAAACGATCCGCTCCATCAGCGGAAAACCCACTGGCGGTTGAGGACGAAGGTCACTGCGGGCGTCACGAACAGGATCGGGATCAGCGGCCACCACCACGGTCCGCCGAGCGCCATGCTGTCGGTCAGGATGAACACGAACAGCGCATTCAGCCCAAGGCTGACCAACGAAACGAGGAAGAAACGGCTGGTCGTCCGCCTGACATTGTCACGGCTGCCATGGCCACGGAAGCTCCAGCGGCTGTGGAGCACGTAGCCGGTGACCATCGCCGCCAGATAGCCGCAGAAGTTCGCCACCTGAGGCGAGGTCAGCTGGAACTTGGCGAGCGGCGAATAGACCAAAGCATAGAGGCCGGTGACGAACCCACCGACCATCCCGAACCGGATCAGCTGGCCGAGCATGGTCCGGCGTTCGGGCGAAAGAGTCGACAGCATCGAACCTGCGTTTTGATGAAACCTGCGCGGGGCAGCTTGCCCTTTGCACCCCGGCGGCTAGAGCGCGAAAAATGTGGCAGCGCAAGATCGACCTGGCCGCCGAGCGCGGCGTCGCGCTGCTCGAACGGCACTGGAAATGGGCAGTTCTCGCGGTCTGGCTGCTGTTTTGCGCGTGGTTCGTCTTCAGCCGCTGGAACGAAATCCGCCTCTTCAATCTCGGTGACACCGACGACAACATGCGGATGATGCAGGTCCGCGGCCTGCTCCACGGCCAGGGTTGGTACGATCTTCAGCAGCACCGCCTGGCGGGCTCCAACATCCACTGGTCGCGGCTGGTCGACCTGCCGATCGCGGGGCTGATCCTGGTCCTGCGTCCGCTCCTCGGCGGAGCGATGGCCGAGAAAACCGCGGTCGCGATCGCACCGCTCCTGCCATACCTGCTGCTTCTGACGTCAGTCGCGCTCACGACGCGTCGCCTGGTCGACAAGCGCGCCTACGTGCTGGCCTTCCTCGCGCTGTTTTTCGCTGGCTCGACCAACGGCATGTTCATGCCCGAACGGATCGACCACCACGGTTGGCAGCTGGCGCTTCTAGCGCTTGGAGTTTCAGCGCTTGCCGACCCGCACAAGCTGCGCGGTGGGATCACGCTCGGCATCGCGACCGCTTTGTCGCTGGCGATCGGGCTCGAGATGCTGATCTACCTCGCGGTTGCGGCCGCGGCGATGGCATTGTTCTGGGTCGATGACCGCGAGGAGCGGGCGCGGCTCGGCGCTTACGCTGTGACGTTCGGTGGCGGGACCGCGTTTGCTTTCCTCCTGTTTGCATCCAACGCGAACCGGCTGCCCGTGTGCGACGCACTGTCGCCCGTATGGCTGTCGAACGCCCTGCTTGGCACGGCCTTGCTGTTCGCGCTCGCCTGGTGGTCGCCCGCGAAATGGCAGTGGCGGCTGGCGCTGGCGGTCATGGCGGGCCTCATCGTCGCCGCCTTCCACGCGTGGATGTGGCCCCACTGCCTGCACCGGCTCGAAGGGGTGTCGGAGGAGGTCAACCAATTGTGGCTCAGCCACGTGCGCGAGGCGCGGCCGGTCTATCGCCACGGCTGGCGGATCGCCACGATCATCCTCGCGCTGCCGGTCAGCGGCTTGATCGGCTGGCTGGTTCTGATCTGGCGCAACCGGATCGATCGCGAGAAGCTGCGGCGGACGATCGCTGCGGCCCTGCCGGGCTTCGCTGCGACCTTGCTCCTGTTCTGGCAGACCCGGACCGGACCGGCGGCACAGATGCTGGCCGTGCCCGGAGCAGTCGCCTTGGTATGGGCCCTGGTTCCCTTGGTGTGGAAGGCCAAATGGGCCGACTTCGAAATTGCCGGCGTATCGCTCAGAGTCCTGGCAACCACCGCGGCCGTGGTCGCGGGACTGGGCGCCGCGGTGCCTTTGATCATCGACCAGATACCCGAAAAGAAACCCACCGCGCGCGACGCCGCGATCGGCAGGGCCAACCGCCTGTGCAACTCGCTGTGGGGCTACCACCCGATAGCGCTGCTTCCGAAGGGGACGATCTTCACGTTCGTCGACCTCGCGCCGCGGCTGATAACCGTGACTCACCACAATGGGATCACCGGGCCGTACCATCGCAACGGCGAGCAGATCGCGGACGTGATGAACGCCTTCCGCACCACCAGCGCGGACCGGGCGCACGCGCTGATCGGCAAATATCATTCGACCTATCTGATGACCTGCCCCAACAGCTCGACGACGACGATCTTCATGTCGGAGACGCCGCAAGGCTTTTACGCCCAGCTCGAGCGGGGCCAGGTGCCCAAGTGGCTGGCACCCGTGCCGATGCCGAAGGATTCACCGTTCAAAATCTGGCGGGTGACTGGCTAGCTAGTTAGCTAGGCCAGGACGTGCGGGAAGCTTTGTTTGAGCCCGTCGATCACGAATTGTGCCGCCAGCGCGGCCAGGATCACGCCGAGGATGCGAGTGATCGCGGATTCGACCTTGTCCCCGATCAGCCGCATCAATGGGCCGGCGGCGAGCAGGAACCCCAAGGTGATCAGCATCACCGCGGTGATCGCGCCCAGCACCACGGCGACGTGGACCGGGTCTTCCGCGCGCGACACCCACAGCATCGCGCTGGCGATCGAACCGGGTCCGGCGATCATCGGCATGGCCATCGGGAAGACGCTAATGTCCTCGATTTCCGGGGTTCGCTCGATCGCTTCCGCGCGCTTCTCGCGCCGTTCCGTCCGCCGTTCGAACACCATGTCGAGCGCGATAAAGAACAGCATGATCCCGCCGGCGATGCGGAAGCTGGCGAGGCTGATGCCCAGCGCGTGGAGCATGGGCCGCCCCAGCAGCGCGAAAAACATCAATATGATCCAGGCGATCAGCGACGAGCGGACTGCCATCGACCGGCGCTGGGTGGCGGAGGCGCCGCGCGTGAGGCTGGCGAAAATCGGCGCGCAGCCCGGCGGATCGATAATCACGAGGAAGGTCACCAGGGCTGAACCGAACAGCTCGACCATCAGGGCTTGATCTCCTGGAACAGGACCTGCTGGTAGTTGCGGCCGTTCCAGAGGAAGGTGCGGAAATGGCGGGTGCCGTCCCGCTCCACTTT
>Ga0111538_10013127_pt1 | contig 10928 bp, 7 predicted proteins | sample SoiMethybrSBSTD1_FD_79669 | JGI IMG/M metagenome (GOLD analysis project Ga0111538, IMG submission 79669) | Bulk soil microbial communities from a Populus tree surrounding site in Tennessee, USA - Soil MetaG P. TD hybrid SBSTD1 (version 2)... | ecosystem: Environmental > Terrestrial > Soil > Tree... | reverse complement strand
GGTGGATGGGGGGTCCCTGAATAACAAGAAGCAGCGGCCGCGGCAAATCGGGCCGGGCTTCGTCGCCAACGGAACGGGGCGCGAGTGGTGGCCCACCCGCGCCCCGTCGGGGCATCCGGGCTCAGGTCCCGGACGAGGACGACCTCAGGAGTCGGTCTTCTTGGCCGCGGCAGCCTGGGCGGCTTCGCACTCGGCCTTGGCCTTCTCGCAGGACTCCTTGCTCGCGCTGCACTTGCTCATCGCCGCCTCGCAGTGCGACTTGTCCATCTCCGGGCAGCAGGCCGCCGACTTGGCGTTCTTGTCCATGCCGACCGAGTCGCCCCAGGGGGACGAGTCCGTCTTGCTGGCGCAGGCGCCGGTGACGAGGGCCAGCACCAGGCCGGCCGGAAGCACGAGGTTGCGGATGCTCATCGGATTCTCCGTGGGGGGGTATGGGGCGGCAGTCTAGCAGGGTTCGTCAGAAGGTGAAGAGGTACTGGGCGTACATCAGGTTGGTGTCGTCGCCGCTGCCGAAGCCATTGACGAAGCTGCCCGGCTCGAACCACGAGTACCCGAACAGGAACTCGCCGTGGGGGGCCATGAAAGTGGGCTTCCAGCCCAGGGTCAGGTCGACCTCGTCGCCCACGTCGTCGCCCGTGTTCAGCGTGGCGGCCGACTGGCCGGGGGAGACCGCGCCCGAGGCGTTGTAGAGGAAGTCGCTCTCGTCGGCGAGGTGGAAGTCGGAATACGAGGCGCGGAAGGTCGTGGTCGAGGTCGTCTTCAGGGTCATGCTCGGCATGACCTGGACGATGTTCTGCCGGCCGATGAGGTCGATGTAGCCGAAGTAGGCGTGGGCCAGCGGGAAGAGCTGGTTGAAGGTCTCGTAGTCGCCGTCGGTGGCGTTGCTGTCGCCGCTCGCGTAGTCGACGTCGATCGCGAAGCGCGGGGTCATCGTGACGTCGGCGAGCGTGTAGCCGCCCACGACCGTCCACATGTAGGCGTTCACGTCGAGGCCGTTGTGGTTGCCGCCCTGCTTGGCGGCCTCGGCCTCGTAGTCGAAGCCGGCCGTCTTGCCGAAGTAGCGCGCGCCGAGCGTGTAGGTGTCGGTGTCCGCTGTCGGCGGACCTCCCGCGGGCGTGGTGAAGGGCGGGTCGTCGTCGTCGTTCAACGCGAGCAGGTAGAAGTCGAGGCCGCGGCCCTCGGCGATCTTCCAGGTGTTGTAGACGCCGCTGAAGAAGCGGTCCTCGTTGACGTTGTCGAGGTCGTGCGCGTCCACGTCCACCGACTTGGTCACGAAGAGGTCGGTCGTGACGTCCGAGTTGACCGCGCGCACCAAGCCGCCCTCGAAGGTGCGGCGGGTGTTGGCCCAGTCGAGCGGCGAGATCAGCCGCTGCGCGCCGTAGCTCATCTCGAAGCGGCCGAGCCGGGCCAGGAACTCCTTGCCCGGGTACTCGATGAAGGCGTTGAGGAAGTCCGGGTTCTGCTTGTCGATCGCGAGCGGCGGCCCTTCGTTGCCGTGGATGCCGGCGTCGATCATCTCGACGTAGGCGCGGAAGCTGTCCTTGTAGCGGACCTCCCCGTTCAGGCGCACGCGCAACAAGTTGAAGTCGTTGTTGTGCGGCACGGGTCCGCCGAGCAGGTTGCGGTTCTGCTCCGACTTCCACTGGTAGCGGAGCTGGCCGCCGAAGGTCGCGGTCCAGTCGCCGTCGCCGTCGAGCTCGATCAGCTTGAGGCCCGGCATCCAGTGGTCGGTCTTCATCTCCGGGTCCTTCAAGGCGCGCCAGTCCTCCTCGAAGCGCAGGTTCTTGAAGCTCGTCTTGAGGAACTTCTCGGGCGGCGTCTGGTCCGGCGGCGTCGCGGGCGCGGGCTCGGACGGCGCCGGCGTGCCCGAGGGCTGCTCGGCCTGCTTCTCCTCCTTCGACTGGGCGTCCTGCGCCGGCTGCGCGGCGGGCGCCGACTGCGCGGGCGGTGCCGGCGGCGGCTGCGGGACGCTCACGCCGATCGACGCGAGCACGAAGGGCAAGGCGAGCAGGGACGGGAGCATGCAGGGGCCTCGGGGAATCTGGCGGTCGCGGGTTTGTATCAGAGGATTCGCGTTTCATGAACGCTCGATCAGGATTCGCGCAGCACCTGCGACGCGCGCATGATCGCTATGCTCTCCGCACCCGCTGAGCCTCGAGGTCCGCGCGATGCCGATCCCGAACACGACCGACGTGGAGTCGTCGAGCACGCTGTCGCCGACGGCGGCGGATCGCGCCCGCGCGCGCGCGGCGTGGACGCTGGACCCGGCAGTCTGTTTCCTGAACCACGGTTCCTTCGGCGCGTGTCCAGCGCCCGTCCTCGACAGCCAGCAGCGCTGGCGGGCCCGGCTCGAGAGCGAGCCCGTACGTTTTATGGTGCGGGAATTCGAGGCGGAGCTCGAGGCGGCGCGCGCGGCGCTGGCGTCCTTCGTGGGCGCCGACCCGGCCGACCTCGTCTTCGTGCCCAACGCCACGACCGGCGTCAACACCGTGCTGCGCGCGCTCGAGCTGCGCGCCGGCGACGAGCTGCTCGTCACCGACTCGACCTACGCGGCCTGCCGCAACGCGGCCGACGCGGTGGCGAAGGCGAGCGGCGCGCGCATCGTGTGCGCGGCGCTGCCCTTCCCGCTGCGCGATCCGGAAGCGGTCGTCGAGGCGCTGCTCGCGCGGGTGACGCCGGCCACGCGCCTGGCGCTCGTCGACCACGTCACGAGCCCGACGGGCCTGGTGCTGCCCGTCGCGCGCCTCGTCGAGACACTCCAGGGGCGCGGCATCGACGTGCTCGTCGACGGCGCGCACGCGCCCGGCATGGTCGAGCTCGACCTGGCCGCCCTCGGCGCGGCCTACTACACGGGCAACTGCCACAAGTGGCTGTGCGCGCCCAAGGGCGCGGCCTTCCTCCACGTGCGGCGCGACCGTCAGGCCGGCGTGCACCCGCTCGTGACCAGCCACGGCGCGAGCTCGAAGCGCATCGACCGCTCGCGCTTCCAGCTCGAGTTCCTGTGGCCCGGCACGCACGACCCGACGCCGCTGCTCGCGCTGCCCGACGCGCTGGCCTTTCTCGGCGCGCTGCTGCCCGGCGGCTGGCCCGCGCTGCGAGCCGCGAACCGGGCGCTGGCGCTCTCGGCCCGCGACCGCCTGTGCTCGGTCCTCGGCTGCGCGCCGCCGGCTCCCGACACGATGATCGGCAGCCTGGCCGCGCTCCCGCTGCCCGCCGCGCGCCACGCGCCGCCCGCTCCCGTGCCCGGCCTCGACGCGCTGCAGGAGCGCCTGTGGGAGCGCCACCGCATCGAGGTCCCCGTCATGCACTGGCCCGCCTGGCCCGCGCGCCTGCTGCGCATCTCGGCGCAGATCTACAACTCTCCCGAGCAGTACCACACGCTCGCCGCCGCGCTGGCGCACGAGCTGCCTCAGACCTGACGTCCGCGGGGCGACGGACTGCGCCGCCCTTCGCTAGGATGCGGGCAGGATGGTCGAGCACGAGCTGCAGGGTCCGGACGTCGAGCGGGACGTCGCGCCGGAGCGCGCGGCGGTCAGGCCGGCCGATCGGCCTCGGCGCCGCGGCCGCTGGCTCAGGATCGTCCTCGTCGTGGTCGTCCTCCTCGTGCTGCTGCTGGCCCTCGCGCCGGTCTGGAGCGCGCCGATCGCCCGCAACCTCGTCGTGGACAAGGTCAACGAGCAGATCGACGGCACGCTCGCGATCGAGAGCCTGTCCTGGTCGTACGGCGGGCACGTGCGCGTCGAGGGCCTCGACCTGCGCGACGCGCAGGGCCAGCCCGTGATGCAGATCGCGGCCGTCGACGGCCACGTCGACGTGCTGCCCGCGCTCAAGGGCGACATCCGCGCCGCGCTGACCGTCGACGGCCTGCAGGCCGACCTGCGCCGGCAGCCCGACGGCCGCACCAACATCGAGAGCATCGGCGGCGGCCCGAAGGGCGAGCCGAAGCCCAAGACGAGCTCGGGCCCGCTGCCGCAGGTCGCGGCGACCGTGCGCGTGAACGACGCCACGCTGCGCGTGCACGGCGAGGACGGCGACACCGAGCTGCACGAGGTGAGCGTGGCCCTCGACCTGAAGGCCCTCGATCAGCCCGCGACCTTCGACGTCGGCGCCGCGCTGAGCGGGCCCGGCAGGCCGGCCGGCCGTGTGAAGCTCACGGGCGACGTGCTGCTCGCGCAGGACGGCCAGCTCTCGGACGCCCCGCCCGTGCGCGTCGACTACACGCTCGACACGCTGCGCCTCGAGGCGCTCGCGCCGGCCGCCACGCTGTTCGCGGACGTGCCGCCGGCCTCAGGGCGCGTGGGCGGCAGCGGCCACTGGGAGTGGCAGGGCGGCCTGCGCCTGAGCGGCCGCACGGAGCTGACGCTGCAGAGCGTGCGCGTCGAAGGCGCGTCGGCCGGCGGCCAGCCGCTCGTCGTGCCCGACACGACGCTGACGGCCGAGGCGCAGCTCGACGACTCGGGCGGCGGACGCCAGACGCTCGCGCTCGTCTCGGGCACGCTGCTCGACCTGCGCTGGGACGGCACGGTCTCCGGCCTGCTCGGCGAGCGTCCGTCGCTCGAGGGCGCGCTCGCGCTCGGCGGCGATCTCGGCGGGCTCTTCGACCTGGCGCGCGAGCCGCTCGCGCTGCAGCCGGGCGTGGGCCTGAGCGGCCGGCTCGCGGTCGACACGCGGCTCCGCGCCGAGTGGACGCAGCCAGGTCCGCAGAGCGTGGCGGTGCAGGGCACGCTCGGCGTCACGCAGCTCGCCGCGCGCGACGCGCAGGGCCGGCCACTCGACCTGGGCCTGAACGCCGTGCAGGTGAAAATCGACCTCGCGGCGCAGCCGGCCGCCGGCACCGCGGCGCTCGAGACGCTCGAGCTGCAGGCCGGGCCGCTCGCGCTGAGCGCGCGCGGCCGCGTCGAGGGGCTGCCGCGCGACGGCGCCGCGCTCGACCCGGCGCAGCTCGCCGTGCAGGGCGGGCAGTTCAGCGCGGACGCCGACCTCGCGCCGCTGCTCGCGGCCATCGCGCCGCTCGTCGACCTCCACGGCCTGGCGGCGGCGGGCACGGTGCAGGTCCGCGCGCAGGCCGACGGCTCGGCCGGCGCGGTGGCCGGCCAGGCGCAGGTCACGGTGAAGGGCCTGGCGCTGCAGGGGCCCGACGGCCTCGACGTCTCGGTGCCCGGCCTGACCGTCGACGCCACGGCCTCGGCCGACGAGCGCGCCATCCGCCTCGAGCACCTCGTCACGCGCTGGGAGCCGTTGCGCGCGATGACGCACGCGATCCCGAACGGCGAGCTCGCCGCGTCGGCGACCTGGATGCCGGCCGACCGCGTGCTCGACGTGCCGCACTGGACGCTGGCCTGCCCGCTCGCCGGTGGCGAGGGGCGCCTGAAGGCCACGCTCGGCGCCGCGGGCGCCGCCGAGGGCGCGGGCATCGAGCGCCTCGAAGCCCAGGCGCAGCTCAGCGGCCAGGTCGAGCCGATGCGCGAGTTTCTGGCCGCTCTGAAGCCCGAGCTGCAGCCCGCGCGCGGCGAGGGCCAGTGGGACCTCACGCTGACCGCGGACGTCGCCGGCGACCGCATCACCGCGCAGCCGCAGCTCACGCTGCGCGGCGTCGGGCTGAAGGGCTACGTCGTCGGCGGCCAGGAGCTGCCGCTCGACAAGGCCGACGTCGACTTCGGCGCGCACATCGACTTCGATCGCGGCGCCGGCAGCGTGAAGGCCGAGGGCCTGCAGCTCCGCGCGCCCGGTGTCGAGCTGACCGCCTCGGGCCAGGCGACGAACGTGCTCGGTGACCCGACGGCCGCGACCGGCGCGCTCGACTGCACCTGGTCGCTGCAGCCCGACGTCGTCACGGCGCGCCTCGGCGCGCTGCTCGGCGGCCTCGGGCTGGCGGGCGCGCCGCTGTCGGGCTCGATGCGCGTCGAGCTCGCGCCGGCCGGCGCCTCGGCCGCCGGCAACCTGTCGGGCGCCGAGATCGCGGTCACGCTGCCCGCCGATGCCGCGACGGGCCAGCCGGCGCGCACGCTCGTCCAGCGCGAGCTGAAGGCCGACTTCGACCTCACGGCCTCGCCCTGGCCCTCGATCGACACGCTCGACGTCCGCCGCGGCGAGTTCCGCTCGAGCACCGCGCAGGCCACGGTCGCCGGACGCGTCGAGCGCCTGTCGACGCCCGCCAGCGCCTCGGCCGACGTGCGCTTCCATCTCGATGCCGAGCTCGCGCGCGTGCTCGCCGACCTGGGGCCGGCGCTCGGCCTGCCCGCCTGGGAGGCCTCGGGCGCGGCGGTCGTCGAGGGCAAGCTGACGGGTGACGCGGGCCAGCTCGCGCTGACCGCCGATGGCACGATCGCCAACTGCCACATGGTGCTGCCCGCGCCGGCGCCCCCGAAGTCCGCGCCGCCGGTGGCGCCCGTCGCCGCCGCGGAAGCCATCGCGAAGCCCGGCGGCGCCGGCACCGGCACCGCCGCGGGCAAGCCGCCCATTGTCATCGACGAGCCGAAGCTCACCTTCGGCGTGACCAGCCAGATCCTCGTCGAGCCGCTCGACGTCACGCTCGAGCGCGCCTCGATCGACTCGTCCTTCCTGCGCGGAAAGCTCGACGGGAAGATCCTCGCGCTCCGCTCGGACACGCCGCGGCTCGCGCCGCTGGAGGGCGACTTCACCTACATCCCCGACACGCTCGGCGCGCTGCTGCAGCCCTGGTTGCCCGTGCAATGGAGCGGCAGCGCCGAGCAGCCGCTGCGCTTCCGCGTCGAGGGGCCGGTGGCGAAGGTCGATCCGGTGGCGATGCTCGGCGGGCTCGCGGCCGACGCGACCGTCGGGCTCGGGCAGATCACCGCGCCGGGCCTGACGACCGGCGGCCAGGTGGACGTGAAGAACCACGACGGCCGCACGAAGGTCGTCGGCAAGCTCACCGCGAACGCCGGCACGCTCGACCTCGACGCCGACCTCGACCTGCGGCCGGAGGGCGCTGCTCCCGCGGCCACGCCGCCGAGCTCGCAGGTGAAGGTCACGCTCGCCGGGCTGCAGGTCACGCAGGAGCTCGCCGACCTGCTGGCGCGCGTGCATCCGCTCTTCGCCCGCACCGCGGGCAGCCAGGTCGCGACCGTGAGCGGCGTGATCGGCGCCGACCTCTCGGGCACCTGGGCCGGTCCGCTGCCGACCTCCGGCGAGCCGCCGGGCGGCTGGCTCGGCGCGGCCGCGAAGTCGCTCACGGCGAGCGGCCGCCTCGACGCGGGCCAGCTCCAGTTCGCATCGAGCGCGCTGCTCGGCGAGATGCTGTCGGCCGTCAACCTGCCCGGCCAGACGCAGCTCTCGCTCGCGCCGATCGAGTTCCGCATCGAGCAGGGGCGACTGTCCTACGCGCAGCCGTGGGTCGTGAACCTCGCCGGCATGGACACCAACTTCACCGGCTCGGTCGGCCTCGACCTCTCGCTCGACCTCGCCTGGAACGTCCCGATCACCGAGCAGCTCATCGCCAAGCACGACTTCCTCAAGAGCCTGGCGGGCCAGACGATCGAGGTCCCGATCACCGGCACGGCGACGAAGCCGAGGCTGGAGTGGAGCGACGCGCTCAAGGACCTCGCGGCGCGCGCCGCGAAGGCCGAGCTCGAGAAGAAGCTCAAGGACAAACTCGGCGGGCTGCCGTCGATCCCGGGCGTGACGGACTCGGGCGCGGACGCGTCAGGCGGACAGCCCGCGACCTCGCCCGAGGACCTGCTCTCCAAAGCCGACAAGCTCTGGGACGAGGGCAAGCACGCCGAAGCCAAGCCGCTCTACCAGGAGCTGATCGACAAGCACAAGTTCACGCTCACCTACACGCTCAACAAGAAGCGGATCAAGGAGCGGGCAGAAAGCAAGTCGTGAAGCGGGAGGGGTGAGGGACGCGGCTGCCTCGGGGGTCGGCTCCGGCCCGCACAATCGCCCGGTCCGGACCCGGAAGGAAGTCAGGGAGTCCCCGGAGCACCGGGCTCAGGAGCGGCGACCCCGGGGCGCGCCGCGTCCGTCGCCGCCACCGCATCACTTCGCGCCTCGCAGGGAGGGAAAGGCGGTCGCGGGAGCGAGGCGGCAGGCTGCGCGAACGCTCAGGTGGCGCGGAGCTCGCGGACGCCGCGGCCGAGACGACGACGCAGGAGAGTACGGAGGGTGACGCCATCGGCGTAGCCGACCATGCCGGCGATGCGCTCGATGTTGTGATCGGTGGTCTTGAGCAGGTGCACCGCGCGCTCGACCCGCAGGTCCTGGAAGTAGGACAGCGGCGTCTTGCCGAGCGTGTCCTGGAGGCGGCGCGCGAGGGTGCGCTTGCTGGTGGACAGCGCGTCGGCCGCCTCGTCGAGCGAGAACCCGCGATCGAGACGGCCCCGCGCCCAGCGCTCGAAGCGCTCGACGAGCGGGTTGGAATGGATCAGGTGATCGGAGATGGCGTAGGCCGACTGCGACGGGCGCGCGTCGATCACGAGGTACCGGGCGACCAGGCTCGCCAGCTCGGGGCTGGATTGCCGGATCAGGGCGAGCGCGAGGTCGATGTGGCTCAGCGCCGCGCCGGCCGTGACCGTCGTGCCCGAGCGCACGACCATGCGCGACTCGTCGAGCTTCACCTTCGGGTAGCGTTGGCGGAACAGCGTGGCGAGCCACCAGGTCGTGGTGGCCTCCTCGCCGTCGAGCAGGCCGGACTCGGCCAGCACGAAGGTGCCGACGCAGGCGGCCGCGAGCGACGCGCCGCCGTCGGACCAGGCGCGCAGCGCCGCGAGCCCGTCGCGGACGTCGGGGCGGGTCAGCGCCTGCTCGAGAGGCGCCGGCATCTTGCAGCCGATCGCCGGCACGACCACGCAGTCCGGGGCCCTGCCGCGGCCGACCGGCGTGACGGGCACTCCGAGCCCGAGCGCGGTGCGCACGCGCCGGCGCGTGCCGGTGATCGTGACGTCGAAGCGCGGCGACTCACGCCCCGACATCGCCGCCAGCTCGTTGGCGATGGCGAAGGCGTCCAGCACCGTCGCCAGGCCGGTGTCGAACACGCCGTCGAAGACCAGCACGCGGATGCGCATGGCAAGAATGATATCAAGAATGTCGATTCTGCCAATAGGCGCGCGGGCATCGCGGCCCTAGGTTTCGTCTCCGTCGCCAGCCCCGCACTCCGCGACGGCAGCGACGTCAACCCAGGAGAAGTCCGATGATCAAGCTCGCACTGTTCGCCCGTATCGAAGCCCAGCCCGGCAAGGAGGCCGCCGTCGCCGATCTGCTCGACACCGGCCTGTCGCTCGCGCGCCAGGAGGCGACCACGCCGATCTGGTTCGCGCTGCGCCTGTCGCCGACGAGCTTCGGCGTGTTCGATGCCTTCCACGACGAGGCCGGCCGCCAGAAGCATCTCGCCGGCCCGATCGCCCAGGCCCTGATCGCCAAGACGCCGGAGCTGTTCGCCGGCCCGCCGTCGATCGAGCCGATCGAGGTGCTGGGATTGAAGAACACCGGCGTCAACTAGGCGCCACGCTGGAGGTCAGGGGAGCGGCGGGATTCCTCGCTCGCCGCTCCCCTGCTCGATCCGGTTGTTGCTCTACGAGACGACGGCCGCCAGCCCTGCGACGAGCGCCTCGACGACGCGCGGCACGTCGCGGAGCGGCGTGGAGCAGAGCGCGACGCGCACCGCGCCGTCCATCGGCACGACGTAGACGCCGAGCGCCTTCATGCGCTCGGCGGTGCCCTCGGCGTCCGGCGTGAAGACCGTGACGAAGAATCCGCCCTCGTAGCGGGGATAGACCAGGCCGGCCTTGGCGGCCGCGCGGTTGAAGGCCGCGACGCGCTCGTCGAGCAGGGACCGCAGGCGCTGCCGCTCGGTGTCGGCACGGGCGCGCAGGTCGGGGTTCTCGAGCAGCTCGGTGATGGCCAGCATCCCCAGGTGATTGCAGTTCGACCAGGTGCCGCGGCACGAGAAGCTCAGGGCGCTCTTGATGTGGTCGCGCTCGTCGGCCGAGGAGTGGGTCGCGACGAGGGCGCCGACGCGGGCGCCGTACTGCGCGTAGCTCTTGCTGGCGGTCCAGGCCACGAGCAGCAGGATCTCGCCGATCAGCGGCTGGATGTGGCGCACCCAGTGGTTGAAGGGCGCGGCGCCGAAGCGCGCGTAGGCCAGGTCCATGCAGAGCGCGATGGGCGTGCGACCGGCCGCGCCGCGCAGCGCGGAGGCCAGGCCGGCCCAGTCGCGGTCGTCGAGCGAGTAGCCGGTGGGGTTGTTGCAGGGGGTGTTGAGCAGGATCAGCGCGCGCGACTGCCGCTCGAGCTGGCCCTCCAGCGCCTTGGCGAAGCCCGAGACGTTGAAGGCGCCGTGCCCGTCGAACATGAGGAAGGTCTCGACGCGCCGGCCGGTGTGCTGGGCGATCGTGCGGTAGGGGCCCCAGTAGTAGCTGGGCGTCAGCAGCGCGTCGCCCGGTGCCAGGAAGTTGACCACCGAGTTGTGCAGGGCGCCCGTGCCGCCGGGCGTGGCCACGGCCACCGACTGCGCGGCGAGCGGGCCCTCGCCGTAGAGGTCCTTGATCACCGCCGCGAGGAAGCGCGGCTCGCCGGCGATCGGCGCGTAGGCCGCGCCCCTTTCGGGGGGCACGGCGGCCAGCGCCTCGAAGACCACGGGCATCGTGGCGAGGCGGCCGTCGTCGTCCATGAGCGCGCCGAGCGTGGCGTTCACGATCGACTCGCCGGCCTTGGCGCGGCGCGTGGCCTCGGCGTTGAGCGCGAAGATCGGGTCGTCTGCAGGACGACCCTGGCTGTCGGAGATCAGGTGGTTGTTCAACGCGGCCGCGTTCACGGGAAGGGCATGGGGCGCGGGAGGCGACGACTCGGGAGTTCTCCAGATCATGGTCGGGCCGGAATGCCGCGTCAACGGTGATCGAGGCGGTCCGGCGCTGGCTCCGCCGCTGGCGGCTGGCTCAGATCGACCATCGCGGCGAGTCGGACTCGCGCCG
>Ga0111538_10013126_pt1 | contig 10928 bp, 13 predicted proteins | sample SoiMethybrSBSTD1_FD_79669 | JGI IMG/M metagenome (GOLD analysis project Ga0111538, IMG submission 79669) | Bulk soil microbial communities from a Populus tree surrounding site in Tennessee, USA - Soil MetaG P. TD hybrid SBSTD1 (version 2)... | ecosystem: Environmental > Terrestrial > Soil >... | reverse complement strand
GAGAGGAAGACCGCCGCGAGCATCGCGACGCTCACGGTGCCTCCCTGGACCAGGCCGAGACCGAGGACGGCGGACTCGGGGATCCCGTCGAGCACGGTGCCGAGGACGATCGGGAGTGCCGACCCGCCGGCGCCCGTGCCTTCCATGCTCTTGCGCTCGGCGCCGCCCAGGCGGTCGATGACGGCGTCGCCGAGCGTGTAGACCGCGCAGCCCGCGAACAGCCCCGTCGCGACGTCGCTGAGCACGCCGGACGTGTCGAACGCCTCCTCGACGAGCTCGAACGCCACCGCGCTCAGGAGGACGCCCGCGCCGAAGCCCATGACGAGTCCCAGGATGAGCCGGTCCACCCTGATCCGGAGCGCGAAGATCGCGCCGATCAGGAGTGAGGAGCTCGCGAAAGCCCCCCCACCAGAGCGCCTCTAGCACTGGCTAGGCGGCGGTCTCGGGCGCCACGGGCTCCGCCGGCGGCCGCTCGGCCGCGCGGATCTCGGCGATCCGGGCGCGGTGTGCCTTCGTCACCTCGAGGATGACGATCTGGAGCGATGCGGTGACCGGCACGGCGACGAGCGCGCCGAGCACGCCCAGGAGCGCGCCGAACAGCGTCACGCCGAGGATGACGAAGAAGGGCGAGATGTTGACCGCCTTGCCGTAGATCGTCGGCCCCAGCAGGTTGTTCTCGACCTGCTGGTAGACGAGGATCACGACGAGCATGATCACGGCGGCGGTGACGCCCTCCTCCGCCCAGAGAGTCGGGACGAGGATGAATGCCGCGATCGTCGCCCCGATGTTCGGGATCAGGTCGAGGAAGCCGGCGATCAAGCCAAGGGCGAGTGCGTAGCTCGAGCCGAGAAGGAACGCGGTGAGGCCCTGCGTCGTGCCGGCGATGAGGGCAATGGTGATCGCGCCGATCGCCCAGCGGGAGATGGTCTCCGTCACGTGCTCCCAGACCTCGAGCCAGCGCTCCGCCTCGGTCGGCACGAGCATCGAGCGAACCGCCTCCTTGAGGCGCGGCATGTCCACGAGGAGGAAGAGCGCGAGGAAGATCAGCGTGAAGGCCATGAGCCCGGCCGAGAACGCCTGGCCGGCGACGCCGAGGATGGCGCTGATCGCATCGGGGATCGTCGACGAGAGGTCGTTCGCTCCCTCCTGGACGTTCCCGGCGGCACCGGAGTCGCCGAGCCACGACAGCTCGTCGGAGTCGCGAAGCTCGTCGACGAGGTCCGGCAGCTCGTGGAGGAAGTCGCGCAGGGAGCCGACGAGCGGGACGAGCAGGATGAGCGCGAGCACCACGACGGCAACGGTCGTGCCGAGGACAACGATCGTCGCGGAGAGCCCGCGTCCGCGGCCCGTCCAGCGCATGAACGCGCGTACGGGGATCTCGAAGACGAGCGCGAGGAAGATCCCGAGGAAGACGATGAGGAGGGCGTCGAGGATCGAGACGATCGCGGCCGCGAGCCCGACGATGAGTGCCCCGAGCAGGAGCGTCCGGACGGTGATCGCGGTCTCGAAGAATCGGCGGTTCACCGGCACCGCGCGAGCATAGAACGTCCACCAGCCGGACAAACCGCGATACACCGCAGCGGTCGGGTGGGCGACCCTGCCCCAGTCCTCGTCGCGGCCGCGCTCGTATGCAGCCACAACCTCCCCCAGGGGCACCCCCGGTGCCCTGATGTCACGCTATCGCGCTTTCTCCGACGGCTCTGTGCCGACTTCGTGCCGAGATTCGTGCGTCGCGAACGAGAGAGCTACGCCCGCGAGAGGGCGGCCGCAAGGGCATCGCACTGCTCGCTCCCGCGCGCGGCGACGATGCGCGAGCGCTGCCCGAGGTCGAGCGGGGCACGGCCGAACGGCGGCTCCTCGAACAGCTCGATCGCGAGGCCGCGCTCGCGGACCAGGAGCTGCGCCGCGGCGATGTCGATCGACCGCGCCGGCTTGAGGCAGCAGACCGCGTCCACGCGCCCGGCGGCGAGGTGGCAGAGCGACAGCGCGAGCGAGCCCATGACTCGCACGCGGTGCGCGACACCGTCGAGCCCGGGGATGGCACGGGCGATCGCCTCGGTCGTCGTGCCCTCGAGCGAGAGGATCTCGATCGTGTCCTTGGGGCCCGGCCCGTCGATCGGCGAACCGTCGAGAAACGCGCCGCGTCCACGCTCGGCGACCCATTCCTCGCCCGCGCCGAAGTCGTGGACGAAGCCGAAGAAGACGTCGTCCATCGTCTCGCCTTCCGCGACCGCGAGCGAGAGGGAGAAGAACGGGATGCCGCGCTTCGCGTTCACCGACCCGTCGATCGGGTCGACCACGACGCGCAGCCCGCCGCCGACGCCGAACGCGCGCAGCCCGAGCTCCTCCGAGACGAGGATCAGGTCGAGGCCGATCCCTTCCAGCCGCTCGACGACTGCGAGCTCCGCCGCCGCATCGATCGCGGTCGTGTCGTCACCGCCTTCGCCGGCGCGGAGGACCGGCTCCCGCTCCGCGCGCGTCGGCAGGTCCCGCAGGACCGCGTCGAGATCGCGGACGCAGGCGCGGGAGAACTCGAGCCAGTCGTGGTCGCGCGCGCTCACGGGTCGACGGGGTGCAAGACGAGCCCCGAGAGCAGCTTCGGATAGAAGTACGTCGTCTTCGGCGGCATCGTCTGACCGCGGCGCGCCCGCTCGAACACGTCCGCGACGACCGGGGGGCGAAGGAGGAAGGCGCAATCCGCCTCGCCGCTCTCGACCAGTCGGATCGCGGCGTCGCGATCGGGGGTGTACGAGATCCCGTCGTGCCCGAACCGGTCGACGAGCTCGACGTCGAGCTCGCCCGGCGCGCCGCGCACGAGCCTCGTCTCGCCGCGTCTCACGAAGACAGCGGCGGGGGCTCCTCGAGGCTCGCGGCCGAGCGCCGACAGAGCGCCCTCGAGGGGACCGACCGGCTCGCCGGTGGGGTCGATGTCGGGCCTTCCCGTGAACACGCGATGGGTCGGGAAGACCTCGAGCCCGGGATCGCCGGTCGAGACGAGGACGGCAAGCATCCGATCGGCTCCGTCCTCGGCCGCGAAGGCGAGCGCCGCTTCGTATCGATGATGGCCGTCCGCGATGAGCAGCTGCCGGCCATCGAATGCCTCCGGGACACCGTGCTCGCCGTCGAGTCGCCAGAGCCGCGTGTCCTCGACGTCGATGTCGGGCTCGCCTTCCGGCCGCGCGACCGGCGTGGATCCGTCGTAGAGGAGGAAGATCGGCTCGAGCTGGGTGCGCGTGGCGCGGAGCAGGCGAAGCCGCCCCTCGAGCGCGGTCGCGTGGGTGCGCTCGTGCGGCAGGACGACGCTGTTCGCGTACGGCTCGACCCGGAGGGACGCGACGATCCCGTCTCGTCGCCGCGCGACGCCGTCCGGGCCGACGGAGTCCTGCTCGAGGAACCACACGGCCGGCGTCTCGTCGCGGACGAGCACGCCGTCGTCGAGCCAGCGCCGGAGTCGTTCCGCCGCGGCCTTCTCGTCCGGCTCCGAGGTCAGATGCACCACGTTGTGAGCGTCGCGAGCGCGGAGCCGCGCGCAGTCGTCCGCGTCGATCACGTCGTACGGTGGCGCCGTCACCTCCGCGCTCGGCCGGGCGTAGCGGACGGCGCGGAACGGTCGAACATCGGCCACCGATCGAGCCTACAGCGACCTAGACTCACCCCGTGGGGACGATCGCCGACCTGGTGGAGGATCGCACGGTCGACGGCGTTTTCGCGGTCGCGCGGAAGCGGCGCCTGACGACGCGGGGCGGGAAGCCGTACCTCGCGCTCGAGCTCGTCGACGCGAGCGGACGGATCGAGGGACGCATCTGGGACGACGTCGAGTTGCTCGACCGCCGGTTCGAGGAGGGCGATGCGATCCGCGTGCTCGGCCGAGTCGAGCGCTTCGACGGACGGCTCCAGCTCCAGGTACGCGCCGTCGAGCCCTCGGAGGCCGATCCCGCCGAGCTCGCGCCCGCGATGCGCCGCGACGCCGACGAGCTCCAGGGCTTCGTCGAGTTCCTCGCCGCGGAGCTCGCGCACCCGGCCCTCGGTGCACTCGTCACGGGCATCCTCTCCGATCCCGAGGTCCGGGACGGCATGCGGCTGCTGCCGGCCGCCGGCGCGGACGGGCACCACGGCTATGCGGGTGGGCTGCTCGAGCACACCGTCGGCGTCGCGACGCTCTGCCGGGAGACCGCACAGCTCCATCCCCGGCTGCGCGGCGACCTCCTCCTGTCCGCCGCCCTGCTGCACGACGTCGGCCGCGTACGCGAGCTCGGCCGCGGTCCGGCCTTCCGGCCGACCCCGGAGGGCGCACTGCTCGGCCACGTCCAGCTCGGGGTGCGGCTGGTCGACGAGCGGGCCGGCAGCCTCGATCCCACCCTCCGGGCCGAGCTTCTGCACGCGATCGCAGCGCACCACGACCGCGCGGCGGGCCGCACGGCCGAGGCGGTCGTCCTCTACCACGCGAACCAGCTCGACGCGACCGCCGCAACGCGGCCGGTCGGCGACTGACGCATTGGGCTTCGCCGCTCTCGCGCTCCTCGGCGCGGCCTCCTGGGGCATCGGCGACTTCCTCGGTGGGCTCGCGTCGCGGAGGGCGCACGTGCTCACCGTGCTCGTGATCTCCCAGGCCGCCGGGCTCCTCGGCGCAGCGACCTGGGCGCTGACGAGCGACGACATCCGGCCGGCGCTGGCCGACCTCTGGCCGGCCGCAGGCGCCGGCGCGGCCGCCGCGCTCGGCCTTGCGGCGCTCTACCGCGGGATGGCGATCGGCGCGATGGGCATCGTCGCCCCCATCTCCGCGACGAGCCCGATCGTCCCGCTCGCGGTCGATGTGGCCCGCGGGGAGACGCCGAGCGCCCTGCAGTGGGTGGGCATCGTCGTCGTGCTCGGCGGCGTCGTCCTCCTGGCGCGAGGGACGGGCGGCATCGCGAGGGGATCCGGCCTCGCGACCGGCGTGGTCCTCGCCCTCGCCGCTGCGCTGGGCTTCGGCGTCTTCATCATCGGGCTGGACGCGTCGTCGGACGACAGCGTCGCCTGGACGATTCTCGTCGCGCGTGGGGCGGGCGCGATCGTCGCGCTCGTAGCAGCGCTCGTCGCCTCCGCCCCGCTTCGGCCGCCGGCACGGCTGCTCCCGATGATCCTCGCAGTCGGCGCCTTCGACACGGTCGCGAACGTCCTCGTTGCCTTCGCGACCACGAAGGGACCTGCCGGGATCGTCGCCGTCCTCAGCGCCCTCTATCCCGTCACGACGATCGTCCTCGCGCGCGTCCTCCTGGCCGAGCGCCTCGATCGCAGTAGGCGAATCGGCGGCGCGCTCGCGCTCGGCGGCGCGGCCGCCGTCGCGGTCGGCTGAGCGACGGCTTCTCCCTTCGGGCCGCCGTCAGACCGCGGCGCCTTCGGCGGGGGCGCTCGCGCTCGGCGACGTCGAGCGTCCGCATCTGGAGGAGCGTCGACGTGGAGAGGGCCGCCGCCTCCTCCGCCTCCGTGTCGAACCAGAGGTTCGGGATGATCCTGGGCATCGCTGCTCCTTCCGCGTCGGACGTCGTGACTCCGTGCTCTGAGTACCCGCGAACAGGACGGCGGACCCGGCCGCGACTCCTAGCCCGGCTCAGACGTTGAAGCGAACGTTCAGGACGTCGCCGTCCTGCACGACGTACGTCTTGCCCTCGAGTCGCTGCGTTCCGCGCCGCGCGGCCTCCGCGTGCGATCCGGCAGCGAGAAGGTCGTCGGCGGCGATGACCTCGCAGCGAATGAATCCGCGCGCGATGTCCGTGTGGATCGTCCCCGCCGCGTCCAGCGCCGTCTGGCCGGCACGGAGGGTCCAGGCGCGCGTCTCGTTCTCACCCGCCGTGAAGAACGTGATCAGCCCGAGTGCTTCCGAGAGGCGGCGCACGACCTCGTCGAGCGCCGACGGCCCGTCCCGGAACTCGGCGGCCTCGTCCTCGGGGAGCTCGGCGAGCTCCGCCTCCAGCCTGCCGTCGATGCCCTTCGGGCCGTTCTCCAGCGCGAGGAGCGGCTTGGAGGTCAGCGGCTCGAGCTCGGCCGGCAGCTCGCCGTTCCAGTCCGTGAGCGCGAGCCCCTCGTCGAGATGGTCGAGCAGCGCGCCGAGCACCTCGAGCTCAGCGCGCTTGGTCGGATCGCCGGACTTCGCCTCCTTCGCGACGCGCTCGTGGCGGCGCTCGACGTGGTCGCGGTCGGCGACGAGCAGCTCGAGCTTGAGCGTCTCGAGGTCGTCGGCCGGCGTGGCGTCGGAGGAGAAGCCGTCGAGCACGGCGAGGATCGCGTCCACCTGGCGGAGGTTGCCGAGGAGCTGCGGCCCCGTCCCAGGGACGTCGACGACCCGGACCGCGGCGGGCGTGACCTTCTTGGCGCCGACGAGGGTCGCGAGCCGGTCGAGCCGGTCGTCGGCGATCGTCGCCATCCCAACGTTCGGCTTGTCGGTGACGGAGGCGTAGGCGGTGATCTCGGCCCCGGCGCGCGTGAGGGCGTTGAACAGGGTGGTCTTGCCGCTGTTGGGCAGACCGACGATCCCGACCTCGAGCGCCATCGCGTCAGGGTAGTGGAGGCCGCCCGGCGGCCGGTCGGGTGCGGGCCCTACGGGTTCGAGGGCGGCTTCGCGTCGTCGTCGGCGCGGGGGACACACAGCCCCAACCTCCCCCAGGGGCACTCCCGTGTCCCTGAAGACACGCTATCGCTCGACCCGTGACACGCGTGTGCCGACCTCGTGCCGACTCCCGTTCGGTAGGCGCGATCGGCAGGCACCCCGACGCCACCACCAGCAGCCGGTCTCCGTCACGACGCCGCAGCGCGCGGCCGAACCTGTGCCGCGAGATCGTCCCACCGCTCCTCCACTTCGCCGGGGTCGATCGACCCCGCACGCTCGAGCACCGGCCGATGCCGCTCGGGGAGCCGCGCCCGCACCCTCGTCTCGCGAGCCGATCTCCCGGGTCGCGACGGTGCCGCCACCGAGGTGGCTAGTAGGCGGCGAACCCGGGCTGGGAGCCCTTCGTGAAGCGCTTGAGGTAGACCACGCGCGACACGACGACCGTGATCCGGCCGTCGTCGGTCTCGATCTCGACCGTGCCCCCGGCGTCGGAGCTGACCGCCCGCTCGACCGCCTCGGCGGTCTGCGGGGTCACCATCGCGGCGATGGTCTGCCCGCCCTTGAAGGCGAGCTCGATGCGAACCGAATCGTCAGGCAGGGGACACCACCTCGGTCAGGACGCCATGGACGGCGTCGGGATGGACGAAAGCGACCTCGAGCCCGAAGAGCCCGCGGCGGGGAGTCTCGTCGATCAGCTCGGCGCCTGCGGCAGCGAGGTCGGCGAGCGCCGCTGCGACGTCGTCGACCCGGTAGGCGATGTGGTGCATGCCCGGGCCGCGCTTCGCGAGGAAGCGACCGACGGGCGTGTCGTCGCCGGTCGGCGCGAGGAGCTCGAGGCGATCGGAGCCCACCATGACCGCGGCGGCGACGACGCCCTGCTCGGCGAGCTCGTCGCGGTGCTCGAGCGCCCCGCCGAGGACGTCGACGTACGTCGTGAGGGCGCGGTCGAGATCGTCGACCGCGACGCCGACGTGATGGATGGCGAGCGCCTTCACGCCGCCGATGCTACTGCCCCGCCGACACCTGGCCGCGGCTCCAGCACCTCGTCGATCAGCCCGTACTCCACCGCATCCTCCGGCGTCATGAACCGGTCGCGGTCGATGTCCTCCATCACCCGCTCGACCGGTCGCCCCGAGTGGTGGGAGAGGATCTCCGCCATCTGGCGGGTCGTGGACTCGATCTCGCGCGCCGCGATCGCGACGTCGGACGGCGCGCCGCGGAAGCCCGCCGAGCCCTGGTGGATCATGAGCTTCGCGTGCGGCAGGGCGAGGCGCTTTCCGGGCGCGCCGCCGGCGACGATCATCGCCGCGGCCGACATGCCGATCCCGTAACAGATCGTCTTCACGGCGGGGCGGATGTGCTGCATCGCGTCATAGATCGCCATGCCCGCGTAGGCGTCGCCGCCGGGCGAGTTGACGTAGAGATTGACGTCGGCGTCCGGATCCTCCGCGGCTAGGAAGAGGAGCTGCGCGACGATCAGATTCGCGATCTCCTCGTCGACGGGCCGCCCGAGGAACACGATCCGGTCGCGCAGCAGTCGCGAGTAGATGTCGAACGCGCGCTCCGCGCGGCCGTCGGCCTCGACAACCGTGGGGATCAGGGGCACCGTGGCCTCCTTTCCGGGTATCGTGCAACCATCTGGTTGCCTACTATACGCAACGCGGAGGTTGCGCATGGAGATCACGCGAGACATCCTGCTTCCGACCACTCGTGAGGACGCGTGGGACGCGCTGACGGACCCGGAGCGGCTCGAGGAGTGGTTCGCCAACGAGGTCTCGCTCGACCTGCGCGAGGGCGGGGCCGCCGAGTTCCGCTGGGACGACGGCGACGTGCGGCGGGCCGCGGTCGAGATCGTCCGCGAGGAGGAGCTGCTCGTCCTGCGGTGGGAGGACGACGGTGTCGTCGAGCTGTCGCTCGCGGACGCGGTGGGCGGAACGGCGGTGCACGTCCGCGAGACCTCGCCGGAATGGAGCACCGCGCTGGAGTTCACGGCGCTCGCGTCGTGGACGCTCGCGTAGACCGGATCTTCGCCGCGCTGTCGGATCCGAGCCGGCGCTCCATGCTGGAGCGCCTGGCCGAGCGCGGCAGCGCGAGCCAGTCCGAGCTCGCGGGTGAGCTCCCCGTCACGCGCCAGGCGGTGGCGAAGCACCTGACGACGCTCAGGGACGCCGGTCTCGTGCGTGCCGAGCGCCGTGGGCGCGAGACGCGCTACGAGCTCGACTCCGCCCCGCTCGGCGCCGCGGCCGAGTGGCTCGAGCGCGTCGGCGCCGAGTGGGACGAGCGGCTCGCGGCGCTCGCTCTGCACGTCGCTCCGCGGGATTCGGCGGGGCACTGAGCTGTCCGAGGCCCCGCGGCCGACCGCGTCGGCAGCGCCGCGGAGCGTGGCGGGGGTGCCCGTCCGGCTCGTCGTCCTCGGAGCGGGCGCCGCCCGCCGGCTCGCCGCGGATCGACGCCTCGAGAACCGAGCCTAGCGTCGCACGACGGCGACGAGAACGCGTGCGTCGCCGCCCGTGCCGAGTTCCACGGACACGACGCGTGGATGCCCGAACCACCGCTCGCGCCGCGGATCGCGCCCTTCCCACGTGGCCGAGAAGTCGTCCATGACGATCGTCGCGCCGGGAGCCGCCAGCCCGAGCACGGCATCGGGGTCGTCCTTCGCTCCGCCCCCGTCGGCGAAGAGCAGGTCGAAGGGGGCGTGCGGCAGCAGTGCCAGGCGCCAGTCGCCCGTCAGCACATGCACGTCGGGATCGTCGGCGAAGAGCTCGGCGGCGGCCTGCGCCAGACCAGGGTCGATCTCCGCGCTGAAGAGCGGCACGCCCGGCGGCAGCGCGCTCGCGAGCCACGCCGTTCCGACGCCGGTTCCCGTCCCGATCTCGGCGACCCGCTCGATGCCTCGGCGTCCCGCGAGCACATGGAGGAGGCGGCCGTCCTCGTCGCGGCAGCTCCGCTCGAACCCCAGGTCTGCGGCGGCGGCCCGCGCCGGCCGACGAGCGCCGGGACGGTCATGGCTACGTGCCGACGACCTCGTCCGCGGTCGTGAAGCGGACGCCGCCGGCACGCCACAGCTCGAACGAGTGCGCGACGAAGTCGGGCTCGAGACCGCGGGACGCGTCCTCCACGAACGCGACGGAGTACTGCCGCGCGAGCAGCCCCATGATCGCCGCGTGGTCGCAGACGTCGGTTGCGACGCCGAACAGGATCACCTCGTCCGGCTCGAGCAGCTCGAGGAGCGGCTCGAGGTTCGGGTTCGAGAACGCGCTGAACGACTTCTTCAGGAGGAGCAGCTCACGCCGCTCGCGCACGAGCGCGGGGAGCTGTCCGGGCGGGTACGGGGTGAGCGAGAGCGGGAGCGGGTCGCGCTGCGCGGTCTCGGGGATCTTCGCCGCGCCCGGGGTGCCGCGCAGGCAGTGCGGCGGAAAGGTCGTCGCGAAGTCGGCGTCGTCGGCGATCTCCGGATCGGTGAGCTCGTGGTCGTCCGCCGTCGCGAGGTGCGTCACGCCCTCCGCCGCAGCCCAGCGGACGAGCCGCTCCATCGCAGGGATCGCAGCCTCGGCGTCCGGCACGGGAAGCTTGCCGTCCGCGCGGACGAAGTCGACCTGTGTGTCGACGTCCCAGAGAAGCGGGCCGCTCACGGCGTCATCGTACGAGCTCGAGGCGCCCGCTCGGGCGGAATCGGCGCCCGACCTTGCCGGAGGGCCGGCCGTCGGTGAGGACGATGTCCGCGGTGAAGTCGTTCTCGCCGCGGATCAACGAGGAGCCGACACCGTAGGCGTCGATCGGGACCCCGCTCCGCGCGAATCGCTCGATCTTCTCGACCGTGAAGCCGCCCGACGCGACGATCCGGATGCGCTCGAAGCCGTCCTCGTCGAGTGCGTCGCGGACCTTCCAGACCAGGCGCTCGTTGACGCCGCGCGGGTCGAAGTCGCCGAGCTCGTCCCAGAGCGACCGGTCGACGAGCTGGCTCGACGTGTCGAGGCGTACCCCCCAGAGCCGTGGCCCGAGCGCCCGGGCGACGTCGAGGGCGGTTCGTATGGAGTCGTTCTCGAAGTCGACGAGGACCGTGATGCGGAGGTCATCCGGCGCCCACTCCGCGAACTTCATCGCTGCGAGCACCGTGTTGCCGCCGTACGCGGCGATGAGCGCGTGAGGGACGGTCCCGAGCCCGCGTCCTCCCCACCACGACGCCTGCGCGTCCGAGGTCACTCCGATCTCGGCGCCGAGCACAGCGCCCGCGACATGGGCGGCGTAGCCGTCGCCGGTCTGCACGCGGTGGTGGTCGTGACGGGCCGGCATGAAGATGATCGGCTTCCCGTTCGCGGCCTCGAGCACGCGGGCGGTGTTC
>Ga0111538_10013125_pt1 | contig 10928 bp, 9 predicted proteins | sample SoiMethybrSBSTD1_FD_79669 | JGI IMG/M metagenome (GOLD analysis project Ga0111538, IMG submission 79669) | Bulk soil microbial communities from a Populus tree surrounding site in Tennessee, USA - Soil MetaG P. TD hybrid SBSTD1 (version 2)... | ecosystem: Environmental > Terrestrial > Soil > Tree... | reverse complement strand
TTCCGATTCTGGCCGACCGCCGACGCCAGGCGGCGGGCACGCTGTCCGGTGGCGAGCAACAGATGCTCGCCATCGGACGCGCGTTGATGGCTCGGCCGCGACTGATCATGTTCGACGAGCCGTCGCTCGGGCTGGCGCCGACGATCGTCGAGACGACGTTCGCGATCATCGGCGACATTCGGCGCTCCGGTACCACGGTCCTGATGGTGGAGCAGAACGCGCGGCTCGCGCTGCGCATGGCGGATCGCGGCTACGTCATGGAGGCGGGGCGTATCGTGCTCTCGGGCGCGGCGCGCGAGCTCCTGCACAACGATCACGTCCGGGCGGCGTACCTCGGAGGCTGAGGCTCAGAGCGCGCGGAGAAAGGCCACGAGGTCGTGCTGCTCGCCGTCGGTAAGGCCGATCTCGAAGCGATGATCGTACGACCGAACGACGGCCGCGAGCGTGGCGGCGGAGCCGTCGTGGAAGTAGGGCGCCCGCCCCGCGAGCCCGCGCAGCGTCGGAACTTTGAATCGGCCGACGTCGACACAACGTCCGGTCACCAGTCCCCAGCCGGGATCGGCGGTACGCAAGGTCTGGCCCGCCATCGGGCCCCGAGTGCACCGCAGCGTATATAAAGGAAGCGCCGGATCCGATGCCGGTGGCAGCGCCGGTTCGAGCGACGGCGGGCTGCCGACCGCGTGCGGAAAGCCGAAACCGGGACCCACCAACACCGGTGTGCCCGCGGGGACCACGCTGCGCGCGAGCGGATCGGTCCGCGTCGAAACCGACGGCGCGGTCGTCGAAGATCTCGATATCTCGGGCACGATCACCGTGCTCGCGGACAACGTGACGATTCGCAGAGTCCGGATCCGGACCGGCGACTACTACCCGATTCGCTACTTCGACAACGGAAACGTGGGCCTTCTGGTCGAAGACAGCGAGATCATCGGCACTTCGGGCAACGTCACGTCGGCGATCGCCTTCGGCAACTACACCGCGCGGCGGCTCAACGTCCACGGCATGGCAGACGGGCTCAAGGCGGACGAAAACGTGCTGATCGAAGATTGCTGGATTCACGACCTTTCGAACGGTGCCGGCGAGCACAACGACGGCGTGCAGTCGACCGGCGGCCGCGGCGTCACGATCCGGCACAATGCGATCTCGGGCGCCAGTAACGCGTGTGTACAGACCGGTGACGAAAACGCCGCCACCGAGGACCTGACGATCGAGTGCAACTGGCTCTCCGGCGGTGGCTACACGCTGAACATTCGCGGGACCGGCGCGACTCGGCCGCGCAACACGAAGGTGCTGAACAACCGCTTCGGCCGCGATCACGGTTATGGCCCGTGGACGATCGACGATCCGAATCCGACGATTTCCGGCAACGTCTACGACGACAACGGCGAGCCGATCCCGTAGCGCAGGTTCAACCGCCGAGGTCGATGTTGGTGCCGATCGTGAACAGCGCGGTGCTGCGGCGGCCGCCGAGCGTGGTGCTCGAGTGATTGGGCTCGCCGTCGTCGAGGAAGCCGCCGTACGTCACGTAGTCGACTTGTTTCTGCTCGAGATCGCTGCCGACGGCGAAACTCGCGCCGAGCTCGAGGTGGGCGCGCTTTCTCGACCGGACCACGTAAGACACGCCGGCGCGGGCGCCGACGTATGGCATCTGCGCCGAGGCGCCGCCTCTGTCGCAGAACAAGTTGCAGCCAACGCCGCCATAGGCGCTGTGACCGACGACGCCCAGCAGCTCGAGCCGCGGGCCTCGTGAGCTCTGCCAGACCGGACCGAGCGTGCCCGCAACCAGGCTGTAGTGCCCGCCGAAGAGCTCGCTGCCTGCTTCGAACAGTCCGCCGCCCTCGACGTAAGAGTAGCGAAACGTCGTCATCAAGGCCGCGGCTGGACCGCCGGACAACGTTTGACCCGATGCAACGCCGAGTCCGGCGTTGAGCCGGAGATCCGCGAGCTCGGGGACGCCCGATACGCGCGCCTGCGGCTCAGCGCTGGCATCACGCTGCTCGGCGAGGGCTGGGACCGCGAAGAGTGAGCCCGCGCCGATCGAGGCGCCGAGTCCGATCCATCGAATGGCTCGTGCTGATTTCACCCCCCCGGACCCGAGCAACTCGCGTGCCGCCGTCCGATCGGCGACTTTTGGCTGAAATCAGCGGCCGCTGTCGCTCCGGGGGCACACCGCGGGGCGCCCGGCGTGAATCACCGACGACACTACGCTACCAAGTGCTTCGGCCGGCGCTTGGGCGGCGCTTGCGGCCGGTCGCTGCGGCGAGTCGCGTCGAGCACCTCCACTTCGCGCGCCACCAGGGCTTCCGCGGTCTCGCGCTGCACCGGCCGCGAGAAGAAGTAGCCCTGCGCCAGATCGCAGCCGAGCTCGCGCAGCCGCGCGAGGACAGAGCTGCTCTCGACGCCCTCGGCGACCACTTCGAGCTTGAGATGACGGGCCAGGCTGACCACGGTGCGCACGATTTCGGCGCGTTCCGGCGAGCTCTCGAGATCGCGCACGAAAGACTGGTCGAGCTTGATGCCGTCGATCGGCAGCCGGTGCAGGTAGCTGAGCGACGAGTAGCCCGTCCCGAAGTCGTCGATCACCAGCGTGAAGCCGAGCTCGCGCAGCTGCCCGAGCACGCGTTGCGTGGCAGTGCCGTCGTCGAGCAGCCAGCTTTCGGTGATCTCGAACCGCACCGAGCCCGGGATCAGCTGATGCCGGGCGAGCACCTCGCGCAGATGACCGACCAGCGTCGGGTCCGACAGGTGCCGTCCTGAAACGTTGAGGCTGATTCCGAGCGGCGCGTCGGGGAAACGCTCTTGCCAGGTCGCGAGCTGCTGCAACGCTTGCGCGAAGATCTGGCGCTCGAGCTCCACGATCAACCCCGTTTCCTCGGCGAGCGGGATGAACTCGATCGGCGGCACGATGCGTGCGCCGCGCCGCCAGCGCGCCAGCGCCTCGAAGCTCACGATGCGGCCCGTGCGCAGCGAGACGATCGGCTGATAGGCGACTTCGATCTCGCCGTGGCCGAGGGCGCGTCGCAGCTCGCCCTCGCACGAGAGCCGCTGCTTCGCGGCGTCGCGCAGCTGGGCGTCGAACAGCTGAAAGCGGCCCTTGCCGAGTTCCTTGGCGCGGTACATCGCCGCGTCCGCGTCGCGCAACAGCTCGCCGGCGTCGCGGTACGACAAGTCGCCGCAGGCGATCCCGATGCTGCCGGCGGTCACGACCTCGTGTTCGTCGAGCCGCACGCCGCGCGACAGCTCTTCGAGCACGCGCTCCGCCACCTGGATTGCCGCTGCATCGTCGACGACGTCTTCGAGCAGCACCGCGAACTCGTCGCCGCCCAGCCGGGCTACCGTGTCACAGGGCCGCACGCAGCCTTCGAGCTTGCGCCCGACCTCGATCAAGAGCCGGTCGCCGCTGGCGTGGCCGAGGCTGTCGTTGACGTTCTTGAAGCGATCGAGGTCGATGAACAGCACCGCCGGTCGCACGCCGCTGCGACTGCGCCGCGCCAGGCAGCGGTCTAGCCGATCGGCGAACAGCACGCGATTTGGCAGGCCCGTCAGCGCGTCGTGGAGCGCATCGTGCAAGAGGCGCTCCTCGACCAGCTTGCGCGCGGTGACGTCGGACTGGGAGCCGGCGATGCGCTCGACGTTGCCGTTGACGTCGCGCACCGCCAGCCCGCGCGCGCGCATCCAGCGCTGGCTGCCGTTCTCGTGGCGGATCCGGTACTCGCAGTCGAAATGCGCGGAAATCCCCCGCAAGTGCGCGTTGAGCCGCGAAGCTACCCGTTCCGCGTCCTCGGCGTGGATGCGCGAGAACCAGGCGTCGGGAGTCGCGCAAGCTTCCTCGCTCGCGATGCCGAGCATCTGTTTCCAGCGCGGAGAAAAGAACATCTGCCCGCTCTTCAGATCCCAGTCCCAGAGCCCGTCGTTCGCCGCCTTGGCAGCGAGCGCATAACGTTCCTCGCTGGCGCGCAGCTGGGCCTGCAACTGTTCGCGCGCCGTCACGTCGCGCACGATCCCCGTGCGCAACGGCCGGCCGTCCTCCTCGTGGGTGCCGAACGTCACTTCTAGCTCGAGGCTGCGGCCGTCGGCGTGCACGCCCTTGATCGCCGTCATGCGCTCGCGCACGCTGCGCTGCGCACCGTGCGGTGTCGCGCGGTCGAAGGCGGCCGAGGGATCCGGCGCCAGCAGCGTGAACGTTTGCCCGATCACCGATTGCGGCGGGCGGCCGAACACGTGCTCGATCGCGGCGTTCGCGTAGCGAATGCGTCCCGCGTCGTCGATCACGACGATCGCGTCCATTGCGCTGTCGACCACGGCCCGCAGCCGGTCCTCGCTGCGCCGCAGCTTGCCGAGGGTGCGGCTCGCAGCGCGCATTCCCACCACCGTGAGCAGTGAAATTACACCTGCCAGGAGCTCGGCGCCGAGATCGGCCGCCACGCCGCCGCCGACGGCGTCGTAGGCGATCACGGTTCTCCACACCCCCATCAAACCCACCGCCAGCGCGAGCGCGATCCACGAAACGCGTCGGGAAGTCCACGCCAGCCGCGCCGCGATCGCGATCGCGACACCGTGTAGAAACAACGCCGAGAACAACACCGCGAGCGTCACATTCCTCCGAGCTGCCCGGATCTGGGCGCTGGCGCTTCAGTGCGAGACGCGTGCCGAGACGACATGCCCCCAAAGCGCCGCAATCGGCGCGCAGCTGCGTTATCGCCGGCGTGGGCGAGGCATCATGACGCGGGCGAGCGCAACCCCGGGGCGCAGCGGCACTGTGTTGCTTCAGGACCCCAAACACCCGAGCAGGATGTCGAGCCGCGCTCGGTTGTCGCCCTGCACGCGCGAGCACGTCGACGGGCACAACGTGAGGCTCGAGGGGGAGCGGTCGTCGTCGTAATAAAAGCCGTCCCCGCCGCAGGCCGCGGCGTCCTTCACCTTGGCGATGTGCTGGGCGAAACTCCCCCCTGCCGGAAAATATTGGATCGAAACGCGATCGGGATCGATCACGCCGGCGTCGGTGGTCGGCATCGTGAACTCGCAGCCGATGCTGGCGCGGCGGATCGCGGCGAGCGCGTTGTTGAAGGCGGCCGCGGTCCCGTCGCGCACGCTGTAGAAGTGGCAGGGGCTGATGCCGGCTTCGCAGTTGGCTGTATGTGCTGGTGCCCCGCCCGCGATCGCGATCGTCTCGAGCGTCGAAAAAACCGCACCCTCGACGCCCATCACGAACGTGCGCACGCCGTTGGTTTCGAGGCTGCTGCGCGCGATCGACGCCAGCTTCTCCGGACGGCTTTCGCAGCCTTCCGGTCCGCCGTCGGTGATCAAGAGTCCGACGATTTCGCGGCCTGGGCTCCTGTGATTTTTCGTGTAGCGCATCAAGCCGTACAGCGCGGCTTCGAGCGGCGTGCGATCACCCCAGGGAATTTGCGCATCGAGCGCGGCGATCAAATTGTTGGCATTTCCGGGCAGCGCCGCCAGGCCGACCGCGGCTGCCGAATCGGGCTGGCCGTTGCAGCAGCTGCCGCTCGAGCAACAGCCGTAGCCGTAAGGCACGTTCGAGTTGCAGGTGCCGTTCGGGAAAAATTGGAGCGCGGCTCCGATCCCCGCCGAGCTCGGTGCGCGGAAAAACGAGCCGAGCGCGTTGATCGCGTAACACCAGCGCGAGACGGTGTTGCTGCCGACGTTGCAGTCGCCCAGGCCGGGGTTGCCGTTGGCCGGCAGCGGTTGCGGCAGGTTCATGCTGCCCGATCGGTCCAGCATCACGTAGAGGTCGAGCGGGACCGAGCTCGCGCGGGCCGTGGCCGTGACGCAGGCCGAGTCGGGTGTGACCGCGCCGTCGCCGAGCTGCGCGTCGTAGTTGAAAGTGACGTCGGGAAAGTTGGCGTCACGCGGCCCGGCATCGAAGTCTCCGGCGCCGCCCGATCCGCCGCGACCGTTGGTGCCGCCCGGGCCGGTGCCGAGGGCTCCGCTCGAGCCGGCCGCGCCTGCCGTTCCCGCAGTTCCGCCCTGGGCGTCGTTGCTCGGCGCATTACCCCCGACCGCGGGGTCGGAGCCAGAACAGGCTCCGGAGACCCCGATCGTCAAAAGGAACGCCGCCGCGAGCAGGCGCAGGTTTCGCATCGCTCGATAGAACGGGCGTTTTCGACAGAACTTGAGGGGGGCGTGGGCCCTTTCGACCGGAACAGACAAGGGTTACCGTGGGCCACCCTCCATGGCTTTTTGCAAGCTGGTCGCCGCCGCGGGGTTGAGCGGTTTCCTGGCGTTCAGCGCACTGCCCGCGGCGGCACAAGAGTCCGCGCCGCCGGGGGAGGGCATTGCCGGCGGCGCGCTGGTCGCGACCGAGCTCACCGTGCTCAGCGAGGCGATCGCCGGCGTGCGTCCAGCTTGGGTTTACGTGGTCAGCGGTACCGTGGCGGCCGCGGTCGGTGGCTACGCCGGTTACCTCGTCGAACGCGACGCCGATCGGGACGCATCGGCGTGGTTGCTCGCGGGCGGTGTGGTGGCGTTGATCCCCACCGTGATCTGGGTCGGAAACGCGCGCGAAACTCGCGTCCACCCGGAGCAACAGACGCTGTTGCTTCCGCCCGTTCCGCACGGCGTGCCGCCGCTCGAGCGCCGTTCGGTGCTCTACGTCCCGCTGGTCCGCGGAGTATTCTGAAGGGAGATGACCTCCCCTTCCAGCTCCTCCAAACACACCGTAGTTCTGATTCCCGGCGACGGCATTGGCCCGGAGGTGAGCGATGCCGTGCGCCGCGTGCTCGACGCCGCGGGCGCGCCGGTCGAGTTCATTCAGCGGCATGCCGGCGTCGCGGCGCTCGAGAGCGGCAAAGACGACGTACTGCCCGACGACACGGTGCGCGCGATCCGCGAGCATCACATCGCGCTCAAGGGGCCGTGCACGACGCCGATCGGTAGCGGCTTTTCCTCGGTCAACGTCGCGCTGAGGAAGAAGCTCAACCTGTACGCGGCAGTGAGACCGATGCGCAGTCTGAGCGGCGTCCCCACGCGCTACGAGAACGTCGACATCGTCGTGGTCCGAGAAAACACCGAGGGCCTGTACAGCGGGATCGAGAATCTGATCACCGACGGCGTCGTGGTTTCGATGAAGGTCGCGACCCGGGTCGCCTGCCGGCGCATCGCGCTCTGGACGTTCCGCTACGCCACCCACCGGAAGCGGAAGAAGATCACGGTGTTCCACAAGGCGAACATCATGAAAATGAGCGACGGCATGCTGCTCGACGAAGCGCGCAAGGTGCACGAGCACGAATATCCGAACATCGACTACGAGGAGGCGATCATCGACGCCGCGCAGATGCGGCTGGTCCAGGATCCCGGCCGCTTCGACATCATCCTGTGTGAAAATCTGTACGGCGACATCGTTTCCGATCTGTGCGCGGGTCTGGTCGGCGGGCTCGGTGTTTCGCCCGGCGCCAACATCGGCGACGAAGACGCCGTGTTCGAAGCGGTTCACGGCTCCGCGCCGGACATCGCGGGGCAAAACGTTGCCAACCCGCTGGCGCTCCTGATGAGCGCAACCATGATGCTCAATCACCTGTCGGAGGCACGCCACGATCCGCGTGCGAGAACCGCCGCCGATCGGATCAAGACCGCTTACAACGGCGCGCTCCAGGCCGGGCAGAAGACGCGGGACCTCGGCGGCGCGCTCGGCACGCGCGAGTTCGCTCAGGCCGTGATCGATCGGCTGGGTGGCTGAACGGTGTTCGGCGCCGGCTCGCCGTCGTGCGGCGCGTCTTCGCTGATCGGCGGGCTCGGGGCTCGCCACAGCTCGAAGTAGCTCCGCAGCCGCTTGGCCAGCGCTCGCGGTTTCTCGGCGTACAGGCGGGCGGCCTGGAGCTCGGCGTCGAGCGCGACCTCGCGGCGCCGCTGATCGACGAGCGCGCTGAAAGCGAGACGCTGCAGGAGCGGAACGCTTTCGAGCTTCTCGCGATCGAGCAGGGCGCGCAGCATGTCGAGGTCGTGCAGATGGCCGAGCGCCTCGTTCAACGCGTCGAGAGCTCTTCTGCGTGCCCTGAGCTCGAGCACGAAAACCGGCTCGAGCAAGCGCACGTGGTGCAGGTGATACTTGGAGAGCTTGCGCAGCTCGTGGAAATTCTCCGAGCTCGAGGTTCGCGACGCGCGGCGGCAGGCCCGCCGTGCGCCCCGATAAGTGGCGAACAGCCCGGCGCGGATCAGCTCGAAATCCTCGCCGCTGAGCGTCCACGCCCGATCCGGCCCGCGCGCGGATCTGAGCTCTTCGATCGCGCGCGCGACCGTGCTGGTTTCGCCGACGCGAGCCACGGTTTCCGCCCGCTGCGCGCCCAGCGCGCGCTCGATCGTGGAAAATTCGCGGCGCGGTATGCGGTCGTCGTAATGGGCGAGCAACGCCTCGACGCACTCGAGCGTGGCCGCGGCTTCCCGGGCTTCGGCCAGGCTGCGGCCGACGTCGCGAAAACACGCGTTGTCGCGCTCGTAAGCGGCAGGCTCGATGCTGCCGCGCACGAGCCTGAGTACGCCGCGCAGCTTCTTCAGCTGCCGGCGCGCATCGTGGATGTTCTGATCGTGGTTCGGCTCGAGGTGCTCGAGCGCGGCCAGGGTCGAGTCGAGCAGCTCCGCCCTGATGCGCTCGATAGCCGGTCCGAGCGGTTCCTCCCGCTGGAAACTGAACGATACGGCTGGGCCGGAGCTGTCTACTTGCGCGCTCATCACGAGGTGGAAGAAATACTCTAATCACCGAGCCGAAAATTTGCACGATCAGCGCCGAGGATCTGGACGCCTCGCTCAGCGAGCTCGAGACGCAAATCGCCGAGCCGGCGGCCGGGATCTACGGGCCGGGCACGATGGCCTGGCAGATCGGCCGCGAGAGCGTGCTGTTTCTCGGCGGCGGCAAGGCCGCCTTGCTCCAGCTCGCGCACCCGCTCGTGGCGCAGGCGATCGACCGTCATTCGCGAACCCGGACCGATCCGCTGGGCAGGTTTCGTCGGACCTTCGACGGCGTTTACCGCATGGTGTTTGGCGACCTCGACCAGGCCTTCGCCGCCGCGCGCCGCGTGCATCAGATCCACGCGCGCGTCGCCGCCAACGATCCCGACGCTTTGCTCTGGGTCTACGCGACTTTGGTGGCGACCGCGATCGAGGTCTACGACCTGATCGTCGCGCCGCTCTCGTACGGCGAGCGCGACCGCTACTTCCAGGAGAGCAAGCGCTTCGCGCGGTTGTTCGGCATTCCCGACCGGCTCTTGCCGCGCGACGTCGGCGAGTTCTTCGCGTACTACGCGGAGTCACTGGCGAGCCCGTCGATCACCGTCGTCCCGGCCGCGCGGGAGATGGCTAGCTTCTTGTTCACGCCGCGGCACTCGATCGAAGCGCCGGCCCTGCGCTGGATGAAGACGATGACGGCCGCGCTGCTTCCGGAGCGGCTGCGTGCGGAGTACGGGCTCGGCTACACGCGGCTCGAGCGCCACGCGTTCGCGGCGTCGGTTTTCACGCTGCGCGCTTCGTACCCGCGCTTGCCCGGGACGTTGCGCTACTTGCCGGCGTATCGCGCTGCGTGCCGGCGGCTCAGGCCGCGGCGCGCATGAGCTCGATCCGCTCCGCGATCCGCGTAGCGAGAGCCATGATCGTGATCTGCGGATTTACGCCGATCGCGGTGGGAAACAGGCTGCCATCGGCGACGTAGCAGCCGGGCAGATCCCAGAGCTGGGCCGACAGGTCGACCACGGAGTTCTCGGGCCGGCTGCCCATGCGCGCGGTGCCCATCAGGTGCGGCGTGAACAGCTCGAGCTTACCCGGATCGCGTTCGCGATCGATGCCCGCGAGTTCGTCGATCGAGCGCGCGACCAGAAAATCTTGGAAAGGCAGCACCACGAACTCGGCGCCGTTCGTGAAGTGCATCTCGGCCAGGAGCTTGATGCCTTTCTTGAACCGCGCGTAGTCGGAAGCGGTGATGTCGTACCGAACCAGCGGCGCGCCGAACAAGGAACGCGTGACGCGCCCGGAGCTCGAGTCTTCGACCAGCACGCCGGACAGCACCATCTGGTTGTAGCGCTGCATCAGCTCCCAGACCTCGCCGCCCTGAAACGGCAGGTACGCCGCGAGAACTCCGGGCGCGACGAAGTTTTCCGCCATCAGGATCCCGTCGTCGTGAAACTCGCGGATCTGCGCGTTCTGGCTCACGCCTTGCCAGCCGCGCACGTCGTGCGGGTAGACCGCGATCACCTTGGCGTTGGGGTGGCACAAGAAGTTTTTTCCGAGCAGGCGGCTCGGACGGCCGAGTCCGTGCTTCAGCAGCAAAAACGGCGTCTGCACCGCGCCGCAAGCCACGACCACCGCCCGCGCGCGGACTGTCACGCGCTGGCCGGCGCAATGCGTGCGCGGATCGATCGCTCGGCCCGACACCCCGACGCAGCGGCCGTTTTCGATCAGCAGGCGATCCACGCGAAGCTCGGTCAAGATGCGTGCGCCGGCCGCGAGCGCGTGCGGGATGTAGCTGACCAGCGTCGACTGCTTGGCCCCGGTTGGACAGCCGAGCGCGCAGTTGTTGGCGCCGACGCAGGCCTGTTGGTTGCGCTGGTTCACCACGTAGCGCCAGCCCATCTTCTTGGCGCCTTCGACCATCAAGCGGCTGTCTTCACCGATGCTGTCGGCGGACTGGGTCGCGGCGCTGACACGGCGCTCGACGCGCTCGAACAGCGGCTCGAGCGCGCGGGGTCCGAGGTCGGACGCGCCATTCATGGCCGCCCAGTGCTCGAGCACGCGTTCCGGCGTTCGGTAAGCCATGCCGCCGTTGATCACGGTGCTGCCCCCGACGCAGCGGCCCTCGACGTAGGGAATCGGCGCCTTGCCGAAGATCATCGTGGCGCTGGCGTCGCGGTAGAGCCGGGGCACGCTTTCGGTGGTGTACGGGTTGAAGCTCTCGGTCGGGTGGTAGCCGCCCTCCTCGACGAAGA
>Ga0111538_10013124_pt1 | contig 10929 bp, 6 predicted proteins | sample SoiMethybrSBSTD1_FD_79669 | JGI IMG/M metagenome (GOLD analysis project Ga0111538, IMG submission 79669) | Bulk soil microbial communities from a Populus tree surrounding site in Tennessee, USA - Soil MetaG P. TD hybrid SBSTD1 (version 2)... | ecosystem: Environmental > Terrestrial > Soil > Tree... | reverse complement strand
TCGCCGCGGTCGGCGACATGTATGGCGATCCGTTTACCGATCGGTGGCCGGGCTACGACCCCGCGCACCTGGGATACATCTTCAAGTTCACGCTTCGCCCGGGCCAGACGATCGCGCTGGTCACCTTCGTCGTGAAAGGGCTGAGCGAGCTCTACGACGCGCGCGGCGATGGTCTGGCGGTTCGCATCAGCGACGGCAGGGTGTCGCCGGCCCAGGCGGGCGCCGACGCGAAGGCGGTTCCAGCCGCGGGATCCGAGATCGCCCGCGTCACCGCGATCGCCCGGCGGCTCGTCTCGGCGCCGGACCTGCGCGGCCTCACCGCGTTGCAGCGATCGCAGATCGCCAACTGGACGCTGCCCGCCGCGCCGTCGCCGCCCGCGTTCTCGGTGATGGAGAAGACGGTCGACGAGCTGCAGGAGGCGATGACGCGCGGCACGACGACCGCGGAAGATATCGTGCGCGAGTATCTCGCGCGGTTGACGAGGTTCGATCGACATGGACCGGTGCTGCGATCGATGCTCGCGCTCAATCGCCGCGTCCTCGCCGACGCGCGCGCCAGCGACGCCGAGCGCGCCGCGGGACGGGTGCGCGGGCCGTTCCACGGCGTCCCGATCGCGTTCAAGGACAACATCGATGTCCTCGGTGTGCCGACCACAGGCGGATCGCTCGCGCTGGTCGAACACCGGCCGCGCCTCGATTCGCGGATGGCGGCCGGGATGCGCAGCGGCGGCGCCCTCGTCCTCGGCAAGACCAACCTCGACGAGTTTCCGTTCGGCGACTTCGGCATCAGCTCGGTGGCGGGGACGATCGGCAACGCGTTCGATCCATCGCTCTCGACCGCCGGATCGAGCGGCGGCAGCGCCGTCGCGGTGTCGACCAGCCTGGTGACGCTCGCGTTCGGCACCGACACCTGCAATTCGCTGTCGAACCCGGCGGCGTTCGCCGCGCTCGCGACCATCCGCACGACGCGCGGGCAGACGAGCCGCGCCGGCGTCATGCCGCTGAATCCATACAACGACGCCGTCGGGCCCCTGGCGAAGTCGGTGCGCGAGGTCGCGCTCGCGCTCGATCAGGTGGCAGGCGTGGATCCGGAGGATCCGGTCACTCAGGAAGCGGCGCGCCACGCCGGCGGATCCTTCGCCGCGGATCTCTCGACCGGCGCGCTGAAGGGCGCGCGCATCGGCCTGCTGCGGCAGCGCTTCGTCGGCTTCACCGGCGAGCGCGAGATCGCGACGTTGATGGACACGGTGGCCGCGGAGCTGCGCGCCGCCGGCGCGTCCGTCGTCGACGCCACCGCGCCGGACATCGAGGCGCGGTTCCGGGCCGTGCGCAGGGCCGAGCCCGGCGCGCTGAAAGCGGCGTGGACCAGCTATCTGTCGCGCGGCGCGAAGCCGGGCGAGAAGGTGGTGACGATCGAGGAGCTGCTGGCGTCGGGCAAGCTCGCGCCCGACAGCGCCACCCAATTCGAGGCGGCGCTTGCGCCGATCCCGTCGGGGGGCGAACTGCGCGAGGCGGTCGGCGCGTTCACGGCGAGCCGCGAGGCGTTCCGCGACTTCTTCGTCGGCCTGATGGATGCGCAGCGGCTCGACGCGCTGCTCTATCCGGCGAACCTGGCGCGCCCGCACACCCATGAAGGCGGGCTCGAGCGGTTCGGCGGCGAGCCGAGTACGTGCGCCGAGAGCGCGCAGACCGGGCTGCCGCAGGTCACCGTCCCCGGCGGGTTCGTCGGCGGGCGGTACCCGGTTGGCGTGTCGTTTCTCGGCCGGATGTGGAGCGACCGGCGGATGCTCGCGCTGGCCTACGCCTACGAGCAGGCGACTCACCACCGCCGCGTGCCGCCGACAGCCCGCTGAGCGCCAGTGCAGACCAGTGCCGCACACCGTGCGCGGCACCGTGCGCGGCACCGTGTGCGGCACCGTGCGCGGCACCGTGCCGCAGACCGGCTGCGACACCAGTTCGCCTTCTGACCCGCGCCGCGGCGCCCGGATCGGATGTAGATTAAGGCCCACGCGAGGAGGGCTGATCATGAGCCGACTGCGCCGTTCCCTGGTTGTCACCGCGACCGCCGCCTGTGCCGTCGCATTCGCTGTCCCGCACCTCGGCGGCCAGGTGCCGGCACAGGATCAGCAGCCGGCGCGATCAGCGTTGCGGCCCGCGGTGATGGGGCCGAGCGGCGGCGTGTCCACCGGCCATCCGCTGACCACGGCCGCGGCCTTCGGCATCCTGCTCAAAGGCGGCAACGCATTCGACGCCGGCGCCGCCTCGATGCTGGCCGGCGGCGTCCTCGAGCAGGATCTGTACAGCCTCGGCGGCGAAGGCCTGGTCCTCGTGTACCCGAAGAAAGAGGGCAAGGTCACCTCGGTGGTCGGTCAGGGGTGGGCGCCGGCAGCGGTCAACGTCGACTGGTATCTGTCGCGCAAGAAGAACCTCCAGGGCGCCGGCCTCGATCCGGCCGTCGTCCCCGGCGCGCTGCACGCCGCGCTGACCGTGCTCGAGAAGTGGGGCACGATGAGCTTCGAGGACGTGGCGACGCCGGCGATCGACTACGCGGAGAAGGGCTTCCCCATCCGCCAGAGCACCGTCCGCGGCATCGCCAACGAGCAGAAGTTCTTCCAGTCGTGGCCCGACAACCAGAAGTACTGGGCCAAGCCGGACGGCTCGGCGTACAAGCCGGGCGAAACGATCAAGCTGCCGACGCTGGCGCGGACGCTGAAGCGGATGGTCGAGGCGGAGCGCGGCGCCAAAGCCAGGGGCCGCGAAGCCGGCATCGTGGCGGCGCGCGACCGGTTCTACAAGGGCGACATCGCGCGCGAGATGGTGGCGTTCCTGCAGAAGCACGGCGCGCCGTTCGACTACAACGACTTCGCCGAGTACTCCGCGCGGATCGAAGCGCCGGCGAGCACCACCTACCGCGGCTACACCGTCTACAAGCACGCGTTCGGCAGCCAGGGTCCGTCGCTGCTACAGACGCTGAACATCCTCGAGAACTTCGATCTGAAGGCGATGGGCTACGCCAGCGCCGACTATCTCCACGTGGTCACCGAGGCGATGAAGCTGGCCTACGCGGATCGCGACAGCTACTACGCCGACCCGGCGTTCGTGCAGGTGCCGGCCGAGGGGCTGCTCTCGAAGGCGTACGCGAAAGACCGCGCCGCGCTGATCGACATGAAGCGGGCGTCGAAGTCGTTCATCGCCGGCGATCCGCTGCCCTACGACAGCAAGGTGAAGCAGTGGCCGTTCTGGAAGGCGAACGTCAAGGACGGCACGCTCGACTCGAACCAGCAGGCATCGATCGCCGACATGCAGTCGTCGCTCGGACAGGACTCGGCCGGCGTCTTCAAGGACACGACGCACATGGCCGTCGCCGACAAGGACGGGAACCTCTTCGATGTCACGCCGAGCGGCGGCTGGATTGGCGGCGCGGTGATCCTCGGCGACACCGGCATCGGCATGAGCGTGCGCGGCGAGCAGTTCTGGCTCGACAAGACGCGCGCGAACCAGATTCGGCCGCACGCCCGGCCGCGCTACACGCTGACGCCGAGCATGGTGTTCAAGGGCGACACGCCGATGATGGGCATCGGCACGCCTGGCGGCGACAACCAGGATCAAACCATCCTGCAGGCCTTCCTCAGCATCGTCGAGTTCTGGGACGACTGGTATCCGAACCTGCATTGGGCGCTCGAGCGCCCGCGGCTGCAGACGCGGCACTTTTACGGATCGTTCTGGCCGCACACCGCCGGCTTCAACAAGCTGGCGGTGGAATCGACCGTGCCCGACACCGTCTACAAGGAGCTGCAGAATCGCGGGCACGATCTCAGCAAGCTGCGGCCGTTCGGCGTCTCGGGCTGCGCGACGGTCGTGATGATCGATCCGGCGACGAAGAACCGCTTCGCCGGCGCCGACCCGCGGCGCGAGTGCTATGCGATGGCGTACTAGCTAGCTAGCTGCGCCTGATCACGATAGCGGCGCGTGCATAACCGCAGAGACCGCCGAGCACGCAGAGGCGTTGACGACGCCGCGCGACGTCGGCCGGCGCAGCCGGCCGCTCGCGAAACGGAAAGCGCCACGGAAACACGAAGCCGCGGGCTCGAGGGGTTCGCGTTTCAGTGGCGCTTTTCGTTTCGAGGCCCGCTACGCGGGCCGTCGCGCTTGATGACGCGGTCTTCAGATCTCCGTCTCGTGGGCGGGTGTCGCGAGGATTTGGAGCCACCCGACGATCTTTCCTCTGCGGTCTCAGCGTGCTCTGCGGTTTTTGCAGCCGCTAATAACCAGCTCCGACGCGCAATCGATGGGTGAGGCTGTCGTCGAAGGCATAGAGAATCACGAGCGTCAGCAGCGCGTGCGACAGCGCCATCGGCAGCAGGTTGGGATAGCGGTCGTAGATCCAGCACCACGCCAACGCGCCGGCGCCGGTCATCAGCGTGAGGAACGGGTTCGGCAGGTGCAGTGCCGCGAACATCGCCGCGGCGATCCAGATGCCGGCCGGCCGCGACACCGCCGCCTGCGCTTCGCGCAGGAACACCGTGTGCAGCGCGAACTGCTGACCCAGCGCCCACGGCACCAGCGCGGCGAGCGTCGGCCAGCTGTTCTCGCGCTCGTGCCAGGTGCCGAGCTGGATGCCGGCGAGATAGAAGCCGATCGCAGCCACCGCGGTGATCGCGGCCGCGCGCAGCAGCGCCGGCGCGAACGCCGCGCCCTTCACGCCCCATTCCCCGGTGCGCAGCGCGCGCGCGATCGACAAGGCGAGCACGACGACCACCGCCGCCGCCGTGCCCCATGGCGGCGCGGCCGGCGCCAGAACCCAGGTAAAGGTGAGCACAACCGCGAGGATGAGCAGGCTGAATCGCACCGTGACCTACAATAGATCGAGTGCATTCCGCCGAGCTCCCCGAACAGGTTGACCAGTCGGCGCAAAGCGAGCTCGAGCGCGAGGTGGCGCGCCGGCGCACCTTTGCCATCATCTCGCACCCCGACGCCGGCAAGACGACGCTCACCGAGAAGCTGCTGCTGTATGCCGGCGCGATCGAGCTCGCCGGCGCCGTGCGCGGCCGCAAGGCGCGGCGCCACGCCACCTCCGACTGGATGGCGCTCGAGCAGGAGCGCGGCATCTCGATTACCGCCGCGGCGCTCGAGTTCGAGCTCGACGGCCGGCGGATGGCGCTGCTCGACACGCCCGGCCACAAGGACTTCAGCGAAGACACCTATCGCGCGCTGATCGCCGCCGACAGCGTGGTGATGGTGATCGACTCCTCGAACGGCGTCGAGGAGCAGACGCGGAAGCTGTTCGAGGTCTGCCGCCGCCACCGCCTGCCGATCCTGACCTTCTGCAACAAGTTCGATCGCCCGGCTCGCGATCCGCTGGAGCTGCTCGACGACATCGAGCGCACGCTCGGCATCCACGCCGCGCCGGTCAACTGGCCGGTCGGCAACGCCGAAAATTTCCGCGGCGTCTACGACATCTCCAGCCGTCACCTCTTTCTCTACGAGCGCGAGGCGCAGGGGCAGTACCGCGCGCCGGTCGACGTCTCCGATCTCGACGATCCTGATGCGCGCCGCCTGATCGGCGACAGCGCCTACGCGCATTTCCGCGAATCGCTCGACGTGATCCGCGCGGCCGGCACGCCGTTCGACTTCGCCGAGTACCGCGCCGGCCGGCAGACGCCGGTGTTCTTCGGCAGCGCGATGACCAACTTCGGGCTCGAGCCGTTCCTGCGCGCGCTGCTGGAGCTCGCGCCGCCGCCGCAAGCCCGCCTGAGCGACCAGGGCGTGGTCAGCCCGACCGACGATCGCTTCACCGGCTTCGTCTTCAAGATCCAGGCGAACATGGATCCGCGCCACCGCGATCGCGTCGCCTTCGTCCGCGTTTGCTCGGGCAAGTTCCTCAAGGACATGGCGGTCTCGAACAGCCGCGTCGGCAAGGCGATTCGCGCCACGCGCGCCTACCGCTTCTTCGGCCGCGACCGCGAAACGGTCACCGAGGCGTTCGCCGGCGACATCATCGGCCTCGTCAATCCCGGCCAGTTCACCATTGGCGATACACTGCACACCGGCCCGGCGGTGCAGCTGCCCGGCGTGCCGCGCTTCCCCGCGGAGCATTTCGGGCGGGTGCGGCTGCAGGACACGCGCTACAAGCAGTTCGACGACGGGCTGCGCCAGCTCGAGGAAGAGGGGCTGATGCAGGTGTTCTTCGCCGCCAGCGGCCGTCGCGAGCCGATTGTCGGCGTCGTCGGCGCGCTGCAGTTCGACGTGATCGCGAGCCGGCTGCGCACGGAATACGGCGTGGAGGTGCAGGTCGATCCGGCGCCCTACGCCGCGGCGCGCTGGGTCGCCGATCCGTCGCGGCCGATTCCGCCGCTCGGCGGCGGCGCGGCGGTGGCGGTCGATCGACAGGATCGCCGCCTGATCCTGTTCGCGTCGGAGTGGGAAGTGCAGTATTTCGAGCGCCAGCACCCGGAGGTCAAGCTGCTGGCCGAATCGCCTGTGTAGCCGCGGCCGGTGCGTGAGACGAGCGGAGGATGACGATGGCGAATGAGACAGTCCAACCCATGGATGAACGGCGAACCGCAGCCTGGATTGGAAAAGCCTTGCGGATCGAGGGTCGGATCATCAGCACGGAAACCCTGAACATCGATGGCAGCGTCGACGGAACCATCGAGGTCGGGGACCACAACCTGAACATCGGGCCCGGCGCTGCCGTGAAGGCCGACCTCATCGCCAAGACGGTGACGATCAGCGGCGCGGTGACCGGCAATGTCATGGCGAGCGAAAAAGTGAACCTCCAGCCGACCGGCTCGGTCGACGGGGACATCACCACGCCCCGCCTCGTCATGGCTGACGGAGCTGTAATCAAAGGGCGCGTCGAGGCGCAGGGAGAGCGCAAGGCAGTTGTCTCCTGATGTCACGGCCGGGCTGTACCCGGCTGTGCTGCTAATGTGTTGAAAAATTGACGCGTTAGCCTCATTATGTGCATGACTACATTCGTAGCGCCCTAGTCTTCGCAATCGCAAGGAGAGCTGGATGGCCCGCATGTTCCGGACGATGTTTTTGATGGGCAGCGCGTTGGCGTTCGCCGTGCCTGTGCTTGCGGCGGATGCCGCGAAGCCGGTGACGTTCTCGAAGGATGTCGCCCCGATCTTCCAGGCCAAGTGCCAGGAATGCCATCAGCCTGGATCGATTGCGCCGATGTCGCTCATCACCTTCCAGGAAGCGCGGCCGTGGGCCCGCTCGATCAAGGAACGCGTGGCGACGCGGCAGATGCCGCCGTGGCACATCGATCGCAGCGTCGGCGTCCAGAAATTCAAGAACGACATGTCGCTGAGCGACGAGCAGGTCGACACGATCGTCCGCTGGGTCGACGGCGGCGCGCTCCAGGGCGATCCCAAGGATCTGCCGAAGCCGGTGGCGATCATCACCGACAACGCCTGGAAGGGTGAGCGCGACGGCTTCGGCCCGCCCGACCTCGTCGTCAAGTCGTCCGAGTACACGATGGCGGCAGCGCACCAGGACGTCTGGTACCGCCCGATGTCGGATCTTCCGGTCACCGAGCCGCGGTGGGTGAAGCTGGTCGAAATTCGTCCGTCGAACCTCAAGGCGCGCCGGATGGTGCATCACTCGATCGCCTACCTGGTGCTGAACAACGATCCTGAAGCGGTCAACACCGGAACCGCGAGCGGCCCCGATCGCCGCGGCGGCGACTTCGACGATATCGTCAACCGCCGCCCGCAGTTGATGGAATGGGCGATCGGCAAGGGCTACGACCTGTTCCGTCCGGGCACCGGCAAGCTGGTCGTGCCGGGCGAGAAGATCTCGTGGGATCAGCACCTGCACGCCACCGGCGAGGAAGTGACCGGCGGCTCGGAGCTCGGCCTCTGGTTCTACAAGAAGGGTGAGGAGCCGAAGAAGCGCAGCTATCTCATCGGCTTCACCGGCATCGACCGCACGAAGATGCTCGACATCCCGCCGAACTCGATGGCGATGACCGAAGGCTTCACCGTGCTGAAGGAGAACGCGCTGATCGAGAACTTCCAGCCGCACTTCCACCTGCGCGGCAAGGCGATGCAGGTCGAGGCGATTCTTCCCGACGGCAGCCGTCAGATCATCAGCTACGTCGGCAACTTCAACTTCAACTGGATGACGAACTACATCTACGACGACGACGCGGCGCCGCTGCTGCCGAAGGGAACCGTCATCCACGTGAGCGCCTGGTACGACAACACCAAGGCGAACAAGAACAATCCCGATCCCGATCAGTGGGTCGGATACGGCGACCGCACCGTCGACGAGATGGCGCATGCCTGGATGAACGTCGTCTATTTCAACGACGCCGAGTACAAGGCGCTCGAAGCGGAGCGCAAGGCGAAGGCCGTCAAGACCACGGACAACGAGAAGCAGCAGTGAACGGATTCGGAATCTGGTGTGCCGCCGGCGTGATCGCCGGCGGCATTCTTGTGTCAGGGCAGGTCCAGCCGCCTGAACCACGCAAGCAATTCGGCGCCAGCGTGACTGGCGCGTTCGAAGGCTGGTACTACAATCCCGACGGCAGCCGATCGTTTCTCATCGGCTACTACAACCGCAACTCCCAGCAGGCGATCGACATTCCGCTCGGCCCGAACAACCGCATCGAGCCGGGCGGGCCCGATCTCGGCCAGCCGACGCACTTCCTGCCCGGCCGCCAGTGGGGCATGTTCGTCGTGCCGGTGCCCAAGGATTTCAAGCCGACCGACAGTTACGTGTGGACCGTCGTCGCCAATGGCCAGACCACGAGCATCCCGCTTCGGGTTCATCCTGATTACATCATGAGCCCCTTCACCGAGATCGCGGTCGGCAACACGCCGCCGATCATCCGGTTCGAGGCGACCGGCAAGACGGTGCAGGGACCGCTCGCGACGGTCGCGGCATCGCCGCGCACCGCCGCGGTGTCCGCGCCCACACCGCTCGAACTGTGGGTATCCGACGATGCCAAGTTCACCAGCGGCTCGGGTGGGGCGCCCTCGTCGACGCGCGCTCCGGCCGCGATCCGCTGGTCGAAATTCCGCGGCCCTGGCGCAGTGACCTTCGACAAGGCCAGGCCCGAGATCGAGAAGCTGCCCGCGGGCGAGCTGGCCTTCAACGGCAAAGCGACGACCACCGCGAAGTTCAGCGAACCCGGCGACTACATGCTGCACGTCACCGCGAACGACTATTCGGGTGACGGCGGCGGCGGCTTCGGCTGCTGCTGGACGACGGCGCTGGTCAAAGTCGCCGTCAAGTAATCCCGCTAGGTATCGAGAGCGGCCGGGTGCTTCAGGTGAATCCCGGCCGCGTCCTGATACGCCTTCGCCAGCGCAATCACTTCCATCTCGCCGAACGGCCGGCCGTAGAAGGTCACGTTGGTCGGCGATCCTGATTCCAGGAATCCATTCGGCACGTTGATCGCCGGGTAACAGGCGAGGTTGGCCATCGCGAAGTGGCGCTGCGTCACCGTCTGCGGCTGCTGCGGTCGCGCCCCTTCGGCGGAGCTCAGGGCAGGCCCTTCGACGCGGCTCAGGGCAGGCCCTTCGACGCGGCTCAGGGCAGGCGGCTCGCTGGCGGTCGTCGTCGCCGCGGCAGGGCCGCCGCCGGTGCTCGGGTTGGCAGCGACGACGTAGACGTCGACGCCGGTGGTCGCCTCGGCCAGCTTCTCCATCATCATCATCCGCACCCGCTGCGATCGCAGGTACTCGACCGCCGGGATCAGCCGGCCGTTGGGACGGCCGCCGTTGCGCGCCTCTTTCATCCGGCCGGCGCGCGCGTGCTCGTCGAAAAAGGTGATCGCCTCGACGTTGATCGCGGTGACGTTGGTGGTGAAGTCGGGGACGGCGATTGGCGTCAGCTTTGCGATGCCGATCGTTTTCAACGTGTCCAGCACCTGCGCCGCATTGCGCTTCACCACGTCGGTGGTCAGCTCGTCGAACGACTCCCTGACGATGCCGACGCGCAGCTTCTTCACGTCGAGCTGGCCGTTCCAGTTGAATGGAATGTCGGACACGCTCATGTCGCGGCCGTCCGGCCTGGCGATCGCCTGCATGACGATCGCGCAGTCCTCGGCGTAGCGGCAGAGCGGGCCGAGGCGATCCTGCGTCCACGACAGCGCCATCACGCCGTAGCGGCTGATGCGCCCGAACGTCGGCCGTAAGCCGGCCAGCCCGCAGCGCGCCGCCGGGCTGAGGATCGAGCCGCTGGTCTCGGTGCCGATCGCGAAGCCGACCGCGCCCGCCGCCGTCGCCGACGAAGGACCGGCCGACGATCCGCTCGACCCCTGCGACAGGTTCCACGGGTTCTTGGTCTGGCCGCCGAACCAGTTGTCGCCGCTCGCCAGCTCGCCGGTGGTCAGCTTGGCGAGGAGGACCGCGCCGGCGTCGCGCAGCATCTCGACGATGCTGGCGTCGTAGTCGAACGACTGCTCCTTGAACGCCGGCGATCCCCACGTCGTCTTGTAGCCCTTGACCGAGATGATGTCCTTGGCGCCCCAGGGGATGCCGTGCAGCGGCCCCTTGTACCTGCCGGCCGCGATCTCCGCGTCCGCGCGCTTCGCCTCGGCCATCGCCACATCGTCGAGGAAGGTGACGACGTTGTTGAGCTTGGCGTTGTAGCGATGCAGTCGCGCCAGATACATCTTCGTCAGCTCGAGCGAGGTCGCCTGCCGGGTTCGCAGCAGCTCGGCAAGATGCCGCACCGGCCAGAACGCCGCCTCTTCGAGGTTCGCCGGTCGCTTGATCGCGGGCGGCGCGCTGAGGCGGAACGGCAGCCTGGCGCGGTTCACCTCCATGCCGGGAGTCAGCGGGCTGAAGTGGAACGGCGGCGAGACATCGTTGGGGATGTGGATCGCGCGCATCTCCTCGTAGCGCGCCAGGTTCTGGTTGGCCGCTTCGACCATCCCCTTCAGCTCGGCCTCGGTGAAGGTGTCGAGGC
>Ga0111538_10013122_pt1 | contig 10929 bp, 14 predicted proteins | sample SoiMethybrSBSTD1_FD_79669 | JGI IMG/M metagenome (GOLD analysis project Ga0111538, IMG submission 79669) | Bulk soil microbial communities from a Populus tree surrounding site in Tennessee, USA - Soil MetaG P. TD hybrid SBSTD1 (version 2)... | ecosystem: Environmental > Terrestrial > Soil >... | reverse complement strand
TGCTGGGTGACCGCAACTGGTGGCTGCCCCGCTGGCTGGCCCGCCTCCTGCCCCGCATCGCGGTCGAGGGCCACGAGCCCGACCAGGTGGACGAAGGCGAGGGCGAGCGCGAGCTCGAGCCCGTCTGAGGGCCTTCACCTGGGGAGCAGGTATGGCTCCCCAGGCTTGAGGGCACCCCTCTCCCGAGCATTCGTCGCAGCGGCCCTGCCGCTGCCCGGACGGGAGAGAGTCACGTGCTTGGTTTCATCATCATCCTGCTCATCATCGGCGTCGTGGCCGGCTACATCGCGCGTCTGCTGGTGCCTGGGCGCGACCCGATGGGGTTCGTGCAGACCGTCGTGCTGGGCGTGGTGGGGTCGTTCATCGGTGGCTTCCTCGGCTATGTCCTGTTCGACAAGGACCCGGGCGAAGGTGCGCTGCAGGCGTCCGGAGTCATCGGCTCGATCATCGGCGCCGTCATCGCCCTGCTGATCTACAACGCCACCACCCACCGCCGCGGCGGCTGGGGCCGGCGGAGTGGCCTGGGCCGGCGCGGGATCTGACCCACCGAAGCCCCTTCGCATCACACCCCCGGGCGTCACACGGAGTGTCCGGGGGTGTGTCGCGTCTCGGTCCGGGTTGGGGCATGATGCAGCGTTCGAAAAGTCCAGAGACGTGGAGGTAGATCGATGGCGATCTCGGTAGGCGACAAGGTCCCCGACGTGAAGCTGATGACCATGACCGCCGAGGGCCCCCGCCCGGTGCAGAGCGGCGACGTGCTGGGCTCGGGCAAGGTCGTGCTGTTCGCGGTGCCCGGGGCGTTCACGCCGACGTGCTCGGACCACCACCTGCCCGGCTTCGTGCTGCGGGCCGACGACCTCAAGGCCAAGGGTGTCGACACCGTCGCCTGCGTCGCGGTCAACGACCCCTTCGTCATGGGCGCCTGGGGCCAGGTCCAGAACACCGAGGGCGCGGTGACCATGCTGGCCGACGGCAACGGCGAGTTCGCGGCGGCCATGGGCCTGGAGCTGGACGGCTCCGGATTCGGCCTCGGCACCCGCTCCCAGCGCTACGCAGCCATCATCGAGGACGGCGTGGTGACCGACCTGGCGGTCGAGTCCAAGCCGGGTGTCGACGTCAGCTCGGCCGACGCGGTGCTGGCCAAGCTCTGACCATTCCCCTGGAGGCGTCGTCGGCGAGTGCCATGCGCCGTGCCAGGATGATCGCGGTGCAGAGCGCAGAAGCCGTGTCCTCACCCGGCGCGACCAGGGACAACGAGCAGGTGGGCGTGCTGGCCGGAGTGGTCGTCTCGGTCTCGCCGCGCCAGCGCGTCCGCTCCCAGGCCGATGTCGTCCGCCTCATCGTCGGCCTCGCCCTGGTCGGCGTGGGCGTGCTGGTGGCCACCTGGCTCCGCAACACCATCGGCGGCGCCGAAGAAGACCTGGTGGACGTGTACGAGCGGGTCCCGGACCGCTTCGCCGAGGTGCTCACCGGCGTGGCGGTCCTGGTTGCGGGCCTGGTGCCCCTGGTGGCGCTGATCGTGCTGGTGGTGCGGCGGCGCTTCCGCCAGGCCGCGGCCCTGCTCACCGGGGCGGTGGGGGCCCTCCTGGCCATGGCCTGGCTCACCGACTTCCTGGCCTCCCAGGGCGTGATCGCCGCGGTCGACCCCAACACCGACCGGGTGGTCGAGCTCACCGACCCGGCCTTCGCCACCTCGCCGCTGATCGCGGCGGCCGTGGCGCTCGTCATCATCGCCGCGCCATGGGTGTCCCAGCAGTGGCGCCGGGTGCTGTGGAGCGGCGTCGCGCTGCTGGTGGTGTTCCGGGTGGTGTCGTCGACCGAGGCGCCGCTCGACATCGTGGTGGCCATCGCGGTGGGCATGGCGGTCGGGTCGTTGGCGCTCCTGGCCTTCGGCACCGAGGGCTCCGACCCCGAGGCGGCCGAGCTGGTGTCGATGCTGCGCACCGTGGGTCGCGCCTCCCGCATCGAGCAGCTGGCCGGCAACAGCCCGCTGGTGTACCGGGTCGACCGGGCGGGGGCCGCCCCGCTCGAGATGCGACTGCGCACGGCGCACGACCGCAACGAGGTGTTGCTGGAGCAGCTCTGGCGCTCGGCCCGGCTGCGCCGCTGGGTGACGGACCGGCCCTACGACACCGTGCAGCGTCGCATCGAGCACGAGGCGCTGGCGCAGCGGGCCGCGGCCGACGCGGGCGCCCGGGTGGCCCGCGTGAGGACGATCGTGGCCTCCCACAACGGCTCGGTCGGCCTGCTGGAGACGGCCATCGAGGGGGTGCCCGCCTCGGAGCTGGCGCCCGACCAGCTCGACCCGGCCATGCTGCGCGACGTCTGGCATCAGGTGGCCGCGCTGCACCGCGACCGCATCGCCCACCGCAACCTGGGCCTGGCCCACGTGCTGGTGACCCCCGAAGGCAACGCGGTGCTGCGGGGCTTCGACGGGGCCGCCCTCGCCGCCTCCGACCGGGACCTGGCGCTGGACCGGGCCCAGCTGCTGGTGTCGACCGCCCTGGAGATCGGCGCCCCCCGGGCCGTCGAGGTGGCGGTGGAGGCCGTGGGCCAGCAGGCCGTGCTGACCGCCGTGCCCTACCTCCAGCCGCTGGCCCTGCCGGCCCCCACCCGGCGCGCCTGGCGCTCCAACAAGGAGGTGCTCGACGCGCTGCGGGAGGCGGTGCGCGACGCCACCGGGGTCGAGCCCGCGCCACTGGCTCGCCTCGACCGGGTCCGACCCCGCACCGCGGTGTCGATCGTGGCGCTGGCCGGTGCCTTCTACTTCCTGCTGCCGCAGCTGGCGAACCTCGACGAGTCGGCGGAGGCGGCCAGCCAGGCCAACTGGTGGTGGCTGGTCCCCATGGTGGTGGGGGCGGCGGCCACCATCGGCTTCGCGGCGCTGGCGTTCGTGGCCTCCGTGCCCGAGCCCATCCCCTACCTGCCCGCGCTGCGCATGCAGCTGGCCTCGTCGTTCGTGAGCCGCATCGCCCCGGCCAACACCGGCTACCTGGCCATGGGCGTGCGCTTCCTGCAGCGCTCCGGGCTCGACCCCGGGGCCGCCGCGGCCGCGGTCGGGTTGTGCGCACTGACCGGCTTCGTGGTGCACCTGTCGCTGTTGGGCGGGTTCCTGGCGTGGGTGGGGTCCAGCGACGTGGGCTTCTCACTGCCGGAGGCCAACGCGGTGTTCATCGTGATCGCGGTGGCCGTCTCGGCGGCCGGGCTGGTGATCCTGGTGGTGCCCGCCCTGCGCCGGCGCATCGTGCCGCCGCTGCTGGTCCAGATCCGCAACGCGCTGTCGTCGGTGGCCGATGTGCTCACCTCGCCTCTGAGGGTCATCAGCCTGCTCTACGGGCAGGTGGGGATCACCATGTCCTTCATCCTCACCCTGGCGGCCGCGGTGGCGGCGTTCGGGGGCGGGGTCAGCTTCCCCGAGATCGGGGCCGCCTACCTGGTGGCCGCAGCCCTGGGCTCGGCCGCGCCCACGCCCGGCGGTCTCGGCGCGGTGGAGGCGGCCCTGGTCGGTGCCTTGACCGGCTACGGCATGTCCAGCGGCACCGCGGTGTCGGCCGTGCTCACGTTCCGGCTGGTCACCTACTGGCTGCCCATGCTGCCGGGCTGGCTGACGTTCCAGCAGATGCAGCGGCGCGAGGAGATCTGAGTCAGCTACGGCCGAGGGGGATGATCTCGTGCTCGACGACGACGCCGCCGTCGAGCACCAGGCGGCCCATCGTCCGCTCCGGCTGGCGGCGGCGCTGCACCGCCGAGCCGGGGTTGAACAGGCGCTGGCCGTCCTCGCCCAGGCTGTCGACCGGCTCGTGGCTGTGGCCGAACACCACCACCTGGGCCTCGGGGAACCAGCGCTTCAGGCGGCGCTCCCGGCCGGCACGGGCGCCCGAGTCGTGGACCATCGCCACCCGCACCCCGCCCAGCGTCAGCGCCAGGCGGTCGGGGAGCGCACCCACCAGACTGCGGTCGTTGTTGCCCAGGACCGCGTGGACCGGCCGCAACCGGCGGAGCGCGCCCAGCAGGTCGTCGGTCACGACGTCGCCCGCGTGCAGGACCACGTCGGCGTCCTCGACGGCGTCCCACACCGCGGGCGGCAAGCCGGAGAGATCGGTCTTCAGGTGGGTGTCGGCCAGGACCAGCGCGCGCACCCGGCCATGATGCTGTGCCTACCGCACGTGGGCGACGGCGAAGGCGGCCAGGGCCTCGCGGTTGAAGTCGGCCAGGTCGTCGGGCTTGCGGCTGGTGACCAGGACGTTGGGGCCGTCGGTGTCGACCACCACGGGCTCGTCGAGCCAGCGGGCGCCGGCGTTGACCAGGTCGGTGCGCAGGCTGGGCCAGCTGGCCACGTTGCGGTTCCGCACCGCGTCGGCCTCGATCAGCGTCCACGGTGCGTGGCAGATGGCCGCCACCGGCTTGCCCGCCTCGAAGAAGGCGCGGGTGAAGTGGACCGCCGCGGGATTGGTGCGCAGCCGGTCGGGGTTGACCACCCCGCCGGGCAACACCAGCCCGGCGAACTGCTTCGGGTCGGCCTCGGCCACGGTCATGTCGACCCGGAAGCGGTCGGCCGGCTCCCGGTGGTTGAATGCCTGGACGGTGCCGGGCTCCGGCGCGACCAGCACCGGGCGCCCGCCCTCGGCCTCCACCGCCCGCCACGGGTCTGTGAGCTCGATCTGCTCGACGCCCTCGTTGGCCGTGAGGAACGCGATCTGCATGCCTGCGAGTCGATCAGCCATGACGAGCCTCCTTGCTCGACTGTTCTGGTCACGCGGCTACCCGCTCGGGCGTGGGCATACTCACCGCCAGGCGGGGTAGAACGAGGGCGTGAGGCGGAGCGACGGCTTCGATGACCTGATGGCGGCGGCGGACCCGGCCCTCGTGGTGGTCACCACCGCCCGGGCTGACGAGCTGGCCGGATGCCTGGTCGGCTTCCACGCCCAGGTCAGCATCGAGCCCCCGCGCTACGCGGTGTGGCTCTCGCGGCTGAACCGCACCTGCCGCGTAGCCCGGTTGGCCTCGCATGTGGCGATCCACTTCCTGACCGACGGCGATCGGGAGCTGGCCGAGCTGTTCGGGGCGGAGACGGGCGACGACATCGACAAGTTCGCTCGCACCTCGTGGACGCCGGGCCCGGGGGGCGTCCCCCTGCTCGACGCCTGCCCGCACCGGCTGGTCGGCCGGCGGGTCACGCTGATCGACGAGGGCGGCGACCACGCCTGCTTCGTGTCCTCGCCCATCCGAACCGACAGCGACGGCCCCTTCGTCCCTCTGCGGATGGGTGCGGTCGCCGGCATGCCAGCAGGGCACGAAGTGGACGGGGGCAGCTCCCCGGTAGCCTCCGCGCCATGATGAGCGTGCGCGACGTCCCCGAGCGGTCCCGGTACGAGATCACCGTGGACGGCCGGCTGGCGGGCCACGCCGACTACCACGACAAGGGCGAAGTGCGCGTGTTCGTCCACACGGAGGTGGACGACGCCTTCGAGGGCCACGGTGTCGGCAGCACGCTGGCGAGGGAGGCGTTGGACGACGTGCGAGCCTCGGGCCGCACGCTGGTGCCCCGCTGCCCGTTCATCCGGGCCTACATCGAGCGCCACCCCGAGTACGCGGACCTCGTCAGCTCACAGGGATCTCGCCCCCGAGGCTGAAGGGCGGCACCAGCTCCAGATCGTCCCCGCTCCAGAAGCGACCGGGGTCGTACCAGCTCGCAGGCCGGCGGGCCGGCAGCAGTCCCATGTGCTGGTAGGTGGTGGCCACGAGCTCGGCGCAGTAGATGGTCTCCAGCGGCGAGCGGCGCCGCAGGCGGCCGGTGATGAACTGGCGCACCAGCCCGAGGGTGGTGGGGAAGGGCCGGCCGTCGAAGCGCGCGATCACCTCCATGAGCCGGTCCTCGTGGTGGCGTTCGATGGTGCCGTCGAGCAACCGGACCCAGGCCCGCTGGCCGTAGCGCTCCCGCCAGGTCGTCACCGCGTCGGCGAGCAAGTGCAGCTGCACGCCCCGGTGGTGCTGGCCGCTCCACACGTCGGGCAGCGAGCGGCCGAGCTCGGCATGCCACAGCAGCGGGGGCAGATCATCGAGCGCGACGGCCATGCCCACATGGTTGACGGGGCTGTTGGTGGCGGTCTGGATGGCCCGGTCGGCGAGTGACCTGCCGCGGAACAGCCACAGATCGCCGGTGGCCGCGGTGGTGACCGCCTCGTCGAGCCCGAGGGTGGCGGTGCTCACGGCGGGTAGCGTACGGAACCGCATGCGGCTCGGATGGAAGATCTTGGGGCTCGCCGGCCTGGCCGGCGTGGCGGCCACCGGAGTGGTGGTGGCGCGCCGGCGCCGCGCCCAGCAGGCATACGACCCCGATGCCCTGCGCCAGCGGCTGCACGAGCGCCTGGCCGAGGTGTCGGGGAACGGCGATCAGGCGGGGCGTACCTCGACCAGCCGGTAGGCCCACGGCCGGCTCTCCTCGTGCACGTGGCAGGTGAGCTGGACCGGCTCGCCGTGCTCGCGGCGCACGATCACCTCCAGGGCGTCGCCGCCCCGCTGCTGGACCAGCACGGCCACCGTCCCTTCGGGCCCGGGCTCGGCGGACAGGACGCCCACGCCGTCGATGCGGCGTTCCCGCAGGTGGCTGCGGGCGAACAGCTCGGCCGCCTGCACCAGCGGGGGATGGCAGCTCCGGCCGCGGAAGTGCTCGAGGTCGACCAGCCCGGCGCGGTGCTCGGCCAGCAGGTACGCGGCCCGTTCCGGCTCGACCCGCCCGTAGTAGACCCCCTCGGGCAGGCACACGATGTTGGCGGCGAAGCGATCGCCGCCCACATGCGAGCACTCCCACACATCCGGGGCGCCCGCGGCGGTGAGCGCCCGCACCACCGGGCGGGCCAGGTCCGCGCAGCAGGGATCGTGGCGGCCGTTGGTGCACACCAGGTGGAGGCCGAGCGGGCCGGACCGGCCCGCGCCGGGCGGGTCGGGGAACGCCAGCACCCCGAGGTCGATGTCCAGCAACGCCTCGGGCTGCGACGCGGGCACGCTGAGCTGCTCCACCCACCAGCGCTCGACACCCGAGTGCGCCAGGAACACGGCCCGGTCGGCATCGCGCCGCCGCTGCCCGGGGCGCCGGACCAGCAGGACCCGCACCCGGTGCCGCCGGGCGTGGGCCTCGAGCGCCGTGGCCACCGCCGGGTCGAGCTCGGACTCGGTCACGGGGTGGTAGCCCCATGCCCCGGGCTGCTCGATCAGCAGCCAGCGCTGCACCCGCGACGCCGTGCCCCATTGGGGCTCGTCCCGGGCCAGCGACTCGGTGGCGCAGCGCAGGGTGAGGGGCTCAGCCATCGGCACCCGGTGCGCCGGTGCGCAGAGCACCCTCCCGGATCAGGCGGCGGACCAGCACCAGCCGGCTCGGCTCGTCGAGCAGGTCGGCCAGGTCGCCGACCCGCAGGGCCGGCCCGTCCAGCAGCCGGCGCAGCGCCGGCTCCAGCGAGGCGGGCAGCACCACGGCACGGTCGCCGAGCGTGAGCTGCAGGCGCCCGTCGGCGGGGTCGAGCCGGGCGATCGTGCCCTCCCGGGGGCGGACCACGGTGGCGTCGTCCAGCGCGGGCAGCGCCAGGATCTCACCCAGCTGGCCGGCCAGCACCGGGCCCCGGTTGGAGACCCAGCGGTCGCGCAGCCCGGCGGCGAGCGCGGCGGGGTCCACCCGGCCGAGCCAGTCCGCCAGCTCGGCGACCACGTCCTTGACCGCGCCGGCGGCGAGGACGTCGTCATAGGGCCAGCCCGCGGGCAGCGAGCGGCGGAACGTGGCGTCCTCCGCCGCCGCGTCCACGAGGGCGGCGAGCACGTCGTGCGCGGTGGTGGCCAGGATGCCGAGCGTCAGGTGGAGCGACACGCCCTGCTGGGCAGCGGCCGAGTGGACCACCCCGCGCGGCAGGTAGAGCACATCTCCGGGGGTGAGCTCGGCCTCGAACAGCACGGGCTGGAGGGCCGCGGCGGCGTGGTTCGATCTCTGGCGGGGGAGCGGGGTGTCGACGGCCGGCTCCCGGACCACCCAGTGCTTGGTCCCCTCGCACTGGAGGACGAACACGTCGTGGGTGTCGTGGTGCGGCGCCAGGCCCGCGGCCCCCGGCGGGGTCAGGTAGGCGTTGGCCTGGAGCGTGTGGCCGAGGGCCAGCTCCAGGTCCCGGCAGAAGCGGGTGGCCGGCTCCCACCATCGTTGCAGGCCCTGGAGGACGATGGTCGCGCCCTCGGCGAACAGTTCCATGACCCGTCCCGTGTCGATCAGGTCGTCGATGTCCTCGCTGCCCTGGCGGGCGTGCCGGGTGTACCGGCGCGGGGCGATGACCTCGCCGTCGCGCACGAGCCGGAACGCGGGCCGGCGCAGCCCGGTGACGGTGAGGACGCGGTCGACGTCGGCCACGGACAGCACGTCGTCGAACGCGTCGGGGTGGCGCCACATGTGCGGCGCCACCCCGAAGATCGTGGTCCGGAAGGCGTCAGCGTCGCCGACGCAGCGCCCGAGGGCGTCGGGGATGGGGGGCTCCGTCAGCGCTCAGGAGTCGGTGCCGTCGGTGCCGTCAGCGTCGTCGGCCACGTCGTCCCCGTCCGTGCCGTCGGTGCCGTCGCCGTCGTCGGCCACGTCGTCGCCGTCGGTGCCGTCGTCGTCGGCCGTGGCGCTGGCCCGCTCATGACGCCACTCCGTGGCGATGTCCTCGTCCTTGAGACCGGAGATCACGTCAGCCATTGCAGCTCCTCGTCACGGGTCCGCTCGCTGGCCGCGACGCTAACCCGACTCACCCTCCGGAAACAGGTGTCCGGGACGGAATGGGAGCCATGCCGGCCGACTCGGCCACCAGCCGGTACGAGGCGAGCCGGTCGCCGGGATCGTGCGTGAGCGTGGTGACCATCAGCTCGTCCGCTCCCGTCCGCTCCACCAGCTCGGCCAGGCCCCGGCGCACCGTGTCGGGGCCGCCGACGATGTGCGACGCGGTCCAGCTCTTGACGATCTCGCGTTCGTGCGGGGTGTAGGTGTAGCCGGCCGCCTCCTCGGGCGTGGGGTAGCGGCCCGGGCGCCCGGTGCGCAGGCGGAGGAAGGCCAGGGCGCCGGACCCGGCCAGCCAGCGGGCGCGCTCGTCGTCCTCGGCGGCCACGACGTTCACGCCCAACATGACGTAGGGCGCCTCGAGGTCGTCCGAGGGCCGGAACGCCGCCCGGTAGGCAGCCAGGGCAGGCAGCGTGTTGGCCGCTGCGAAGTGGTACGCGAACGAGAACGGCAGGCCCAGCACGCCGGCGAACTGGGCGCTGAAGTCGCTCGAGCCCAGCAGCCACAGCGCGGGCCGGTAGCCGAGCCCGGGCACCGCGGTGACCGACCGGAACGGGTGCTCGTCGGGGAACGTCCCGGTGAAGTAGCCGATCAGCTCGACCAGCTGCTCGGGGAACTCGTCCACCTCCAGCCGGCGGCGGGACCGGCGTAGCGCGAGCGCGGTGAGCTGGTCGGTGCCGGGGGCGCGGCCGATGCCGAGGTCGATTCGGCCGGGGTGCAGCGCCTCCAGCATGCCGAACTGCTCGGCCACCACCAGCGGGGCGTGGTTGGGGAGCATGACCCCGCCCGACCCCAGCCGGATCTCGGAGGTGACCCCCGCCGCGTGGGCCAGCAGCACTGCGGGCGCGGAGCTGGCGATGCCCGGCATGTTGTGGTGCTCCGCCACCCAGTAGCGGCGATAGCCCAGGCGCTCGGCCTCGGCGACCAGGGCCAGCGAATGGCGCAACGCCTGGTCCGGCGTCGAACCTTCGCCCACCGGCGCGAGGTCGAGGACGGACAGCGGGACCGGAAGCGCGCTCACCCCATCCCCAACCATCCCAGGCCTTGTCATGTTCCGGAGCCCGGGGTCCTCGTCTGGGAACGTTGTGACATGACGCACGGCGGTGATGTGCTGGGGGTGGACGGGTGCCGGGCCGGCTGGGTCGGCATCGTCCTGGCGTCCGACGGCAACGTGCGAGGCGTGTTCGGCACGACCATGGCCGAGCTGGCCGCGGGGGCGGGACCGGTGGACGCCGTCGGGATCGACATGCCGCTGCACGTCACGGACGAGGTCGAGCCGCGGGCCTCGGACCTCGCTGCCCGGCTCCACCTCGGGCCGAAGCGGTCGAGCCTGTTCCTCACGCCCCCTCGCGCCGCGTACCTGGCGCCGACCTACGCCGAGGCGTGCGCGGTCTCGCGCCGCCTGACCGGAAAGGCCCCCAGCCGCCAGGCCTGGGCCCTGGGCCCCAAGATCCTCGACGTCGAAGGCTGGTGCGAAGGCGTGGACATCCCCGTGCGCGAGGTGCACCCCGAGGTGTCGTTCTCGCTGCTGGCCGGGGCGCCCATCCTCGCCAGCAAGGCCACGTGGGCGGGCCTGGAGGCGCGGCGGGAGGCGCTGGCCGCCGCGGGCATCGTGGTGCCGGTGGATCTGGGCGACGCCGGCCGCGCCGGGCCCGACGACGTGCTCGACGCCGCCGTGGCGGCGTGGTCCGCCCGCCGGATCGCGCGGGGTGAGGCCCGCTGCTTCCCGGACAACGCCCCGCCCGGCGCCCCGGCCATCTGGGCCTAGCCCGTCACGCGGTGGCGACGTCGACCGGCACGACGTGCGCGATGTCGACCGAGCTGGTGCCGACGCGCAGCTGGTAGCGGCCGGGGTCGACGCGCCAGCCCGGGCCTCCCGCGTCGCCGGCCCGGCGGGTCATGGGCACGTGCGACGCCCGGGCCGCCACTTCGGCCCGCTCGGGCTGGCCGGGGGCCCAGTAGGCGAAGGCGCGCTCGTCGAGGACCAGCTCGACCGTGGCGGTCTCACCCGGGTCGAGCCACACTTTGGCGAAGGCGGCGAGCTCCTGGGGCGGGCGCACCACCGGGGCAGCCGGCGGTGCGACGTAGCACTGCACCACCTGCGCGCCCCGCCGGGCCCCGGTGTTCGTCACGGGCACCTG
>Ga0111538_10013121_pt1 | contig 10929 bp, 4 predicted proteins | sample SoiMethybrSBSTD1_FD_79669 | JGI IMG/M metagenome (GOLD analysis project Ga0111538, IMG submission 79669) | Bulk soil microbial communities from a Populus tree surrounding site in Tennessee, USA - Soil MetaG P. TD hybrid SBSTD1 (version 2)... | ecosystem: Environmental > Terrestrial > Soil > Tree... | reverse complement strand
GTCGGAGAAGCCGACTCGGTCGATCTCCGACGCGCTGAGCGTGCGGCCAAGGTTCCAGATGATGGGCTCGGCGAAATCGCCACGCCCGCGGCTCGGAAAATAGACCACGCGGCTCGCCTGCACCCAAGCGAGGTCCTGGAGCCGGTCCCCGTTCAGGTCCGCGATGTGCGTCCCGGGCAGATCGAAACGGAACGTCTGGCCCTCGCACGTCAGCGGCGGGAGGCGCAGCTCGCGCGAGTACTTGCCGCCGGGCAGGAGCAGCCAGAGCTGCGTGCTGCTCGCGCCCGTGTGAAGAATATCGTTCGAGCGGCTGTAGTCGCTGTCGAAAGACCGCGACGCGGCCCCGGCGGCGCCGTCGTACGGCCAGATCGGCCAGGTGTCCGTGTTGCGGAGCGGGAACGGCGCGTTGACCCACGAGTTCTGGCTCGTGTTGTCGAAGCACAGGAAAGTGGTGTTGTTCGCCTTGACCATTAGGTCCGACAGGCCGTCGGCGGTAGCGTCCGCGAGATGCGTCTTGTCGCTCGAGATGTCGATTGTCGGAGCGTTGCCGACGGGACGGCCGGCCGCCCAACTCAAGCGACCGCCGGCATCGATCCCACGGTTGAGGTAGACGCGGTGCTGACTCCCTGCCGTGGAGAGCTGGTCGGGCAAGCCGTCGCCGTTCATGTCGATGAGCTCGACGGACGGGGAGTCGAACCCTTCCGCGGGCGCATTGCGGCTCCGGATGAGCGTCGCGGCGGCATTGTCCGGAGGCGACCAATGGCTGTAGCCGAAACGCAGAGTCGGCATTGCGGTTGCGTTGTCGGCGCCGATCAGAGTCACGCTGCTGAGGAGGGAAAGGTGGGATGTGGGATCGTACTCGAGGCGGTAGCTCCGCAGGAGCGCGTCGATCTTGCCGTCGCCGTCGAAGTCCGCGCGGCGGGCGAACGCGGGCGCGGGTAGGCCTTGGGAGACGACGTCGATGCCGACGAGGCGCACGCTCGTCCGGAGCTCGAAACCCGACTGATAGTTCACAGCGACGTCGGGGCGCCCTTCCTCGTAGGTGAGCACGGCGGCGAAACCGGCGTTCGGCTGCCCCCAGCGGACGCGCCGCAGGTGCTTCTGGGCGGGCGTCGCGGGGTCCACGAAATACTCGAATTCGATCGCGTTGCCGTGCTTGTCGACCTGGCGCTCGATGCACCAGGCGAAGATGCGGCCGTCCGCAGAGACCTGTGTCGCCACGCTCTGGCCGAAGAGGATGCGCGTGCCCTCGGGCGTGCGGGCTTCCCAGCCGCTGCCCACTCGGGTGTAGCGAAGAAAGCCCCCCTCGTTCTCGGCTCGGAAGCTGCCGTCTGCCAGCGCCACGAGTTCCTCGCCGTTCAGCCCGGTGAACGTGTCCAGCTCCTCGGCATTGTCGGCCTGGCCGTCGAAGTCATCGTCGATGCCGTTCGGTCCGTCGACGTAGAGCGGCACGCCGTGGTCCGTGTTGCGGCGGATCGACGCCCCACCGGTCAGAAACCAGCCGATACCAAGGGGCCCGTTCCCGCTGCCGGAGTTGTAGACCAGCGACAGGCCGGGCGCCTGGCCGCCGGCCGCTTTCGGCAGCGCCAGCGGCACTTGGTAGCTGCCGCTGCCCGTATTGAGCTGGGGCTGGAAAGATTCTCCGAGCCCTTGGATCGAGCCCGCGCCCGCAGGCAGGGAGATGGCTTGCGGCGACACGCCGTTCTTGTCCACGGCGCTCGCGGCGGCGGCGAGGAGCAAGCAGAAACAAGAGAAGATGAAGGAACGAATGCTCATGAATTGCCTCCCAGGGCGGTTGGCTGCAGGGCGCTGCGGGCCGTCTTCGGCCCGCTCCTCGCCTCCCCGATGCCCGCGGCTCACGATGGAGCTGCGAAGGCACGAAACGAAGGAGACGAACGCTGCGCCCGGGCCGCCGGCTCTCCGTCAATGCGAATAGGCGCGGATGATGAGTCGGATGTCGGTGATCCCCACGTGCTGGTCGGGATCGGCTTGTGTGCCGTAGATGAACTGGAGCAGGCGGTGCCGGATCTCGAGCACGTCGGAGCTCGACGTCCACTGGCTGCCGGGGATGACGAGCATCCATCGGGTGTTCCAGGCGGACCGGCCTGCCAAGTTGGTATTGAAGCGCGTCTCGGCCTCGGACTGGCCGAGCTCGATCTGGGCTTCAGCGTCCCTCTGGCGTTTGATCTCGTTCAAAAAGTTGCCGCTGACCTGCGCCGCGGATCGCCAAGGGTTGAATGTCCGCTTGGAGAAATCGGCGGTCGAGGCCAGCGGCGGGGGTGGTAGAAACTGGTCGACGACCGCCCACGGCGTGATCAGCTCATCTTCGATGCGCGGCTTGTTGGTGTTCTCGCGCAGCACGGAATCGCCGGCGGGCAGCAAGTAGACGAATACGGTGCCCGATTCGGGGTCGGTGCCGAGCGATGCATCCACCCCGTCGAGGCGGATGGCGAAAGTTCGGATCTTGGCGTTGCGAGTGAGTGAGAAATTGCTGTTACCGAACGGCAGCTCCGGTCCGCGCCCAAAGAAGTTGCGGCTATCGATCTCGCTCAAGAACGTGATGACGATGCCCGGGCCGTAATCGCGCTCCACCGAGACCTGCGCCAGCTCCTGGATCTCGGTGATGTCCTCGATGCGCTCCACGATCTGCGCCTCGAGGAACGCGCGGAACCTGAGGTCGTCATTCGGGAAGTCATCTGCCCCGATGCCGAGCAGGTTACGGCGGAGGCTGAAAGTCCGTTCGCCGAGCGACTCGAGCGGCCGGTTGAAATTATTCACCGTGACCGCGCCGTCGAGCCGATTGAGGACGCTCTGGAGCCCCCCATTCAGGCCCACGGCGCTCCCCAGGCGCCGCTCGTGGTAGATTCCAGCCAGGACGTCGTCGCCGTCCGAGCGCGCGTCGAACTCGTAAGCGAAGGCACGGGCCGCCAGGACGACGTACCGGGCACCGATGTCAAACAGGCCGCGGTAGTTTTTCAACGCTGCGTTCCGGAAGACCCGGAAAGCCATGTCCTTCCATCGCGCCTCGACGAGGTTGCCCTCCGTCCGTGCGACGAGCCGCTGGCGCTCGCGGAAAATCAAGCGTCCCCGCTCCACGGACTGGCGGAGGCGCCCGAACGCCTGCGACGCCAGCTCCTGCGCGATGGTTACGTCGATGAGGAGCTGCGGGGTCTTCCGCAGGAGCGCTTTGAGTTGGCGGGTCTCGGCGTCGATGGTGACCTTGCCCTCGAGCTCGGTGAGCTCGATTTCTTTCCACGCCTGCACGCGCGTGCGCTCCCGCTCGATATCGAACTCGTTGTTGAACTCTTCGTCCTCGGAAAGAGTCATCAGCCCGTCCGCGAGCTCGCTCACGAGGCGGCCGGTGAAGTCGATAAGGCCGCTCGGGTTTCCTGCGAGCGCGCCCAGGGTGCCCGAAACGAAGCTGCCGAACATGCCGGCGGACTTTTTCCGCTCATTGATCTCCTGCATCCGGTCCGTCAGCGCGATCATGTCATCCCGAGCCTTCGTGATGATCTGGACGCGATCCACCTGAACGGACTCGAGCAGCGCGATCCGCTCGATCTGACTGGTGATCTGAGCGCCCAGTTCCGCGAGAGCAAGCTCGGCCTGCTCGACGCGCAGCGTGGCGACGCGAAGCTCGGACATCGCGATCTGCACCTGACCCGGAGCCAGACGGGGGCCCATTCCGGCCGCAGCGAGGCTTTCATCGCTTGCGAGGAAGTTCGTGAGGTCCGGATGGGCCTGACTCTCTGTCACATTGTTGGTCGACGGATCAAGGTCGTTGTCGGTGGGGTCATCGGGCGATGGGAAGCCGAAAATCTCGATCAACTGCTGGTCGTTATCGGCTTTCGTGTCCTCGATGCGCTCCATGAAGTCGTTCAGCGCCTGGTCGGTGTTGCGAAGCCGCTGGCTGGCCTGGTTGGCTAGCTCGAACGCTTTCCGCGCGTTCTCGAGCGCCCGTGAGGCCGCGTCATGCACCTGCTCATAGTGGGATCGGCCCGTTGTGGCGTCGAGGCCCGAGGTGTCGATGCCGAAAGGGACCACGTTCTGAACGAGGCCGAGCGGATCGAGGCCTGCGCCCGCCGTGTCCAGCCGCTCCTGGAAAAGGCTCGCCGATCCGGAGATCTCATCGAGCTCGGGCAGGTTGTCGCGCCGGACCGCCATCGCTTCGTCCGTGGGTGTCATGTGCGACACGTACGCCCAGTCGAACAGCGTTCCGAGCGCCCCCCGCCGCGTCCACTCCCCCATCGACCACGCGCGGTCGGGATCGGGATCGCTATAGAGCTCGAGCGTCCGCGGGTTCGAGGCGCTCTCGCGGTAGTCGCGGCGGTACAGGAGCTCGACGATCTGGGCCGCGCTCCTGGCTCGCGCGGCACCGGCCTCCGCCAGGTGCCGCAGCGTGTCGAGGGCGGGCTCCGTCTCGAGCATCAAATCGATGATGGAGCCGAGGAACTCCGCAGGCCATCCTTCGGGGCCTTCCGTCAGGAAGTCCCTGCTGCGCTTGAATGCGCTGAGGAAGTGGCCGTAGGCGTCGCCGTGGCCCTGGGGAAACTTGCCCGCCGCATCGTAATTGTCGGCCACGCGGTAATTCGAGCGGTAGGCGGTGCCATTTGTGGCCGTGGCATTGGGCGGCAGGCGGTTGTACACCGCGACGCGGCGCTTCGCGTCCCCTGGGCCGGTGAACTCGGGATAGTAGATCGCCTCGTTCAGCCAGTCGGCCGGCGCTCCCGGCAGCGCGCGCCCGCGGAGCAGAGCGAGCTCCTCGTCGAGGAGGTCCTGAATTCCCGTGAGCCCCTTGAACGCGAATTGGTCGCCCAGATCGTTCGCCGGGATCTCGTCGAGGCCGATCGTCGGGTCGAGCGCGTCCGCGTACGCTTCGTTGCCGAGGAGCATCTCGAACGAGTGAAGCTCGCTGACGGCCGGATATCCGACGGCGGTCAAGTACCGCCGCGCGGCGGGCTCAGTCCGGATCTGGCCGTTGCATCCACCGATATGCAGCGCGGCGCGAAGGAACTCGGCCGGCTGCATCACGTCGCTCTCCGGGACGCGCTCCTTCCCGGGCTTCCACGGCTGGCCGTACTGGGAAATCATGTCGCCGTAGCCCAGCGTGTCGCGGGAGGCGGCGAAGCGCTCGCTTCCCTGAGCGATCACCGTGGCCGCGTCGCCCGAGAAGAAAACGAGCTGCTCGAGCTCGTCGGGCAGCCCGTTCGTGTCGCAGTCCGAGAGCTGCACGCGCCAGGCCTGAGTGATGCCGTTGATGAACGCCCCTCCGACGATCACGAAGCCGGTCGTCGAGATGGAGTGCGGCCGGAAGAGCGAAGGCGACAGCGACCGGAGGTCGACGGCGCCCGCCTCGGCGAGGATTTCGCGCAGGTCGAACGGCCCATGGCCGTCGAGGTAGAGCCCTCCCTCGGCGTCGAGGATGATGCGTCCACTCCCGGAGATGGCGACCGGAGAGATCCCGTTGACCACGAGCTCGGCGAAGGCCGGATCGGCGCCCTGCGTGTAGATGAATGAGCCCTTGGGACCCGTCGTGGGGAAGAACTCGCCGACGATTTTCGCTCCTCCGGACGACATCCCCGTGGGTCGCGTCGTGGCGTTGCCGACCTGCCCGAGCTCTTCGCGCTGCCCGGCGATGATGCCACCCGAGAGCGGGAAGCGGAAAACGTGCGTCGGCGCACCGCTCGGCGCGCCGTAGCCCACCATCATGTTGCCTTCGGGGCTAACGGCCGTGACGCTGCTCTGCTCCGGCAAGAGGTCAACGAACGTGAAGCCCAGCCGCGGGGACCAGTAGAAGCCGCGCGTGAACTCCTCGAAAGTGTTTTCATGCAGCCAAGACACCGTGCCAACGGTCACTTCGCCCGTGTCCGAAATCGCGGTCGCCGAAGCGAACGCCGACAGCGCCGGCTCCGTGAACATGAACGAAGGGGACTCCAGCCGGACGATAGCGGGAGAGCCGCCGCGCGTCCAGCGGAACGGCGAGGAGCGCTGTGGATCCCGCACGACCGTCGAGGTCTCTTCGGAATCGCCGACGACGAATCGGCCGTCCGCGGAGACATCGAGAGCGCGCGAGGAAAATCGGCCGCCGGGCAGGTCCCCGACCCCTTGCATCGTCTTCGTGCTCGCTTCCCAGATGAAGCCTTCCGTGGCGTTGCCGAACACGAGGGGATTCATGACGCCCGACGACGTGGAGGAGCTGGTCCCGACCACGAATGCTCCGTCCGCAGAGACTCCGAACGCCTCCGCGAAATTGGAGCCGCCGGGCAGGTCGCCCAGAATCTCGAACGTAACGGTCGCGCGAAGCTCGGGGGCGGCCGCGAGCGGCAAGAGGAGAAACAGCGGAAATTTTGCTGAAGCTTTTCGGTTCATGGCTTTGCGTTCCTGCGGTCGACGCCGCACTACTGTCCCGCCTCGGGGCACGCCGATGCCGCGCCGCCGGTGATCCGGTGCATGCGGAAAGTCCCGCGGATATGAATGGGCCCCTGAGCAAGCCCGTGGATTTCCTCCTCGTAGACGCCGCTCAGGACTCCGACGGCGGTGAACGGATTGACCGCGTCACCCCCTGGGCTCCCCGCACCGAAAGACATTTTCAACGTTCGCGTGAGCTCGTAGCCGACGGGGTGCTCGGGGTGGTAGCGATGCCGGTACGGGTTGAGTGGATGATCGGCCGGCAGGAGGATCGTGCCCTGCAACGAGCCGCTGTCCCCTTCCTGGCCGACCGTGCCAGTCAGCGTCACCGTCTTGTGGAATAACGCAGCCTCGAGGCGATACGTGACGTTGCGGCCGTCGCGCGTCGACTCGATGGCCGCGCAGTGCAGGAGCCGCGGCGGCCCTTGCGGCGGGAACTCGAGGAGAAGCGCCATCGACAGGGTGGGCGCCGGCGCGAAGCCGCCGCCCAGGAAGCTCGGCCGCTCCACCTCGGCGATATTTGCCTCCCCGCGCCACACGCCGCGCAAGCCGGGCACCTCGAGGTCAGCTCCCACCGAGACGCGCCCCGCCGAAGAGACGAGCTCCACGACGGCGGCTTGATCGCCGCTTCCCTGGGCGGCGAGGCCTTCGCTCTGGGACCGCAGCGTCAGCCGAAGCATGGACTGGTCCGGGGCCACGTCGATCGTCACCCCGGTTCCGGGCGCCGCGAAAGTTCCGTCAGCCTTCTGCAGCTCGAGCCAGTCGGTGGTGGCCGCGCCCCCCGCCGACGGCACGGTGCGCAGGACGAATTGCCGTTGGACCACGCCGCCCCCTCCATCGCTCGGCGCGATCGCGCCAATGTCGACCGAGAGCTCCTGCAGCGTGGTTTGCGCGTCGAACCTCAGACCGCCAAGGCCGGCCTGCACGCGAAGGGGATCGGGCGCGGGAATGTCCCGCTCCGGGAAAACCCAGTAGCCAGCCGAGGGCCGGAGGATGTCGCTCGCCAGCACACGCCGGTAGGACGGGCCCACGAGCTCGAAGACGGAACCGATGTGCTCCTTGACGCCGGGCCGAGAAAAGTAGCCCGAAAGGCTCGGCGGGCTCGCGGTATCGAAGCTCGGGCCGAAAAGCTGATACCTCTCTCCGCGCAGTGCGGCGCGCCCCGATCTCACGGCCCCTTTGACGCGCAGTGTGCCGCTGGTGCTCGTGAAGATGAAGTACGAGCTCGGACCGGTGAAGCTGAAGAGTGGGCTCGTGCCCGCCGTCTGCGACAGTGTGTTCAGGAAAGCGGGAGCGTCTTTGTAGAGCACGAGCCAGCGGCCGCCTCGAGGCTCACTCTCGCTGGGAAGCCAGGTCCAGATGCTTTGCCACGCGACCGAAACGAGCGCGGCCACGGGGTCCTTGACGGACGGCTCGACACCCACGTGGATAAGGTTCCAGCCCGCCGCGAGCTCGTGAGATTCCTCGAGAAACGCATCCGCTCGCAGGCTCGAAGCGGAGCCGAGGCAGAGGATAACGAGGAGGAGGTTAGAGACCGCCCTCGCCGCGAGACGACCACGGCGAGGGAGGCCTGAAAGGGACGAATAAGGGACGACCAGGGTTGGGTCCATGAGTCTTGCTTTCGTATCCTTGGGCCGGCGGAACATCCGGGGCGACGGCCCCGCTCAGAGCTCGCAGTTCGTCTGGGCGCAGCCGAGCTGGCTCGTGTTGGGGTCGGTGCCGCACTGCGGGCCAGGCGCTGGAGGCGGCGGTCCACCGAGGAAGAGGAACGACAGCAGGTAGACGCCGTCGGTGATATTGAGGCTGCCGCTGGCGTCGGAGTCGCATGCCGCTAGGCAGGGCGGCTCCGCGGGAGAGATGAAGAGGTAGTTGAGGACGCGCACCGCGTCGGTGATGCTCAGTTTGAGGTCCGGGCTGCAGTCGCCGCGGAAAAAGACGAGACCAATCGGAGGCACGTCGGTCGCGATGGCGTCGAGTTGGCTCGCGAGCCCGGCTTGGATCACCGCTGGGGTCGACTTGAACTCAAGCTTCTTGCCGTTCAACAGGTACGACTCGAGCTGGTCCCCTTCGCGGGCCGCTTGACCGCTGGGCCCCGGCGCCCCAATGCTGGTCTCGAGCGGGACGCGGACGACGGCCCAAATCTGGCCTTCCGATGCGACGAAAACGCCCGGGACGGTGATCACGAGGTTCGCGCCCCGCACCACGCGGGCGGTCAGCGTGCCGGTGCCTACCGGCGCCCCCTCCGGCGTCGTGATGTGGCCAAAATAAGTGGCGTCCGGGAGCGGGATCTCCGCAGCAACGAACGAAGGCAAGGGCACGAGCAGCAAGGCGCACGCGACACGGGACAAACTGACCATGGAATCCTCCAGATCGGGCAAGGTGTCGAACGAACTGCCGCCACTCGCACGTACCCGCGTGGCAAATGGCTCTCTTCGGTACTGCAGGAGCCCGCCGGCTCAGGACAACCATTCCGGAACATTTCCCGATAGCAGGGTTTGCACTGTCGGCGTCATCCATTCGCTCGAGTGCGGCGGCCTCGGGCACGGCCGGCCCGCGGGGTGCTTCGACCTGCCCACAGAACGTCTGTCCTCGGCAGAGGCTCGCCTGCAGTACTCATCAGCAGCGCCTCCTCGCGGCCGTTGGTCGCGGTGCGCTACCCCCTGCCCACCCCATCCCATGTCCGGTTCCCCTCCCCCCCTTTATCGAGTATCGTCGCCGCAGAAGGAGCCGCCGACTTTGGATCAAAACCTCACCACGCAGCTCTTGGCGGACGCTAAGCGGGGCGACCGCAGCGCGGTCGGCACGCTACTCGAACGTCAACGGACCCGCCTGAAGCGCATGCTCGCGCTTCGGATCGATGGCCGGCTGCGGAGCCGTATCGATCCTGCGGACATCGTCCAGGACGCTTTTCTCGAAGCGTCGCAGCGCATCGACGAGTACCTGCGCGAGCCGACGGCTCCTTTCTACGTTTGGCTCCGCTTCCTCGTCATCCAGCGGCTGCACATCACCTACCGCGAGCACCTCGGGGCGCAGCGGCGCGACGCGCGGCGCGAGGTGAGCCTCGACGACGGCTACCGGGCGGAGGCCAGCTCGGAGGCGCTGGCAGCGCAGCTCCTCGGAAAGTTCTCCACCCCCTCGCAGACTCTGAGTCGGGCGGAGCTTCGAGCCCGCCTGCACGAAGCTCTCGAGGCTCTGGACACCGGCGACCGCGAAGTCATCGCGCTGCGCCATTTCGAGCAGCTCTCGAACGGTGAAACGGCGCACGTGCTCGACATCGACGAATCGGCGGCGTCGAAGCGTTACGTGCGGGCCATGCGGCGGCTGCGCGAGCTCTTGGTGCGCATCCCGGGCATGGCCGAATATCCATGGCGCTGACCGAGGAATCCCCCGCGAGCGGCGAACGAGACGAGCTCGAGCGTCTGGCGGAAGAGTTCGCCGAGAGGCGGCGGCGAGGCGACGAGCCCACGATCGACGAGTACGTCGCGGCACATCCCCACCTCGCCGACGAGATCCGCGGGCTGTTTGCCACGCTGATTTTCGTCGAGGACCTCGGCGTCGACACGTGCGTCCGATCGGTCGCCGCCCCCGCGGCCACGCCGCCGGCGGCTCCCGAGCTCAAGCAGGTCGGCGAATACCGCATCCTGCGAGAGATCGGCCGCGGAGGCATGGGGATCGTCTACGAAGCGGAGCAGGCGTCGCTCGGCCGGCGCGTTGCGCTGAAAGTGCTGCCATTCCACTTCCTGCTCGACGCCAAACGCCTCGAGCGGTTCTACGAAGAGGCCCGCGCCGCCGGCCGCTTGAGCCATCACGGCATCGTGCCGATCCATGGCGTCGGCGAGCACCTCGGCCTGCACTACTACGTCATGCAGCTCATCCCCGGACAGGGTCTGAACCGCGTGATCGAGGAGGTGCGGCGGCAGCGCCGGGAGGGAGAGCCGAAAGAGGACTCCTCCGACGAGTCCTCGTCCAGCCTGGCCAGAGGCCTCGACTCGTCGGGCACGAGCGGCGGGCGCGGGCGCTACTACCACAACATCGCGCGCCTGATGCGCGACGCCGCCCAGGCGCTCCAGTACGCGCACGGCGAGGGCATCCTCCATCGCGACGTCAAGCCGTCGAACCTGCTCCTCGACCCGGGCGGCAGGATCTGGCTGACCGACTTCGGGCTGGCGAAAGCGGAGGGCAGTGCAGACCTCACCCACACGGGGGACTTCGTCGGCACGGCCCTCTACATGGCGCCGGAGCGATTCAAAGGCTGGTCGGACCCTCGCAGCGACATCTACGCGCTCGGCGTCACGCTCTACGAGCTCGCGACGCTGCGACCTCTCTTCGTGGAGACCGATCGAGCCGAGCTGCTCCGCAAGCTCGTGTCCGCGGAGCCAACTCCACCGCGCCGCATCGACCCCACAATCCCGCGTGACCTCGAGACCGTTATCCTCAAAGCGATCGCCAAAGACCCTGCGCAGCGCTACCTGAACGCGCAGGCGATGGCGGAAGACCTCGACCGATTGCTTTCGGGCCTCC
>Ga0111538_10013120_pt1 | contig 10930 bp, 10 predicted proteins | sample SoiMethybrSBSTD1_FD_79669 | JGI IMG/M metagenome (GOLD analysis project Ga0111538, IMG submission 79669) | Bulk soil microbial communities from a Populus tree surrounding site in Tennessee, USA - Soil MetaG P. TD hybrid SBSTD1 (version 2)... | ecosystem: Environmental > Terrestrial > Soil >... | reverse complement strand
CGTGAACGGCAGCACCACGATGGATTGTGATTGAGCGCCGGTCGGAACCTTCGGTCCCGCGGCGGGCGTTAGACTCGGACTAAGTGAACCGGTCTGGACGGCCGCCATTTCGCTCGATGGAGCAACATGTCGCCACAGTGCCCATAGCGCCGCCGCACACAACCATGCGACAGCAACCGTTGCGATGTACCAGCGCCAAGACTTCTTGTGCGTATCCGACCGCGGTTCGCTCCTCGGCAGTTTTGCAATGAGCTCCGGTCCAAGGGCATAGATCCGCACTGGTGTGGTAATGTTCTTGAGCCTTCGTTCCCCACGATCTTCGAACGGGTAAGCAAGCTTGGCACGTACGTGCTCGTGCACCGTAGCGGACATGCAGACGCCGCCGGGATCCGACAAGGGTTCGAGGCGGCAGGCAATGTTGACCCCGTCACCATGAATATCTTCGTCACCCGTCAGAATGTCCCCAAGGTTGATGCCAATACGCAGCTCGATGCGCTTCCCATCCGTGTGAGCAGCGTTCCTCTCAGCCATCGCTTGCTGCAACGCGATGGCGCTGGCTACGGCCTCCACCGCACTCGGGAACTCCACCAAGATGCCGTCGCCTTTGATCCTGACTATCCGACCCGCATGCTGCTTGACTTGCGGCCGCACAATGTTGCGCAATACATGTTGCAGACGCCGCCACGTGCCGAGCTCGTCCTCTCCTGTGAGGCGGCTATAGCCCACCACATCGGCAAACAGGATAGCCTCTAGCCGGCGTTCCATGCGCTCTTGCGCCACGACGGGTCCCCGCGGTCCAATTCCGAGACGTCAGTTGGTTGGGTACTCAAGCACGATACGCGAATTCGAAAATTCAACGCCACGCCGAGCCTATGTAGTCTTGTGAGAACGAACCCTTAGGGGCGCGCACCATGCTGTATCACCTCAGGCTTCGCGGGGCGAACTTGCTGAAGACGGGAGACGTACCGCGAACGCTTCGGACCCGAACAGCTCCGGTTAAGCTGCTGCAATTTCCAGCAATCCTGATCCCAAAAGAAGGATGTTCTATGCTAAGAGCAAACAAAGGGTATCGATGCGTGGGCCCGCGCGTACCTGCTTCCGGTTGTTCGCATTTTCGGCTCGAGATCCATAGGGTAGCCTCGTCGACCGGAATTCTCGTTGGTCTCTGGGGGGAATGATCCATGCACTTGCTGCTGCGCGCCGTCAGCGCCGCGTGCGCCGCCTTGTTTTCCGTCTCTGCATCGGCCCAGCAGCAGAACATCGTCTTGTTCGTTGCTGATGGTATGCGTGCTGCAGCTGTGTCACCAGAATTGACACCGACGATGGCGCGGATTCGCGCCGAAGGCATCGATTTCCGCAACAGTCATTCCTTGTTCCCGACAGTCACCAGCGCCAATGCCTCGGCAATTGCGACAGGGCACTATTTCGGCGACACGAGCGACTTCGGCAATTCGATTTACGTCCGCTTTCCCGTCGCCAGTGCGCAAGGCGCCTTCACGCCGTTCGTCCAGGATAACTTCGTCCTCGCAGAGCTCAATCGACACATGGGCGGAAACTTTCTCGCCGAGAAATCGTTGATGGCGTTCCTGCGGGAGAAGGGCTACCTGACAGCTGTATACGGCAAGGTGGGCCCTGTAGGCATACAGGACATCACCCAGCTCGACGGTCGTACCACCATCTTCTTCGATGACGACACGGGCAAGAAGAACGGCATTGCTTTGACTGCCGAGTTGGCCGCGCAGCTCAAGGTGGCGGACCTACCGCTGGAGACGCCGGGTCGTGCGCAGCGGGTTAGTCCCGGAAAAGTGACCAACATCCTGCAGCAAACCTACTACCGCAACGTCGTGACGAAGGTTGTCCTTCCGCACTTCAAGGCGTCAGGTAAGCCGTTCATGATCGTTTACTGGTCTCCCGACCCGGACGGTACGCAGCACTCGCAGCTCGACAGCGAAAATGAGCTCACACCCGGAATCAACGGACCGACCTCACAGGCGGCACTCAAAGTTGCAGACGACGATCTTGCCGCCATTATCGCGGCGCTCAAGGCACTTGGGCTGGAGGGATCGACCAACATCTTTGTAACGGCAGACCACGGCTTCTCCACGGTGTCAAAGGAGAGCGCCACGAGCCCTGCGGCCAAACTGCGCTTTGAAGAGGTGCCCGCCGGACACCTGCCGCCGGGCTTCCTCGCCATCGACCTTGCCGTGGCTCTCAACCTTCCACTACATGAGCCGTTTGCAAAGGGTCCCGTGCTCGATTTCAGAAATGGCAAGCATCCACGCCGCGCAAACGCACTGCTTGGGCAGGATCCCTCCAAGCCCGATATCGTGATCGCGGCCAACGGAGGTGCCGACCTGATCTATCTGCCATCGGAATCCGCAAGACAGCTCGCCCCCAAGGTTGTCACTGCGTTGCTGGCGCAGGACTACGTCAGTGGCATCTTTGTCGATGACGATCTGGGGAAGCTGCCCGGCACTTTGCCTCTCAGCATACTTCGTCTCAAAGGCGGTGCGCGCACGCCGATCCCTTCGATCGTTGTGAATTTCCGCTCGTTCTCCACCGGCTGCAACCGCCCCCTTTATTGCGGCGCCATCATCGCCGACACGACGCTCAAACAGGGACAAGGCCATCATGGCAGCCTCAGTCGGTCCGATACCGCCAACTTCATGGCTGCTATCGGTCCCTCATTCAGATCGGCGTTTCAAAATCGAGCGCCCGTCAGCAATGCCGACATTGCGCCGACGCTGGCGCATCTCCTCGGGTTCGAGTTGCCGGCATCGGGGACGTTGAAAGGGCGCGTGATGACGGAGATCCTGAAAGATGGCGCGGACGTAGTGTCGACGCACAAGGATGTTGTCTCGGACCCGAGCCCAGAGGGGCTGCGCACGATGGTTAACTTGCAATACGTCGGCGACACACCTTACTTCAGTGCGGGCGGCTTCGCAGGACGCACACTCGGCTTACGCATGCCGGCAAACTAGCCAGGCCTCGCTTAGCCGGCCACATGGCCAACATGCGCTTGCCCTTCACTTCATTGCAGAAGATGGCGATGGCGGCGAGGTAGCCGCGCAAAGTGTGATCGAGAAGTTATTGCCGCAATCCTTACAGCGCCAGTGCGGAGCGCCGGACGGCCGATAATCTCGTAGACCGAGAGTGAGCCGCAGTGCGAGCACACGGGATCGCCGGCCGGGTTAGGCGTGTCGTTTCCTCATCACTGGTCAACTAGCCATATCCGTTCGGCCAGATCAGCAAGCCCGTTTGGGCTAGTTCGAAAAAAAGATCGCCTACTGTGCCTTACCTTACAGACGCGAAAGTTCGTCCGAGGTAAGGGAAGAGATGCGGTGCGGGTAGACGTCGTGCGCCGGCGGCGGGTTTGGCGCAGATGTCATGGGGCGGCTGATTCTCTTGGATCAGTCGCCCCTCCAATCGGCACCTGCTGATTGATCTCGACCACGTTGGGCGGCTCGCCATAGCGGTCGCGGGCGACCTGCCAATCAAAGGCCAACGTAGCTCAGGTTGGCATCTACCGAACCGGCAGCGTCCATAATGCATCGGTGCTCGTCTGCTGCACCGAAGGCTCTCCTGAAGAGCAGGACCTCGCGGCTGTCACTCGCCCGCGTCTGCGCATTGGTTACTAGCTCTTGTAACTCTCCTACTTCGCGGGATGGCAACAGGAGGACCCCTTGTCCGACGAACCCTCCCACTCTATTCTTCATGAGATCGGATGGAACGCGGATAACGCTTGCTCAACTGCCGCCCATCGGGCTCACACCATCCTCGCGCGATGAAAAGATAATTTTGGTCGCTGCTGTGCTGCACGGCCTCATCACCTTGAGTGATGCCTGCAAACGTTACTGTCTTTCGATCGAAGTGTACGTGCGCCGGCATCGCTGCCTTGCACCGGACTTCAGCGACGGAACGTTGTGCCTAATGGGCTGGATCGCCTTGGTGTTTTGGCTCCACGAAGCTAGAGAAAGAGGCGCGCTGTTTCTGACCGCTCGGGCTTGCCTCAATTACGGCCGCTGAAGGCGTAGGGCTTATCGCTTCTTCGACTGTACGAAGTCGTATCAACGCGTCGTCGAGTTCGCGCCTAGCCGCATCGAGCTTTGATTTCAAATCCGCAGCCGAGACGAGCAGAATGCGACGCCGCAGTACCGCTGCCTTGGCCAGAGTGGAATAGGCCACGTGGTTGGGGTCCTTAATCCTAGTGGGCTCCTCCTCGGCAGCGACTTCATCAGCGAGGTTTGCACCCATCCTCTCGAAACTGTTTGTGTAGTTCGACTAAGGAGGATCGCGACCTGCATGGGGTGGCCGAGCGCAGCGGTCATTTTCGAAAGAGGTCCCGAACGGGACAGCGCGGCTCAAAGCATCGTGCGATCACTCTGCTCGTCAATGACCGGCAGCAATTGTGCGGCCTGCATTGTTTGGAGCATTGAGCCATGAAGACCATCGTATCCACCCTGATTGCCCTGTCTGTTCTCGCGGGCGTTGTCGCCCCGGCCAACGCCATCGACGCCAAAACGTTCTACGAGCAGCAGGATCGTTCGTCTCACTGACGTTCGTTCTGGCATCTCCGCGACTGCCGATCTGCCCGGCAGCCTGCGGCCGGCGCCCGCCGCAATATCCTCCCTGCGGCGGGCGTCTTGCGCTGATGAGTTTCAACGATTTGATGAAACCAGCGCGTTAAGCGGATGCCGATGGGCCCGAAAATGAAAATGCCCGGTGACAAGGTGCCGCCGGGCTCAAGAAGACCGCGTCGATACTGGGGCGCAATTCTCGGCTTGCGACTGTCTCAGAGGGAACAAGATCAGCACAATTGCTCGGTCGACCCTATCCTGAACTCATAACCTCCACAGTCCAGCGGGACGAATGGACGACAGCGTGGGATCATGCCGGCTTAACCTGGCCCGCCTTCAGGTGGAGGGCTGCAATTTCACCCGATGACAGCGGCCTCACGGCCTCGACGCGATTTGCTTGGACAGCAGCTGGTTGTTTTCGTGTCGCCTGCACAGCCGCCATCACATCGGCAATCGCCACGTTGAAGTACTTGTAGAGCGGCGGACCGCCGCCCTGTCTGAGGGTCACCACTTCAATGACCCAACCTGCGGCTGAGGCTTTATCGGGCATACGTTGAAGTATGGCACGAATTGCCAGGGTTACCCGGCGATCGCATTTTCAACCTTACCTGCACCGCCCGACCGGCGGGGTGCGGCAACCGCCTGATCACGATCGGAAAGGTGTCTGGTGAAGGAGATGTGACTATGTTTGTGCAGGGGCCAATTCTTTGGCTTCGTTATCCTGCGGAACCGCGCCACTGACCCACTCGGCTAGGAGTTCCATTCGACATCTGACGCCGTCGCTTGCAAAGGCGAGCTCCGTCGTACCGCCGAGCTCGAACGGAATGAGTTCGCGAATTATGGCAGTCCCATAACTGGATTGGCTCGGAGCTTGTACTTGAGGACCGCCGATCTCTCGCCATTCGATGGCCAGACGACCAGCCGATCCATTTCGCAGCCACCGCCATCGCAGCGACACGCGACCGTTCCGATTGGAGAATGCGCCGTACTTTGCGGCGTTGGTTGTCAGCTCGTGAAGTACCATTGCCATGGCCTGAGCTGCTTCCGCTTTCAGCGTTACGCTTGGACCGCCAAACTCAACATTGTCTTTTGTATAGGGCGCAAATTCAAGCCGGGCGATCTCTGCCAGCGATACGCCGCTCCAGCGGCTCTGGCTCAGCAATTCATGCGTTCTTGCCAATGACTTTATGCGGCTATCCAATGCCGTCACGAAGTCGGTATGCAAGCTACCAGCGTCATGTGTCTGGGTGATGATAGCACTCACCGTCGCGAGCACGTTCTTGACGCGGTGGTCGAGCTCGGCAACCAACAATCGCTGCTGGTCCTCAGCCCGCTTGCGGTCCGTTACATCAATATTGACACCAATTACTCTCCGGGGGCTCCCATCCGGGTTGTAGGAAATGAAGCTGCGCGACTCGATCCAGCGACTCTCTCCGGACCGAAGAATGCGATACTCAATTTCGAAATCGGTTAGTCGCCTACGGAACGCCTGTCTCCGCACTTCCTCGACCCGAACAAGATCCTCTGGCTGCGCCCTGGTGCGCCATGCGCTGCGCGTCGTCTCTGTAGTCCCTTCCGGCAAACCATGCAGTGCTGCATAGCCAGCGGAGACCTGGATCACATCTGAGTCGACACTGTACGCGTAGCTGCCGACACGACCAGCTTTACCGGCAAGCGCGAGCTGAACGTTGCGTTCCTCCAGTGCCAGCTCGGCTTTCTTGCGCTCGGTGATGTCGCGCGTAACCCCGAGCAATTGCCCAGACTGGCCATTGGCGTCGCACACGACAGTGCCTTCGAGCGCTACCCAGCGCTCTTGGCGCAGGTCCGCGCCACCACCGGTCGGAGCGAGACGGTATTCGACCTTGCAGCGGCTACCAGTGCGCTTCGAGGCAGCGAAGGCCGCGTCCAATGATGGAAGGTCGCCGGGATGGATGAATGGCCGTGCCGCTGCAAGGGTTCTGGGCAGGGCGTCGGACCGGTAGCCATGAATTTGCCCGTCTCGCGCATCGCTTTCGAAACGACCAGTCTTTGCGTCGAGGCTCCAAACGCCGAGCTCTGCACCGTCGAGAGCCAGCTGAAGCCGATCGTTGCTGTTCTTGAGCCGACTGTTGCTATCTTCGAGCGCCGCCTCGTTGTGCTTTCGCTCCGCGAACAGAGCGGCGAGCACCAGCGTATAGGTGGAGATGGCGAGCAACGTCGCTCGTGCAGCATACGCGCGATCAGGCAAGCTCGAGATCTCGCCGAACTCTCCAATGCCGATGGTCGCAGTCCAGACCACCGCGCAACCGAGAATAAGTGCCGCGGCAGCGGCAAACACTGGCCGGCAATGCGCAGCCAGCAGCGCGGGCAGGAGCAAGCCGAGAGGAACGACGGTGTACCACCAATAGTGCGCCGGCGATCTGAAGGCGATTGCGCTCACAGCGGCGAAGGCTACGAGCGTCAACGTGCCTTCCGTCAATTCCCATTTCTTCGGCAGGTCGCTCCGCAGACCCCCAAGCCCGATAAGCAGCGGCGCCACCATGATGATGCCCAGTGCATCAGAGGCGAACCAGTTCAGCCAAGTGGTCGAAACCGGCGCGCGCGAGTTGTAGAAGAGGATGAACCCTGCCGTCGCAACGATTGCTGAGATCGCTGGGCCGACTCCAGCTGCAGCAAAGAACGTGAGCACATTGCGCAAGCTGTCCAGCTTAAAGTCTTTCCCGAAGCGCTGCGTGATCACCCACGCTACCAACAGGACTTCTCCGGCATTACACAGGGCAAATACGACGGCGGCCTGGTTGTTTCGGTCCTTCAGGAGACTTGCCGCGGCGCTTGCGACCAGTACTGCAAGCGTTACCGGTAAGCGCGCCTTCGGTCCAATTGCAACGAGTGTGCCCGCGGCGATGCCCGCAGCTGGCCAGAACACGGCCACGCAATCCGGCTTTGTCAGGAGAGCCAAACTAAAGAGGGCGGCCAGCAAGTAAGCCACCCCAACCGCAATGCTGAGCACAATGGAGGCAGTCCACGGCCATGTGTCGCCCCGCACAGGCGAGCTGCGCGAAGGCTGATGCCACGGGTTCTGCATTAGCGTCATTGCCTCCACCGCCAACCCATGCCGATTGGCTTCCAAATGGCAGCGCGCCATGGTCGAGCATTCCCAGGCATCAGTGGCGTTCAAAGTGTGGCGCGGACATCAGGGTTTTTGCTGATAATGCGTGGCCAAAAGACTGTAGTCGTGGCGAAACCAACTGCTTCAACCAGCTTGCAGACATCGCCGAGGATGGAGCGCTTCGCGCATCGATCACCTGCGCCACACTCGCCGACACAGCTGATTGGGTATCATCGTGCGCTTGCGCCGACAGACAACCATGACTTGGTCTCTCGTCTTCTGTGGCGACTGGAGCGGCCTCATCTGCCGCCTCGCTGAGGCTGACCTAGGCCTAGCTAGGTGTCATGGCTATCGCTGAACTAGCTCATAGCCTGATCCCTTCGGCAAGTACGTTTCGGAGAGCCCACTCCATCGCCGCGGCGGTGAACGCGATGAGGGCGCGATCATGAGCCGCAAGGAACACTCGGCGAGGCTCAACGGCTGGTGACAAAAAAGTGCGCGGCCAAATGAGAACCCGAACCCCATTCTCGGCCGCCGTCATGGCGTAGCAGACCCAACGATGCTGTGAGCCTTCTAGCGTGCGCGATGGCCGCCTCGGGCGAGGCGCGATTTTCGGTCGCCCATCTCGCTTCCGCGCCCGAAAAGCATAGCTCGCACCCATTGCGAGATCGTGGCTGCGGCTCTAAGCTGAGGAACCGCGGCTTACTGTGGCCGGGGCCGGAAAAGGGGGAAGAGCACACGGGACGCCCTCCCTTAGTGCTGGCGCGTCAATCTTCATGAAGCGGATTGCCGGTCTCTTCCAGCTAAATTTCGCCGGCCTCTTGCCTGGTCGAGAAACTCTCACGAGATCGAGACGGCGCAATCTATAAATTTCGCCCTAATCTCAGTACCGCTGACGGTACTGAACACCAATGAGTGGCCGCGCGCCGTCCAGCTGGCAATGACCCGGTCGCCTGGAGGGACGATATGCAAGGACGGATGCCTCCCCATCGTTTCGCTCAGCGTACCAGAATTGGAAAAGGAAGACCGCTGAAGGCAGTCGTATTTGAGTCTCCGAGACTGGTGTTGCTGCTCGGGGTTCGCAGCCCGAGAGGCATCGAGAGCGCTCGCCCGCCCCTCGATCTTGAGGAAAAAGTAATGTGAGGCGTGGTAGAACGGAGGCCGCCGGCTACCAGAACTCGGCGTTCAATCAGCTATCCAGCTCGACGGAGCAGTTGTGTCGACGCGTTGGCGTCGCACCTAAAGATCGCGGTGAGCGCACGTCGGGTGGCTATGGCAAAGAGCATCGTCGTAGGCATGCTCCTCGCTGGGATGACGCTGCTGCTGGGCTTCCACTTTCTCCACGTGTTTGTCGCCAGTTTCGAGGATCGGACCCGACCTGCGATGACAAGCCAAATCCCGTTTACTCCGACCGAGCCCAGCCCAACCGTACGCGAAATCCCCGCGGTCGCAGCTGTGCCGCCGACCAAGTCAGGGACAGCTCCGACTGTCGCGCGGAGCCCGCAGCGGTTCGACACCGAAGTGTTCGAGGCATTCGACCGGTTCGGGAGCCACTAGCCGTATAATTGCGCGGCTTCCCCCGAGTAGCCCGACCACTCGCAAGGAACACCGTCGGCGGCATGCGTCGTAGATTCCCCGGTGGATGTGGCCTGCAAAACGGCCCGTCGCGTGTCAGTGGCCTCTCAAGCCAGGAAGCGAGAGACCCCGTGCATCAAATATCTTTATCGGAAGAGCTTCAGAATCCCCTGGCTATCCGAATTGGCAATACTCAAGGTCTGGATGCCGAGCTGTTGCTTGACCTGCAGGGCCTGCAGCTTGGTCGATTCCTCGTTCATGTCCGCATCGATCAGCGCGCCGATGCCGCGGTCCAGGGCATTCATGAGGTTCTTGACGAAGCCTTGCTGCAGACCAATGCGCGACTTGACGGCACCCAAGCTGGCGGCGGCGGTGGTCATCTCCTTGATGGCCGCATCCGCACCCTTGACGTAGCTGTCGAGGGTCGCAAGGTCGGTGGTGCTGTCCGTCAGGGAAGAGATGTTCAGCCCATAGACCGAGAAGGTTGTGCCGGTGTTGTCGATGGTGCCGTCCGTCGTCTTGCGGTTGGCGTCCAGAATGCCGGCCGCGGCATTGGTGGTGGCGGCGTTGGCGTCGAAGAGCTCTATGCTCGCGGTATCGATTGTGATCGTTTGCACGGTCACCATATCACCCGTGCGCGTAAATGATGCGACGATATTCTTCGTACCGTTGTACGACGCGAGGTTAGAATCGACCGCAAGCCAGTTGTCGCCTGAGAACGATGCAGAGTGTGCGATGCTGTTAAGGTGCTCCTGCAGCTCCGTGATCTCGCTTTGCACCTTGGCGCGATCTAGGCCTGGTTCTCGCGCAGTGACCAGCTTCGATTTGATCTGGTTGACGACTTCGATGGAGCTGTTCACCGCGGTGTATGCCACGTCAATGGCGGCGGCTCCGAGGCCGAGGGCGTCTTGAACCGTTGATAGCGCTGCGATGTCGGATCGCATCGTGGTCGCGATCGACCAATAGGCGGCGTTGTCGGATGCTTCCGCAACTCGTAAGCCGGTCGAGATACGCTTTTGGACCTCAATCAGGCTTTTGTTGGTCTGGGTAAGATTCTGCAGCGCAGTCATCGCTGCAACGTTGGTATTGATGCTGCTCATCGAGCACTCCCCGAGGTAGTCAGCGGCACACGGGGACGCGACAGTCACATTGCACGAGCGCGATACAATCTACGCACCGAACACGTATGAGTGATAAGTTGAAGCGGTTGCTATAGCGTTAACGATGATTAATGCGAGGCTAGTCTTAGAGCCACGCGCCGCTGACCAAAATTGGCGGTGGCTGAGGACGTAGGGGAGTGCCTGGGCGCGCCCTGATCGACAGCGTCAGCTTGACTACCGACTCGGCAAGATGGCTCATCAACAAGGTCGACTAGTGCGGACCGAGGACCGCAGTCGGTGTGCTCCGCGCGCTTGCACGCGAAGAACGCATCGATCGCGAGGCCCCAGGCTTGGAGGCCTCGCTTTCGATCATTTGCAAGCCGACGGCGTTTCTCTGATATCGCCGGGCCAAACACGGCCACGAGCGCGTCCCGCATGTTGTGAAGCTTGATCTAGACCTTGGCAATTGGGGCTACGGTATCGGTGTCGAGCTCACTACTGGCGAACTGGCTTCTGGATCTTCGAGTCGCGCGATTTCACGTGCTTTCGGATGTCGTCGAAGCAGATCCGGTGAAGCTCCTTCATGATCT
>Ga0111538_10013116_pt1 | contig 10932 bp, 11 predicted proteins | sample SoiMethybrSBSTD1_FD_79669 | JGI IMG/M metagenome (GOLD analysis project Ga0111538, IMG submission 79669) | Bulk soil microbial communities from a Populus tree surrounding site in Tennessee, USA - Soil MetaG P. TD hybrid SBSTD1 (version 2)... | ecosystem: Environmental > Terrestrial > Soil >... | reverse complement strand
TGACGATTGCGTTTCATGATCGTGATGAGGTCGGGCCCGGCAATGGTCGCGAAGGTCAGCAAGAAGTCGGTTTCGCCCCAAGGGCCTGGAGGCTTACGATGGAGGTCATCCACTTCGGGGCCACGTTCGATCGCGAAGCGGAGCGACACGCACGTCGAAGCTCATGAGCGACTCGGCGCAGAATTCAACTTCGAAGCGAGAATCCTAGGAAACTCGTCTGGTGGTCGAATTTCATCGCATGGCCGGCGGCAGCCGTCCTCATCTTCGGAGTGCCACAGGTACACAAGATGGGCGGCGATCTGTGGAAGCTCGTCCTTGTCCTTTCCATCATCATGATCATCGGAGGCGCGATGATGGGTCAGATCGGCAGGTCGCGACTCAAGGCGTCGGGCAGCGAGAAGTAGCGCGCCCGCCGTGCCCGACGTCGCAATTGACGACGAGCTGGTTCGGTCTGGCCAGCGAAATGGCCAGAGGCAAACGCTTGCGCGATAGCTAGGGCTTCGGCGTCTTCGGGCGGAGTACCGCGGTTTCCCAGCCGTCGTAGTCACCGCCGTGCTTGTGGGCGAGTGCCTTGAGCTGCATGACGACGGCGTGGATGCGCTCGATGTCGGCGAAGTCGGTGCGGTAGATCTGGATGCCGAACTGCCCCTTGTCGTTCTTGGTCTTGCTGCCGTCCTCGAGCGCAAAGCCCGCGGCGCGCGCAGCGGCTTCGAACCGGTCGCGAGCGGTTTCGTTCTCGAAGTAGATCCAGTGGTCGACTCGGCGGGCCTCGGTGAGAGGATCTCCCTCCTTCTCGAGGTTCTCGACGACGCGGTTGTCCATGATCCACGCGAGGCGCTCCTCGTCCGGATAGAGCACGGTCCGATACGTGTTCCAGCTCTCGTCGGGCTTGTCTCCGAGCGTGTACTTGCGGGCCGGGTAGGCCTTCATGAACGCGTCCGCGGCCTCCTTGAAACCAGCAGTGGACGGGGCATAGAAGTAGAGCTGCCACTGCCCGTTGCCCCGGATCCGTCCGACGTAATGAGCCTTGAGCTCGGTCTGGATGTGGGCGGAGAATGCATCCTCGAGCGGGCCGGAGGACTTCGCTTCCGCGTCGAGGCCGATGCCATGCTCGCCAGGTGTCTGCATCTGGATGAAGACCCAGAGGAGCTGGCCGCAGCCCTTGATGGGCGCGTGCTCGTTGAACCAGAGATTCACCATCACGGACGCAGGCGCGTTGTTGATCTTGGAGAGGTAGAAGACCCACTCGTCAGGAGCTGGGGAAAAGTCCGGGGCTGGCTTGGTCGCCCCGTGAGGTGCCTCGCTGCGCGGAGTGTCCTCGGCTGGCTTCTTGCTGGCGCATGCAACCAGACAGGCTGCGAGCACGGCCGAGAGCTTGCGCATCGGTCCGAAACTAACACGCACGTCGGAGGCGGGCGTCGGCGGCCGAGCTGCATCGCGCCCAATTGCGCGATCGGTAGGGGCGCGTCGATCTATGAGTTCGCCGCCTGGTGCAGGCGGATCGCGACTCGTGTCGCGGCGGCCACAACCGTCTTCGCGTCGCACTCGTACAGGTCGGCGCCCGAGAATGGGTTGAGCTCCATGACCTTCATCGACCCATCTACGCCGCCGATGTCCACGATGTAGATCGGGGCGGGTTGCCAGGCGGCGGTCGCGACTTTCTCAGCGAGAGTGCGCGCCGCTTCCGGCGCGCCGTGTCCGCGGCTGCGGCGCTCGACGTTGTATTCGCAGCCGGCAACCACGTTGGACTCGGCCAGGACGAATCGCCACTCGCGGCCGATGGACTTGGCCGAGCTGACGACGACGGGCAGATTCTCTTCCTCGTAGTAGAAGCCGTGATCGAGAGCCTCGAGGGTCAGCGATGAGACGGCGAGCTGGCGGCCAGAGAAGGGCTTCAGAGGGCTGTCTGGGCTAACGAAGACGTGCTCTGGGTTTCCGAGCGGCTTCAACGCGACTGCCGGGTCGTCCACGAGTGCTCGCACGGTGGTGAACACGCTGTCCTGGTTGGCGAGGAGCGGTCCGAGGTGCGCGTGGTAGACGCTGCAGCGGAAACGATCCGGGTCGCCAATGGCGCCTGGCGTCCAGCGCGCAGCGACCCGCTCGCCGTAGGCCGCGCCCAGCGAGCCCCAGAAGAGCACGCAAGCATCGGCGGGCGGGAGAGCAGCCTTCGCGATGCCATCTTCGTACTTCGTCCACGGATGGCCGGCCTCTTCGAGCGCAGCGATGATGCGCGGTGCGGTTGCCGGAAAGACGTCGACTTCGACGAGCCAGAGGACATCCATGGAAGGCTGCTTTGGGGCCGGCCCAAACGGCCTGGGGTGGTGAGAGGAGCGTGGCAGCATGCTACCACGAGGTGTGCGCGACGCAGCGTTGGCATTCTCTGGCAACCCATGGGCAAGGCGCCCGGATGCGCCCGTTTCCCCGCTATCGTTGGATGTGGGGCGCCGGGGATTCATCGCGACGATCGTGCTCCTCGCGTGGCCCAACGTTGCAGGCGCAGATCGGCGGCCTGCCACCTTCGGAGTGGGCGGGACGGCGGGCGTGACGGCGAGCGCGAGCGAGTACTTCCCGGCGTACTTCATCGGCCCTTTGATAGCGCTCGATGCCCCCTTGGTGGATCGCGTCTCCCTGACAGCGCAGGCTCGTGTACAGTACTACACGCATCCCGAGGAGGAGGACTTCGGTAGCCGTGGTCTGCAAGCGGATGCACTGGCCCGAGCGCGCCTGGACCTGTTTGATCGCGGCGGGTCCGGCCGCGCGTGTCCCTTCCTCGCTGTCGGTGCAGGCCTGGCGGCCCTCCGACGCTCGCCCTACGCAGCCTCGGCTTCCTCCGAGACCATCGTGGGCTACCTGGTCGGCGCCGCGGTTGGCGTCGATTTCGGGTCGACACGCGTCGAGGTCTCCTACGACCACCCCTCCTTCACCATGCACGACGACACAAGCTCGCCCGCTGGCGAGATCAGCGTGGGCGTCATGGCCGTGCTCGGGATGTGAAGACTTCACGGCGTCGCGAGCAGTGCTCGTTCTCGGGGGGGCCGCGTCCGGGCGTCGAGCGGGTTGGCTTGGAGACGGACAACTGAGGGCGGGGAGCGGGCGGCGACGAATTTCTGGGGGCGGTGGCGGGCGAGGGGTCGAGATCCCGTGGTTCCGGCGTGGTACGTCGATTGCTCGAAGTTCGTGGCATGAGGCTGGCGATCGTCGGGGTGCTTCTGGTGGCGTGTGGTGACAGCGGTGGCGACCCACCGTGGGATCCGGGTGACCCGCTGCCGGCGAGCTGCGAGGGGGAGTCGGCGCTCGAGGCGACCATCGCGGGCGAGGCATTCATGTTCGATGGGACGAGCTCGAGCGCGTCGCGCGGCAATGTGTGGATCGCGTCGCCCACGCTGGTCGGCCAGCCTTGGCAGACGATGACCATCCAGGACGAGGTTGTCGAGCCGGGTGTATTCGCCCTGCCGGACGACGAGGTCCGGCTCATCTACAGCATGAACCCGAACGGCACCGAGGAGACCGAGAACATCAGCGTGGACACCGAGGAGCCGGTGGCTTCGAACTGGTACCAGGCAGAGGTCGAAGGGACGTTCGCCTTCGAACAGGCGGGTGTTCAGGTCGGCGAACGCCGCTGCGGATGGTTCGACGTCATCCTCCGGTGGACGCCGGTCGGCGACAGCGAACACTCGGTGCGGACGCGCGGAACGTTCGACGCCACCGTCGAGGAGATCATCGATCAGTGACGGCCGTCAGAGGATGTCGTCCAGGCACTGGACGATGCCGGTGCAGGGTTCGTCGAAGCAGGACAGGATGGCGTCCATCACCGGCGTCGCGTAGGCGGCCATGAAGTCGGCGCTGCACGCGAGGAGGAGAGTCGAGGTGTCGCTGTCGGGGCTCAAGTCACACTCCGTGGACTTTTCGTCGCAGGTGGTCGCGTACTGATCGTGGATCGGAAGCGGATCGAACCCGGCGCCTTGTTCGAGGCAGGTGCGCCCGTCGCCGTCGCAGGCGAGCTCGATCGCACACGAGGCAACGGCGCGAAAGACGTCGGCGCGCAGGAGGATGGCGGCTTCGCCGCAGTTCCAGTCGGCCCCATTGATGTTGCCGCCCCAACCGCAGGTGTCGGCGTGACTGGAGAACTGGCCGCACGTCTCGTCGGCTTCCGAGAGCGATACGGGGTCTCCGGGACCGTTGTCCCCGCCGCCGTCGTCGTCACCGCCGCACCCGAGCAGTGAGAGGATCGCGAGAAGAGGGCCGCTGGTGCGCATGGTGTTCATCATACAGTGACAGTGGACGAGGCCCGTGGCAGGGCCCGGCAAGTTCGCGACCGCAGCGGCTGCTTCCGTTGTAGCGTCGGCCATGGCCTCGCCCGAGAACACCGATGGACACGCATGCACCTCCTGGTGGGGTACTCGCGTCGGGTTGGTTCTGCTGGTGGCGTGCGGTCCCTCCGGTACCGCGTCGGACAGCCCCACAGCTGCCGGCAATGGGACGACCACGCCGGCCAGGGCGACTCGCCGGAGTGACTGCTCGCTCGTGGAGAGCGGGTGCCACGACGTGGCCGAGTGTCAGAGCCGTGGCATCTGTGAGCCCGCGCCACCGTCTTGCGACTTCGGCTGCGGGATTCCACCCAGGCGTGTCGCACTCTAGAGGCCGAGTCGTTCGTTCGGTTGCCCGACAGAACCTCAACGGCATCGTCGGATAGGACGGCGCCGCGATCGAGGGTTGCACCGCCGAGGCAAACAACAACGACTGGATCCAGGTCTCCAACCGCGCGCTCGTGCGCGGCAACGTCACCAATGGCAACAACGGGAACGGGATCCACGCCGCCGGGTTCGCGAACCGGATCGAGGAGAACGAGTCGAATTCGAACGTCCTCAATGGCATCCGGGTCGATGAGACAGAGAAGAGTGAATGAGATCGTCTTCATCGACAGCGTTGCGAGCTTCGCGCTCGGACGGTCATTGCGGGTCGCCGGACGACCCCGATGTCGGCGGCGGCTTGCGCCGGAAGCTGATGACGCTGACGTCGTCCCAGGACTCCGAGTCATCGTCGGCCGCGTCGCTGCGCTGCTCGGCCTCGATGTAGCTCTCGACCGCGCCCTCGGCAGCGAACGCGGCCGCCGCGCCGCGAAGAGTCTCGGCGTCGGGTGCTCCCTTGGTGGAGACTGCCGGGACCGCTCGTTTGCGCAGGGCATCGAGGGCGTCGCTCAGCTGTGGTCCCTCGCCCCAGTATGCGGGCACCTCGCGGATCTGGATGCGCCAGGTCCCGTCGGCGTGCTGCTTGATGTCGACGGTGAAATCCTTGGGATGCGGTCGACTCATCGCGGGAACTCGCGTGTCTCTGCTTGCCAGTCCATCGGCGCCGGCGGGCTGTCGAAGGCGGCCGGGGCGGGCGCGCGCGCGCGAGTGCCGCTGGTGACCATGTTCGCAGGATAGGACCGCTCTCGGGTAAGAGACTAGCCACCGCCTGACACCCCGGACGCACATCGGTTGCGAGGACCCTACCGGCGTTCGCGCGACACGGCCATCTGTCCGCCGTGGTCGCGCCGGCCCCTCTTGGGGTCGCCGGGAGGGGCTGGAGCGGCCCACTCAGAGGCGGCAGGAACCGCCGCCGATGCTCTCCATGCAGCTGGTGAAGCCGAGCTCCGCGCAGTCGGCGCTCTGGACGGCGCCCCCGGCGCAGAACGTGATGACCGAGCCGTCGCAGGTCTCCTGCCCCTTGGCGGTGAGCGGGTCGCACTCGTCGCCGAAGCCGCAGAAGGCGGGGCTGTCGCCGACCTGGTAGCAGCTGCGCCCGTCCACCACGAGGTCGCAGTCGAGCGCGAGCTCGTAGCCGCCGGAGCATCGGACGAGCGATGCGCCTTCGCAGCGGGGCGCGTCGCCGTCGGCGCAGGCGACCTCGGTGCCGTCGCTGCAGCGCGCCATTCCGGCCTCATCCACGCAGGTCCAGCCGAAGCGGGTGCAGTCGTGGCGCTCCAGGACCCCGCGGTCGACGTCGCATACCAGGCCGACGTCGCTGTCGCACGAGCTGCCTTCCTGATCACAGGTGCCGCCCCCGCATTCCGGCCCGAAATTGCCGAGGACGCATGTCTGTCCGGGCAGCTCGAAGTACGTGCTGCAATCGAGCTCGCTGCGGACGCCGTCCTGGCAGTCGATCAGGCGATCGCCGTCGCAGCCGGGTGCGCAGTCCGGGTCGACCTCGAGCGCCAGTATGCCGAGGCAGGCGCGGACGGCCTCGCAGTCGGTCTGCGCTTCGATCACGCAGGCGACCGCCTCCGCGCCGAGCGCCGGCAGAATATCGCTGAAGCAGTCCGCGACGCCGTCGCCCACGCACGCGCCGAGGAAGATGCAGGCGCTCACGGCATCGTCCTGTGTCACCTGTCCGGCCCCGCTGTCCACCGGGGCTCCGCCGTCGGATGAGGCTCCGGCATCCGGTCGCGTGCCCGAAGAGTCTCCACACCCGGCGGCGATCAGCACCGCCACGAGTCCCCCGATCCGCGGCATCGCTCCATCGTAGACCATGATCGGCGCCGACCAAGCGGTTGGCGCGAGGCAGAAGTGGGCATACCTCGTTCCTTCTTTTCCGCCGGCTGCCATCGCTGGCGCCCTGGCATGTGGGTAGCCTGGTCGCGTGGGGGCACTGCGCGCCGGAATTGTCATCGCTTTGGTCCATGTCGGCTCGGTGATGCCGCTGGCGGCAGACGAGCGACCAGCGCCGTCCGACCAACCGGGCCGCCTTGCCGTGGAGGGGCAGGCGGCGCTCGGTCTCGTGGGTGTGTTCGAGGCGCCGAGCTCGCTCGGACTTGCGCTCGACGCGCGCGCTCTCCCCTGGCTGTCGTTCAACTTCGCCGCCAGCATCGCCGGTGCGGATGGCTGGTCGGGTGCGCAATACGCGGCGCTGGCGCGAGCCCACGAGCGCGACACGCGAGGCGGCTGGGGCTGGGGCTTCGCTGCTGGGCTCGCGGTCGGTCACTACGGCTGGCGCGAATTCAGCTTCGGCGAAAGTGATGTGTTCAAGGAATGGGACCTGGCATATCTCGCCGCCGCCGAGGTGTCCGTCGAGAGGGCGTATCGGTCCGGCTTCCGCCTGCGCTGGCGTCTCGGCCTCGGCGCCGTCATCAACCGCGACGGCTACACATGCCAATCGGAGGACTCGTGTCCCGATGACGGCGGCACCACCTTCGCCACCATCGGTCTAGCCCTCGGGTACGACCTCCTGCCGTCGTCCTGATTGGAGCTCCCCCCCGGCGCGGATCGCGGCCGCCGGCGGAGCTCGCGCGCGGGGGTGAGGTCACGCGCGCCGGCCACTCGAGCCGTCGCCAGCCCGAATTGCCATGGCGCCGCCTGAACTTCGTCGCTTGCGTGCCGCCGTCCGTCCCGATCGCCGCACCCGCGCGAGGCATGTCCCTTGCTTGGCTCTCGCCCCCGGCCGGATGCGAACGAACCTGAGAACCTGGCTCCTCCTCCTCGGTCTCGTGCTCGGGCTCGCCGCCCAGCCCCCGGTCGCTCGAGCGGCCCGCGCCTCCGCGTCCGCTTCCGCCCCGCGTACCGGGGCGCGCGGCGCGGTCGCCCGGCTGCGCGCCAAGCCCGCCCGCGCCGTCCCTCGCAAGAAGCCGGCCTACCCGAGCGCCCGTCGCGATCGCACCGCCGAGGTCCGCTTCGGCAAGCGGGTGGCCGATCCGTACCGCTGGCTGGAGGATTCCAGCGCCGCCGACACCAGGCGGTTCGTCTCCGAGCAGAACGCGCTCAGCCGCAAGTTCCTCGACGACGTGCCGGCGCTCGCACCTCTCCGCGCCCGCCTCAAGCAGGTGCTGCGGACGCGGTCGTCGCAGGGCGAGCGCGAGGAGATCGGCGCCGCCGGCTTCACCTTCACCCGGCGGGTGAAAGGCAAGTCGAGGATCTACGTCAACGGCGCGCGCGGCGGCCGCCCGCGCCTGGTGTTCGACGAGGCGGAGCTGCCGTCCGGCTACCAGCTGTCCACCACCTCCTTCAGCCCGGACGGCAAGTACATGGCCTACGGTCTGCGCGCCTCCGGCAGCGACTGGGTCGAATGGAAGGTGCGCGACGTCGCCACCGGGCGCGACCGCGTCGATAGCTTGCAGTGGACCAAGTTCTACGACGTGTCGTGGGCCGCCGACGGCTCCGGGTTCTTCTACAGCCGCTTCCCCGAGCCGAAACCCGGCCAGGCGCTGACCGAGCGGCAGAAGGGCCACCGCATCTACTTCCACCGGCTCGGCTCGCCGCAATACGACGATGTCGTCGTGGTCGACAAGCCGCGGCGCGGATCGTGGCGCCTGGGCGCCACCGTGATCGGCGAGGGGCGCTACCTGATGATCAGCACCTCCAAGCAGGCAGGCGACCGCGTCGAGCTGCGCGACCTGCAGGACCCGTCGGCGCCGCCGATGCGACTGGTCGACGACACCGAGGGCGAGCTCAGCTTCCTCGGCAGCGCCGACAGCCCCGGCCAGAAGCCGACCCTCTGGTTCCAGACCAATCGCGGCGCCGATCGCGGGCGCGTCATCAAGATCGATCCGAACGCGCCGCCCGGCCGCCGCACCACGACGGTGGTGAAGGAGCAGCGCGACACGCTGAGCGACGTCACCTTCGTGGGCGACAGGCTGGCCGCGGTCTACCTCGACGACGCGTCGACCCGCCTCCGCGTCTTCGACGACGCCGGAGGGCTCGAGCGCGAGATCGAGCTGCCGGGCCTCGGCGAGGTGAGCGACATCCGCGCCGGGCGCGAGCCGAACCAGATGCACTACACCTACTCGAGCTTCCTGACCCCGCCGACCGAGTACCGCGTCAACCTCAAGACCGGCAAGAAGGTAGTGGTGCGCCGGCCGCAGCGCGTGAACGGCTTCAAGTCGTCCGCCTACCAGACCCGGCGCGTCTTCGTGACGTCGAAGGACGGCACGCGCGTCCCGATGTACCTGGTGCACAAGAAGGGGCTGGTGCTCGACGGCAGCAATCCGACCTACCTCTACGGGTACGGCGGCTTCCACTCGCCGCGCACGCCGGGCTGGAACCCCGGCCTCATCCCGTGGCTCGAGGCCGGCGGCGTCTACGCCGCGCCTGCGCTGCGCGGCGGTGGCGAATACGGCGAAGAGTGGCACGAGGACGGCACCCGCCTCGCCAAGCAGAACGTCTTCGACGACTTCATCGCCTCGGCCGAGTACCTCATCGCGTCAGGCATCACCTCGTCCAAGAAGCTGGCGGTCGGCGGCGGCTCCAACGGCGGGCTCCTGGTCGGCGCCGCCATCACCCAGCGCCCCGAGCTCTTCGCCGCCGCCATCCCGCAGGTCGGCGTGCTCGACTCGCTCCGCTATGACGAGTTCACCGTGGGCGACGGCTGGATGCGCGACTACGGCTCGCCGGATCGCGCCGACGAGTTCGCCGCGCTCCTGGCCTACTCGCCGTACCACAACGTGAAGAAGGGCACCCGCTACCCGGCGACCCTCATCGTCACCGGTGACCACGACGACCGGGTGGTGCCCGCCCACAGCTACAAGTTCGCGGCGGCGCTGCAGCACGCGCAGCGCGGCGCGGCCCCCGTCCTCCTCCAGGTCACGCGCCGGACCGGCCACTCGAACAGTGGCTCGACCGCCGACCGCTGGGCCTTCCTGTTCAAGGCCCTCGGCATGAAGTGATCGATTGACGCCGCCGGCGAGCCACGGGCATCGCGCGCCGTGCGGCGGCCCTTCGTGGGTACCTGACCGCGTTCCTCGCCACCCTGGTCGGCGACCGAGCCCGAGCAGCGCATCCCAGCATCGGCAACTGGACCAAGGCCACCCGCCTCAACCCGGTCAGCGGGATCGCGGCCTACCGCTCGGACCCGCGCGTCGTCGAGGCGCGCGAGCTCATCAAGCAGTACGGCCTGCCCGCGGCGATCAACCTGCAGAAGCTGGCGAGCGGCGGCGCTCATGACCGGCGTTGACCATCGAGCGCGCGACAAATTATGATGGCGCGTACCAAATTTCGTACAGGAGAAAACGCGTCCATGAGATTTAGAGGCGATTCCGCTTGGGCGTTTGTGTTGGTGGCGGGGCTGCTTCTGAGCGGCGATCTGGACGCCGGGAGCCTGGAACCGCCCGGGCCGCCGGCGCCGACGATGAAGACCATCGAGCAGAGCGAGCCGAGGATCCCGATCTCGTCCCTGCCGACCTCGATCACCCAGTCGGGCTCGTACTACCTGACTGCGAGCCTGACAGGCGTGGTCGGCAACAACGGCATCAGCATCTACGCGAGCAACGTCACGCTCGATCTGAACGGTTTCTCGATGAGCGGGGGAGCCGGGTCGTACGACGGGATCTCCTTCGGTGCCGGCACCGGCCAGGTCGTGATTCGCAACGGCATCATCCGCAACTGGGGGCGACGCGGGATCGACGGCCTGGCGGTTCCCGAGGTCACTGTCGAGAAGCTGGTGATCGACAGCAACGGCCAGGGTGGTGTGCGCATCGGCGCGCGCGGCAGCGTGCGCGACTCGACCGTCACGAACAACACCGGCGACGGCATCCGCGCCGACTCCGGCAGCACCATCGCCGGGTGCAAGGCGGGCAGCAACACGGGCTCGGGAATCGCGGGGCAGGCAGACGTGACGGTGTCGGGGAGCAGCGCCGTGAACAACGGAGCCACCGGGATCGTGCTCGACCGGGCGAGCGTGGCGACCGATTGCACGGCCAGCGGCAATCTCACCGGCTTCGTGCTGTATGCCGGAAGCCGGGTGATCCACTCGACGGCGCGGCAGAACAGCGACGGAATCTCGGCGGCAGGCTATGGCGTCTCGATCGAGCAGTGCACGGCTGAAGCGAACAGCGACGACGGGATCACCGCCGGGTACGAGGCGCTGGTGCGCGGCAATCTCGCCAACGACAATGTCGGCAACGGAATCCACGTGACCGGCAGCGGGAGCCGGATCGAGGACAACGAGTCGACGGACAACCAG
>Ga0111538_10013114_pt1 | contig 10933 bp, 8 predicted proteins | sample SoiMethybrSBSTD1_FD_79669 | JGI IMG/M metagenome (GOLD analysis project Ga0111538, IMG submission 79669) | Bulk soil microbial communities from a Populus tree surrounding site in Tennessee, USA - Soil MetaG P. TD hybrid SBSTD1 (version 2)... | ecosystem: Environmental > Terrestrial > Soil > Tree... | reverse complement strand
TAATCGACAATATGTACTTGGATTTTCAGGGGGATATCTCACTGGAGACGGTGCGGGGTTTTCTGCGGGAAGACGAGAGTCGGGAAGCCCGCCAGCTGCTTTCCAAGATCATCGAGGAAAAGGGGATCGACGATCTGCTGATCACCCTTGCCGATTGCCTGAAAGAGCACATTTCCAGCGGCGTTTCGGACGCGGTCGTTCGCGAACAGCTGCAAATGTACGCCGAGAGCTGATTTTTGCCGCCGCTCTGACGGCGGTGGGGAGCTCGTTCGGCTGCGATCAAGGTGCGCCCGCGCCTCAGAGCTTCGCGGGGCCGCCGCCACACGTCGTGTGGACCTATCCCGCCAACGAGGCGATGGACGTCCCGCGAACCTTCGCGATCCGGGTCCAGTTCGATCGATTCCTCATGCCATCGACGGCGGTTCGACAGGCGCTCTGCCTGCAGGCCGCGACGGTCGGGGGCGAGGCAACCGGGACCGACCGCTGCGACCCCGCTGGCATCGCGCCCGAATACGACCCCGTCGATCGCGTCGCGACTTGGGTCATTCGGGGCGAGCTCATGCCGCTCACCCGCTACAACGTGCGGCTCTTCGCGCCGAAAAATCCGCAGGACCCGAACGGCGTGCGCGCGTTCGACGGCGCTCCGCTCGAGAAGGAATTCACCTTCGCCTTCACGACGGGCCAAGCGAGCCCCGGGCTCGAACCCCCGCGCAAGCTCGGATTCTGCGACATGCGGCAGCTGTGTCCATTGCCAGACGGCGCATGCGACGGCCCCATGCCCGTGGGGGTGACGACGAGCCCCCACGCGTTTCTGACCGGCAACTGCACGAGCGGAGGCACCTGCCACGGAGGCGGGGGCGGGAACACGGGCCCCGCGGGTTCCGTGCTGCGCCTCGACGATGACGGCGCGGGGGGCGGGATCGTCGCGGCGGTGCGACACCTGGTGGACGATGCCGTCGTCGCGCGAGAGACCGCGACCGGCGTCGACCCCGTGGCACCGAGCCGCAACGTGCTCACGCCCTTCGGCCACAACATGCCGTACATCGACGCGACGAACCCGGGGAACAGCTTTCTCCTCTACAAGCTGATCTTGGCGATGGCCCCGCGATGCCCGTTCGATCCCGAGGAGGAATCGGCTACGCACAACGGCCTCGTTTGCGCCGATCCGAATTGGCGCTACGCGCAAGACTTTTACGACTGTTGGGCCATTCTCGGCGCGAGCACGCCGCGCGATCCGTCGGGCGGCTGTCCTTTCGACGCCGGTTTCCCGGCTTCACGCGACGGCAGCGTCCCCGAGCACGTCGCGGCTCGCATCCGCAGCCTCCTCACGAGGATCGGTCTAAAGGACGATCTCATCCCGCCTCCGCTCGAGCAGCGCGTGCCCCCCGACGCTTGGCAGCCGCCGGCGCGGGGCGAGTACGAACGATTGCACGCGCGCATTCGAGGCTCGGGAATGCCCGAAGGGGGCGTGGTTTCGCACGCCGATGCGCTGATGATGAGCGCGTGGATCGCCGACGGCGCGCGCGTCGAAGTGTGCCCCTAACCGGTTGCTGAAAAAGGCCTCTGAGGGGTTGGTGCTGCCAATTCTCCCCCGCCGGCAGGCGGGGGGAGAAACAGCGAGGGGAACGCATCCGGTACCGAGGCGGGTCCTTTTTCAGCAACCTGCTAAGCGTTCGCGCTGGGGCCGGCCGCCAAAACTGGGGGTGGGGGCAGAACGCCGTTCGGTGGTAGCGTTGTCGCCCTCGAACGGAGGGACCGATGGAAACGAAGATGATCGAGTACGCCCGACCCGACGGGCAGACTGCCTCCTCGTACTACGTCACGCCGTGGGGAGACCGCAAAGGCCCAGGGGTCGTCGTGATCCAAGAATGGTGGGGACTCAACTCCCAGATCAAAGGGGTCGCCGATCGACTCGGCCAAGCGGGCTATCGCGCGATCGTCCCCGATCTGTTTCGCGGCAAGCTGGCCAAGGACGGCGCCGAGGGCAACCACTTGATGAGCGGTCTCGATTGGGACGACGCGGTCGAGCAGGACATCCGCGGCGCAGTTCAGCACCTGCGCAACGTGTCGGAGGGGGCGGTCGGCGTAATGGGATTCTGCATGGGGGGCGCGCTCACCGTCATCGCCGGCGCGCGGCTTTCCGGGATCGACGCGGGGGTCTGTTTTTACGGCATTCCGCCGGCGGCAAAGGCCGATCCGAGCCGACTGCGCGTACCGATGCAGTTTCACTTCGCGCACGATGACGATTGGTGCACGCCGGAAGCCGTCGACAAGCTCGAGCACGGGCTGCGACGGGGAAGCGCGATGTTCGAGGTGCATCGCTACGACGCGAAGCACGCTTTCATGAATGAGGCGCGTCCCGAAGTCTTCAACCCGGGAGCCTCCGCAAAAGCGTGGGAGCGCACGCTCCAGTTTTTGCTCGCGAAGCTCAGAGACTAGACGGCACTACTCGCACGGTACGCCCATCGGGCTGACCTTCGCCATGTTGTTGGCGGGGTTGCAGTCGGGAGCGTTGGTCACGACGGCAACGTGGTCGGGGCCCCCCGTCAGGACGATGGGGGGGACGATTTCGCCTGGTCCGAGATCGTTCGGCACGAAGTACGTGTCCATGAACCCATCGTGAGCGGTGTAGACGACATCGAAGCCACCGCGCACGGGCGCCGTGCCCCGATTGCCGATGACGACGACGCTGTAACCAAAGCAGCTCACGCAGTCGACCTTGGCCGCAACGAACAAATCGGCTGTCGGACAGCTCGCGTCGACAGCCGGCGGCGGCGTGTTCAACAGCTCGCATCCGCACCTGGGGCAGTCGAGGGGCTGGTCTCTGCCGTCGCAGTTGGCGTCGAAGCCATCGTTCCATTGCTCGAACGCATAGGGATGGCGGCGCGCGTCGTGGTCGTCGCAGTCGGTGTCATCGCGCGTAAGGCCGGGGGGTGACGGCTCGTAGTACGAAACGTAGGGCGCGCAACGCGTCTCGGCCTTGGCGCCAAAGTGGTCGCCGTCAGCATCGACGTGGAGCGTCTCTTGAAGGAGCGGGTCGTTGTCGTCGCAGTCCGCGACGGGGACCCAAGTGATCGCATCGGTGTATCCGACGGGCACCTTGTCGACGCAGGCTTCCCAAGCGCGGACGGGGGCGAAACCGTCGCCGTCGGCGTCCCGCCAAACCGCGACGCTGCGACGGGGATCGGTGTCATCGCAGTCGTCGCGGACGCCGGTCCCGTCCGGCAGGGGTGTCGTCTCGACCTTCCCATCTTTGCATCGCTGTGCCCATTCCGCCTGGATGCCGTCGCCATCGCGATCCGCCATGGCCGTCGAATACCAATAGAGCCGCCAACCCGAGCACGCCGTTCCATCGAGCGCCCAGTCGAAGGGGGGCTCGAGGTCGGGCGGATGGCCAGCGTCGGCCGGATTCGGAGGATAGCGGGTGCTGGTGCTCGTGAAATCGCGGTGTTGTTGCGGATTTTCGCCGCACGCGGCGAGGGTACCGCTCGCCGCAACGATGGCGACGGCGATGGATCGCCTCCCCGCGGCGTGCAACGGCATACCGATAGCGTAGCGGGTGGCGTTACCCGTGTCCGTCGCTTCTTGTTAACGGCAATGCTGGCCGATCAAAAGTGCAGGCCGAGCAGCACGCCCGCCGTCGCGGCCAATCCGACACCGGCCGCCTCCGCGACGACGACATTCCCCGCGGCGTCCGAGATGCTGCCTCGCGACAAGCGCATTAGGTCGACTTGCAGCGTGCCTCCTATCGAAAACACGTTGGATACGTAGTAGTCGACGCCGCCCCCCAGCCGAATGTCGAATCCAGTGGCGGAGAAACCGGACATATCGCCATAGGCGAGCTTGGCAAAGCCGCCCCCCAGCATGGCGTACGGCTCGAGGTTGCCGAGCGGGATGTGCCAGCCGAGATCGAGGTTGAGCGTCCACAGATCCCAGTTCGAGAAATGAGCAAAGCGAAAGCTCGGCCCCACGGTCAAAAAGAGGAGGCGCAGTCCCCCGCTCGCCGAGAAATACGGACCGAATGCCGAGGTGTCCCCCGCGTTCGGCGTAAAGAACGAATCTCCCCCGCCGAGCGCATCGAGCGAGACGAACTCCCCGCCGCCTCCGACATTGAAATAGACGAATTCGAGCCCGCGCCCCGAATCGCTGTGCTCGGCATCCTCGAGCTGTCGTTGGGCCGGATTCGGATAGGTCGGGTACATCGGTGCAGGGGGTGGCGGTCCGCTGCCCGGTGGCGGCGGAGCGAGGCCACCGCTCTGCATCGGCGGGGGCGGAGCGAGGCCCCCGGCCCGCATCGGCGCCGGCTGCTGCGCGCTGAGCCGCGCGGCATAGCTGACGACGGATCCTGCCAAGAGAAAAGTAACGGCGTACTGCTTCACAGCCCCTGCCGAGCGCATGTCGATGTCCGAAGCTTACGCCTGTTCGACCCGATTTCGCCCGCCTTGTTTGGCCTTGTAGAGCGCGCCGTCGGCGCGCTTGTAAAGCGCTTCGGCGCCGTCTTCGTCCTTGAGCCACACGGCGACGCCGAGGCTGATGGTGGTCGGCATGACGTGCTTTTCGAAGCGGAACGTCGTCTGCTCGACGACAACACGGACCTTTTCGGCCACCTCGCGCGCCCCCTTGAGCCCGACCTCAGGGGTCAAAATGCCGAACTCTTCGCCGCCGACGCGGGCAAAGACGTCCTCGCGGCGGAGCTTGGCCCGCACGACCATGGACAGCTCCCTCAAGATGGAATCGCCAGCCAGGTGTCCGAAGGTGTCGTTCTTCTGCTTGAAGTGGTCGATGTCGAAGAGCACGAGGCCGAGCTCGCGGTTGTAGCGGCGGCTGCGGGAGACCTCGCGCTCGAGCGTCTCGTGGAAGTATCGCTTGTTGTAGATCTGCGTGAGACCATCGAACGTCATCATTCGATAGATCTCTTCGTGGTACGAGGCCTCGATGTTGCCTCCGTACATGAACTTGAGGATGGTGCGGCCGATCTTGATCTGATCGCCGTCGTTCAGGTCGACCTCGGTGATGAGCCCGTCGTTGACGTAGGTTCCGTTGGTCGAGCCGAGGTCTTTGACCTTGTAGCCGCTCCCCGTCCACCAGATGCGCGCGTGATGGCGGCTCACCGATTCTTGATCGACGGGAATGCCGCAGTTGGTCGAGCGGCCGGCTTCGATCGCGTTTTCACCGAGCTCGATACGTTTTCCCAGGTCCTCGCCGTAGATCACGACGAGGTACGCTTCGCGCCCGACCGCGTTCTCCTGTTGGACCGGGAGTTTGCGCTGCGTGATGACGGTGCGTTCCGACGCGCTGCTGTCCCGGTTGTCCGATTTCGACACGTTTTCCATGGTACCCCACGGGCCGCGCGGGGTGAACTTTTGGCAGCGGTATCGGGCCGGCGCCGTAGGGTGGCGAGAATCCCCTTGCGGGCACCGATGTAGGTGCCCAGCGTCGTCAGAGCGCGGCGGTGATCGACTTCAGCTCGTCGGCCGGACGGTTCGTCAACATGGCGCCGTGTCCGACGATGACCCGCTTGAGGTCGGGCGTGGCCCAGGAGTTCACGTGCCGGGTGAATGCCCCCTTGTCTTTGACCAGGAACCATCGGCTGAAGCGGGGAACCGAGGCTCGTCCCGTCGGCGCCAGCAAGAGGCCGATGATCCCGGGCACCTTGGGCATGTTGAGGATGGTGTCATTGAACACCACGGTGACGCCGTCCGAGGACTTCACCTCGAGCACCCCTTCGCTCCCCTTGCACCCGTCGAGGTGACAAAGCCGTACGGTGTCGTCCTTTGGCGCTGCGTCGTAGTCCCCGGTCACCGGGACGACGGCTTCCACTCTCTTGCGCGCTTTCGCCGGCGCGTAGACCTTCGCCGACGGGTAGCGGTCTTTGTAAATCTTCGCGTCCTGCCGGTGAAAGCTGTTGGGCACGACGATGCAGGCCGGCGTGCCGAAGGCCTCGATCTCGGCTTGCAGCTCAGGCTCGAGCGCGATCGCGTTGTGAATGACGAGGCGACCGTCCTTCATCCGCGCAATCGTCATGATCCGCTTGGTCTTGCCGTCGGGCATCGTGCCCTCGAGACGCCAAAGGTTCTCGCTCAATTTCTCGAGCGGACCGTGGGGCAGCACCGTCCAAGTTTCGAAGCATTTGGCCATGGGGCGGCGATTATGTGCGAAGGCGACCCGTCCCACAATGCCGAGCACGTCTCGCAATGCGAAGACTGAAGGCTGGGTAAACCGGCCCAATGCTGCTCGGGCATAGCTGATATATTCGCCCGATGGGTTCGTGCGCGCTCGTGGCTCGACGGCGCAGCGACGTACGCATCGGCTGGAGGGACTGAAGGGTGGATGACCTTCTTGCGCTGATCGCGATCCTATTGGGCGGCATGTTCGTCGTTTCGCCGCTGGTGGCGCTGTTCTGGGCTTGGGATCTGCGGAAGAGGAATGCGCGGTTGGAAAGGCAGGTGACGGAGCTCGAGAAGCGAGGAGCGAGGGCGGATTGGTGGATTGGGGAGTTGGCGAGGAAACTGGAAGAGCAGGAGCGGGAGCGGCGCGGGACACGGGAGACGCGGCAGACGCGCGAGGAAGCGCCGACGCGTGGGGAGGCGGTAAGTGGCACGCCCCTGGCCGCACCGCTGAGCGCGGAGCGGGGAGCTGAGGCGGATACGTCGGGGCCGGAGGCGCACGCGAGTGCGGGCGCCCCCCTTCCCTCCGCCGGTAGCGGAGCGAGAGGGACGAGCATCGACTTCGAGAAGCTCGTAGGCGTGCGGCTTTTTGCTTGGCTTGGAGGGATCGGGCTCTTCATCGGTGCGGCTTTCTTTCTCCAGTACTCGATTGAGCACGATCTGATTTCGCCTCCGATGCGGATTGGGATTGGGCTCGTGGTGGGCGCCTCGGCCGTCCTGATAGGCGATGTCATTCGAGGAAAGGCGGACCGCGCAGGGCAGGCGTTGGGAGGAGCGGGGATCGCGACCCTTTATGCGTCGCTTTTTGCGGCGCGCACTTTGTATGAGCTGATTCCCGCGCCGGCGACTTTTGCGGCGATGGCGCTCGTTACGGCGTTGGCGGGGGTCATCGCGGTGCGGCGCGATGCGTTCGTGCTGGCCGTCATCTCGCTGACCGGCGGTTTTGCGACGCCGGTGCTCTTGTCGACCGGTGAAGATCATCGCTACGCGCTGTTTGCTTACATCGGGCTGCTCGATGCGGGGGTGCTCTTCGTCGCCGCGAAGCGAAGCTGGATGAGCCTCACGGCGCTGGCCTTCGTCGCGACTGCGCTGATCTATGGCGGGTGGGCGTCGGAGTACCTCGACGCGGGGGGAGTGCCATTTGCGCTGGGCGTGGCGGCGGCGCTTTCGGCGCTGTTTGCCATCGGCACGTTGAAGGGCGCGCCGGCGACGCCCGCAGCGACGCGTTGGAACGCGGGGCTCGCGGGTGTGGCGCTCGCTTCGCCGTTCTTCGCGGCGCTCTCGGTGGGGAGTCAAACCGAGCTACGCGCCGGTGCGCCGCTTCTTTCCGGCTATCTCTGTTTGCTTTTGGCGGGCACCTTCGTGATGGCCGAGCGGTGGAACGCGCCTTTCTCGCTCGAGATCGGCGCGGGACTCACCGTGCTCACATTGACGGGTCGCGTGGCCCCCGACGTGCTCGGCGACCAGCGGCTGCGCACGCTCCTCGCTTTCGCCGGGCCACCCGTGCTGCTGCTCGCGCTTTGGATCTGGCAAGAACGACGTGCCAAGGGCCGCATGGCGCCGTCGCTCCGTAGAGCGGCGGGGATCGCCCTCGGTGGGAGCTTGGTCATCGCCGCTCAGGCGGTCGCTCTCGAATCGTTCACCGATCCCATCGCACCGATTGCCCTGTACGTCATGGCCCATGCCGCGGGGCTCGTGGCGATGGGGCTCGCCCTTTCTTCATCGCGATGGCTCGCCATCGCGCAGGGGCTCTGGATCGCCGCGCTGCTCACGTTGTCGCAGCGCTACGAATCACCGCGTTTGAACGAGTTCTTGCCGTTCATCCTGGCCCCCATGCTGCTCTTCTTTGCGTTGCCCATCGCGACGCCGCGCGCGCGCGGGGAGCCCGTGGGATGGATCGCCGCCGCGCTCGCGCTCGTCACCCACTACGCCGTTCTCTATGGGCTGGCGCGTAACGTTTGGCTCGACTTCCAGCTCGGCATCGGCGCGATCGTGGCCGGCGCGCTCGCCCTCGGGATGCTGGTCTTTGCGCGGCCGCGCGTGCTCACCTCCGGACCGAGCGGCGTCCTCGCGGTGCTTGGCGCGGTCACGCTGGCCTTTCTCACGGCGGCCGTTCCCATCACGCTGAGCAAGCAATGGATCACGGTCGCCTGGGGGCTCGAAGCAACGGCATTGGCCTGGCTGTACCTCCGCCTTCCGCACAAGGGTTTGCTCGTCGCTTCGGCGCTGCTCGCCGTATCGACGATCGTACGGCTCGTCGCCAACCCGTCGCTTTGGGAATACCACCCGCGCAGCGGGGTCATCGTCTTCAACTGGTATCTCTATACCTTCGGGCTGCCGGCGCTTGCCTTCTTCGGCGCGGCGTATCTTCTTCGGCACGATGCCGTTGCCAAGCAATACCGTTATCCGGTCGCGCTCTGGTTTGCGGGGGGAGCGATCGTTTTCGTTCTTCTCAATGTCGAGATTGCCGACGCCTACTCGACGGGTCAGACGATCGGCTTTCACATGGGAGCGAGCCTCGGCGAAGACATGACCTATAGCCTCGGATGGGGTGTGTTCGGTTTGCTGACCTTGGTGGTGGGAATGATGGTGCGTTCGACCTACGCGCGGATTTCGGCGCTCGCGGTGCTCCTTTTGACGATCGGCAAGGTCTTTCTGCACGACTTGTGGCACCTCGGCGCGCTTTATCGCGTAGGCTCGATGGTCGGGCTGGCCATGGCGCTGCTCGCCGTCTCGTTCCTCACGCAGCGCTTCATTCTGCGCGGAGACAAGTCGTGATCCGGCGCGCGACACTCGCCCTCCGGCGCGTCGTGACCGGCGTTCGACGGACAGCGCCGCGCATCGCGGCATTGTGGATCGCTCTCCCGTTTCTCGTCGCCGCGGACGCGCCCGGCTATCGTTTCCATCGCCCCATCGAAGGGGCGTCCGGTTGGACCGAGGTCGAGATCCCCGACGACGTCCTCGATGCCGCGCGCCCCGGCCTTCCCGATCTGCGCGTGCTCGCGTCCAACGCAGAGGAGATCCCATACGCGATGGGCGGGCCCCTCGTCGCGAGCCCCGTCAAGCTTGCCTTGATCGACGTCGAGGGGGGCGACGGCGAGACCACGGCGGTCGTCGACCGCGGTCCGAATGCTCTGCGCGCCGACGCGGTGGAGATCGAAGTGACGGAGCCCGAGTTCATCAAGCCGGTGACCGTCGAGGCCTCCACCGATCGCGCGACGTGGCGTCCGATCGCGCGCGGGTCGATCTTTGCCACCACGTCCGGGGTGCGCATGCTGCGGCTCCATTTTGCGCCGAACGATCGCCGGTATTGGCGCTTTCGGTTCGACGACCGCAATGGTCCGCCTCTGCGCGTCGCCAACGTGATCGTCGCACCTTCGCCCTCGCGGCAAGCGGCGCCGCGCGTCGCTCCCCTCGCCCTCGCCGCCGAATCCGACGGCAATCTGTCGGCGTCGACGTATGCTGCCGTGCTTCCGTGCGCGAATCTGCGGCTGACGGCGCTTCGCGTCGCCGCGACCGACGCGGCTTTCGTACGTCGCGTGCGCGTTTACGAGCGCGTTTGGTTTCGCGACGAAGTCTCACGACGCCTGCTCGGCGAAGGTGACATCTCGCGGTCAGGTACCGGCGAAGAACAGTTGACGCTCCCCTCGAGCGAGCCCGTGGGGAGGCACCTCGAGATCGAGATCGATCGCAAGGGGGGCGTCCCGCTGCACGGCGTGACCGCGGAGGCCGTCATCGAGACGCAAGCGGTGCGCTTTCACGCGCCAGAAGGGCCGGCACCCGAGCTCGTCTACGGGTCGACCACGAGCGTCGCCCCTGCGTACGACGTGGCGGCCGCGCTGCGCGGCGGTGCGCCGGGCACTTTCGCCAAGGCCAAGCTCGGTCCCGCGGTGGACACCGGTGCGCAAGCTCCGTCGCTGCCCACCGTCGCGCGTGGCGTTCGCCTCGAAACCAAGGGTTGGAAGACCGAGCAGCCCATCGTCCTGCCAGCTCGCGGCTCCATCGCCTATCTCGACATCGATCGCGGAGCGGGATCGCTGCACGACGTCCGCATCGTCGATCGGAATCGCGAACAAGTGCCCTACATCGTCGAAGCCGAGCCTCGCCATGCTCGCTTTCCCCTCACCTTTCGCGTCGAACGGTCGGCGGGCGCGACGCGCGTAGAGCTCGACGGAATCGAACGAGACAAAGCAGCCATCGAAGCGCTCGAGTTGGAGATCACGTCACCGGAGTACTTCGAGCGGGACGTCCAGGTGCTCGAGCAGCTCTTCGACGCGCGCGGGAAAACCGAGCAGCGCTTGCTCGGAAGTGCGCACTTCGTCAAGGCAGGCAAACTCCCTCTCTCACCTTTCCGCGTCCCCGTATCAGCGCCGAGCGGCACGCAAGTGATGATCCAGATCGACGACGGCGATAACGCGCCCATCATCGTCGGCGGGGTCACCGCCGAAACGAGCCGGCGCCGGCTCAACTTCGTGTTCGCACCCGGTGACGAGCTCACCCTGCTTTCCAACAACGACGGCGCAAGCGCTCCCAGGTACGATCTGGCTCTCGTCGCCGCGAAAGTCCTTTCTTCGCCCGCCGAACCGGCCACCTTGGGGCAAGCGCGCAGCATCGTCGTCGTGCCCCCATCGACGCCGGCGTGGTTCTGGATCTTCGTGCTCGCCGCGGCGGTGATTCTGCTGGTCGCGCTGGTGCGCACGCTCACCCAAATGCCGAGCAAATGCAGTTAGCCGAACGCGTATCGCCGCACTGCGCTCTTCAAGTTT
>Ga0111538_10013112_pt1 | contig 10934 bp, 8 predicted proteins | sample SoiMethybrSBSTD1_FD_79669 | JGI IMG/M metagenome (GOLD analysis project Ga0111538, IMG submission 79669) | Bulk soil microbial communities from a Populus tree surrounding site in Tennessee, USA - Soil MetaG P. TD hybrid SBSTD1 (version 2)... | ecosystem: Environmental > Terrestrial > Soil > Tree... | reverse complement strand
CGACATCGAGGTGATCGGCACGGGCAGCGTGGCGCCGTCGGTCGAGGGACTGCCGATCGTCAAGCCACCATGGGGACGGATAACCGCTATCGACCTGAACAGCGGCGAGATCGCGTGGCAGATTCCGAACGGGGATACGCCGCCAGCGGTGAAGAACCATCCGCTGCTCAAGGGCGTCACGCTTCCGAGGACAGGAAGCCCCTCACGTGCCGGGATTCTCGTGACGAAGACATTGATGTTCGCAGGCGAGGGCTACGAAGGTCAGCCCAAGTTCCGTGCTTACGACAAGAAGACAGGCGCCATCGTCTGGGAGGCGGACATTCCGCAGTCGCAGACCGGCCTGCCGATGACGTACATGCACCGTAGCAAGCAGTACGTCGTCTTCAGTGTCCACGGAGAACAAGCAACTAAGACCGCAGCGCGACTCGTTGCGTTTGCGCTGCCGTGAATCGTCGTCTTGAGGTGTAGAATTCGTGCATCTTCTGAGGAGAAAGCGCCAATGACGAGGCAATTGTTCGGCGCAGCAGTCGTTGTGGCGGTTGTTATTGCGGCAGTTGTCGCGCATCCACAGGCTCAGCAATCACGACAGGCGGCGGCAGTAAAGCGCGTCTCCGGCTGGATCAAGACGTCTACCTATGTGCCGCCGAAGACGTCATGGGGCGATCCCGACATCCAGGGCGGGTACTCCAACGTCAACGAGAACGGGATCCCCTTCGAGAAGCCAGGCAACTTGAGCAATCAAGTTGGCGAAGTTGATGACTCCGAGCTCGCCGAGGCGAACCGCGAGCGTAACGAACGCGCGCTGGCCGCGGCCGCTGGCATTGGCGGCCGGGAAACCGGTGCAGGGCCGGTCCACTGGTACGAGCACTACAACGTGAACAACAGCCGCGGCTGGATGGTTGTGGATCCGCCGGATGGACGCCTTCCGGACCAGACCGCGGCGGCACAGCAGCGTCTCGGCGGGGGCCGTGCCGGAGGGCGTGGAGCGGGAGGTGCGCCTCCTGCCGCAGCCGCGGGTGCCGCAGGCCGAGCGGGCGGCGGTGCGGCGGGTGCGGGACGCGGAGGACTTGGTGAAGGCGGTCGCGCCGATTCCTGGCTCGATCGCAGCCTCTACGATCGGTGTATCAGTCGCGGCTTCCCCGGGTCCATGATGCCGGCGATCTACGGCAATGCCTACGACATCACACAGGGGCCCGGCATGGTGGCCATTCGCTACGAGATGGTGCACGAGACGCGGGTGATCCGCCTCGACAACAGCCCGCGCACCGGTCAGCGCTCGCACATGGGTGACGCCCGCGGCCACTGGGAAGGCAACACGCTCGTCGTCGAGACGATGAACTTGCGGACTCCCTATCGGAACGGCTCGGCGAAGCAGAAGCTGATCGAGCGGTTCGTGCCGACGGCTCCAGGCGTTATCGAGTGGTCGATGACGGTGGACGATCCCGAGACGTGGGTGAAGCCGTGGACGTTTGCGATGCGCCTGACCGCTGACCCCGATCAGCCGCTCTTCGAGTACGCGTGCCACGAAGGCAACTACGCGATGCGCAACATCCTCAGCGCCGCACGCGCGGAGGAAGCCAGAGCCGCAGGACAGAAGTAGACGATTAGCCACGAAGGCACGAAGGAATCGAAGCTCACGAAGAAAGCGTCTGCTATTTGGTTTTTTTCGTGTTCTTCGATCTCTTCGTGGCCTTCGTGGCTTGCATCACTGAAAACGCCGTCGGATCGCGGCGACGTCTTCCCGCGATAAGACCCAGTCCGCAATCTGATTCCCCCGGATGTCGCGAGGGGACCAGTACGCGCGCATCAGGCCGGTCGCGCTGTGCGCGTTGGTCGCCAGCAGCAGGTGGCCGAGTTCGTGCGCGATCGCGCGGCCCAGCAACAACGCCGCATTTGCTGCGGACAACTCAGCCATCCGCTCAACGCGGTCCACATAGATAGTGGCGAGGACTCCGGCGCGCTCGTTCACGTCGATTGATGCCTCGCCGAGCACAAACGGAACGCCGCCCGCCGTGGCGGCGCGAGAGCGAACCAGACGGATGACCAGCTCCCTTGCAGCCGGCGCCGTCCCGCAGACATCTGACGAATCACAGTTCTTCCAGACCGTGTCGATGCGGCCGGCGGCCATGGACCCCGATGCAATACTGAGCGCCGCATCGGTGATCGCCGCTGTCACCTGCGCGGTGTTGTAGATTCGGGCCACCACTTCGATGCGCGCCGGCGGGGCTGATTCCGCGGTCAACGGAACCAGAAGACAGAAAACAGAAGACAGAAGACAGAAAACCGGGGCTGATTTCTGACGTCTCACTTCTGACTTCAAAACAAGCAGATGTCTTGCAAACATTTCCGCTCTCCCAGGCCGACAATTTCCGGCGGGAGCGCGGGTGCCTCAATGCAGTGGAGGTGACATGAGGTGAAACGTGGGTGACTTGTCAGTCAGACACCGCAGATCGCTCTTTTCAAATGGCGGGCGTTGGGGGATAACGGGACATGGAATCCACGGACACCCGGACTGTGAAGTTCGGTTCATTCGAGCTGGATGTCCGGCTGCGGGAACTGCGCACCGGCTCGACGCGCGTCCGGCTGCAGGAGCAGCCGTTTGAAATCCTCCGCCTGATGCTCGAGCGCCCCGGCGATGTGGTGACGCGCGAGCAGCTCCGTCAGCGCCTCTGGCCGGCGGGCACCTACGTCGATTTCGAGCACAGCCTCAACGCCGCCGTGAAGCGCCTTCGCGCGGCGCTGGGCGACGATGCGGACAATCCCAGGTTTGTGGAAACCCTGCCGCGTCGGGGATACCGCTTCATCGCGCGGCTCGACACCGCGGACACCCCAGGCACCGCGGACACCCCGGGCACCTTAGGCACCCCAGGCACCCTGAGGCACCCTAAACTGCGCCTCGCCGTGCTGCCGTTCGTCAACATCAGCGAGGACCCGGCGCAGGAATACTTCAGCGACGGACTGACCGAAGAGATGATCGCGCAGCTCGGTTCCGTGGCCCGTGGCCGGATCGGGGTGATCGCGCGCTGGTCGTCGATGGCCTTCAAGCGCACCACACAGCGCGCCCGCGAGATCGGTGAGACGCTGCGTGTCGACTATCTCGTGGAGGGCAGCGTCCGCTGCGCCGGCGACCGGGTGCGCATCACGGCGCGTCTCGTCGAGACGGCCGGCGAGACGCATCTGTGGTCCGACGCCTACGACCGAGAGCTGACGGATTGCCTGTCCGTGCAGACTGACGTGGCCGCCCGCATCGCCCGGTCGCTGGCGATGGAGCTCACCCCGTCTGTCGAGCAGGCAACGTCCTGTGATCCCGCCGCCTACCAGGCGTATTTGAAGGGCCGGTACTACTGGAACAAGCCGTTTGATGAAGGGGTCAAGGAGGCGATCGTCTATTACCAGCGCGCGCTCGACGTCTCCCCGTCGTTCGGCGCGGCGCACGCGGCGCTGGCGCGGGCGCATGTCTGCCGCGCCGAGTTCTACCATGGGCTTCCGCGTCAGGCGCTGAAGGACGCCGAAGCATCCGCGCTGCGGGCGCTGGCGATCGATTCAACGCTCTATGAGGGTCACCTCGCCCTTGGCGATGTCCGCCGCATGCATGACCTGGACTGGGCGGCCGCCGAGGCGTCGTACGCCGAGGCGATCGCGCACAACCCAAGCTATGAAAGCGCCCATCGCGCCTACGGCATGTCGCTCAGCGTGCAGGGGCGGCACGAGGAAGCCATTCGCGCCAGCGAGCGTGCCTGCGAGCTCGACCCGCTCTGTCTCGTTGTCGGGACGACGGCCGGGTGGGCGCGGTATGCGGCGGGGGACTTCGACGCCGCGATCGATCACTGCCGCAACACGATCGACATGGACCCGGAGTTCATGCCGGCCCGGCGCGTGCTCGCGGCGGCGTATCTGCAGGCCGGCCGGCACGCGGAGGCGATGGCCGAGCTCGAGTCGGCCGTGTCGCTGGCCGAGGGCGACTCCGATCCAATGCTCCTGGCGTGGCTGGCGCACGCCAAGGCAATCACGGGGGACCGTCGTGATGCGATGGCACTCATTGCCCGCGCACGCGGGCTCGAGCGCGAGCGCTACGTGCCACCCTATCACCTGGCGATGGCGTATCTGGCTGTGGAGGATATCGACACCGCGTTCGAGCTGCTCGATCAGGCATGGCTCGATCGCGATCCGGCAATCGCTGGAGTGAACGTTGAGCCGCGGTTCGAGCCGCTGCGCGGAGATCGACGGTATGGCGAGCTCCTCGAGCGATTGAAACTGCGGTGAAAGGCCGACCTGAAGGTCGGCCTCTACAATCGCCTATAGGGTAGAGGCCGACGTTTACGTCGGCCTTTCTGGCGTCAAGCGGTGATTGTCGCCTGTCGCTCGCGGTGGTACTGCGTGAGCATCACGTTGGCGGCGGTGATCGTCGCGATCTCTGCGGCAATGGCGGCCAGCTTGTCCGCGCGAATCACGCTGTAGAACTCCTCGTCCTCCAGCCCGGTATAGATCCGGTTGCCCACGCAGCCGAGGCTCGACGCGATTCCGGTCGAGAGCGCCGCCGGAATCGCCATGCAGGTCGGGCGTCCAAGCAGCGACGTCGATGAGATGCCGATTCGCGCGCCGGCTTCGTGCAGCAGCATGAGGCCGCCGGGCGTCCCTGTCACGATGACGGCGGCGGGCGCGGTCGGCGTCTCGCCAAGCGGCGAGTAGACGGTCGCCGCGGGCGTCTTATCGAGCCGCGGGAGCCCGGGCACCTCCGCCATGCCGATATAGCCGAGATCTGCCATCAGCGAGAGGGTATCGGATAGTTCGTGCGTGCGACCCTTCGGCAGGTCGATGTGGTGGGTGTAGCTGCCGATGGGGCAGTTGTAGTGATCCTCCGGCGCCGTGTAGAACACCTGCCCATCCGCGGCCAGCGACCAGAACGTGCACCCAGACGGCTGCGCCCCTTCCAGCCGCCGCACACCTGCCGGCGGTTCGTCGAGAAACGCCACCGCAACCGGGCGACGAGTCAACTGGAGAGCGTCGGTCAGTGTCCGTTCGAGAACGCCGTAATGAGCCATAACCGAGCGATTATATGTTGGCGGGCCCGCCGCGCATGGCTGACGCTCCCCCCTCGACTATGCTCGGGGCGCCCTGAGCGCAGTCGAACGGGCGGTGGAACCCGCCCTACACAATGAAAATACTGGTCGTCGAAGACGAGCAGAAGGTGGCCGACGCCCTGCGGGAAGGGCTGGAAGCCGAGAAGTACGAAGTTGTTGTCGAGCGAACGGGTGAAGCCGCGTTCTTTCGGGTCAATACCGAAACGTTCGATGCCGTGCTGCTCGATCTGGGCCTGCCGGGGCGGGACGGGCTTGAAATCCTGAAGGCGGTTCGCACGCGAGGAATGAAGACGCCTGTGCTCGTGCTGACGGCGCGCGACTCCCTCCAGGATCGGGTCACTGGACTCGACAGCGGCGCCGACGACTACCTCGTCAAGCCGTTCGCGTTCGCAGAGCTCATTGCCCGCATCCGCGCGCTCGTTCGTCGCGGCCGCTCCGCCGAGGCGCCGCGCCTGTCAGCGGGCGACCTCGACGTGGATCTGATCACACGCAAGGTCACCAGGGCCGGTGCTCCGGTCGAGCTGACCGTGCGCGAATTCGAGCTGCTCGAATACCTGCTTCGCCATCAAGGGCAGGTCGTTCCTCGCGAGACACTCGCACGGGACGTCTGGAAAGAGACGGCACGGACGACGCCGCTCGACAACGTCATCGACGTTCATATCGCCCGGCTGCGCCGCAAGGTGGACACCGACTATCCGGTCAAGCTGATTCACACCGTTCGCGGCGTCGGGTTCGTCCTTCGCGAAGGCGAGCCGTGACCGCTGTCAGCGCGTCTGCTGGCGGCGCCCCCCTTCGCCAGGGCTCCGGCGGGCAGGCGCAGCGATGGTGGCGCTCGCACAGCGTTCGCGTGCGGCTCACCATCTGGTATGTCGGCGCGATGATCGTGGTGCTGGGCGTATATGTGGCAGCCGCCTACGCCTTCGTCAGTCGTTACGCCTCTGACAAGCTCGATGAGCAGCTCCGCAATGAATTCTCCTGGGTCTACGCAAGCCTCTACCAGGATGAATTTGGCATGTACATGCTGACGGAGCCGGACCGCATCGATCCGGAATTCCCGCTGCCATGGGTTCAGGTATGGCGCGGCGATCGCTCCCGTGTCGTCTATCGGAATGGCGAAGCGACGCGCGTTCACGTACCAGAAAGCCGCTCCGTCGAAGGCGAAGGTATTGTCACGCTGAAAACGAGCGATGGCGAGCGGATGCGCATCATCACGCAGCGCGGCGCGCTGCGGGGTCCATTCGCCGAGTCGCGCGTCGTGATTCAGGTCGGCCGGCTCGAAGATTCGCTGGACGCTCAGCTCCGGGATCTGGCGATTATTCTGGTGCTCGGCCTTCCGCTTGCGGTAGCGGTCGCAGGCGTTGGCGGCTACGTGCTGGCCAGTCGCGCGCTGGCGCCAATCGAGCGCATGACGTCTCACGCGCGAACGATCACCGCGGAGCGTCTCGCCGATCGAATTCCCATCGACAACCCGGACGATGAGATGGGGCGGCTTGCAGCGGTGTTCAACCAGACGCTCGGCCGGCTCGAGCAGTCGTTCGAGCAGATGCGCCGGTTCACGTCCGACGTCTCACATCAATTGCGCACCCCGCTGACCGCGATCCGCAGCGTTGGCGAAGTCGGCCTGCGGGCCGGCCGCCGGGACGAAGCAGGCTACCGCGCAGTCATCGGCAGCATGCTGGAGGAGACAGACCGCCTGGCCGTCCTGGTCGACCGGCTGCTGACCCTGTCGCGCGCCGAGATGCATCAGGCCACAGTGGCGCCGGATGCCGTAAATCTGGTCGAGCTTGCGCAGGATGTGGTCGGACACCTCGGCGTCCTGGCCGAAGAGAAGGGCCAATCGATTTCGGTGGATGCGTCGGGCGCTCCCACCGCGGTTGTTGACCGCGTAGTGCTGCGTCAGGCGCTGATCAACCTGGTGGACAACGCGATCAAGTTCACGCCGATTGGCGGCCAGGTGTCGATCCGTGTGTCCGGCAGCAACGGAATCGCGCTCGTTGACGTGTCGGACACTGGTCCCGGTATTCCAGCCACGGCGCAGGAGCGCATCTTCGATCGGTTCTATCGGGCTGACGAAGCATCAGGGACCGGAACGGGTCTTGGACTCTCAATTGCGAAGGGCGCCGTCGAGGCGAACGGCGGAGACTTGAAACTCGCTTATTCAGGTCCCGACGGAACGACGTTCCGAATCATCCTGCCGCGGCCGCAGGAGTCAGGTTCAGGGCGCCGCTGACGCTCGTCCTTTCCTGAACGGGTTCCCGGCAGAATTCAGCAATTCTTCAGGGCTACACCCGAACCTCCCATGGATGCTGCGCGCACTGGAGGGCACCCTTCGCCGCTGCCTGCGCCCGCGATCTGTTCCAGCCGCTCGGGCTCACGGCGGTCGGACTTCCACGCGGCGGTTGCACTTCTTGACGGACCGAAAGGGTCGGATATACCTTAGACCAACACTGAGACTCAGTCTCATATGTTGGGGGGTGGATCGGAATGCGTGTCGGTACTCGAATGGCGGTCGTCTTCGTGCTGGCGTGTGTGGTGTCAGCACTCGCAATGGCTCCGGCTGGAGCCCAAACCAATCCTCCAGGCCTCGCGATTCGCGGTGTCGTCGTCGATTCGACGCGCCGTGCGATCGTGGGTGCACTTATCGAGGTATCGTCCGCCTCCGAACCGCGCCCGGTTTCGGCCGTCACCGATCAGCGTGGGGCGTTCACGCTTCAGGTCCGGCCCGGCCGGTACGACCTTCGTATCACCGTCGCCGGCTTCGCACCGCTGCAACGCAGCGTCAATGCCGCGTCACTGACCGCTGCGCCCACAGAGTTCGTGCTTCAAGTGCCGGGCCTGCGTGAGGCGGTCACGGTAACGGCCGGGGGTGGCTATCAGGTACCGGCGGTCAGAAGCGCCACGAAGACGCCGACACCGCTGCTCGACGTTCCTCAGTCCGTCACCGTCGTGACGAGCGAACTGATCAATGACCAGATGATGATGAGCGTCGGCGACGTTCTGCGATACGTCCCGGGCGTGATGGTGCATCAGGGAGAAAACAACCGCGACCAGATCATCGTGCGCGGCAACAGCTCATCGGCGGATTTCTTTGTCGATGGCGTGCGCGACGATGTTCAGTACTATCGCGATTTGTACAACCTGGAACGTATCGAAGCCCTGAAGGGTCCGAACGGGATGATCTTCGGACGCGGCGGCGCCGGCGGCGTCGTCAACCGCGTAACGAAGGTTGCGGAGTCTGATGCGTCGCAGGAGGTCTCGATTCAGGGAGGCATGTTCGGCAACCGCCGGCTGACGGCCGGAGTCAATCACCCGTTGAACAACAGGGTCGCCGTCCGGCTCGACGGCATGTTCGAGAACTCGAGAAGCTTCCGCGACCATGTCTCGCTGGAGCGCGGAGGCGTCACGCCAGCGGCCACTATCGTCGGAGGGCCCAACACTACGATCACGCTCCGCTATGAGTACCTGAGGGACACACGCACCGCCGATCGCGGCATCACGTCGCTTCAAGGACGGCCCGCCGACGTGGGGCGCGAAACGTTCTATGGAAACCCCGATCTCAGCGACGTCCGCGCGGAGGTCAACCTCGCCTCCGGCGCCATCGAACATCGCGCCGGCCGGTTCACCGTCCGCAACCGGATCTCGATTGCCAACTACGACCGCTTCTACCAGAATTTTGTGCCGGGCGCGGCCACGTCCGACGGCACACAGGTCGCGCTCACGACCTACAACAACGCGACGAATCGCACGAACGTCTTCAACCAGACGGACGTCACGTCGGAGATCGCGACCGGGCGCGTACGCCACACGCTTCTTCTCGGTGCCGAGTTCGGACGTCAGCTCACGGACAATTTTCGCAACACCGGCTTCTTCAACAATGCGGCGACCTCGATCCTCGTCCCGTTCTCGAATCCCGCGAACTCGATGCCGGTCACCTATCGCCAGAGTGCGGCCGACGCCGACAATCACCTGACGGCGACCGTGGCGGCCGCATATGCGCAGGATCAGCTCACGCTCTCGCAGCACCTGCAGGTGATCGGCGGTGTGCGATTTGATCGCTTTGATCTCACGTACCACAACAATCGCAACGGAGACACACTCGTGCGGCCCGACAACCTCGTGTCGCCACGCGCGGGCGTGATCTACAAGCCGATCGCAACGGTGTCGATTTACGGCAGCTACGGCGTCTCGTACCTACCCAGTTCGGGCGATCAGTTCTCGTCGCTGACGATCGTCACCGAACAGGTGAAGCCCGAGCGGTTCCGAAACTACGAGCTCGGCGCGAAATGGGATCCGCGCTCGAATCTGTCGGTGACGACGGCGGTGTACCGCCTGGATCGCACGAATACCCGATCGAACGATCCGAACGATCCGACGCGGATTGTGCAGACGGGCAGCCAGCGGACGAATGGCTACGAGCTCGGCATCAACGGTGGGTTGACACCGTTGTGGACCGTCGCTGGCGGGTATGCCTATCAGGATGCCTTCGTCACCAGCGCCACGACTGCAGCCGCGGCGGGGGCCAGAGTGGCGCAGGTACCGCATCACATGTTCTCGCTCTGGAACAACTATCAGCTTCATCCGCGGGTAGCCGCGGCGGTCGGTCTCATGCGTCGATCGGGCATGTTTGCCACGATCGACAACAGCGTCACGCTGCCGGGTTACACCCGCGTCGATGTGGCCGGCTTCGTGAAGCTCGCATCGCAGTTACGGCTGCAGGTCAACGTCGAGAACGTATTCGACACGACGTACTTCATCAACGCCGACAGCAACACGAATATTTCCTACGGATTTCCACGCGCGGTCCGCGTAGGTCTGCGGACGAACTTCTGAAAGAGGCCGTCGCCGTCGGGCGAAGACCTGGCGGCCGGCATTTGTGTTCCGCTCTGCGGTATGGCATAAACTCCGCGCGTGCCCTCCTTGATCCGTCGTCTGCCGATCGTCCGGACGTACGCCGCGCTTGGTGAACTCCGGGCCCGCTCCGAGGTGCTCCGCGCTGAGGTGATCAAGGCACGTGCGGAGCGCGATCGCGCCCGGAAGGTCCTCACCCACGCGCTGTCGTACGGCCGCATGAAGGAACTCGTCGACGAGCACTCGACGGCGTACCGCACCGCCGATCCGTTTCCGCATGTCGTCCTCGACGATCTGTTCGATCCCGAGCTGCTGACGCAGCTGCTGGCCGAGTTCGATGCGATGGCGATCGATCGCAGCAAGTGGCGCGCGAGGGACAAGGACCTCGAACGCAAGTGGGCCACGGAGGACATCCAGCACTTCGGCCCGATCACGCGTTCGTTCATCCACCAGTTGAATGGCGGCCTGTTTCTGAACTTTCTCGAAGGGTTAACCGGCATCGAGGGACTGGTCTCCGATCCGCATATCCGCGGCGGCGGGCTGCACGAGATCCGTCGCGAAGGCGCACTCGGTGTCCACGCGGACTTCAACCTGCATCCGCGTCTGAACCTCTGGCGGCGGCTGAACCTGCTGCTGTATCTCAATCAGAACTGGGATTCCGCCTGGGGCGGCGAGCTGGAGCTCTGGGACCGCGCCGGCAAGCAGCGCGTGAAATCGATCGCGCCGATCTTCAACCGGGTCGTCATCTTCGACACGTCCAACTTCAGCTACCACGGGCACCCCCATCCACTGATGTGCCCGCCGGACCGGTCACGGAAATCGATCGCGCTGTACTACTACACGGCCCTGAAACCCGAGGGCGAGATCGATCCCCATATCACGCTGTTCCTGGAGAGTGGAAGAACGGAGAACGCCGAAGAAGTAGAAACGTAAGTGTCGTCCACTTACTTTTCCACTTTTCCACTTTTTCACTTCTTCTACTTTTCCACTTCAACGTACCACCGG
>Ga0111538_10013111_pt1 | contig 10934 bp, 4 predicted proteins | sample SoiMethybrSBSTD1_FD_79669 | JGI IMG/M metagenome (GOLD analysis project Ga0111538, IMG submission 79669) | Bulk soil microbial communities from a Populus tree surrounding site in Tennessee, USA - Soil MetaG P. TD hybrid SBSTD1 (version 2)... | ecosystem: Environmental > Terrestrial > Soil > Tree... | reverse complement strand
GATCGAGCTGCGGCTCGACGGCCACTTGCCGTAGGAGATTGGTGATGCGATCGGCGTCGCGGTTGTTGTCGCCGCCCGTGCCCGTGTCGAACAGCAGCGTCTGACCCGTGGGCGACACGAACAACGTTGCCTTCCCGCCTTCGGTGTCGATCGAGTAGATATCGAGAGTTGATGGTGGGACTCTCTGCGCTGGAACGATGGCGCCGTTGACGACTTGTGTGGGTTGTCCCTGCCCTTGAGATTGAAGAGCCGCGATCGGTATGCCCACGACGATCACCGCGAGGACGGGCAGCCGCATGCAGGGCACATGATTCAGCCTCAAGGCCCGGATGTCAATGCGGAGGCGGGCATGGAACGGGCACCTGCTTCCGGTTTTACGAGGAGTTGAGGAGTCTAAGTCAGCGGAGGGACGGAGGAGTAGACAGAAATATGCCGTCTGCCACCCGCTGGAGTACACGAATGACGAACCAGCCGCCGGCAGGCCCGTCCCGTTCTCAGGTCAGGCCATACCCTGACGCCAGCTGGAGCCCGAAACGGCGTAGATTGGCGGGTGCTCGTGAGCACAATTTACGCGCGGCCGCTGCTGCGCAAGCAAGCACTCGATGCCAGCCGCCACCCCGGATCCTTCGGCCTTCGTGATCGCGCTTGGGCAAGATAACCGGCCGCACCTGATGTTTCCGATAGAGCTGGTTTCGAGAGGGTCTAGACAGGCGCCAAGTGACCATCGCCGTTCTTCTGTCGCCGCGCGCAACCTGAATCTCTTAGGCGCGCACACGACACAGCTTCATCACGGCTGACGATTACGCTGCTCCATAACTGAGTCACCGCTATCGCGTGGAGAGATCGATCGACGAACGAGCGCAACGCGTCTGCTCGTGTTCTGGATCAGCCTCACGTCGTTCACTAGCACATTCCACGTCACAGCTCCGGTGGGATTCTCGTCACATGCGTTCTGATCGTTCACGCGGAACGATACTCGCGTCTTGACAGGCACGTCGGCGAACGTGGTCTCGTATCGGTCCGGTGCTACTGGCTGCAGCGGGATCCCCACGAAGCTACGCCAGCTCGGATGCATGTGAGTCGCACCCACCCCGCTCACGCACGCCTGTACGCCGACGCCGGTAGATCGGTTCGGCGGGCCGTTGCACCCATGAACACGATGGGCCTTCGGCTCATCACAGCCCAGCGTCGCGAGGCTCCGCATCGCCGAACAGGCCCGCGCGTACATGCGAACAGCATCTGACAAATAGACTTCGGGCATCGACGGGAGTTGTCCTCGGCCAACGCCGCTGTGCAAGTTGTTCCGTGCCCCGCGAAACACGACGGAGCCTGAAATCCACCATCGAACCCTAGAGAAGCAGACGCCATCTTCACGGAATGGGCGCGCGGTGATCGCGCCCGTGATATCGCACGTTCGCCTTCACGCGCATCACCCGTTTTCTGAGATGGAGGCCACGATGTTCAAAGCACTCGCACTCTCCCCGCTCGTTCTCGTACCCGTCGCGTCACTCTCCGCGCAGGACCGTGCCATCGGGACGACGGCGGGCCCGGGATCACATTCCCGGGCTGCATGTATTGCGAGCACAACTTCGGCGGCCGCCGCAATTCGATTCTGGAAGGTGTCAGGCGCCAGCTTGGCAGCGACTGGAACGATGAGATCTCGTCGATTGCCTGCCGTACTGCGAAGTCACCGTCTACGAGCATCGGGACGTCAATGGAGCGCACCAGACGTTCCGCGGAAACATCCAATTCGTCGGCGAGGGCGTGGAACGACGACGCCTCATCGCTCGTCGCCCGGTGTCACCGCTGACTGCTGTGTCAGGACCTGTGTTGGAATTGGATTCGAACAACGTTGTTGAAAGATAAGGGCCGTTCCTGCTGCAGTTAGCATGCGCGTTTGCTTTCGCGCTCGTGTTCGTTTTTCCGACGTCAAGCTACGCCCTCTGTGCGGCAGCGCGCGACATGACTGGCGTATGGCGAGCCAACGACAGCAGCATCTACTACGTGCGGCAGATCGGCAACGAAGTCTCGGTGGGTCGGGATGAGTGCCGATGACGGACGGACGTGGACCCACGTGTTTCGGGGAACGCGCAACGGCAATACCGTCTCGGGAACGTGGAGCGACGTCCCGAGGGGACGAAACAGGGGCGGCGGGACGCTGACGCTCACCGTTCATCGATCGGATCGACGGTACGACCCGGGCGTGTTGGTGCCATAAGGCTCATGGGTCTACTCTACACCTCGGGCCAGTGTTCATTCGTGTTCAGGCCTGCCTTGCGGTGCGTTATACGCTATGAAATCAGTGTTCCGCGTCACTCTCGAGTAGTTTGGCACCACTGCTGCCTCCTGACTGGAGGGTCGGCGGCCAAGGGAGGGGTGACCACGAGTAGAGGAAACACCGTTTCGCCGTAAGGTCAGCCTTGTGCCACAATGCGCAGCCGAACTATGCCTACTCATTCGTTCTTCTTCAGTTACGCCAACGCAGACCGCGTAAAGGATCCGGACGGAAACATCGCGAAGTTCCACGGCCATCTTAACGACGCGGTTACTGGCTTTGGCGCGGAAGAGGGTTTCTTCGATAAACAGGGGATAGGAGCCGGCGACGCTTGGGAGAGGAGCCTCCGTGACGCTCTGAGAACCACCAATGTTCTGGTCGCGATGTACTCTCCTCGGTACTTCAAGAGCAAGTATTGCCGCTGGGAGTGGCAGACGTTCTACGACCACTATCAAGCCAGACTTAATCGGAGTGAAAGCGCGCAATCGATGATTCTTCCGATCAGATGGCTGGTATCGCCTGAACCTTTGCCCGAGAAGTTCGAGCAGTTCCAGTTCCCCCACGAGTTCCCGAAAAACGTCGAAGATCTCTCGCAGTTGATGAGAGTACGGAAGCACCGCGAACGATACGAGCAGTTTGTTCGCGACGTGGCAATGCGTCTCGCTAACATGGTTCGCCAGGTCGGTAACGTTGAACGGTCCGTTAGTGCGGTCGTCCCTAATATTCACGAGACGGCAACGTCTCCGGTTGACGGGGCGGAGATCGGGGAGGAGAAGGGGACTCAGCACGTGCGGTGTGTGTTGGTGACGGGCACGCGCGACGAGATTCTCCTGCCACGCCAGTTCAAGGATTGTTATGGTTCCCACCCCGAACGCCGCGATTGGCGCAGCTTTTTTCCGACTGAAGAACGGTCAATCAGCGCAATCGTCGAGGACGTCGCGCGTGACGAGGGACGAGAGATCCGCTATCTCGGTCCAGGTCCGAACTTGTTGGCCGACCTTCGCGCGGCAGAACGTCGGAACAATATCGTCGTCGTCGTCGTCGACCCATGGAGCCTGAGCATCGCACAGTGGCAACAGTTCGTCGAACGGTTCGACGAGACCTTGTTGAAGAACTGCGGCGTAGTCGTAGTCTGGAACGGCCAAGATCCGGATAACACGCCGCACAGTCAGGGTCTGTACAAAGACGTCGTCCGACAACAATTTCAGCGTCACATTCAGGTGACAAGCACTTTCTTTCGTGAGTCCGTCACCAGTGTTCCGGAATTCAAGCAGGCACTGATCGACGCATTCCAGAAGATCCGGGCGACGCTGGTCGGCGACGGAAAAGCAGCGGTGATCAAGGAGGGGATGACCGAGAGGCAACCGGTCGTCAATTCGTCTAGTGTCCACGCCTCCTCTTGAATCAGGATCAGCCCCGTCGCGTCCAGGCCGAGTGGTCACCTTTTATTCATACAAGGGCGGCACCGGCCGGTCGATGGCGCTCGCCAATATCGCCTGGCTACTCGCGATGGCAGGGAAGCAAGTGCTGGTAGTGGACTGGGACTTGGAAGCACCTGGACTGCACCGCTACTTTCATCCATTTCTGCGGGACAAGGAACTACGGGCCTCGGACGGGGTTATTGACTGGGTGATTGAGTTCGAGGACAAGGCGACCGCCCATGATAAAGACGAGGTCGAGGATGGCTGGTATCGGCCATTTGCCAATATCCTCCGCTACCGTCGATCGTTGGACTACGAATTTCCCAATGGCGGCACACTCGATTTCATCCCCGCCGGCCGCCAGTCTGCCGCGTATGCAAGCCGTGTGAACTCGTTCAATTGGGGTCATTTCTACGAGCGGCTTGGTGGCTGGGCGCTGATCGAGGAAGCACGTCGGTTGATGTTGACGGAGTACGAATACGTCCTTGTGGACAGCCGTACGGGCGTTTCGGATTCAGCGGGGATTTGCACTATTCAACTCCCCGACGATCTCGTTGTGTGTTACACACTCAATAACCAAAGTATCGAGGGCGCCTCAGCGGTTACCGCTTCAGTCGTCGAACAACGTCAAAAGCGTCCTGACATGTCGCTGCGGATTCTACCCGTCGCGATGCGCTACGACTCGAGCGAACTGGATAGGGCAAAGGCGCGGCGCGAGTTGGCACGGTCGCGCTTTCTTCCGTTTCTCACGCATGTACCTGAAGAGGACCGCGACAGACACTGGGGCGACAGTGTAGTCCCGTATGTACCGTTTTACGCGTACGAGGAACTACTGGCGCTGTTCAAAGAGAAACTGACCGAGTCCCAAAGCATTCTTGTGGCGATGCGGCGTATCGCTGTCCAGATCACAGGCGAGGAACTCGACATCCCAGCGATCGCCAGTTCGGAGCAGGAACGCGTGCTTCGGGCGTACGCGGGTGAGCCTTCCTTACCGGTGTCAACGGTTACCGCGGTCAAACACCGCATCTATTGTTCGATACCCTCCGCGCCCGAAGCTCAAAACACGGCACGACTGTTCACTGGCTCGTTACCGGGCTCAGCTTTTGTATTTAACAGCGATGTCAGCGGGGCCGAGCAGGCTGGCGTGAAGGTCCGGTCTCAGTTGGAGCAGAGTCGCGGAGTAATGCTAATTCTCCGACGCGACAAAGTGGCACCGGAGCAGTTGAGGGATCTGGCTCTCGCAACAGAATGGAAGGCGGAGGAAGAGCGCGACGGTCGCAATTTCCCCATAGTACCCGTTCTCCTTCCCAGTCCTACTCCCGAGCGAATGCCTCTCTTCTTTTCTGTGTTCCCACCATTGGAAGTGAACTCCGAGGAGGCAAACGCGGCGAGCAAAATGATCGCTGCACAATTCGAAGGCCGCGAGACAGCCCCAACACCACAACTCTATTCTCCTTACGCCGGCCTATCTCCATTCGACGAGTTGGACGCAACAGTATTCTTCGGGCGCGAACTCATGGTCGAAACCATTCGGAGGCACGTGAACGCAAACCGAGTCCTCGTGCTGTACGGAGCCATGGGCGTCGGAAAAACTTCACTCGTTCGCGCCGGGGTAGTCCCGGCGTTGCGCCGGCAGCGCACTCCGGAGCCAACATGGGAAGTATCGATCGAAGGCCTGACTCGCGGAGATCTCCAGTCGCCACTGAGTCGGATCGCTCATTTGAGTGCCCATGTGCAGGCCACCGACGTTCGGAAGCTGTATGTATTCGATGATGTCGAGCCCGAAGCAATCCAGTCTCTTGTATCCGCGGCCAAGCCAGTGGCCCGGTCAAATCGGCCCAACGAGGGAGCCAGCAGACAGGGACACGACGTCGCCTTCTTGTTCGTGGTTACCGGGACGAAACAAGACCTCGATCCTGAATCGCTGACACTAGCCGTCGAACTGCAACCGCCCTCAGCAAGTGATCGGCGCCGGATCATAGAACGCCCGGCTACCGCCGCGAGGCTGATGTTCGAACCTGACCTCGTCGAACGGATTAGTCTTGAGTCAGAGTCGGCACCGCTCGCGGCCCTTCAACTCGGGTTGCAGCTCTTGTGGGAAGAGCGGAGCGGATCGACGCTGACGCATTTGGCGTGGACCCAGTTAAGCCCTCATCCGACGCTGATTGGCCGTTGGGCGGATCAGCACTTGAATAGTCTCTCGTCAGATGAGCGACGCGTAGCGCTACGCCTGCTTCTCCGCCTAGTCAAAGTCGTGCCTGGCCGGTATACGAAGGCGGTGCTCGATTCGAGTTACCTCGAGGAGGAAGAGCAACGAGTAGCAGACAAGTTGAAGACTTCGGGCATGTTGTGGATGGACCGCACCCCAGAGGGAGTCAGCTTGTCACTCATGTCCGCGCTTCTGGTCCACTGGCCGTGGTTCGACGAGTGGATCAGAGAGCGCCGCGATTTTCTCGAATGGAGGCAGAAGATCGGAGCGTCGGCGCAGCAGTGGAAGCAAGCGAAGACGCAGGACCTGCTGATGACCGGTGAACTCTTGAACGCTGCGGTTCGTTGGAAGAATATACGAGCAGACGAACTGACCGAGGGTGAGCACCAGTATCTCAAGGCCAGTATTGACGCGGACCGTGCGCGAGACGAAGCGACGGCAGCGTTCACGCGCCGCCGTCGTAGGAACCGAAGGCTACTAACAACGTTGGCGCTCTCGGTTTTGATCGCCTCGGTTTTGGGCTGGTATTGGAACGCGAGCCGCAACGCAGTACTGCAAAGAGCGTCGTCATATCTGCAAGATGGCCCTGGGAGGCCCCCAATTTCATCGACAGACACCTATAACCAGGTGGTCACCACGCTCGATGACGCGGGTTGGGTGATGATGCTGAGTTCGGACTGGCGGACTCATGCTCTCAAAGGAAGGGCGAGCCTTCTGAACGGCGATCTGCAGCGTGCCATATCCGACTATCAGACGGCGATCGAAAAGAGCCCCGCGGCCGTCGAGCCACGCAAGGGGCTCGCGTACGCCTACAAGCTTCTGGGCCGCCTGCCAGACGCACTTGCCCAGTACGATCGCATCATCAACCTCACTTCCGCCCAGCCTGGCGGTACAGATGTGCAGACCTTGCGCGACCGCGCATTTGCTCGGAAGAGTCAGGATCAACTCGCCAATGCCCTTGTGGACTACAAAGCCGCATTGCGCGGCGATCCTCAGGACCAGCGAACGCGTGAGGATCTCCTGTTCGTACTGTCCTCTCTTGAACTTAGGGATCCCAGGCCGACGGACTGGCGGGCGTACGAGACGAGAGGTGACGCCAGACTGCTTGCTAATGATTCAGCGGGCGCCGTCAAGGAATACACCGACGCTATTGAACTGAACCCGACGAATGTCGCACTTCACAAGCAGCTTGCATACTCCCACAAGCAGCACGGTGACCTGGAGGCGGCACTCACAGAGTACAACCGCATTCTCGCAGGTTCGCCTGACGATGCGCAGGCGCTGCGTGATCGTGCTTATGTGCGAAGGCAGGTCGGCGATCTGACGGGCGCTGTTGAGGATCTGGAGCAAGTGCTCACGTTGCAGCCGACAGATTCCGACGCTCAAAAAGCATTGGCGGAAGTAAAAGGGGTTGAAGGGCCGAGCCGGTAGTCAGAGGAGCAACACGGCCCGTTGCGAGCCGGGTCGCATTCTTGGTCTGCCGAGTCTAAGTGTGCCGAGGTACCCACCGAGTCCGAGTGGATCGCCTTGAATACACCGAGCCGCTGACAAGCTTCACGACGCTACCTCGTACCGGCACAAAAGCGCCAGAATGGAGCGTCCGATTACACGCAGTACGAGTGGGATGGCGGCCCAGCCGCTCAGTCCACCAGAAAGAGCTCAGATTGCATGCCCAACAGACCGCAGCGTGTCAATTCGACTTCGGTCCTCGCGATCGAACGCCAGGCGCTCGGTTCAGATGTTGGTGACAACGAACTGGCCGGCCTCGCGATTTCCGGCGGCGGGATCCGGAGCGCGACCTTCGCGCTTGGCGTCCTGGAGAGCCTCAAGGCCTGCAATCTGCTCTCGAAATTCCACTATCTGTCCACGGTGTCGGGCGGGGGATACATCGGCTCCTGGCTGAGCGGCAACCGCCGGCGCCGGCCGAACTGGTTTGCCGACGACTGGGCCGAATCCATCGGGTATCTCCGGCGCTATTCCAATTACCTGTCGCCCCGGGTCGGGTTCTTCAGCGCGGACACCTGGTCGATGCTAACGATCTGGTTGCGCAACACGATCCTGATTCAGGCCACTGTCATCCTGGCGATCGCATGCGCGTTGCTGGCGCCGCGCCCCCTATTCTGGCTCTTTCACAATTGGCCGTACGTCGGGCAACTGCGGTGGCTGACGGTCGTGCTGTTCGTCTTCGGCGTCGTCGGCATCGCCGGCAACCACTGGCAGCTGACCGCGCCACCGCCGAAGCCGTCACGGGCTTGGCGTTCTGTTGACTTGCTGCAAGCGAGGGCACGGTGGATCGGCTTGGGCGGATCGCTCGTCCTGTTCGCGACAGCGTTGATCGCGATGTGGGTATTCGGGTTCGATCCGTTCGCGATACAGAACGTGAACGACGCTGCTTATACCACGATGGATGCGCTGACTCGCTCCATCGAAGCGCTTCTGATCGCGGGTCTCCTCCTCATGAGTGGCTTCTCTCTTCAACCGGTCGCGGTCAGCATCGTCGCGCTCTTCTCCTCGGATCGGCCCCAACAGGTGAATTACACGCAGGGCTATGTCCAGGTCTGCGTGGTAGCGCCGCTCATGGCGGTGGCACTGCTGGTCACCTCGATCTTGTGGGCACAGGCGGCGGGGAGACCCCAAGTGACGTCGTTGAACACGCTGACGGAATACTCGACTCTCGTCTCTGAGTCGTGGAAATTCTGGCCGTTCCATCTGTCGATCGTGTTCGTCTCTTTCTGGCTGCTCTCCTTCTTCGCCGTTGCCAACCGCCGAGAGCCGCGACGTGTCCTGATCGCGCTCGCAGCGCCGGCAGTCGCCGTACCCGTGCTCCACGCGCTGCTCGCAGCAATCGTCCTAATCTTTCAGGATTTCAACACCAACGTCGGCGGTGAGTGGATGGCGTTCGTCTGGGGACCTCCGCTCGTCGCGATGGCCTTCGTGCTATCGATTGTCGTGCTGATCGGCATGCTCGGACGCGACTCGACCGACGGCGTTCGCGAATGGTGGAGCCGGCTGGGCGCGTGGCTCGCGATCTATGCGACCGGGTGGATGGTCATCGCCGTGAGCGCGGTGTATGGCCCGCTCTGGATGGCATGGGCTTTCAGTTCCGCGACGTGGAAATCGATGTCTGGCGTCGGTGGGTGGATTGCCACTGTTGCTGGCGGTCTGTTCACCGGCAATTCAGGGTCGACAGGCGGTCGCGCCGAAGGAGCAGGCGCCAAGGCCAAGGAATCGCTCGCGCGCATCGCTCCCTTCGTATTCATTGCTGGCCTCCTGCTCGCCGTGTCGTACGTGATTCATCTGGTCATCAATCTGAATGGCGGAGCAGATTGGTGGGTCGTGCCATCAGAGCCGGCGTTCGCCGTACCGCTCCTGATGCTTGCCGCATGCCTCACGGTGACGATCCTGCTCGCGGCCCGTGTTGATATCAACGAGTTCAGCCTGAATGCGTTCTACCGAAATCGGCTCGTGCGCTGCTACCTCGGCGCGACGCGCAAGGACACTGACCGCAATCCGCAGAATTTCACCGGCTTCGACGATGACGACGACATGCCGCTCGCGATGACGCCTGGCAGTTCGATCCGGCCGCTGCACATCGTCAACTGCGCGCTCAACCTGGGCGGGTCGAGCGATCTCGCGCTCCATACCCGGCAAAGCGCGTCGTTCACGTTGTCGCCGCTGCATTGTGGCAGCGCATACCAGTCGCGCGATCAACAGGGGCATGCCGAAGAAATCGGCTTCGTTCCGACCGCCGATTTCGGGCATCGCGACGGCGGCCCGACACTTGGCCAAGCGATCTCAGTATCAGGGGCTGCCGCCAGCCCAAACATGGGCTACCACACATCCTCGGTGATCGCGTTTCTGCTCACGCTCTTTAACGTGCGACTCGGATGGTGGTTTCCGAATCCGAGTAAGGTCGGCGACGGTTCGATGTCACCGCATTTCAGCCTCAGTTACCTCGGCGCCGAGTTGTTCGGCGGCGCGTCGGATAAGTCATCCTTCGTGATGGTGTCCGACGGCGGCCACTTCGAGAATCTCGCGGCGTACGAGTTGATACGGCGGAAGTGCCGCGTCATCGTGATCAGCGACGGCGAATGCGACGACAAGTACACGTTCGGGGGACTTGGCACGCTGATCCGCGTGTGCGAGGTCGATTTCCAGTGTCAGATCAAAATTGACGTGGACGATCTGCGCCCGCCCGGCCCCGACGGATGGAGCAAGTGCCGCTACGCCGTTGGCGACATCACCTACAAGGATGGCAGCACCGGCATCCTCATCTATCTGAAGGCGTCGATGACGGGGGAGGAAGACACATCGGTTCGCCAGTACAAATCGAGCAACCCGCTCTTCCCGCATGAAAGCACCGGCGATCAGTTCTACGGCGAGGATCAGTTCGAGAGCTACCGGCACCGCGGGCGCGACATCGGCTCAAAAGTGTTCGAACCCTACGCCAACGAGCCCACGATGATTGGTTTGGCCGCGCGGCTCCGTGCCGCGCAATCTAAGATAGACGGAGCGATGAACCTGGCGTCACTGGCGTGACTGGAGCCCGCCGATCAACCAGGCACGCGCGGCGCGCCAGTCACGCTTAATGTGATTGTCACTAGATCAGCTCGCCTTGCGCTTCGTCGATGTCCCGCGACGTCACGGGTGCAGCATGAGCTTAGCTCCAGCTCTCTTTCGAACGCCATGTCGCGATCGTCGCACCTGAGGACGCGATCCTTTCGAAACTCGAGTGGGCTCAGAAGAGCGGCGATTCGGCGCGACAGCTGCGCGACGCTGCCGGAGTGCTTGAATTCAACTCTAGGCTGGACGGGCAGTATCAGACAATGGGCGGCGGAACTCGGCGTTGGATCCCTGGGAAGAGATTTCCGATTCCGCCGCGCCCGGTGAATAGGTCGCGCTATACCTGACGTCGGGCAGTCGTATCGCCCGCGGCGACGTGCCTTGGGGCGAATCGAGCGACGATCGCATAACCGGCGGCCTTAATCCGTCCTATCGTCTATTGGCAGCGCAACACCACCGCGGGATC
>Ga0111538_10013110_pt1 | contig 10934 bp, 8 predicted proteins | sample SoiMethybrSBSTD1_FD_79669 | JGI IMG/M metagenome (GOLD analysis project Ga0111538, IMG submission 79669) | Bulk soil microbial communities from a Populus tree surrounding site in Tennessee, USA - Soil MetaG P. TD hybrid SBSTD1 (version 2)... | ecosystem: Environmental > Terrestrial > Soil > Tree... | reverse complement strand
GGTTGCTGAGGCCGCGCAGGAACGTGCGGTCGTGCGACACGAACAGCATCGTGCCGTCGAAGTCCTTGAGCGCGTCGACCAGCATCTCCTTGGTGGCGAGATCCAGGTGGTTCGTGGGCTCGTCGAGCACGAGGAAGTTCGGCGGGTCGTAGAGCATGCGCGCCATCACCAGCCGCGACTTCTCTCCGCCCGACAGCGCGCGCACCTTCTTGTCGGTCTCGTCGCCCGAGAACTGGAAGGCCCCGAGCAGGTTCCGCAGCGCTCCGACGCTCTCGTGCGGGAAGTCGGACTGGATCTGCTCCCAGACGGTGAAGCTCGGGTCGAGGAGGTCGAGCGCCTGCTGCGCGAAGTAGCCGAGCTTCAAGCTGGCCCCGAGCTTGACCTGGCCGGCGTCGGGGGGCAGCACGCCCGCGACCATGCGCAGCAGCGTCGTCTTGCCGGCGCCGTTCTTCCCCATCACGCACCAGCGCTCGCCGCGGCGGATCGTCATCGACAGCCCGTCGTGCACGACGCGCGCGCCGTAGCGCTTGCTCACTCCCGCGAGCGTCGCCACCTCCTCGCCCGACCGGGGCGGACGGCGGAAGTCGAAGCGCACGACGGCGCGCTTCTTGGGCAGCTCGATCTTCTCGATCTTCTCGAGCGCCTTCACGCGGCTCTGCACCTGAGCCGCCTTCGCCGCGTGCGCCGAGAAGCGCTCGATGAAGCGCTGCTCCTTGGCGAGCATCGCCTGCTGGCGCGCGTAGGCCGCCTCGCGGTTCGCCTCGCGCTGCGCCCGCTCGCGCTCGTAGAAGTCGTAGTTGCCCGAGTAGGCCGTGATCTCGCCGTCGTCGATCTCGGCGATGCGGGAGACGATGCGGTTCATGAACTCGCGGTCGTGCGAGGTCATGAAGAGGGCACCCTCGTAGCTTCTGATGAAGCCCTCGAGCCAGAGAATCGACTCGATGTCGAGGTGGTTCGTGGGCTCGTCCATCAACAGCACGTCGGGCCGCCCGAGCAGCACCCGCGCCATCGCCACGCGCATCTTCCAGCCGCCGGACAGCGCGCCGACGTCTGCTTCGATGCGCTCGTCGTCGAAGCCGAGGCCGTGCAGCACCTCCCGCGCCTGCGACTCGAGCGCGTAGCCGCCCTTGTGGTCGTACTCCTCCTGCACCTCGCCGAAGCGCGCGAGGATCTCGTCCATCTCGCCCTGGCGCGCGGGATCGGTCATCGCCTGCTGCAGCGCCTCGAGCTCGTGGTGCAGGTCGCCGAGCCGGCCGCTACCCGCGATCGCCTCGTCGAGCACCGAGCGGCCCTTCATCTCCTCCACGTCCTGGCGGAAGTAGCCGATGGTGATCTTCTTCGGCACCGACACCTCGCCCTCGTCGGGCGCTTCCTCGCCGACGATCATGCGAAAGAGCGTCGTCTTGCCGGCGCCGTTCGGGCCGACGAGGCCGACCTTCTCGCCGGGGTTGAGCTGGAACGAGGCCTCGACGAAGAGCATCTGCCGGCCGTACTGCTTGCTGACGCGGGTGAAGGAGATCATCGCAAAGGGACGAGAGTAGCACGCCCGCTCGGGTATGCTCGGCGGCGTGAGCGACCGCGGCAGCCGATCCGTCTACGAGACCGGCAAGGGCCGGCTCTGCCCGAAGTGCGGCTGGCCGGCCGACGATTGCCGCTGCTCGAAGGCCGCGGAGGAGACGGTTCCGATCAAGCTGCGCTGCGTGCTGCGGCTCGAGAAGAAGGGCCGCGGCGGCAAGAGCGTCACGGTCGTGGCCGACCTGCCGCGCAACGACGCCTTTCTCGCGGCGCTCGCGACCGAGCTGAAGCGCGCGTGCGGGACGGGCGGCACGGCCGCCGACGGCGCGGTCGAGATCCAGGGCGACCAGCGCGAAAAGCTGAGGCCGCTGCTTTTGGCGAAGGGCTGGACCGTCCGCGGCTGAGCGCGCGTGCCACGCCGCGGCTCGGCATGGGAACTTCGGTATCGCTTTTCGGATTCTCCAATGCTGGAGCCACTTTCGTAGCGATTTGATCACTCTCCGCGGCCGGCCTCTTGGTACACTTCACCGGGGAGAGAAGGCGTCCCCAGGAACTCATGCCCCTGACCGTTCTCCGCACCGCACCTGAAGTGTCCACGGTCGGCCCCGCGTGGGAAGACCTCGTCGCGAACGCGGTCGAGCCGAATCCGTTCCTCGAGCGCTTCATGCTGGTCCCCGGTGTCGAGCGCTACCCGGACCCCGACGCTCTCGTCTTGTTCGCCTACTCCGATCGCACCGGAGAGCTGATCGGGCTGTTCGCGCTCCGGAAGGCGCGGGGCTACCGCCGCATCCCCGTGTCGTACGTCACGAGCTGGGCCCACCCGCAGTGCTTCCTCTCGACGCCGATGCTGCGACGGGGCCACGAGGACGAGGCGCTCGACCTGCTCTTCGGCTGGCTCGATGCGACGGCCGAGAACGGGTGCATGCTCGAGCTCCGGCAGATCGGAGCCGACGGCCCCGTCTACGAGAGCATCCGCCGGGCTGCCGAAAGGCGGCAGCGGCCGCTGGACGCTCTCTTCTACGAGAGGGCGCTCCTGCACTCCACGCTCCCGCCGGAGGAGTACCTGAAGAACGCGCTGCCCGGGAAGAAGCTCAAGGAGTATCGCCGCCTGAAGCGGCGGCTGGGCGAGCACGGCAAGCTGGAAGTGGAGTCTCTCCCCGCGGACGGCGACGTCGAGAGCTGGATCGCCGAGTTCCTCGCCTTGGAGAGCCGTGGCTGGAAGGGCGAGGCGGGGACGGCGCTCGCCGCCCAGGAGCACGAGGCGGCGTTCTTCCGGGAGATCGTTCGGGGGGCATTCGCCCGGGGGCAGCTGCTGATGCACCGGATGTCCCTCGACGGCACCGCCATCGCCATGAAGTGCAGCTTCTCCTCGGGACGAGCGGCGTTCGCCGTGAAGATCGCCTACGACGAGAAGTGGAGCCAGTACTCCCCGGGGTTCCTGCTCGAGCTGTGGAACGTCGGCTCCGTGCTCGAGAGCGGCACGCTCGACTGGATGGACTCCTGCGCGGTGCCCGACCACTTCATGATCAACCGGCTCTGGACCGAGCGGCGCCGGATCGGTGAGCTGATCGTGAGCCGGGAGCCGATGTCGAGCCGTCTCGTCACCGCCACGATCGCCGGCCTGCGGCGCATGCGACGTACCTTCAAAAGGAGCAAGCCCGTTGAGCGACCCGATCTTCACGATTGACCGGAGCCTCTTCGCCGAGAAGTTCCCGGCGAAGCCGTTCGCGCTGAAGCACTCCCTCGCCGGACACCCGCTGTTCGAGCTCGAGCGCCTGGTGCAGCTGAGCCGGCGGCTCCCGCCGAGCGACGTGGAGAGCAACGCCGGCTCGGTCGGTGTGAACCAGGACCCGGCCTCGACGCCGTCGACCGGCCTGAGCATCGACGAGACGATCCTGCGCATCCGGGAGTGCGGGGCGTGGCTGGTGCTGAAGCTCGTGGAGCAGGATCCCGAGTACCGCGCGCTGCTCGACCGCTGCCTCGACGAGATCGCTCAGTACTCTCCGCTCTCGACGACGATGAAGCGCGAGGCGTTCATCTTCGTTTCCTCCCCGCGGTCGGTGACGCCCTACCACATCGACCCCGAGCACAACTTCCTGCTCCAGATCCACGGGAAGAAGACCGTGAACATCTTCGATCCCACGGATCCGGAGCTGGTGACCGACCTGCAGATCGAAGGGCTCTTCCTGGGGGCCCACCGCAACATCGAGTACCGGCCGTCGATGCAGCAGAAGGCCTGGACGTGCACGATGGGACCGGGCGACGCCTCGCACTTCCCGGTGGTCGCCCCGCACTGGATCCAGAACGAGGACGAGGTGTCGGTCTCGTTCAGCATCACGTTCCGCTCCGAGATCTCGGAGCGGATGACGCGGGTGCACCAGCTGAACGCGCGGCTGCGGAAGCTGGGCCTGGCGCCGGCGCGCGTCGGCGCCCATCCCGCGATCGACTCCGTGAAGGACGTCGTCTACCGCGCGGTGCGGAAGGTGGGCGGGTTCGGCGGCGGCAGCGAAGAGGAGACGCGGCGGGCCTACACGCCCTGACCCATGGCTGCGAGCGCTTTTTCCGTCGGGGACTGAAGCATGGCCCTGGTATCGGTCATCGTACCGACCTACAACCGCGCGGACACGATCAAGCGCGCGATCGCCAGCGTGCAGGCGCAGACCTTCCAGGACTGGGAGCTGATCGTCGTCGACGACGGCTCGACCGACGACACCGCTACCGTCCTCGCGGGGCTCGATCCCCGGCTGGTCTTGATCCGCCAGGAGAACCAGGGCATCTCGGGAGCGCGCAATACCGGCCTGCTGAACGCGAAGAGCCCGTACATCGCCTTCCTGGACTCCGACGACGAGTGGCTCCCGCACCACCTCGAGCTCTGCATCGGCTTCCTGCGCGCGTTTCCGGAAGAGCAGTTCGTGACGACGGAGCTCTGGGAGGACTTCGGGAAGGGGCGGGTCCTCAAGCACTACCGGGTCGAGACGTCGGACTGGTACCCCGAGCTGGCGAGCCGCGTGGGATCGCGCGCGCTCGCGCTACCCGACGGCGAGACCGACGACTACCTTCGCGTCTACCAGTCGCGCGAGCCGATCGGGGACTGGGGCAAGCGGATCGTCGAGAAGACCGGCTTCGGCGAAGTCTTCCACTACAGCGGCCACATCTTCGACAGCCTGCGCTTCGGCTACCTGATGGCGATGCAGAACACCGTTCTCACGCGAGCCGCGTACGAGACGGTGGGCCTGTTCGACAGGAGCTATCGGGTCGTCTCCGATTTCGGGCTGATGGCAAAGCTCTGCCAGAACTACCGGGCGAACTACCTGTCGATCCCGTCGTGCATCAAGCACGAGCTCGCCCCGAAGGGCGGACGCCTGGGCGAGGGGCACCTCGCGAGCGGAGCCGGCGCCCTCAACTGCGCCAAGGAGATGCTCCGGTGGTTCGAGCACTTCTTCTGGAGCCAGAAGCCCGCCGATCCCGAGCTGTGCGCGCTCAGGGCCGATCGGCACTTCGAGCTGGGACAGCTCGCATTCGAGCGAGGGCTGCACGCCGAGGCGCTCGAGTACTTTCGAGAGGCGCACGGAGTCATCAAGGGCTCGCGCCGCGCCGCGTTCTTCGAGTGGCTGGAGAGCAAGGTCCCCTCGCGGCTGCTCGCGCCCTGGGTCCGGTCGTACGTGCTCCGGGTGGACTACCTGATCGTGCAGTTCGCCGTCGCGCTTCAAGAGTTCCTTCCCTAGCGTCCTCACCGCACCACGAATCTGCGTCGAAGGGCGGAATACAATCAGCGGCGATGCAGCTCCCCTGGATGCGCTCGCTCCCGCCCGCTCTCGTCGTGGCGCTCTGCGTCGCAGCGGCCCGCGCGGACGTCACGTCTCCGCCTGCCGACCGCGAGCTCGCCCGCGCGATCTACAAGGAGCTCGTCGAGATCAACACGACGGACTCGTCCGGCGACTGCACCCGGGCGGCGAAGGCGATGGCGGCGCGGCTCGAGGCCGCCGGCCTCCCGAAGGCAGACATCCAGGTGCTGGGCCCGGATCCGCGCAAGGGCAACCTCGTCGCCCGGCTGCGCGGCACGGGGAGCCGCCGGCCGCTGCTGCTGCTCGCCCACCTCGACGTCGTGGAGGCGCGCCGCGAGGACTGGTCGTTCGACCCCTTCGTGTTCCGCGAGGACGGCGGGTACTTCTACGGCCGAGGCACGAGCGACGACAAGGCGATGGCCGCGATCTTCGTGGCCAACCTGATCCGCTACGCGCGCGACGGCTTCAAGCCCGACCGCGACCTCGTCCTCGCGCTGACCGCGGACGAGGAGGGCGGCCGCTTCAACGGCGTGGAGTGGCTGGTGAAGAACCATCGGGACCTCGTCGACGCCGAGCTCGGGCTGAACGAGGGCGGCGGCGGCCAGATCAAGGACGGCCGCCGCGTCGCGAACACCGTGCAGGCGAGCGAGAAGGTGTTCCAGAGCTTCCGGCTGGAAGTCAGGAACCCCGGCGGCCACAGCTCGCTTCCCGTGCCCGAGAACGCGATCTACCGCCTCGCCGAGGGGCTCGTCCGCTTCTCGCATTTCCGCTTTCCCGTGCGCCTCAACGAGGTCACCCGGCTCTTCTTCGAGCGCTCGGCCGCGACGGTGCCGGAGCCGGAGGCATCCGATCGCCGCGCGGTGACGAGAAATCCGCCGGACCTGGCCGCCGCGGAGCGGCTCTCGGCGCCGGCCTACCTGAACGCGCGGCTGCGGACGACCTGCGTGGCGACTCTCCTCGAGGGCGGCCACGCCGAGAACGCGCTGCCCCAGACGGCGCGCGCCACGATCAACTGCCGGATGCTCCCGGACGACAAGCCCGAGGACGTCGAGCGGGCGATCGTCGCCGCGCTCGCCGACGACAAGATCAGCGTCACTCCGGTGCAGGCGGCCAAGCCCAGCCCCGCCTCTCCCCTCACCGCTCGGATCCTGGAGCCGATCGAGCGCGTCAGCTCCACGATGTGGCCCGGGGTGCCGGTCGTCCCGATCATGAGCACGGGCGCGACCGATTCCCTGTATCTGCGGACCGCGGGAATCCCCGTCTACGGCGTCGACGGGATCTTCGAGAACGTGGACGACGTGCGCGCCCACGGCCGCGACGAGCGCATGCTCGCGACGTCGTTCTACGAGGGGCAGGAGTTCCTGTATCGGCTGGTGAAGTCCCTGTCGTCGCCCGAAGCCGCGCGCTGAGCCGAATCGGGGAATAAACCCATCCGGCCGGCGTTCTGGTGACGTAAGGACAGCAGTGGCGAGCGGAGCGGCACGATTCGGATGCTGGATCCCGCGTTTTCCGAATGCCGCAGCCGCGGTCGATGAAAGCTGATAATGAATTGCATTCTCGGGATGCGGTAAACAAGAATCGCCGGAGCAAGTCGCCTCCTTGGGGAAGGGATCCGGGAGGCTTCCAAGGAGGACTCCCTCATGAAGCGTCGCGAATTCACGAAGGTGCTGGGCGCGGTTGCCGCGGGTCTGGCAGCCGGGTCGGCCCTCCGCGCGGACGAAAAGGCCGGCGACAAGGCCAAGGACAAGCCCGCGGACAAGGCCGAGAAGAACATCTGTAAGGGCCACAACGGCTGTAAGGGCAAGGGTGGCTGCAAGGCCGGCGACAACGGCTGCGCCGGCAAGAACACCTGCAAGGGCAAGGGCGGCTGCGCCTCGGCGGAAGCCAGGCACGGCTGCGGGGGCCAGAACGGGTGCAAGGGGCTCGGCGGCTGCAAGACCGGCGACAACGGATGCGCCGGCAAGAACTCCTGCAAGGGCAAGGGCGGCTGCGCGGTCCCCGTCGCTCCCCCCAAGACGAACGCGCCCACCAAGTAAGGAACGTTCGGCCGGAGCTTTCCGGCCGATTCACGGGACCGCGGAGAGTGAGCTCCGCGGTCCCGTCGTACTCTTGGGAAGATGAATCGCTTCGGCCTGCCCGACCTCGGAACCGGCATCGGGCTGCGCACCGTGCACTTCGGAGAGATCCTGGCGGGCAAGCCCGCGCTCGACTGGTTCGAGGTGCTTTCCGAGAACTTCATGGACACGGGCGGCCGGCCGCTCTTCGTGCTCGACCAGGTCGTCGAGCGCTTCCCGGTGGCGCTGCACGGCGTCTCGCTCTCGGTGGGAAGCACCGACCCGCTCGACCGCGGCTACCTGCAGAAGCTCAAGGCGCTCGCGAAGCGCACGCGCGCGCGCTGGGTCTCGGATCACCTCTGCTGGACCGGCGTGCTGGGCCGCAACACGCACGACCTGCTGCCGCTGCCCTACGACAAGGCCACGCTCCGGCACGTCGCGCGGCGCGTGAGGCAGGTGCAGGACGCGCTCGAGCGCCCGCTCGTGCTCGAGAACCCGTCGAGCTACCTCGAGTACGAGCGCTCGACGATGACGGAGTGGGAGTTCCTGAGCGAGCTGTGCGACGCGACCGGCTGCGGGCTGCTGCTCGACGTCAACAACGTCTACGTCAGCTCCTACAACCACGGCTACGACCCGCGCCAGTACGTCGACGGGATCCCGGCGGACCGCGTGGTGCAGGTCCACCTGGCCGGGCACACGAACGAGGGCACGCACATCCTCGACACCCACAGCGGCCGCGCGATCCCGCAGGTCTGGAAGCTCTACGAGCGGCTCGTCGCGCGCACCGGCCCCGTCTCGACGCTCTACGAGTGGGACGCGGACATCCCGCCGCTCGCCACGGTGGTGCGCGAGGCGGCCAAGGCGCGGCGCTATCGCACGTCCGCCCGCGCCACCGGAACCCATGGCGCCTGAGCTGGCGCTCGGCGGACTGCAGCGGTGGCTGCAGGCCGTGATCGAGGCGCCGGGATCCGTGAAAGCGGCCCTGCGCTCGCGCGAGGCCGCGCGGCTCGTCCGCCCCGAGCGCACGCGCGACGTCGTGCGGCCCTCCCACCGTGGGCTCCGCGCCGCCGACCGACTGGGCATCTACCAGGGGATGTACCTGCCGCGGATGATGGAGGCGCTCGAGTCCGACTACGAGGCGCTCGCCCACTTCCTCGGCCCGAACGCCTGGACGCGGCTCGTGCGCTCGTACCTCACCGCGCACCCGTCGCGAAGCTACACGCTCAACGAGCTCGGCCGGCGGCTGCCCGAGTTCGTGCGGCGCGCACGAGTGCCGCACGCGCCCTTCTGTCACGACCTGGCGCGGCTCGAGCGCGCGGTGGCCGAGGTGTTCGACGCCCCCGAGACGTCCGCGCTCGCCGAGAAGGACCTGACCTCGCTGCGGCCGCGCGACCTCGAACGTCTGCGGCTCGTCCCCGCGGCGGCGCTTCGGCTGCTGAAGCTCGACCACGACGCCGGCGCCTGGCTCGACAGCCTGCGCGGCGACGAGCACGACCACCCGCCGGTGCGCCGCAGGCGCACCCGCGTCGTCGTCTACCGCCGCCGCTACGGCGTCAAGCGGCGCGAGCAGGGAGAGGCCGCGTTCGCCCTGCTCGAGGACCTCGTGGCGGGCGCGCCGATCGGCCGCGCGCTCGCGCGCGCCCTGGCGCGGCGGGGCGCCGCCCGGCTCGCGGGGCCGGAAGCGGCGTTCCGACTCTTTCGCGAATGGGCGGCCATGGGGCTCTTCCAGGGGCCGGCCTCGACGCCAGGCTTGACTCGCCGTCGGCCGCGATCCTAGACTTTCGGCGCTCGCGACCAAACCGTGCCAGGGGCCTACCGTGCCTTGCGGCGTGTCGCCCAATCGCCGCTCGTCCTGCCTTCGGCCGTGTTCCTGGCCTCGCTCGTCGTCGCGCTGCGCAGCGCGCTGCGCCTCACCGACGGCCGCCTGATCTACGCGCTCGACGACAGCTACATCCACATGGCCGTGGCGCGCACGTTCGCGCAGCACGGCATCTGGGGCTGCACGCCCTTCCACTTCTCGTCCTCGTCCTCCTCGCTGCTGTGGACGTTCGGGCTCGGCGTGGCCTACCGCGTGCTCCAGGTGAGCGACTGGACGCCGCTCCTGACCAACCTCGCGTTCGCCCTGCTGACCCTGGTCACGGCCGACGCGGCGCTCGCGCGCTTCGGCGTGCAGCCGCTCGTTCGCGCGGCGGCGCTCCTCGGCATCGTCGTCGCGTTCCCGATGCCGGGGATGGTGCTGCTCGGCATGGAGCACATCCTCCACCTGCTCCTGACGATCGTGTTCGCGGCGCTCGCGGTCGTCGCTCTCGGCAGCCCTTCCGGCGAGCCGAAGCTGGAGCGGCGCCGGACGATCGCCTTGTGCGCCTCGGCCGCGCTGCTCGCCGCCTCCCGCTACGAGGGCTTCTTCCTCGTCGGCCTCGTCGGCCTCGCGTTCCTGGCGCGACGGCAGCTGCTGCGGCCCGTGGCGATCGGCCTCGCCGCGCTGCTCCCGGTCGCGGCGTTCGGCGCGGTCTCCGTCGCGAACGGCTCGTACTTCCTGCCGAATCCGCTCATGGTGAAGGCCGTCGGCGAGAACACGTCGACGCTGTCCGCGCTCTTCAAGCCCTTCGGCAGCGAGGACCTCGCCTTCCTCCAGAACAACCGCGCGATGCCGATCCTGCTCGCGCTGGGGGCGCTCGGGGCGCTCGCGCAGTGGCGGGCGCGCCGCGAGCTGCTCTGCCCTCCCGTGCTGCTGCCGCTGCTTCTGGTCGGGATGATCCTGCTGCACGGCCACTTCGTGTTCTCGCCGCTCTACTGGGCCTACCGCTACGACGCCTACCTGGTCGGCTTCGGGCTGTTCGTGGCGGCGGTGGTGCTGGCCGAGGTGCGAGCGCCCGCGTGGCTGCCGCGCGCAGTGCCGGCGGCGGCTCTCGTGGCGGCGCTCGTCCCGTCGCTCGCCAACGTGCGCGAGGGCCTCGTCCCGGATGCCGAGATCGAAGGCATGCGCAACACCTACCTCGAGGAGTACCAGACGGCCGAGTTCATCCGCCTCTACTACCCCGACGACGCCGTGATCGTGAACGACCTGGGGGCGGTGACCTACTACACGCACGCCCGGATCCTCGACCTCGTGGGCCTCGGCGACATCGAGCCCGTCAGGGTCATGCGGCACACGACGTACACGAGCCGCGACGTGACGGCGTGGACCGCGCCCTACCGGCCGGGGATCGCCGTCATCCAGCTCGGCTGGGGCGTGGTCGGCCCGCTCATCCCTCCCGAGTGGGTCCGGGTCGCGGTCGTCGAGGTGCCGCCGCACCGCCATCGCGTCGGCTTCTTCGCGGTGGAGCCCGGCCACGCCTGGACGCTCCGCGCGAGCGTCGAGCAGCACTTCGGCCAGCTCGGCACGACGCTCGGCTATCGCGTCAGGCTGCTGCGGCCCGAGGAGCTGGAGGCTGGCCGGGCCACGTCGCCCGCAGCGGGTGTCGGGAGCGGCGGATCCACGTCGTCGATCCTTCCTCTCGACCTGTACGCCGCCCTGTTCGTCGATTTGCGGTCGGTGCGTGAGCACGATCGAGCGTCGGTGCTGGTTCGGCATCGAGTC